>Ga0315289_10009924_pt1 | contig 13672 bp, 14 predicted proteins | sample YL17G11_40_MG_FD_203452 | JGI IMG/M metagenome (GOLD analysis project Ga0315289, IMG submission 203452) | Sediment microbial communities from Yellowstone Lake, YNP, Wyoming, USA - YL17G11_40 | ecosystem: Environmental > Aquatic > Freshwater > Lake > Sediment | place: USA: Wyoming | collected...
GCTGCCTTTCGAGCTGCCCCTGACCCGTCTGTCGGAACAAGAATCTTTGAAATCATATGTCCTCCTCTTCATCCTGTGAAAAAATTACCACCGTGTATGGCCCAATGCCGATTTCGCCGGAGCAGGGCAACCCATCGGTCATTCGTCGTTCATAATGAAGCTTGCCTTAGCCGTCATGTCGCCCCTTTCTATTTTATCGCGCTCCAGATAACCTTGCCGTCCGGCCCAAACAGAATCAGAGAAGATTCCGGGTATTCGATTATTTTTCCATCCGGCGTCACGGTCCTCGCCTTTCCCGCCAAGAAACGGTCCTTGCCATTTTCGTCAGACAGCACTATGGCCGAGCCATCTTTGAGTGCGCCCAGCCCGATGCGGGTCTTGCCATTTTCATCATACAGCGATAGGTTCGGGCCATCTTTTAGCGCGGACAGCCCGACGCGGATCTTGCCATTTTCGTCGGACATCAATAGACGCTGGCCATCTTTGAGTACGCCCAGCCCGACGCGGATCTTGTCATTTTCGGCATACAGCGTTAGACGCGGGCCGTCTTTAAACGCGGCCAGATCGATGCGGGTCTTGCCATTTTCGTCGAACAGCCACAGACCCGGGACCGATTCCGCCCCTACGGCCAACACGGCGCGGGTCTTGCCATTTTCGTCCTCGATAACGATACTCCTGGCCCGAAGTTCCTTGGCCGTTCCCCCCGTTTGTGCCCATACCCGGGAAGCTGTTGTTTTAACAAACCCGGGGACGATCAAGCCCCCGGCTGCAAGCAGAACCACTCCCAACAGCCAGCGATAACGCCGCTTCTGACGCCCCAGTTCTCTTTCCATGTTCACCAAGCGTTCTTCAATGGTCATATTAATTCTCCTTTCTTTCGGACCTTGATCAGGCCATGAGAATTATTCCCGTGATCCGCCGCCGCGCAATTCGTCGCAACTTTTCCAGAGGGAGGAGTAGAGTTCAGATTTCTTGATAGGCATTGAATCCCTCGGGCTGCAGGAGTTTCATTTCCCCTTGAGCAGATTTATAACAAAGGCATTAATCAGTGTCAAACAAGGTTTGTGGTGTTCCGAATAGAATGAGAGTTTGCCAAAAAGCCACATCCCATCAGGGATAAACCTGGTGGGCGGTGCAGGGTTCGAACCTGCGGCCACCGGTGTGTAAGACCGATACTCTACCGCTGAGCTAACCGCCCCCAAAGTGAAACACGCGCATCTATAGCATTATCAATAAGATGCGACTTCCCGGCGCCCGATTTTCTTAGAATCTCCGCCTGGGGAAGATTTCATAACTGAGTGCGGGAAAAGTCTATCATTTCTTGAACCGAGCATCAAACGCTTGTTGTGATCGCGGCGAATATCATTCTGGCCGACAATCTGGCCAGGCGGTTCGAACGATATTTGCGGGAAAAATATTCTTCCCGATAAGGAGAGATCCGGGAAGTCCGTCCCGAGGAGCATTTTCCTCGATCGATTTGTAGTATAATTATTCCATGGATCGCAGGGAAAACGCGCGGGGAATCCTCCTTCTCAAGAATTCGGATGAGGATCGCGAGATCGAATTCGAGTTGAATTATTTGCGTTCTTTGACCCCGCGCCAGCGCTTTCTGCTCATGAAACGGAAAAGCCGGGAGATGCGGATCTTACTCCGACGACATGGCCACGGAACAGCTCCTTCAATTTCTAAACGAAAATAGGGCCATATTCGTCGTGATCGGCGCGACGGCATTCCCGGCGTATGGCTATGCTCGGGCAACGCTCGATATCGATCTTTTCGTCAAACCGTCACGTTCGAATATACGAAGGGTCATGAAAGCTCTTCGTCAGTTCGGCTATGACTTGGCCGACTTCAAGGAGAACGACTTTCTGACCCACAAGGTCCTCATCCGCCAATACGTCCTTGAAACGGACGTTCACCCGTTTGTGAAAGGCGTTTCCTTTGATGAGATTTGGAAAAACAAGATCTCGGGCAGGATAGGAAAAGCGGACGTTTTTTTCCCATCGCTTGAGGATATGATCCGGATGAAAAGAGCCGCGGGCCGAGCGAAAGATCGCGAAGATCTGAAATTCCTCAGACGGTTGTTGAACGCGAAGTCCTAATCCCTCCCGCCGCAAAAAGCATTTTGCCCGATGTCCGGCGTCCTCACCCCTAGAGGGGAGGCCCGGGGAGGAAAAATCACCCCTGGAATGCTCCGGCCCGGTGATTGCCGCTCCTCGCGCGGCGGCGGGATAATGACGGCGATAGAGAAGGATGACCATGACCGTTCGCCGGAAGATCTTCATCGTCATCGCCCTGATGACCGGGTTCGCTCTGGTCGCGACCTACATCCTTTCTCGGGTCATCCTGGAACCGAGCTCGAACGCCCAAGAACGGCTCCGTGCCCGGGACAATGTGCAGCGCATGATCAACGCCGTTGACCAGGAGCTAACCGCCCTGGATCGTCAGGCCAACGACTTCGCCGCCTGGGACGGCACTTACCGTTTTGTCCAAGACCGGAATCCTGACTACATCAAATCCACCCTCTCCGACGCGAAACTCACGGCCGACGGCGTCGATGCCCTGGTCGTTCTCGACGAAAGCGGACGTCTCGTGTTCGCGAAAACCTTCGACGCGGCCACGCGCCGGGAGGTTCCCACGCCGGCCAGCCTGGTCTCGCGGCTCGTTCCCGGAAGCCCGCTCGTGATGCGACCCGACGCGCCGGCCGGGCGCTCCGGAATTCTCGTCCTACCCGAGGAAACGTATCTCTTCGCCTCGCGGCCGGTTCTCACGAGCGAGGGCGTCGGCCCGGCGCGCGGGACGTTTCTTATCGCCCGGCGTTTTGACGACCGCGCGGTCGCGCGCATCGGAACGATCACGAATCTCTCGATCCGGCATTACGCACCCTCCGACCCGAGCCTTCCGGCCGCTCTTCGAGCTCGGTTCGAGCTCGCCCCCGAAGCCCGTCCCACGGCTGTGGAAATCCTCGGGCCGAACCGGATCGCCGGCGGCGCTCTGTTCAAAGACGTTTCGGCGAACGCGGCGTTCGTCCTGGCGGTCGAAACGCCGCGCGCCTTTCACGACCAGTTTCTCGGAGGCCTCCGGTACTTCCTCACGGCCTTTTTCGCGTATTCCGTTCTGAGTCTCCTCTTCGGCCAAGTGCTTCTCGAACGCCTGGTGTCGTCGCGCGTTCACCGGCTCTCCGCGTTCACCCTGGACGTGGAAACGACCGGAAACCTTTCGGCGCGCATCGCGATGGGCGGCCGCGACGAAGTCGCTTCGCTCGCCACGGGGCTCAACACGATGCTCGAGGCGCTCGAACGCGAAATGAACAACCTCAAAGCCGCCGAGGAGGCGGTCAAGCGCAGCGAGACCAAATACCGGGCGCTGTTCGAGGCGTCCGCGGACGCCATCTTCCTCGAGACGCGCGACGGAAAAATCCTCGATTGCAACCGGACCGCATGCGAAATGTTCGGATACCCAAAGGACGACCTCCTCGACCTGACCGTCGAGGACTTGGTGCCCGACGACCTGCGCGCTGACCTGCCGACCCGCGTCGCGAAGGTCCTCAACCAGGGCCGCCTCTTCTTCGAGTCCGTCCACAAACGAAAAAGCGGTGAGGTTTTCCCTTGCGATATCAGCATGCTCCCGACGAACATCGGCCGGGCGTCCCTTCTTGTCGTCTTCGTCCGCGACACGACCGAGCGCAAACGTGCCGCGGACAAGATCATGGCCTCCTTGCGGGAAAAGGAAATCCTTCTCCGTGAGATCCATCATCGGGTCAAGAACAACATGCAGATCATCTCCAGCCTCTTCAACCTCCAATCGGACGAGATCAAAGACCCCGTGGCCCTCATCCGCCTCAAGGAATGCCAGCTCCGGATCCGGTCGATGTCGCTCGTCCACGAGAAGCTGTATCAATCCAAGGACCTGGCCCACGTCAACTTCGCCGACTACGTCCGCAGCCTGGCTTACTATCTGGCCCACGTCTGGCGCGTGAACGAAGACCGGATCAAGTTCGACGTCCAAATCGATAACATCGCGCTGGACGTCAACACCGCGATCCCCTGCGGGCTCATCGTCAGCGAGCTCATCTCCAACGCCCTGGAGCACGCCTTCCCCGAAAGCGCCGTCGGGACGGTCCGGATCGCCCTTCGGCCGTTCGAGGACGGGACGTTCGAGCTCATCGTCCAGGACGACGGCGTCGGCCTTCCCAAAGACGTCAACGTCCGCTCGGCCGAAACCTTCGGGCTTCAGCTCGTCAACCTCCTCCTCCAGCAGCTCGACGGGTCGATCGAGGTCGCCCGCAACGGGGGGACCCGCTGGGTGGTCCTGTTCCGCGAATTGAAATACAAGCCGAGGTTCTGATAGGATAAAGAGAGACAAAATGGCCAAGATCCGCGTGCTCGTGGTCGAGGACGAAAGCCTGGTCAGCCGCGACATCCACAACATGCTTCGGAGTCTCGACTATCAGGTGGTCGGGGTCGTCTCTACGGGCGAGGAAGCCCTCCGTCTTGCCGAGTCGGCCTCGCCCGACATCGTTCTAATGGACATCGTCCTCAAAGGCGAAGTCGACGGGATCATGGCCGCGGAACGCATCTGGGAGAACTTCGGCATTCCCGTCGTCTATCTCACGGCGTACGCCGACGAGCCCACGCTCCAGCGGGCCAAGGTCACCGAACCGTTCGGCTACATCCTAAAGCCGTTCGACGAGCGCGAACTGCAGACCACGATCGAGATGGCGTTCTACAAGGCCAAAATGGACAAGGCGCTTCGCGAACGGGAGGAATGGCTCGCCACGATCCTGGGCAGCATCGCCGACGGCGTCATCGCCACCGACGCCGACGGCCGCGTTTCGTTCATGAATCCGCGAGCCGAGCGGATCACGGGTTGGGCGCAGAGCGCCGCTCTCCGGCATCCTCTCCAAGAAGTTTTTTCGGTCGAGACCGGAACCAAGGCCGGGGACGAGTCTGACATGGACCTTTTTCATGCGAGCCTTCGGACGAAAACCGGAGTCGCGGTCCCGATCGAGCAGAGCACGTCGCCCATCCGTCGCGGAAAGAACGGAACCCAGGGGAACGTCCTCGTTTTTCGTGACATCACGCAGCGGAGGCAAGCCGAGGCCGAGCTCAAACAGAGTTGGGAACGCCTCCAGAAGGCTCTGTCGGGGACGGTCCAGGCCATGGCCCTGACTATCGAACTCCGCGATCCCTATACGGCCGGACACCAACGCCGCGTCGGGCGTCTTTCGAACACGATCGCCGTCGAGCTCGGCTTGCCCCAGGACCGAGTGGAGGGCGTTCGGATGGCCGGCGACATTCACGATATCGGCAAGATCTATGTCCCCGCCGAGATCTTGAGCAAGCCCGGCCAAATCACGGAAATCGAATATTCGATCATCAAAACGCACGCCCAAGTCGGCTATGACATCCTCAAATCCATCGAATTCCCCTGGCCCATTGCCCAGATCGTTCTCCAACACCATGAGCGGCTGGATGGGTCCGGATATCCGAACGGCCTGAAGGGGGACCATATCCTGCTCGAAGCCAGGATCCTCAGCGTGGCCGACGTCGTGGAGGCCATGTCGTCCCACCGGCCTTACCGGCCGTCCTACGGCATCGACAAGGCGATCGAGGAAATCTCGCTCAATCGCGGCCGTTTCTACGACCCGCAGGTCGTCGACATCTGCCTTAATCTCTTCGCCGAGCGCCGGTTTTCGTTCGAACCATGACCAGGGCGGGTTCGGTCCTCTGGCGGGTCGTCGCCGTTCTGCTTTCGGTTGCCGGAATTGCGGGCTTCATCATTTTCTTCATCCCGGGCATGAATATCTTCTGGCTCATCTTGAGCCCGATGATTTTCGCCGTCTATCAGATCCCCGCCGTCGCCGTTTACTATCTCTGGAAAAAACGCAGGGAAAAGGATGATGCGGGGGGCAACGGAAGCCGAGACGAACGCTGATGTTATCCCCCCTGCTCCCCGAAGAAAAACTAAAGACCGGGACGCTCTCAAGATTCCAATATCTAAACTTCTACTCCTCCTACCTCCCCTAGGACTCGGGGAGGACAGAAGGTAAGCGTCCCTCCAAGCATGAACGCCCCCGACGGGATTCGAACCCGTGTTGCTGCCTTGAAAGGGCGGTGTCCTGGGCCTCTAGACGACAGGGGCGCGTAAAGTGAGCCGTGCTGGGCTCGAACCAGCGACACCCGGCTTAAAAGGCCGGTGCTCTACCACTGAGCTAACGGCCCCGAAAAGAAGCACCTATTTATAGCGAAAACGGATAGATGAGTCAAGATGAAATAAATCGGGGTCAGACCCTTGCCGGCCCGATGTCCGGCTCGAGGCGGCCGGCGGCGGGCCCGCCCGGGGCTGACCCCGTAAGACCGGAACGCGGTCGGGATTACAGCTGTTCGAACCTCGTGATGACCCAGCGGCCGCGGTGAACGAGGTTCGCCGCCTCGTCCTTGAGGTTATACATCCTCATGATGATCCGCCAGTTCTGGGCGGCGCCGGCCTTGGTTTTGACCTGGACCTCGACTTCTTTGGCGTGGATGGTGCCCTTCAAATCACGGATGTTCGGCAGTTGCCCGGCCCCCAATGAGAACGAGGTGATCTCTTCCTCTTTGGCGGCGGCGGCCTTCGCGTCGTTATAATCCTTGAGGATATTGCGGTTGGCCTCGTACTGCGCGTCGTATTTCTTTTGGGCCTCGTCCATTTTGGCCTTCGCGTTCGCCTTCGCGGCGGCGGTCCGGGCGGAATTGAACTCGTCCTTGGCGACGTCGAGGGAGTCTTTAGCATCGAGCGTCGGCGCCACGCTCTGATCATACTGCTTCTTCAAGTCGACTTCCTTTTGCCCCAGGGCGGTAAGGGCGGCCGGCTCGACCTTCTCTTCGCTGACGTTCGTGATCGACCAGTTGGCAACATCGATCTTGATGGGGTCGACGGCCATCGTGGACATCGTCGTCACGTCGTTCATGCTGCTGGCGTTGAAATAAGACTGAAGAAGACGCTGTTCAGGGTGCGACTTGCAGCTCTGAAGGGACACCAGGGCCAGGACAACGGTAAAAACGATCAGACTTTTTCTCCTCATTGTTCCTCCTTCCGGGGTACTATGTCCTCATTATTTTCAAATTCTACTTTTTTTTCAAGCGAAAAAGCAAGGGATTTGAGTTCGGGCCTTGAGTATGTTATAAAATGTGGGCTCTTTTGCCTTCGTAACGCTATCCGACGAGGTTCAGACATGCCGTGGAAAGGACCTTTCGACGCCCTTCTCGCCCGATACCCTAAAGACGCGTCTCGCTTGATCGACATCGTCCGGGACGTCCAAGCGGCCTTGGGCCACGTCCCTCCCAAAGCGGTTGCCGCGATCGCGGCCAAGCTCGGCCTGTCGACGGTCGACGTCGAGGGGGTCGTGACGTTCTATCATTTCTTTTCGGCGGCGCCGGCCGGCACCTACGCGGTCTATCTCAACACCAACCTGGTGTCCGAAATGAAAGGGGCCGCCGAGGTCGCGGCGGCGTTCGAGAAAGAGGCCGGCTGCGCGTTCGGCATGACCACGTCCGACGGCCGGATCGGCCTTTATAAAACGTCCTGCATCGGCATGAACGACCAGGAGCCCTCGGCCCTCATCAACGGGATCGTTTTCACGAAATTGACCAAGAAGAAGGTCAAGGAGATCGTCGCGGCCATGAAGGCGGGGCGCGACCTCCGGACGCTCGCCCGCCCCTACGGGGACGGCGCCAACCGGTCCAACCCCGTCCGGAGCATGGTCCGCAACAACATCCGGAAAAAGGGCCCGGTCCTGTTCGCGCCGTTCTCGTCCGGGACGGCGGTGAAGAAGGCCGCGGCCTTGTCGCCCGAAGAGGTCATCGCCGAAGTCAAGAAAGCGAATCTCCTCGGCCGCGGCGGCGCCGGGTTCCCGACCGGCCTGAAATGGGATTTCTGCCGCCGGGAAACACGTACCCCCCGTTACGTCGTCTGCAACGCCGACGAGGGCGAACCCGGCACGTTCAAAGACCGCGTCATCCTGACCGAGCTCCCCCACCTTCTCTTCGAGGGCATGGCCGTCGCCGGCTATGCCATCGGCGCAGCGGAGGGCGTGCTCTATCTCCGGAGCGAATACGCCTACCTCCGAGCCCATCTTGAAAAGGTCCTGGCGACGCTTCGCGCGAAAAAAGTCCTGGGCCGGTCGATTGCGGGAAAACGGGGTTTTAGCTTCGACATCACGATCAAGGTGGGCGCGGGCGCTTACGTCTGCGGCGAAGAATCCGCCCTCCTCGAATCGGCCGAAGGAAAACGCGGGGAACCGCGTGACCGGCCTCCCTTCCCCGTTCAATTCGGTTATAACGGCCTGCCGACCACGGTGAACAACGTCGAGACTCTGTGCGCGGCGGCACGGATCCTCGAACGGGGCTCGATGTGGTTCCGCTCGCTCGGCACGCCCAAATCGACCGGGACGAAGCTCCTGAGCGTGTCGGGCGACTGCAAACGCCCGGGCGTTTACGAAGTCGAGTTCGGCCTGGCCGTGCAGCGCCTCCTCGAGATGGCCGGCGGCATGGACGCCCAGGCCGTCCAGGTCGGAGGACCTTCCGGCCAGTGCATTCCGCGCGGGCAATTCGACCGCCGGATCGCCTTCGAGGACCTGGCCACGGGCGGCTCGTTCATCGTCATCGGCCCGCAGCGGGACCTTTTCGATGTCGTTCGTAATTTCATGGACTTCTTCATTGAGGAATCCTGCGGCTGGTGCGTTCCCTGCCGCGCCGGCAATCCCCTCCTCAAGCGCAAGCTCGAAAAGATCGTCGGGGGCAAAGGGACGGCCCGCGACCTCGCAGAGATCGAAGCCTGGGGCAAGGTCATCAGGAACACGAGCCGCTGCGGCCTCGGCCAGACTTCTCCGAACCCCATCCTGACAACGATCCAGAACTTCCGCGAGCTCTATGAGGCGATGATCGACCGCTCGGCCGAATTCATCTCCGAGTTCGACCTCGGACAGGCCGTCCAGGCCGCAACGTCCATCACCGGACAGACCTTACCGGAGTCCCATCATGAATGACACGAGCGTTAAAATCCGATTCACGGTTGACGGAAAGGAATGCTTCGGGAAACCCGGCCAAACCATCCTCGAGGCGGCCCGCGAGAACGGGGTCTACATCCCGTCGCTCTGCCGGTATGAGGGCTTCGTGCCGGCCGGAAGCTGCCGGATCTGCACGGTTCGCGTCGGCGGCCGCTATATGTCCGCGTGCACCCAACCCCTGACCGAAGGCCTGGCCGTAGAAAACAAAGTCCCCGACCTCGAAGACATGCGGAAAGCCCTCATCGAGATGCTTTTTGTCGAAGGCAATCACCTCTGCCCGAGCTGCGAAAAAAGCGGGAACTGCGAGCTCCAGGCCCTGGCGTATCGCTACCAGATGCTCGTCCCCCGCTTCCCCTACCAATTTCCCGTCCGCCGGGTCGAGCCCGCCGGGACGAAGATCCTCCTCGAACACAACCGCTGCATCAAGTGCCTGCGATGCGTCCGGGGCGTAAAATCCCGCGACGGGAGAAACGTCTTCGGCCCGCTCCATCGGTCGACGGACAAGAAGATCGCCGTAGACCGGGCGCTGGCCACGAAGCTTCCCGACGATCAGGCCTTGAAAGCCATGGAACGCTGTCCGGTCGGCTCGATCCTGAAGAAGGAGGTCGGCTTCGCCGTCCCGATCGGCCGGCGGAAATACGACAAACGGCCGATCGGAAGCGACGTCGAAGGCCCGAAGGATTGAGAGGAGTCCCCATGAGCAAACCCGTCATCGCCACGGCCTCGCTGGCCGGCTGTTTCGGCTGTCACATGTCCATCCTGGACATCGACGAGCGGATCCTCGACCTCATCGAGCTCGTGGAATTCCACAAATCGCCGATCGACGACATCAAGACGTTTTCCAAGCCCTGCGACATCGGCCTCATCGAGGGCGGCTGCTGCAACAGCGAAAATGTCGAGGTCCTGCGCACGTTCCGGAAAAATTGCCGGATTCTCGTCTCGCTCGGCGAATGCGCCATCATGGGCGGGCTGCCGGCTATGCGCAACAGCATCCCGCTCCGGGAGTGTTTCGACGAAGCCTATCTCCACGGATTAACCATCGACCCTGCCGCCCCCAAGGTCATCCCGGGCGATGAGGACCTCCCGCTCATTCTCGACAAAGTCTATCCCAACCACGAGGTCGTGAGGGTCGACCATTTCCTTCCCGGATGCCCACCGTCCGCCGACCTCATCTGGAAAGCGTTGACGGCCCTGCTCGAGAGGAAGCCGCTCGACATCCCGTACCCCCTCATCAAATTCGATTAAGGACGAACCGCCATGGGACGCAAGATCACGATCGAACCCGTCACCAGAGTCGAAGGACACGGCAAGGTCACCATCCACCTGGACGACAAGGGCCGTGTCGCCCGGACGCGATTCCACGTCGTCGAATTCCGCGGCTTCGAGCGGTTCGTCCAGGGCCGCCCATACTGGGAAGCGCCGGTCCTCGTCGAACGGCTGTGCGGAATCTGTCCCGTCAGCCACCATCTAGCCGCGGCCAAGGCCATGGACATCGTCGCGGGCGTGGGCCCGGACGACCTGTCTCCGACCGCGGAGAAGATGCGCCGGCTCATGCACTACGGCCAGATGTTCCAGTCGCACGCCCTGCATTTCTTCCATCTCGCCTCGCCCGACCTTCTCTTCGGCGCGGACGCCGACCCGGCGATCCGGAACGTCATCGGTGTCGCCCTTCAATATAAAGACTTGGCCGTTCAGGGCGTCCTGATGCGGAAATTCGGGCAGGAGATCATCAAGGCCACGGCGGGGAAGAAAATCCACGGCACGGGCGCCGTTCCCGGGGGCATCAACAAAAACCTGAGCGCCGAGGAGAGAGACGCGTTCCTGAAGGTCCCCGCCCCGATGAACGCCGACCACATGATCGCCTGGGCGCAGGGGGCGGTGGACTTTTTCAAAGACTATCATAAAAAGAATAAAAACCTTATCGACGGCTTCGCCGCGTTCCCCTCGAACCATCTGAGCCTCGTCCGGAAGGACGGCGCGCTCGACTTCTATCACGGCGTGCTGCGGGCGGTTGATGCCGGCGGCCGGAAAATTCTGAACGACGTCGATTACAGCGGCTACCTCGACCATATCGGCGAAGAGGTGAAAAGCTGGAGCTATATGAAGTTCCCCTACCTCAAAGCTCTCGGAAAACAGGACGGCTGGTACCGCGTCGGACCGCTGGCCCGGCTCAACACCTGCGATTTCATCCCGACGCCGCTCGCCCAAAAAGAATTTGAGGCGTTCCGGGCTTACACGAACCGCAAGCCGAACAACATGTCGCTCCACACCCATTGGGCCCGCCTGATCGAGACCCTGCACTCCGCCGAAGTCATCAAAGGGCTACTCGAAGACCCCGACCTCCAAGGCGACGATCTCGTCCGGAAAGGCCGGAAGCGGCACGAAGGCGTCGGCCTGGTCGAAGCGCCGCGCGGAACGCTCTTCCACCATTACCGGATCAACGACGACGACCAGATCACGATGGCCAACCTCATTGTCTCGACGACGAACAACAACGAGCCGATGAACCGGGCGGTGCATTGGGTGGCCATGAACGTCCTCGACAAGCAGAAGGAGATCACGGAAGGCATGCTCAATCGGGTCGAGATCGCGATCCGAGCGTATGACCCGTGCCTGAGCTGCGCGACCCATGCCCTGGGCCGGATGCCCCTGGAGGTCGAATTGTACGACGGCCGCGGCGAGCGGATCGGCCGAAAGACAAAATAAAGAATCGGGCCGCCCGTCTCGAGGCGTTCGGAAAACGTCGGCCGAAAAGCTCAACCGTTCATGAACAAGCGGATCCTCGTGTTCGGCATCGGGAATCCAGGCCGGCGCGACGACGGATTGGGACCAGCCCTGGCCGACGCTTTGACGCGGACCGTGTTCCCCGCTACCGTGCATGTCACGGGGGAGTTCCGCTACCAGCTCAACATCGAGGACGCCGCCACCATGAGAGATTTCGACATCGTCGTCTTCGCCGATGCCTCGGTCAGCGAAGAGCCGCCCGTGACGCTCGAAAAAATCGAGCCGGCGGACGCGATCACGTTCACGACGCACGCCCTGGCGCCGGCCTCCGTGCTGGGCCTCTGCGCGGAACTCTACGGCGGCGTTCCGGAGGCCTACGTCCTCGCCATCCGCGGCGCCGACTTCGACCTCGGCGAAGGCCTCTCAGCCCAAGCCGAAAGGAATTTGGGTTCGGCGCTCGACGTTCTTCTTCGTTTCCTCCAAGGAGTCTCATGACCAAAAAGGAACTCATCGTCCTCGAGGACGTGCTCGGTACGAACAAGAAGATCGCGGCGGATATCCGGGCCGCCCTCGGCGCCCGCGGCATCCTCGCCGTCAACCTCATGAGCTCGCCCGGAGCGGGCAAGACGAGCTTGCTCGAGAGGATCGTCGAGGGCCTCAAGCCCCGCGCCCACCTGGCCGTGATCGAGGGCGATATCGAAACCGAACGCGACGCCGAGCGGATCCGGGCCAAGGGCGTCCCAGCCTGGCAAATCACGACGGGCGGCGCCTGTCACCTCGAAGCCAAGATGGTCGGCAAGCTCCTTCCGGAGATCGACGCGGACATCGCCTTCCTCTTCATCGAAAACGTTGGGAACCTCGTCTGCCCCGCCAGCTACGAGCTGGGCGAGCATCTCCGCCTAGTCCTGCTCTCCGCGCCTGAAGGGGATGATAAGCCGAAGAAGTACCCGAAGGCCTTCACCACATCGGACGTCCTCGTCCTGACGAAGGCCGACCTTTTCCCCTATCTGCCGTTCGACCCCGAAAAAGCGAAGAGCGAGGCCCTCGAGCTCAATCCGCGGCTGAAAGTCTTTGTCACGTCGGCGGTCACGGGCGAGGGAATCGAGGCACTCATCGACTACTTGCTCGAACGCCGCGGGAGCTTGACCGGGCATGCATGAATTGTCGGTCGTCTCGGCGCTTTTTTCGACCGTCCTCGAGAGCGCCGGGAAACATCAGGCGCGGGAAATCACCCTGGTGAAAATCAAGGTCGGCCGGTTGTCGGGCGTCGTACCCGAACTCCTCGTATCGGCTTTCGACATGTATAAAAAGGACACGATCGCGGACCAGGCCGTGCTCGAAATCGATCTTCTCCCGTTCCGGGTGCGCTGCCGGGCGTGCGGCGTCGAGTCCGTCCTCGACGAGTTCATTTTCGCCTGTCCGTCGTGCGGCGCCGCGGACCTCGAAATCCTCCAGGGAACCGAGCTCTTTCTCGAAAAAATCGAGGTCGAAATCGACTAATCCTGGCCGGCCCCGACCCGTCCCGTCCGCTATCCCATTGAATATTATCCCGGAATTATCTCGAGGAGGGCTTGAGGCGGAGGACTCACCTAGAGGGACTCGCTCCTTCAAAAGTTCTTAACGCCGGCGGAGCCTCCATTTTCATCGGCGACGCTGAACTCGCGACCCTAGTCCTTCCATTTAAGAAATATCGCGTTTACAAATTGGGAATTACGTTCAATCGAGCAACGCTCAAACATCATCGCCGCAAAGGTCTCCCTCGAAAATGGAGCCGCCGCGGGCTATACTTTTGATGGTCGCTTCGTCCGCTCCAGGCTCGTCCTCCGCTAATAATCGGGGGGGTAATAAGTTGGTAGTTGTCTTTGGCTCAGCGCGAGGGGTATGTCGCCCGGAACCCGT
>Ga0315289_10009926_pt1 | contig 13671 bp, 13 predicted proteins | sample YL17G11_40_MG_FD_203452 | JGI IMG/M metagenome (GOLD analysis project Ga0315289, IMG submission 203452) | Sediment microbial communities from Yellowstone Lake, YNP, Wyoming, USA - YL17G11_40 | ecosystem: Environmental > Aquatic > Freshwater > Lake > Sediment | place: USA: Wyoming | collected...
GGACGCCATTGCCACGGCGATTGAGGAGGCCATTGGAGAGGGCTCCCGGCCAGGCGGAGGCGATGGCGCGCGCCGATGCCCCGACTGCGGCGCCCGCCTCCGCAAGGAGGAAGGCTGCTTGGTCTGCGAGTGTGGCTTTAGCAACTGCGGGTGAGAGTAAGGATCAATTATGCTTTTGAGGCAGGACAGAAGAATGGATGTGGCCGTCCGGCCTGTTTCCCGAGGATGGGGCGAGCATAGCAACGGATGATGCGGACTTGGTCTGGCCCGCGACGTGATTGCTCTGCGATCATTAGCCAGGCCGCGCGGGTGACGCGCTGACTTCTGCGAGGACAAGCGACCGGATAACATGAAGTCGGTCTTGACCAGCACTTCTGACGACGGCAGACTCTTGATCTCCGCGGCCGAGTTGGGCAAGCTGCTGGGAGTCAACAAGAGCACGGTTTGGAGCTGGCACTCCTCAGGTAGGATCCCGTTGCCCGTACACATCGGAGGCACGACACGCTGGAAAGCCGAGGAGATACGACGGTGGGTGGAAGCCGGCTGTCCTCCCAGGGCACAATGGGAACTGCTCAGGGCAGGTGAACGCCCACGTGGACCCTTGACTTAATGTAGTACAGAAAGTAGAATGGCCTCATGAGTAACAAGAAGAAACTATCGCGGATGGGTCGCCCACCTCTGGCTCCTGAGGAACGCAAGTCAGTGCACGTGTCGGTTCGGCTGACTACTGCAGAGCTTGCGCGGCTCAAGATTATGGCTCGGGAACATGGCGTGACCGTATCAGAACTCCTCATGCGACCATGGCGGGAGGAATAACCATGAGACTGTTCAAGGCCACATACAAGGACCGAGAAGGCGAGATCAGGACGGCTGCGAAATGGTATGTCGAGTTTCGCGACCACATGGGCTGCCGTCGGCGTTTGGCCGCCTTCACCGACAAGAAGGCCTCAGTTGAGTTCGGGCGGAAGATGGACGCTTTGGTTATCTGCCGGCTTGCAGGAGAGCGGCCCGACGGCGACCTCGGACGGTGGCTGGAGTCGCTGCCGTCACCGACATGCGACAAACTTGTTTCCCTCGACATCCTGGACAAGCAGCGCGCGGCAGGTGCGAAGTCGCTGCTGAGCCACTTAGCGGACTGGCGAAACGCGCTTGCCGCCAAGGGTGACAGTTCCCAGCATGTCCGCGAATCGGCGTCGCGAGTGGAAGTAGTGCTCCGGGGCTGCGGGCTCACTTACTTCTCTGAAATCGTCCCTTCCACAGTCCAGAACTACCTCGCTGGCCTGAGGCAGGCAGATGGTGGCATCAGCGCCCAGACGCTGAACCATTACCTCGGAGCCATGAAACAGTTCTGCCGCTGGATGGTGGCCGAGGGACGGGCACAGCGCAGCCCGATCGCTCACTTGCCCGGTCTAAACGTCCGAACCGACCGGCGACACGACAGGCGTGCGCTGACGGTTAAGGAGACACAGCAGTTGCTGGCTGCCACGCATAACGGCCCTACACTGCGAGGTATGGCCGGTAGAGACCGGGAGATGCTCTACCGATTAGCCCTGGAGACCGGCCTGCGGTGGAGTGAGTTGAGGAGTCTGACGCGGCAAAGCTTCGATCTGGAGGGGAACCCGCCCACGGTGACAGTGAAGGCTGCCTACTCAAAGCACCGACGCGAGGACAAGCTGCCATTGCGCGAAACGACCGCCGTGCTTCTCAGGGACTACCTCGCGGATAAGCTACCTCTCGCTGGTGCCTTCGATATGCCCTGTGGCGGCGTGGGAGCGAAGGTTCTCCGTGTCGACTTGGAGGCGGCAGGTATTTCGTACCAAGACGCTGACGGACTCTTGGCAGATTTTCACGCGTTGCGCCACACGTTCATAACCAATCTAGCGGACTCCGGAGTCCACCCGAGCGTGGCACGGCGGTTGGCGCGCCACAGCGACGTCAACCTGACCCTCTCCCGTTACACGCACAGCACGCTTCAAGGACTGGGGGACGCCGTGGAGTCCTTGCCCGACATCTCGCCGCAGTCCGAGGTCGCAAAGGCAACCGGCACGGAGGGGGCTGTTGTCTTGGGCTCCTGCTTGGCCAAACAGGAGCGATTTAGTCAGACTAAAGACGACCAATCTGGACAAGCGAAGAATTCCGGTCGGAAAGGCGTGAATCGTAGAAAACCCCTGCAAATACAGGCGAAAACGCCTGTGGAGGCCGTGGAAGAGGTGGTGAGGGCGGAGGGGTTCGAACCCTCGGCCTACGGATTAAAAGTCTCAATAGGCGGTAAAACTGGCACTAACGCGCAAGTCAGCTTCGGGCCACCTCATACGACGTAAGTTGCTATGGCGGTTAGCTCTTGCGTCAAGGAGCGGACGCGGTACCGCGCGGCGTCTGGTGGTAGCGAAAAACACGTTTTCGTACGGCGGGACGTGTCGTTTACGTGTCGGGGGCCTGGCCGTGATAGGGGCAAACGGCACTGAAGGGGGGATGTTGCCGACGAGAGCGTGGACGCGGCGATCCGGTCTCTGTGTGGCATCAAGGAGCGCGTGGGAAGGCCGCTTCGCATCTTGATCGCCGAGACGTTGACGCAGGCCGATCTGCTGCTAGGAGCCTGTCGGAGAATTACTGCTCCAAAAGTCGTAAGTCTTGTTTCTTGGGAGACTTGCAGCAATTGAAGCCTTCTGCGCATGCGAACAGTAAGTCCTTTACAGATGAAAACTTACAACGTGCCTAATCGGGTATCCCGACAGGCTCCTAGCGAAATAGCAGACCTTCTACGTGAGCACACGCCGTGCAGCAAGGCGAGGGGATTCAGCCAGAGCCTAGCGGTGAGGCCATACGGCCCGCCGCCGCTGGTGTAGACTGATGAAACTATCGTGGATTGGCTCGGCAGGGGTTATAATGGGCTGGCGCAGCTATGGAAGGTAGGCTCCCCGAGCCTCGTTCTCTGAGGTTTGAGGACCATGGCACCGAGGGACTGAAGTAACCGTAGGATTGGATAATGTCCCAAGACGGAGGCACTGGAGGACACGAACCGGACGCGCTTGGCAGTACCGTTCGGCTATTGCCTGGACGTGGCCCGCAGAAGGGGCGGGGGACATCTTCGCGTCAGAGGATCGGCCTCGCCGCCATCGGTGCAGCAGGTGAGGCTCCGACCTCTGACCTGCGGGATCAGACGGAGCTTCCTTAGCGCATGAGGAGGATGCACAATGACGTCCGATCCGTTCAGCCAAGAACTAGCTAAGCAGGCTGTCTCTGCAATCCCGCGGGCACTCGAGGGTCTGCTGGACATCGGGGCGCGGTTCTGCGGGCGAAGGGATCTTCTCAATCACGCCAAAGCTTACCGGAGTGCCCTGGAATCGGACTGTTCCCAGATGCAGATCTTGGGCATGGAACGGCCGGTTCCGCTGGAGTCGGTTTACACGGAGGTGCGACTTCTTACGCGCGTGAAGGAGAGAATGTTCAGGAGTATTGAGGAGCTTGAGCAGGAGACGCGCGAGGAGGTCCAGAGGCGGAGCTTGGAATCCATCCGCGGGGCAGTGCTTAAGAGGCTTGAGGAGGAAGCACGGTCGCAACGGGCGGCGGCAATGAGAGAAGCCGCTGATGACTCCTACGGCAATCAACTCGTCGCATTGAAGGAGCGGCTCAGCCAGAGACTCAGGGAATCCTCTGACCCGGTGGTTGCTTCCTTGCCTCTTGACAGGGCGCTCGTTGAGATCAAAGCTCAGTACGAGGCAGGCCGTGCCTCGATACGAAGATACGAAGATGAGCTCGCCGCGCACGCGGAGAAGTACAGGAGGGCGCGCGAGGAAGTCAACCGAAAGTACAAGACACTCAAGGGTGACTACGGGGAACAGCTTAGTCGTGATAAGGCCGTGCTCAAGCAGCAGTTCCATCAAGCTGAGGTTGCCTTGCGAGAGGCGCGAGACCGATGCCAAGAGTCGTTGTCGCGGTACAAAGGCCTCGTCCAGGACGTTGTCCAGGCTTACGAACTCGAGGCCGCCGCGCTCAACCGTGAGAGAAAGGCACTGATCGCCAAAGCACAACGCCAGGCCGAACAAGAGCTACTGTCAGAGGAAGCGCAACGCGAGGTCTTCGACAAGATGGAGCGGGAGGTGGAGAGAGAACTCGAGGAGCGAACGCAGCGAGAGCTTACTGAGAAGGTGCTGGACGATTTCGGTCATGGCTGGTCTGGGGACTCGCAGGTCCTGTCGGCTTGGGATGCGATCCAGTCGAAGGACCGTTCGCTGGTGCTTGGCAAACCAGGAGCAGGCAAGACTACTTTCCTGAAGCATGTCGTGCTGAGAAACCTTGGGGCCACAGACCCCACCGCGAGACTGCCGATCTTTGTGGCTCTCCGGGAGTTTGCTGCTAGCAGTTGCACAGAGCTGCTCGATTTCATCGTTGACGAGTTCTCCACCTGCGGCTTCCCGAACGCCGCGGAGTTCGTGGACCGTGTGCTGAAGGCGAAGAATAGGTGCGTTGTTCTCTTTGACGGACTTGATGAAGTCCCCCAGGAGCGCCAGGCCGCAGTGGTGCGGCAGATTGTGAAGATGACTCGACGCTTCCGCGACAATCAATACGTCGTTTCTTGCAGGACGGCCAACTACCAAGGGCAACTGGAGGGTTTCACCGAGTTCGAGGTCGCAGAGTTTGGCCCGCAGCAGGTGGCCGCGTTCGTGCAAGGGTGGTTCGCCGATGATAACAGGCTCGCAACGTCTTTCTTGGTGGATCTGAAGCGTTACCCGGGGCTCCAGGAGCTGGCGACTACGCCCCTACTGCTAGCTCTTCTCTGTATCGGCTACCGAAGGAATCAGTGTTTTCCGGACCAGAAGGCACTTGTATACCTCGCTTCACTAGACGCGCTTGTTACCGATTGGGACTCCTCGAAGCAGCTGCGTCGGGACGTATATGTCAAGAGCTTTGACCCGGAGTCCAAGAAGCAGTTGCTCTGCAAAGTGGCTTGCGACACATTCTGCGAGAAGAGGGTCTTCTTCACGGAGCAGGATGTGGTGGCACGGTTGCAGACAAACGCAGAGCTCTTGCCAATTCGGGGCAGAGGGGCTGAGATCCTCAAGGAGTACGTGGAGAACCACGGCTTGCTTGTGGAGCGCGCCAAGGGGATCTTCTCGTTCTCGCACCTCACGATTCAGGAGTTCCTAGCGGCCCTTCACCTGAGCCGGTTTCAGGACGCTGGGGTTTTGGAGAGACTCGCAGATGAGGCATGGAAGGACCGTGGCTGGAAGGAAGTGGTGGTATTCCTTGGTGGGTTGCTACCGCAAGGCGACACCTTTGTTGTTTGCTTGCGCAATCGCTTAAAGGAGGGCTTGAAGGAGAGGAGCTTTCAGGAACTGCTAATGGGGCAAAGGATGCCCAGGGCGGCTGAGGCATTCATGGTGGGGCACGCGCAGGCGCCCAGCGCGGAGGCATGGGAGGCATGGTTTCGGTGGCGTATCTTCGAGTACAGGCTGCACGAGGCCAGCTACGGAAGAGATTGTGCCGCACTGATGTCTCAAGTGGGGATGGTGGGGATCAGCGGGTTCATCGGGCGTGCACTAGATCTGGGGAGTGGGCTGTCGCATGACCTACGGCTCGACCGACCTCTAAACCAGGCCCTCCGAGAGAGTTTGGGGGAATTGCCGCGTCAGAGGAGGGCGTGGAGCATCAAGGATGAGATAGAGGATGTCGGTAAGTACGTCTCAGTGGCCGCGATGATAGCAGAAGCACTCGGGGCGGGGGCTCGGGTGACGCCTGCCTTGAGAACTCACGTCCTTGTGGACATCGGGACGCTGAACTTTGAGAAGTGGGACTACCCAGGAACAGCGCATCCCAACCTGTTGGGGGTTTGAGACGGCGAGGGCGCACGAAGACTGTTCATGTGCCCGGGTGTCTCACGACCGCCCGCAGCACGGGATGGCGCTTGCTGAGGCTGCCCTCGCCTGTCCGAGGCGGTAGAGATCATAGCATCACGAGGACTGGTGTACTCCTCAAGCTCATGCAACCCGAAAGGCTTGTTCAACTGCGGTTCGTGGTTCAGCAAGTGCGTTGAGGGGCGTTTCGGGCCGTGTGAGTGTAACACGGGTGCGGGCCATCTCATACGACGTAACGTGTTGCGCACGATACGTGTTACGCCAAGCTCGGAAGCGGTACGGCGCGGCATCTGGTGGTAGCGAAAAGTACGTTTTAGTACCCCGGGACGTGTCGTTTCCGTGTCGGGCTAGGGAGCAGGCGGGAGGGGAGGCCTCGCGACGACTGGCGAGTTCCAGCGGCACGTGATGGGGGAGCACGGGCAGAACTGGGAAGGTAGTCTTCGGTACGAGAAGATCGTGCGCTACCTGTCGCACCTGCGCAGTGCGATCCAAGTGCCCGTTTACGTTGTCGGGGTAGGCGCTTGACGGCGGCGTCGGGGGGCCACATGCGTGGGGCGGAGTTCGGCCTGTGAGGCCTTGGTTGTCGCGGTTTCCGCTGCGTTGACTTGGTCCCTCACTTGCTGACTGAAGTCATGGCCGTAAATCTCCTTGAAGGCTTGCCGGAAGTGGTTAGTGGCGATGAAGCGTTTGAAAAGGGGCCAGGTCGCATAGGAGTCCCTGGTGACGAGCTCTCCTTTGGTGCCCAAAGCGCGCATGAGGCCGGCGGCCTTGTCGTAGTCATCATGAAGGACTGCCACTGCGAGTCGGAAATCGGTCATGTCCGAACTCCAGTCACGCGACTGAAGTAATGCCTGGGCGGCGTCCTCCTGACCTTGCCATTTCCGTGTCTGAGCGGCGTTTATGAGAAGGATGTTGGAATTGACCTGGCTGTGGTGTGGTGAGCATTGGAGAGCGAAGTCGCCGACCGCCCGTGCTAGTTCGTAACGCTCTTCGGCTATCAGGTCATACTGAGTGCGGATGAGAGCAACATCGGAGTTGTCCAATTCGTCGGGAGCCATCTTCCGCCAAAGGGAATGGCCGAGCCTCAAGCCTGTCTCGTAAACGAGGCACAAAACGTCGCGCAGGTAATGAGGCGTGAGGGGGAGGGGGTCTCCAATCGCGTGGGAGCAGAGGTTATGTGGTAGGCCCTCGGCCCGGCAGACGTGAAGGTACTGTGCACTAACGATGCCGTCGGCATGGGCAAACAGGTTCCGTCTCATAGCGGTTTCGACAAAGGGGGGCCAGTTGGGGTATGACTTCAGCGATAAGCCGAATCTGGTCTCCAATGAATCGAACTGCTTGACGTAGCTGTCTCGGCGGAAGGAGTCGATTTCCTGGGTAATGATGGATTGGCGTACGTCGCGAAGCGTGCGGAGACCCTTAATCTCGCGCAGGGTAATCGGTTTCTGGATGGCGTCCAGGACGTCTGGCTTGGCGGCGAAGACGCACTGGAGGAGGACGCCAATGAAGGCGTCAAGGAGGCTGAAGGCTGAGAGGAACAGGCCCCGCAAGAGGAGGTCTCGGCCTCGCTAAGGAGGAGATGTTGCTTGAGCTCCATGACGCCCTTTTGCAGGGCCATTAGGTCGGTCCCTGTAGGCTTGTTTTTGGCCTCTAGCAAACGAGTGCTGGTACGCTGGATCTGTGCGAGCAATCGGTCGATGGCCTGTTTGTGGGCTTTTTCTGCAATGGGAAGGTAGGTGTCAAGGCAGTGGAATGCTTGTGAGATGGCCGCAATGAAGCCGGAGGTAGCGGAGTCGAACGAAAGAGATGCTCTGCCGCGATGCCTGGGCTTTCTGGCCTTCTCGGGGGCACCGGTGTTCTTGGTCTTGGCTGATGTCTTGGGCTTGGTGGCCATAGCGTGACCTCATTCTGAGTAGAAGTGCGGCATGTGGGGACAGCGGACCTTTGTGCGTAGGGCGACAGCCGGCTGGCGTGAAGGCGGCAGCTCTTTGGCCTGTCCGTTGTAGTGTTGCGTGTAGTGCCAAGGGCCGACTGAAGGCAGAGCCCAATCGTCCATGACGTAGGAGTACCTGACTTGGGGAGATTAGTCAAGTGAGGAGCAGAGTGGCTTGGGACGTTGGTGGGTGAGTGTAGGCCAGGGCATTGACAGGGGAGTTGACGTGCGGTATACTTCCCTTGGTTGACAGCTGGCAAACTCTGGGGTGGTGCAGAGAATGGGGGCAGACATCGTCTTGGTGTCCGTTCCGGAGCGTCTGCAGGAGGCGATAGGTGAAACGGACGGAACGAATCGGCTGTACCGACAATATGGTTACAGCGGTGATTTTCACTGGTGGCTGGACGCGGTAATGGAGATCTGCGGACAAGATGGGGCTTATGGGCCTGCGGTGGTCGCACGGTACTGCTGGGCAACGAGGGCGGGCGTGCACAAGCGACTGAGGGAGGGGCGGATGACGGCCTTTCTCTTCCACGAGGTGATTGGGCAGTCCCTGCTGGGAAGGCGCGAGGCGCTGGCTGAGGGTGGAAAGCCGACAGTGTTGATACCGGGGTCCGAGATGAAGGGATGGGCGGAGCATCTTGGGAGGGTGGGAGACATGGCAGCGCTGTTGGAACAGGAAGGGGAGTTCGATTTCCGCGGTAGGTTCCTGAAGGGTCGTGGCCGCAAGCGCAAGTGAGCAGAGGCGGAGTGCCGTGGAAGCAGGAGAGCGCAGAACGAGCGAACTAACGGTGAGGAAGGCCGATTTGCCGATCTGGCTGAACGTGTTAGGCGATAGGGGCGAGCGGACGCGGTATATCCTGGCTCCGTCGTCGGATGCAAAGGTGGGTGCATACCTTGCGAAGCCGCAGGTGATGCCGAAGCGGCAAGGGGAGTGTGGTCGGGCGAGATGGGACAAGCGAGTAGCCCGGTAGCAAGCCAAGTCCCTCGGGGGGACGGTAGCCAGCCATGGGCGTGACGCGGACTGGAGGCAGTCCGGAGGTTACGTCGTATGGCTGGTTCTGCTAATGCGCAAGATCAAAGAAAAGGACACGCCGCCGGGGACGGGGCAGGTGCCGCCGACAGGCGGAAGCCCCGGCCCGGCGGGCCGGTAGGGCCTGAGGGCGCGGGTCAGGTCGGCTCCCAGGCTGACCGGACCGGCGTCCAACCAGGGGGGCGAATGACTATCAGCCCCCCTGCAAAGGTGAATTTGGGGGATGGAGAGCCCGTCAGGGTTCTTGCTTCGGGGATTGACACTGTCTACCTCGCCATTGATGTTACCTGGCCTGACGAGACGTTCTTTCAGCTTCTTGCCAAGCTCAAGGCTCAGGCTCGCGCTGACGAAGCTGACGTGCCGGTAGAGCTGCCGTGCGGGGCAAGTGAGGGCTGGCCGCTGAACGTCCGACCGTTTGGGTGCCAGGGCTATGAGTGGCTTCTGACGGGGCGTGCGGTGAACCTGCGGGTGGGTCACTGGCTGAAACCGCACTCTCGCCCGAGCATAATGGCCGAGATCGGTTCGGAGACGCTTTGGCACTCGGGCTTTGACGAGGCGGTGTTCGACGTGTGCTTGCTGCTGCGGGGAGCCCTGGGGTGCCGGTTGGAGAGTATTAGGGTGAGTCGAGCCGACCTGTGCGTGGACGCCCTTCTGCGGGCGGAGTGGTGGGGTCCGTCATTGCTGGAGCTGGCGGTGACGCGTGCGCGGGCGAAGAGCATGCACTGGCAGGATGGGTGTATGACAGGGGTGAGCATCGGGAAGGGCGCGATTCGGGCGCGGCTGTACGACAAGGCGCTGGAGATTGTGACGAGCGGAAAAGGCTGGATGTACGACGTGTGGGGCCTGGAGGGGGTACCGGATGGCTGGCGAGTTATCCGGACGGAGTTCCAGTTGCGCCGGGAGGTGGTGAAGTCCCTTGGGGTGGGCGGGGTAGATGAGCTGAGTCAGAGGGGATCGGATGTCTGGCGGTACTGCACTGAGAGCTGGCTGAAGTTCCAGACTGGCGGGCCTCAGCACACGCAACGTAAGACTCTGCCGTGGTGGGGGACAGTGCAAGGGGGTTACGGCAGTGCGCAACCTGGTGAGCCTGCCGTACGCCATAAGGCTGTGGCTTGGGACAAACGGCAGCTCATGGCCCAGACACGGGGCACGCTGCTGAGCCTTGCGAGCATGCAAATTGCGGGGTCTGGGCGAGTGAGTGCGGATGCGGTTGATAGAGCATTGGGAAGGGTTCTCAACGACGCAAGGGAGGCGGTGCTGGGCTCCCAGACTCTGGAAGAGGATGTGCGGCGCCGATGGGCGCGGTATCGCCGGGCGGCGGTTGAGGATGCCACGGGTGAAGCGGGGCGGAATGAGTGTAGTGGTGAAGAGGTCATTGAACTGGGACCTGATGATCCATGTCCGTTCTGAACGATAGTGACGGGCTATCGGAACTGCTGACGCAGGAAGAGGCGATTCGCCTGCTGCGGTTGGATTCGCTTGGGCTGGCAAAACCGAAGTATGCGCTTAGGCACCTGTGGCGGACGCGGCAGATCGGTTACGTGAAGGTCGCGGGTAAGGTCCTGATTCCTCGGGTTGCAATTGTGGCATACCTGGAGCGGCAGACAGTGCGGGCGCTTGAGGGCGGGGTGGTGCTTGACGGGGCGGGGACCGTCGGGTCCAATAGCCGCCGAGGTGGCCCGGAGCCACGGGATAGGAGGTGATTCCCATGTGGCGAAGGGTCTGGATAGTGGAGCGGAAGCGAAAGAAAGGGCGTCGGTATTACCTGCGCTGGCAAGACGAACACGGGCATATGCGGAGCGAGTCGGTCGGACCGGACCGAAAGCTGGCCGAAAGGCTGCGGACTCAAAAAGAAACCAACCTCAACAGCGACAAGGTCGAGGACGTGGAGCGAGTAACGTTCGACAAGTTCATGGCTGAGGAAGTCGAGGTCATGAAGGGCCGTCTGTCGGACGGTTCGCTCACGGGCCTGGACCTCGCGTTGAGGCACTTCCGGCGCATATGTGAGCCAGGCGTCCTGGCTGACATAAAGCCGAGAGCGATGGAAGCCTTTCTGGCCCAGCGGCTGCAAGAGGTCCGGCCGGCGACGGCCAACAAGGACCTGCGGACAGTGAAGGCGTCGTTCGGTCGGGGCGTGAGGCGGGGGTATCTCCGCGATAACCCGGCCAATCACGTGAAGCAGGTGCGCGAGCCAGAGAAGGCCATCCGGGTGCTCACGGGTGACGAGGTGTCCCGGCTCATGCGGGCGTGCCCGTGCGCGTCCTGGCGCGCGTTGGTGGCCCTTGCGGTCACTACGGGCATGCGTGTGGGCGAGCTGATGGCGTTGCGCTGGTGTGACGTTGATTTGGAACAGGGGCTCGTGCATGTGCTGAACACGGAGCACCACCTGACCAAGTCGCGGCGCAACCGTACGCTGGCCCTGCTGCCGGAAGCTCGCGCATTGTTGGCTGAGGTTCCGCGTCGGGGCGAGCTCGTGTTGGCAAGTGGGGAGCTGGCGCGGTCGGGGTCGGACGTGCAACGGACCTTCCGGGGGATCGTCCGGAAGGCGGGGATCGCGCATTGCACGTTGCACGACCTGCGGCGGACATTCGTGAGCCAACTTGCCATGGCGGGTGTGAATGCGGCAGTGGTGCAGAAGCTGGCGGGGCACTCCTCGATCAGCACGACCATCAAGCATTACACCGGCATCATGCCCGATGCGCTCAGGGCTGCGCAGGCGAGGTTGCCGCTCCGAGAGGCGTTACGGGACGTGTCGTTTCCGTGTCGCGGGCCAAAATCGGCCGCGGAGGAAACGAAAGTGAAGATCGTAAAGCTCTACCCAGAAGCAGTTTAGGTGGTGAGGGCGGAGGGGTTCGAACCCTCGGCCTACGGATTAAAAGTCCGTTGCTCTGCCGACTGAGCTACGCCCTCTCCAAGATACGCAAACCCTCAGCCGTCCCCTGCGCCGCGCAGCCACGCGCCGACACATCCCCCCGGCGGCCAATCGCAACTATAGCCCAAATGTGCCGTTGAGTCAAACGCGCCGTCCTACGATGCCCGTCGCCTGCACAGCATGAACGCGCCCCTGGCACGTGCCGTTGGGCGCCGGGGCGACCGGTCCACGACGGGCGGGATGGTGAGTTCCGCCGGCCCAGGGTCGAACAATCGGCTCCGCAGGATTCGGTCGTCCGGTTCGTTCAACTTACTGGAAGAGACGGCGGGGCCTGTCCGTTATGCGCTGCGCGCCCGGGGCTGACGTGTTTGCTGTGGCCCGGTCGCGCAATCCGGAGCGTACGCAGGGACACACCGGGACCGTCTGCCTTGCCGGACCCCCATCTCCGGCCTGAACAGGCGGCTATGTGCGCTGCGGTACCCGCGGGCGGGCCCCGATTCTTACGAGAGGAGCGACCCCATGCGGTGGAAAGCAAGCCTGGGCGCAGCAATGCTTGTCGCCGTGTCCTTGTCGGTTTACGCGCAGCCTGCTCCGGCGCCGAACGCTCAGCCCCTGAATGTGATCCTGATCTCCTGGGACGGCTTTGATCGCAGCGTGTTGAACGAACTCCTCGGCGAACAGAAGCTTCCCAATCTCGCCTCCCTGGTCAGGGAGGGCTCGCTACAGGAGATCCAGGTGGTCGGCCATGCTACTGTCACCAAGCCCGGCCATCCCGAGATGCTCACAGGGCTCGCGGCGTCCGTCACCGGCGTATTCTCGAACGCGCGCTACCGGCCGATCCCGGAGGGCTACACGATCTTCGAGCGCCTCCAGCAGCACCTCGGCGGCCCCGAAGGCATTCGCACCATCATGTTGGCGAGCAAGGGCCACAACGTCGGCGGCCACGGGCCCGCCGGATCACAATCTTCCCCGCGTCAGCCGGCGCCAGTATCGGGACGCTCCGGCACCGGGCAGGCTACGCGGCGCGCGGCTAATGCAGACGCCCTGAGCAGCGAGGGCGAGCCCTTCTTCCTGACCCGAAAGCACCTCGATGTCTTCGACAGCGCCGACCGCGGCGCTTCTCGGACTGGATCCCTCTGTTTGAAGTACCTGGACCGGTTCAAGGAGCCGCGGTTTCTCGCCTTCTTTCATTTCGGCGATCCTGACGCCGCAGGCCATCGCTACGGCATGGACAGCGCCGAGTACCGCGCGGCCGCCAGCGCCTGCGACGGATGGCTTGGCAAAATCGTGGAATGGCTGAGGCGGGAAGGGCTCTATGACAAGACCCTCATCTATGTCACCACGGACCACGGTTTCAACCCCCACAGCCGTACGCACAGCCACGCGCCTGACTCCTGGCTCGTCACCAACGACAAAGCGGTCGCGCGCGGCGGCATCATCGCAGACATCCCGGCGACCATCCTGGCCCGGTTCGGAGTTGACGTCGGCCGGCTCGAGCCCGCGCTGGTAGGGACGCCCTTGACGGATGCCGCGGCGACGGGTGGGCGAAGGGGCGCCGTGAGCTATCGCGCATACCCCGGCCTACTCGACTTAGCTGGCGCGTTGGATAAGCTGCCGGCGTTGTCATTAGGCGGCGTGCTCCAGGCGGATGATGCAGTTTGGAAGGCTTCGCCGGTCGAGGCACGCGTCAGCCTTGCAGGTCGCGCAGGAAGAGCTTGGCGTCGCGGGGATTATGTGCCTGACGAGACACCACTTCTCGACGCCCAGCCCTACTTTCCGGGTTGGGACGCCTTCCCGCCAAGTTGCGTGGCTGCAGAGCACCTCTGGAGGGACTCAGCCTGATGACCAGTTCATGAGGAAGTGGAACGGGCCGCCGTAGTGGTTCATGACATTTGTATCTGTGGGTAGAGTCGATGCAACTTGGTGCGGGCGTCGTCGGTGGTGAATTGCCAGTCTACGCCCTTCTGCGTGGCGTTGC
>Ga0315289_10009928_pt1 | contig 13669 bp, 14 predicted proteins | sample YL17G11_40_MG_FD_203452 | JGI IMG/M metagenome (GOLD analysis project Ga0315289, IMG submission 203452) | Sediment microbial communities from Yellowstone Lake, YNP, Wyoming, USA - YL17G11_40 | ecosystem: Environmental > Aquatic > Freshwater > Lake > Sediment | place: USA: Wyoming | collected...
CCTTGAGAAGATGGAGAAGGACCTGCCGTTCAAGGCGGAGGAGTTCGTCTCCGCCCTGATCAAGGCTAGAGACTCGGGCAAGAGGATCTACATCTGCGGCAACGGCGGGAGCGCTTCCACGGCGTCGCACATGGCCTCCGACCTGAACAAGGGGGCAAACAGAAAGGACGCCCCGAGGTTCAAGGCGATCGCACTCACGGACAGCATCCCAGCGATGCTTGCTTGGGCGAACGACTCCTCCTACGACGACATCTTCGTCGAGCAGCTCAAGAACCATCTGGAGAAAGGGGACATCGTCATAGGCATCAGCGGGTCCGGCAACTCGCCCAACGTGCTCAAGGCCCTGCACTACGCGAACGACGAGGGGGCACTGACCATGGGCCTGACGGGATTCGACGGCGGCAAGCTCACGCAACTGGCCAAGATATGCTATGTCGTCCCGAACCAATGCATGCAACAGGTAGAGGACATCCATCTGCTGATCGAGCACATGCTCTCGCTCATACTACGGGATTCTCCTGACTGTGCGGGACCGAAGGGACGTTGAGGTCAAGATGCAGAAAGGCGCCAGGATCGCGGTGTTCGTCGACCGAGACGGCACCATATGCTTCGACAAACACTACCTCTCGGACCCGAACGGGCTCGAGCTCATACCGACTGTCGCCGAGGGCATCAAGAGACTGAACGACGCGAAGCTGCCCGTGATCGTAGTCACGAATCAATCTGGGGTCCGCCGCGGATACTTCACCGAGGAGACCCTCAAGACCGTTCACGACCGACTGAGACAGATTCTAGCGAGCCACGGCGCCAAGGTAGGCGACATCTTCTATTGTCCCCACAGACCGGACGAGGGCTGCAAATGCAGGAAGCCCGCCCCTGAGATGCTCGTCCAGGCAAGGGACAAGCACGGGCTCGACCTGACGAGATCGTTCGTCATAGGCGACAGGATGATGGATATCGAGATGGCGCATGCTGTCGGCGCGGTCGGGGTGCTCGTCCCCGAGCCCGGCGACCAGTATGATATCGAGAAGGAGATCAGAGAGTCGACGACTAAACCTGACTTCAGGGCGGACACCTTCATGCAGGCGGTTGACTGGATACTCGAGAGGCTTGACCAGAGAAACTGAGGAGTGCCCGCACGTCATCGATACATCCCCAGGCAAACGTCCTCCCGAGCCATCTGTAGCGATGATCTTGGCGTCCTTCACCTCACGTTTGACCCCCATCTTCGACTCGCCCCCGAGGAATTCCTGGACTTTCTGGGATATCAAGGCCAGAGATGGCTTCATGGGATGATGCGAATGTTCCGCACAAGTGCTCGACCATCACCGGTTCATCCTTGCGCACGCTATATTGTCATATCCCCCTGTTTCAGGTGAGCGAGCAACATCACACGCCAGAACGAAAACATGGTGCTCGGTTGCCGTGATGCTACCTATTTCTTGGTAGCGACCCACCCGTGCACGGTCGAAGGCGATTTCTGCACTAACTCAGAAATCTTCCGCTCACTTTGCCCTCTCTGCTTCAACCATAAGGCAACCTGCTTTGGATCGAGGGCGTCTTCTCCTGTTTCACCTTTACGCTTCCGCACATAATCTAGCACAAGCTCCCACTGGTTCGCACCTTGCGGAAGCGAACTCATGAAGTCAAACAACTGGTTCACATCCATATCGAGAGTGTAGTACTGCAGCTGGTCGGGATCATACTTCAGATTTGTTGGAGGAACGCTCGTCAACAACCTCGGTCGGATTCGGACGCCTTCATTGACCTCGACGAAGACCTCTCGCAGGCCTCGTTTCTCGAAGTTGCACACGCTGTTCCTGCTTATGATACCCGGTAGCTGCTCCTCGAAATGGCTGATGAAGACCAAGCAGGCATGTAACTTGCCATAGGCCAGCAGCAACTTCGAGAGGTCGATGTTCCTCGGCCTCACCGTTTCGATCTTCGCCCAGAACAGGCCGCCTTCATCTAGAATGACACAGACTTCCTTGTTCTGTAGTCGGGCCTCGCAGACCGCGACTAGCATATCACTTAGCTTGGCGCAATACACATACGCTGGCGGCGGGTCGTGGACAACGATGTTGGCGACCACGACATGACCTTTCTTAATGAAGTGCTCTGCGAGAAGCAAAGAGAGGTTCGTCTTGCCGGTCTTGATGCCGCCACGGATGGTTGCGATGCTCCCTCGCTTGGCCCACGAAGTCCAGACTTCGGGGTTTACAGCAATCCACTTCTCAGAGTCTCTCGGGTCATCGAATGCCAGAGAACCGAGTTGCGATAGTGCGTCCATCGAATTCATTTTGAGATTGAATTGAATGCGAGCCTCATCTGTGAACCTCTGACGAACTCTTGGGATTTGCCATGGATCACGGTCGCTCTCGTTGGTCACTTGCGCTAAGCCGTAGTCGTCCAATCCCACTTCTGTGGCTTGCGAGGGCCATTTTTTTGCAAATGCAGTTGCGCCGAAGGTCGTAATCTGGCTCAATGTATACGTCCAGGTCTTGAGGACGCTCGTCTCCTTAGCGATGAGAGTTAGGATATCGGCCATTTCTCGTGCACTGAGCCTCGGTTGGCCAAGGCGATCAAGCAATCGTCGAGCCGCCTTTCCGGATTCCAACAGCTTTGTTTGGCTCAAGTCGCTTTGCGAATTTTCGGCCACTCAACTCACCTCGACATAAAACACGATCTAGTGTCCTCATCGACGAACGAGGCCGTCTGCTTGGCGAACTGTTGGTAAGACCTGTACACGAAGAACTTGCGAAAGGCCACCCACCCATTGAGCCTACGGCTAGCCAAATCTCCTAGACCGACGAGGTTCAACATCGTCTCCTTCGCTACCTGGTCGTGGAAATACTTCAGCACGAACTGCCTATAGGAATCGACACTGTCGAGCGAGTTTAGGTCTTTGACGAAACTCTCGCTGATGGCTCGTGCCTTGTCGCTCCTCTCGTCCGGCATCCACTCATCTTCGCGATACTTCCTCGTCATGATGTCTAGGCTCTTTACAACAAGCTCGTGCAACTCCTCAGGCACGGCACGCTCCCGAAGGTTGTTCTTAACCCAGGACTCGTCAACGAGTAGTGCGATGATCTCCTCTTCCCTGCAGGTTTCTGCTCGGGCGTCTGCGAAGACTTTTCCCATCTCTACGAGCACAAGCACTTCAAGGTCTTCGGCCATTGCCTGGTGCTTCAGCTGGTCCGGCTGTCCCGTCGGCACGCTATGGTTCGATCTTCTTGCCTTCGTCTTCATCCCTCTCGCTGCAAGTGAATGCCTTGCGGATTCTTTCGGCCGATTTTCCTTCATCATATGTTCTTTCCTCCTGGAAGTGGTTTGGGGTGGCGATTAGGAGAACCGCACCCCAATGCCAAAGATGCGATATGCGCCTCTCCGTTCTGGCGCCGTGTGACTACGACGAGAAAGCGCAGTTCAGTGCCGTTGAGAATATTCGCCCTACCAATCATCACGCTAACTATGATAGGCTCTCGTCTCGTTCTATCATAGCTGTCCCAATGATCGTCTGCCCCTCAGTCCCATCATTTGCACAGCGATAGGCTTTAGCAGGATGCTATCGATTGCAGTTCTCGCGTTACCTGCTCCTTCAGTGCCACTGTCTCCTTTGTACTCTTCTTATCAGATCCCAGGCCTACATAAAACCTGAAGATGGGTAGCCGGTTCAAGTCGAGAACGATGTATGGCAATCTAGAACGGTACCTTTCATTCAGTCTCACAGCTGGGAATTCGAAGTTGCCTAACTCCTCTTGGATGCTCTTCTCAGCTAGATAGAAGCCCTTCAGTTTCTCAACCAATTCTCCGGCCAGCTTGGCTTCATCCCGCTTCCATTTTGAAAGCCCCTTCTCGCCCAGCTTCTCCTTTTCCTTCTTCCAATTCGAGAGCACTGCGAGGACTGCTACGCGAATATCGTTAATGATCTTCGTCTCCAATTCAGCATCACGAAGGTTTTTGGTGCCTACAAGGACAATGCCAGTCTCAGAGCGAACATCATCAACCTGCGCTCTCCTGACCCGAACCTTCATTTCAGCCCAATCATTCAGAAAATTGAACAAGGCCAGGCCGGGATAGTATTTCACACTTCTACTCTTGCCTAAGGGGACCCGTTTTGCGTGGAGGTAATCGAGTCTAGAGAGGTTCGTCAAAGCTCTGTTGACGGACTGGGCTAGGTAACCATCTTGATAAGAGCGTTCTTTTTTCGATACTTTCAGCTTTTGGCTTCTATTTACCTCCTTGAGTCTCCGAGCATCATCATTTGTCCAAATGCCAAAAATCTCTGCCCAAAGGGCCTTCTCGTACAATGAGAGGAAGTGCGCTGCACTGGTGCGCCAATGATCCCGAAATGTGAACTCACAGAGATCGAAGAAATCCTTCAACGGCCGACGAAGCTTGCTTTCGAGCTCCTTAGATACCCCTCTGGTCATGGCTGTAACGATGGCGTCGATATCATCCTTCTTCCCTAGTGCTTCTTTCAATCTTGCAAAGAACCCGAACGGCCCGGGCATTTCCGGCAGCCTCATCGAGTAATCGAGTTTGCGAAGAGCTTCGAGAACGCACAGTGCCGGAGACGGCTTGCCTGCCCGTCCCTGTCGTCGGGCGGCTGGAATCCCGAGGAAGAACCTCACATCAGATGCAGAGAGATTCCCGACTTTTGACAACAGCTCCTTTTCGTAGGGGTCCCCCATGTGAAGACCCCCCGTGGCGTGGAGCTCCTTACTTCGCTCTGTCGTATGCCAGCGGAAGAGGTGCACTATGGCATCCTCAAGGCGATTCAAGCGCGCGGGTTCCTTGATTGATGTGCAATTGTTAGGCATCAATTCCAGTATATCATATCAGATTAATAAATATTCCTTTCGCCCATCACCTACTGGGAGGAACAAGACATGAACAATCTGGAATCATGTCCATGCTCGTGTTACAGATGCATAGACACGCCTACCGACTCGGCGCCGTGCCTGAAATGTTGTCTTGATGAGAGTGGATGGCCGCTGTTTCAAATCGCGGATTCCACGGAGGCTTGACACATGAAGAAATTTCTGTTTTTGAGCGACATGCATTCAGGCAGTGTATACGGCTTGATGCCCCCGCAAGTCAAGGAGAAGACTGCGTCTGGGGATGATGAGCTTGTTCACGTGCCGAGCGCCTCTCAGGTGTGGCTCCTCGATCGATGGAACGAGATGCTTGACACGATAGGCAAGGAGCGCGTCCACGTCTGCGTCTGTAACGGGGATAGCTGTGACGGCCTGCACAAGAAGGGGAACGGCTATATGCTGTGGACGACCAACCTCGATGTCCAAGTGCAATCCGCCGTCGAGCTTCTCAAGATGGTGAAGGCCAAGACTTACGCCCTCACGATGGGTTCTGGCTATCACGTGGGGGAGAATATGTGCTTGGACGAGGTTGTGGCGACCAGGCTTGAGCCGTTCGCCAAGTCTCACTTCTCGGCGGACCTCGCGCTCAACGACGAGGAAGAAGGTGTGCGGATACACTGCGCTCATTACATAGGTGTCTCGACCTCTAGCTGGCAGTACCCAAGCACGCCATTGGCCAAAGAGCTTGTTATGGCACTTCTCAACGAGAAAGAGTACGGGGTCTTTGATGTCTTGGTTCGCTCACACGCTCACTATTACTGTATGGTCGAGCTCGGTTCGCACTTCGCGGTCATCACTCCTGCTTGGCAGTTGAGAACGCCGTATGAGGTGAAAATCGGTCTGTCGATGCTCCCACAGATAGGATATGTGTTTATGGAGGTACAACATGGAAAAATATGGAAAGAAAAGAAGATCTGGAGCCCGAAGTCGCCCATTCGAGAAGTTAGGCTCTGATACGACTGCCTTCGAGGAAGTCGTTGTTCCTGAGCTTGAGAAGATAGCTAAGAACTATGCGCCACGGAACAACTTCTGGACGAGTTACGAAGAGGCCGTGCTGAGGAAGTACTACGGAAAGGTTCCGATTGAGGCGCTTGTGAGGTTCTACAATCGAACTGAGAACGCCATTTATCATCAGGCTAGAAAGCTGGGCATGGTGGAATCGAAGAAGAGGCCGATGGACAGCCTAGAATGACCTGTCCAACTTCAACGCCGTGCATATTGCGTGTTACATGCTGTTTGCACAGAGATCATGACCGAGGGCGATGTGGAGGTCACTGAGCCACGAAATCCCTTGGTAGACCTCGGGAAACGCTCAGGGAGGCCATGTCGTGAAGCTGAGGCAGTAGCGATGTCCTTCATTGACACGACGGCTTTCACGGACTCCTTGACGAACTTCGTGTGCTCGACGTACTACGCCATGAACATCGCCACCTATGCCACGGAGATGACGACGCTCACAATGAGTGCGGCTCCTCCATCCGCTGCGCTCTCCCTTGAAGCACCTGCTGGTGAAACGAGGGCAGCCGGAAGGAGACAGACTTCATTCGACGAGAGTACATTGCGGGGACAGGACCAAGGTCCTCTTCAGGGAGCCCAGGCAGACCGATGTCAGACTCCTCAGGGACTTCATCAACCCCTTCGCGGACGAGCCTAGGTCGGGGCTCCTCATCAACAAGAAGGTCACCCTCAAGGAGGAGAGGGCATGGCTGAAGAGCAGGCTCGCGAGCATCAAGGAAGTTCTCTCCATCTCTCATCCAGAGCAAGGACCAGCACTCGCTTTACCCGATGGGGTATCCTGCCTCGAGGATAGTGATCCCCCACGATCTACGCCCGGCGGGAGGAGTATCGGCTCGGGACCGCCCCTCCTGCGAACTACACCCCGCAGCCATCTGGAAACAGCGAACACCTCTCCCTCCTCGAACGCAGCGCAGCTGATCCTATTCGCAGGGTATTCCGAAGGAATAGGGGATAGGAAGACGGTCTAGTCGTGCTGACCGACATAATATCGCTTCAGGCTCTCTATCCCAGCCAAATTCGTAGAACGACCGACAGGTGCATGGTTTGCAGGCCGCATATCAGGGACTATCCAACGTGCATCAAGGATATCTCGGAATCTGCCTCCTCATCTTTCATCTTCTTCGGAATCGGACTGACTCCGTTCTCAAGAAAAGCATTCCCAAATGCTAGAGTGAGGCTACGGCCGTATTTGCCGCTCGCAGGGACCTATCAGACGTTCGTCATCAGAGGAATCATTCAGACAATACTATGCTCAGACTGCGATTTCTAGCGCAACACATGCGTTCTTCTGAGAAGCCTAAAAAGGGAAACTGGCACGGCAGTATGCCAATCACCCGTCGTCGTGTACACATATCCGTATTCTTTGCGATGTTTCCTCAATACCTTCTGAAGAGACTTGTAGTAGCGTCCAGACATCGAATAACCTGCTGATCTATGATAAGCCTCCAAAGGAAGCACGAAGACCTCCAGGCCCAGATTCCTTACACTCAGAGAGTAGTCGACACCGTAGAGGTGCCAATTGTCGCAGACCTCCTCGTCAAACCTGAGTACATCGAACACCGATTTCGGCACAATCATTGCACATTCGTCTACGGTCTGGGCTGTCTCGACGCGGTCAATCCTTGTGTAGCTCGCGGGTCGAGGCGGGATTCCGTGAATAACATTCGACATGACTCCCTCCGAATCCTTCTTCCCCGCCAGACCCGCTATCCCGACGTTCTGCAATGAGTCGAGTATCTTCTCTGCGTCAGCCAGCCATGTCTCCGGATAGAACCGAACGTCCTGGTGTATGAAGAGAACGTACTTGCCCTTTGCCCTGGCGGCCCCCTCGTTCAGCGCTTTGGCAGCCGACTCATACTTGTTCTGTGAGTTGTCAATAAGTATCTTCTCAAGGCCAGAGGTTTGAACATCGAGACTGCTCTCGAGATACTCTCGAAGAACCTGTTTGTTATTGTAAACGCAAACCACCGAAATCATTTCCAATCCGTCTCGCTCTTCATCGTCCCCTTGAAGTCGCCCGATCCAGCTACCCGGAGAATTGTCTCCCAGGCATGTGATGGACAGATTCCACATCCAACTATATTCAATTTGCGAATGGCATGCCCGCTATAAGCGCATGCTCTGGAATGACACTGGCGAACAGCAAATAGACTTGAGCGCGGTCAACACGCGTTGATATCATGCCGACCTTTCTTGCTGGAGAAACATGGCCCATGCGGAATCACCCGATGAAGATTAATTGCGTCTTGCCCTTTGGATCCTTGACAGGCGGGGTGAGGGCTTTCGCGGAGATTTCGAAGAGAGTGATTGCGAAGAAACATGAGGTCTCCATGACTTTCCCCGCAAGACCAGAGGGAGCCCTCCAATGGCAGGCAAGAATCCACTATCCTCCCCCTGATGGTTTCAGGAGACTTGCGATTCTTACCCTCTGTAGGTTCCTCATGCCTAGTCTGCTCGAAGACGTTATGAACAACGACACCATGGAGCATACCATCCCAGAATGCGACATCAATGTGGCAACATTTTGCATGACGACTTACCCAGTCAACAGATCTGGCAAAGGACTACCGTACTACCATGTGCAGCACCACGAGCCGCTATTCTTTGATGATGGCCGACTAAAGAGGGTAGCGGAGGCGACCTACTTTCTCTCTATTACGAAGATCGCCAACTCGACATAGTTGCAGGGACCTAACGTAGAGAAAACTCGTAAGCGACCGCATCTTGTCCTTCACGGACTGGATCACAATATCTTCTTTCTGAGGGAGATCATAGCCGAGAGAAGGAAGAAGACGATTGTCGCTTTCGGAAGGAAGTCGTGTGGAAGGGCGTTCCTGACTTTCTGGAGGCGAGGCACATAGTGATGGCAAAACGGAATGATGTCGACCTGGTCTTGTACGGATCTTCACCAATCTCATGTTCAGGGGCTGGCGCTCCGCACAGATTCCTAACAGGAATAAGTGACGATGACCTTGCCAGACTATACTCGTCAGCGGACGTGGTTGCTCATTCTAGTTCTACAAGATCAAATCCAGCTGATTGTTTTTCCAGACTTTTCGGCAAGCTCTCGCTTAGAACCTTTGCATCGTCGTGCAAATAAATCGCGGAAATCATTCTTCAATTTCTGCCCACGCATAGAGTCTAGAATAGAAACTACTCTTAATGAGTCCTGATTTGTATCCCAAATACACGGGATACTTCAACCAAAGAGGCAATCCCACTGCTCCCAAGAATATTGGTTCTTCTTCTTCTACTTCGAATTTCCTAAAGTATTCCCTTAGTAGATCTTCCAAATTCCTTTTTGTGAAGAAGTTCATATGATCTGTTTCCAGGAAATGTTCATAGGTTAATCCATAATCCCTCAAAGCCTCAATATCTCCGCAATTTGGAACAGTAATCAGTATGTTCTTTTTGGCAACTCTTTTAGCTTCTCCTAGAAGTCTACCTGGGCTTTGGACATGTTCCAATACTTCAAAAATGATGACCGTGTCAAACGATTTATCCTCAAAAGGAAGCTGCTCTTTCACAACATAGGCATTTACACCCTTCTCTTTGGCAATTCTGATGTATTCTTCATTAACATCCACGCCAACACACTTGAAACCCAATCTACCAAGTTCCAGACAATAATCACCTGTGGCACATCCAAGATCTAGTATACTCTCTCCCGCATACTGTTGGCAGAAGTTTATGAGTTTTTCACTAGCTACGCTTGCTTTAGCCTCTGCGTACCATTTCTTTGTATCTCTGAAGATACTTTCTCTTAATGATCTAGTAGAGCCCACTTTCTACTCCTGTTCATAAATTTTCTATTTAAGAAACCTGGAATCTTCGATGGATCTCTTAGTCCCGTTTTGATTAATCTATAGATCGCATTCTTCCTTTGCTCATATCTAAATCGTAGGAATAGTGCATGTATCTCCTTTCTCGTTAACTTTTCTGATAGGATTATGGCGGAATCATAGTTGTCGCTGAAATTTACATTCAATCTGTCCCAATCCATTTTTTCAGCGACGAGACCTTGAGACAATGCGTAGTCCCATACAGGTGTCCCAGGATATGGTGTCAATACATATAAGGCGAAGTTTGTCAACTGGTTTTTCTTAATGAATTTCAGTGTTTCCAGAATATCTTCCTTGTCTTCTTCTGGCGAGCCTATTATGAAACTACCATAGACTTCTATTCCGTGCTCCCTGATTGTTCTTATCGCATTTTCATTGTCCTTGATATCGATATTGTCCCTTTTGAGATATCTAAGAGTCTTACTGCAACCCGATTCTAATCCCATACCAATAGATTTGACTCCCAACTCTTTTAGCAGCTTGATTATCTCATCGTTGACCATGTTGGCTCTAATCGAACAATTGAAATCCACTTTTCCCAAAATGCCCTTTTCTTTGAGAAGGTTTATTGTTTTTCTCACTCTCTGTACGTCAACTGAAAATATATCGTCATAGAACTGGATACTTTTAACATTGTGCGCTTTGACTAAATGCTCAATCTCCTTGACCAGATATTCTGCTGAAAAGATCCTGACTCTATTCCAAAAACGGGAGGAGGCGCAGAAAGTACAGCGGTATGGACAACCTCTACTGGTAAACATATAGGTGTTTGGTTGAATACTAAACAAATCTCGTGCGGGAAACGGAAGTTCATCTAAAGGATCTATAGGTTCTCGTTTGTCAGTGGTGGCTATTCTGTCGTTGTCCCAATAGATTATTCCTTTTATTTTTCGGAGATCAACTTTGTCGAATGTCCCTTTTCTAATAAACAATTCTAATAGATCACATATGGTCTCCTCTCCTTCACCTGCAACCCCCACATCCATGTCTTTTGTCAATGAGGAAAACATCATTGAAATATGAACCCCCCCGCAAATTACAGGTAGTCCATATCTTTTTGCCATCTCTGCATAGGCAATTGCTCTATTGTAGTTTTGACTTACAGCACTAATCCCAACAATGTCTGGCTCAAAATTTCTTATTTCATTTTCAATATTATCATCTACAACCTTGAATTCGATATTCTCTTCTCCAAAATGCTTTCTCAGGTTACTGACCAAATACGCAATACCTAAAGGGGGATATTGGGTTTCAATCTCTTGAGATGGGTTAATTGCATTTACGAATAGGAATTTGATTTTCATAGTATCTTCTTCTCCTTCATTCAGGCCGTGTCATCGCTCCGCAGTTATCATGATATCTTTCTTGAAAATAGAATCCTGGTTCTGAATAGATTCCTCTTATTCTCATCAACATGCATCCATGACATGGCAATTACGATATATATTTCTCCATACGTCACACAGTTCGACTGCAGAGCACTCAGATCAACTAGACGGTCTGATGAAACCATCGGAGGTCGAAGATCATGGTCTATAGGAAGAATTGTTAGGGTTGGAACACTGCGGGAGAGCATGGGCTCGTGGAGCAATTGGACACAGTGAATCAAAGGACTGCCAGAATACCCAGATAACAACCTCGCAAAGAAGACGGATGCAATGGTTAGCGATGCAGTAATGCCCATTTCCGCCCCTCTTCGACCGCAGCACAACTACGGCGAGTTACCAAGAACTCCAGAGAAAACGGCAAGAGGAAGATGTTCTTGTCATATTGAAGGACTTGGCATCTCCTAGAATTCCTTCTTCCGACAATTTCGTGCCAAGAAAGTCAGAACTGCAACTGGTGGCTACCACGTCGAGGTGTAAGGACCTCTTTGCACAAGGAAGGTAGATTGCTGGCAAGATGGTGTGAAAGAAGTATTCGATACGCGGAACCTGCAGAATCCCTGCAGGAGTGTCAGAACGAACTGTCCCATTCTGTCTGGGGACTATTAGAGTCACCTCATAACCACGATGGATCGATACGTTGGCGAGACGGATATGACCTCCTCGTCTCTCGTTCTCCCGAAGCATAACATCGGGAAGGCGAGTCTCATGCTCTCCGCTGACCTTGATACCTTGGTCTTGCATTTCACCACCGCAGCCAGTCTTCGGGCTGCGAAAGGCAGATTAGGACAACTACATATTACAAGCCAAATTGACCAGTCCTTCGAGTACCGTCGCGAACATAGGAGTTGTCGGAATCACTCAGGTCGCAGCTGTCGCCCTGAGCCAAATTGTATTGATTGTTCTAGCAAGAGTGTTGGACCCGGGTGACTTCGGAATTTACGCCATATGCCTGGTATTCGTAAACATCCTGACCTGTGTCTCGATGTTCGGCCTGGATTCGGCCGCGATACATAGACAGACGGATCCGGACAAGGCAATCGGATCCGCGACCTTCTTGCGATTCTGCCTCTCTATAGTCATTTCAGTTGCGCTCATCATTCTCGCTCCGGTCATCGCTGAGATTGTCGGGAATGACCTACTCCTCGATCCACTGCGCTTCGCCAGCATAGCTATCATCGTGGCTACGTTCGGGTTTGAGACTTCGGTCAAGCTCACCAAGGACCTCCGGTTCAAATCGGTCAGCGCCGCGAAAGCGACCAACACTGTAGTTTGGTCTGGGGCGGCGCTAGTCCTCGCCTATCTAGGATTCAAGTACTGGTCTCTACTCATTGCACTTGTCGCAGGAATGATTGCCTCAGCGATTATGCTGTGGATGATCCGACCGTGGAAGATCATCCACAAACTAGACACCAAGATTGCCCGCGAAATGCTGCGATACGGCGCTTTCTCAATGGGAACGGGGCTTGTGGCATTAATGATTGTGAACTTCGACAAACTCGTCGTAGGTGCGGTCTTGGGGAGTCCTGCGCTCGTAGGGGCCTACTATGTCGCCTTCAGCTATGGAATGACTGTACCGAACCTGTTCACCGGTGTCGTCGGGACAGTCATGTTCCCCACTTTCTCGAAGATGCAGAACGATCTCACAACGTTGAGATCGAGGTATTTGAGGTCTTTGAAGTACCTGAGCTACATATCGATACCCGCAGGCGTCGGACTTGCAGTGATCTCCAAGCCTTTCGTGCTGAACGTGTTGGGATCTGAATGGTCTGACGCGGTCGCCCCCTTGGCCATATTGTCTGGTTTCGGAATCCTCAGTTCTCTGTCGGTCCCAGCGGGCTGCGTCTTCCTGGCAACAGGCAATCCGCACAGGATGTTCCGTCAGACTTGGGCGATAGCGGTGATATTCTTCGTGTTCCTGATTCCAGCGGTCTACTACTGGAAGCTGGTAGGGGTGGCGACCCTGTTCGTCCTGATCGGTCTGGTGTCATCCATATGGGTCTTCCTCATGGTTGCTGACATACTCAAGTTCTCCCTACTAACCGAGTTCAGAATGCTCTACGTGCCCATCATCGCCTCCGCAGCGATGGCAACACTCAGCTTAGGCGTGGGATCTCTGATGGAAGTCTCTCTTCTGAGCCTCGTTGCACAAACAGCGGTCGCAATCCCGACGTACGTCGTGTGCGTCTACCTGCTGACCAAAGGCGAAGTCGTCAAAGAAGTCAAGGACCTGCTCGCATCGGCACGACGGTGAGTTCCACCTTCTGACTAAAGATAGATAGTTGTGTTCTCGCCGACCACTAGCCTCTGACCCTTCGGCAGGAGCCCGTTCGCGTTCAGTATCTTCGAACCCTTCCCCACCATGCTCCTGACCAACTTCCTCTCGACGTCCACCACAGTGTCTTCCATCACAATCGAATCGTCGATCTCCGCAGCGGTGATCTGACACCTGTCCCCTATGGCCGTGTAGGGACCTATGTATGCGTTCGGACCGATCTTAGCGTTCTCACCGATGATCGAAGGCCCTCTAACGGCAGACTTCCCG
>Ga0315289_10009929_pt1 | contig 13668 bp, 9 predicted proteins | sample YL17G11_40_MG_FD_203452 | JGI IMG/M metagenome (GOLD analysis project Ga0315289, IMG submission 203452) | Sediment microbial communities from Yellowstone Lake, YNP, Wyoming, USA - YL17G11_40 | ecosystem: Environmental > Aquatic > Freshwater > Lake > Sediment | place: USA: Wyoming | collected...
GGTCCCAATACTTACCACTTTTATCCATTTTAATATTCCTCCGTAAAGTAACAAATTCTGATTAATATTCACAATTTAATGCTCTTATCTCGATTTGTATTTATGAAAACATTTTCATTAACTATTATACAAAAGAAAGTAGCGTTAAATGTGGTGCAAAAAATGCCAAATGCCAGCTATTATCGTAAGTGAGCAAACCAATAGCGTTATAACTATCAAAGTCGGACAATGCCGTCACTGCAATGACTACATTGTTGAAAAATGGAAGATAGTAATTGAAAAAGCTATTAGCTCAAAAGAAATTAACTTCTACAATACTAGCTTAGACCTTTTCTGTTTTCCATTGGAAAAGGATTAAATATCCAGCCTTAATAGTATATTTTATCACCATTTGCTAGAATGTAATATAGAGCGAAAGTGCTATGGCAAGCCACAGCACTCCATAGGCTATATATACTGTCTCAGCACTTTGACGCACTTGGGAACGGCAGTTACGGGGTCTTCTCTACCTTCGTATTCAATGGACATATAACCACTGTATCCGACTTTGACGAACATATCCATGATTCTCTCGAAATCCATGTTTTTCTCCGCTAGACATCTTGGGCTACAACTGCATCCTATCTCGAAGCCAATGTCGTAAAGTTTGGCATGTACAAATACAGCATAAGGCGCCGCCATCTCGATAGATTTATAGCCTTCCTCTTGACCACGACCCTGAAAATTGCCAAAATCAGGCGTTAAACCGAACCACTTTGAACCAACGCCCTGAACGACCCTGACGACTTTCTCGCCTGTGTTGCTGATTGCGCTGTGGTTTTCCATTCCAAGACTGATCCCGAATTCACCTGAGTATGCCGCAAGTTCTTTAAAGTAGTTGATGGCGTTCTCGAATGCCTGATCCAGTTCCATGCCCTGCGGCATGCCACCGGTGTCAACACGCACAGCCGGCGCACCGAGAAAATTCGCTATATCAACCCATTTCTTTGAGTCAATCATACCGGCTTCATGCTTTGTTGCATCAGCGGCGGGGCAACCGATAGTAACTGCTGAAATTTGCAGTCCCAGTTCCATTGCACGACGCTTAATATTTATCAGATCAGCTTTCTCTGTCGGGAACATACCAGTCAAAAGCTCAACACCGTCTAAGCCGAGTTCGTAAGCCTTGTCTAAAAATGCGTATACATTCATTCTTCCATCAGCATAAAGCTGTCGGTAAGAATACGTGGAACATCCTATTCTCATTTTTTCCTCCTTGAAAAAATCTAATGTTAATTTCGACTCACGTAAAACTTCGCTTGAAATGCGAAGCCTTATCATCCCGATAGTTACGGGACGCTTTAAAGATTTTATAATAAATGTGTATTGTCAAGGTGATTCCAGAAGCTCTAATTTTACGTCATCTATCCTTATGGTTGCTGTTATTTGAGATTCAAGGCTTCCCTTTTCGACCGCTAGATGCCCACCGAATGTTTCTGCCGAAGTTTCAAAAACAATTTCCATGTATTGCCAAGTTCCGAGTTTTGAAAAGTCGTAGTAGTTTGTGTTTTGGTTCTCTAGCCATTCCCCTTTGGCATTTGTCAAACCAATCTTCAGGTACGGCTCAATCTCTGGATTAATTGATTCAACCTGCATCCAGCATGAAAGCCTGTATTTGCTTCCGGATAAGATACTCAAGCCCAGATCATGCGAAGCATAATTCCAGCTTCCCTGTTGTGTTCCAGTAATGAGCATAATATAATTACCGCTATGTGCTAATGTTTTGTCTGCGGAAACTTTCATCCCGGATGATGCACTCCACAAGTTACCTGATTCAAAGCCTTCTTCGTATACGACAGCCTGTCGTCTTTCTGTTTTTACAGCATTTACCTGACATAAATCATATCTGTTTTGAGTATCTTTACCGACGATACCAAGTAAAATTTTTCGTTCAGGCTTTTCAGGTGCGAGCATTGATACTTTCAATGTATACTCACCAGTTGGAACATCAGCAGGAATTCGGATCAGAATCCGCTCAGTTATATCTTCATCAGGGAACCATTGTGTCGTCGGTTTCTTTGGAAAGAAAAGCTGATCAGCCATTGTCTCTCCATTATTATTTATCAGCGAGAAGATTAAGGCATAACTTTCGTAGCATGGTGCTACACCGATATTTTTCCACGTATGTTCTATCATCAATCGTCCCGGGCTTTCTCCATCCAGATGGAACTCCTTCTGAGCTTTGAGTTTCAATATGATGAACCTGAACCCTAACTTTTGTCCTGCATAAGTCAGTAAGGTTTTAACTTCCTCCGGGGCATTTTCAAGTTCCCATGTACCAAAGATATTTGTATTCAGGTAACTGATGGGATCCTCTAGCCCCTTGTCTATGGTTGTTTTAAGGTCCCAGCTTTTTTTCTTCATTTCATTATAACTGCTGTGGAACTCGTAATTGCCTTTGATTCCACGTTTGGAGTATGGTTGATAAAATCGCTTTCCAACGTTACTGCTGGGTCCACTTGGAGTCAGGCCATCTTGACGGAAGTGAATACCTCTCAATGCGGCATAATCATTGATAGTATCGTAATCTCCTACGTTGAGAAATACTTGTGTACGTGGGAACGCTTCGGCAAAGGCATCTATGATGTATCTGTATGTTTCGATGTATTTCTCCTCTGTATATCCAGTTTCTTCAAGCTGTTTTGGAGTCCAGCGACCGGGTATGTGCAATCCAAGGTGCATCTCACCCCACTCACCGATACTGCCGATGTCTACGTATTCCAAGCCTTCTTTGCCATCGAGGTATTTACCAAGCTCCAGAATAAACTCTTTTTGAATTTCAAGGTATTTTTCGTCCCAGAAAACGGGGTCTATCTGCTCAGAGGTATAAATACCAGTATGTTTCACTGATGGAACACCCTTAGCAAAAACCCACTCGGGAGTCACGTATTTGGTACGGGAGTGCATACTCTCGCTCATTATGCGGAAAGCGACTCGTTTTCCCATTTTATTAACCCAAAAATCGAATATTGGACCGAAATACTCATCAAAGTAGTTGCCGTTTTCCTCTGGCTTAACTTGAGACCAATCAGGTCTGAAATAAGCGATGTCGGCGATATTCATGAACCATGCATCAGGCTTGGGCTGATAACCACCTGCGGCAAGATACAAGCCCATGCCCGGGTTTAATAAAACATCGTCTGTTGTCTGAGGGGTTATTTCGGTCATTTCAAAATTTTCGACCATCGCCTTTGGAACGGATACGATCAGTAATAATAGCGTAATCAGCACCAGTAATTGTATATCCATACATATTATCCTTTCTTGATATTTCTAAATTCGATATTCTTCAATAGCATCCTCGTTAAACTCAATGCCCAAGCCGGGTTTCTGGGGAATCTTTATATAACCATCTTCGATCTCATATAATGGTGTTTCCTTGAGTATGGCATTAACCGGTTCCCACTGTTCCCAGGGCAATAAAGGCGGTGTCACAAGTGCAATCTCCATCCAGGGACAGTTCGGTAAAGCTCCGATAATCTGTAAAGGTGCGGCTAACCCTAAGCTATGACTGCCATGTAGTATGCAAGGAATTCCGAATGATTCTGAGATTGCGCTTATCTTACGAATGGTGAAGATACCTCCAGAACTGTTAATGTCTGGCTGAACAATATCAAAACATTTTCTGACGAGGAATTCACGGAAGATGCTAGTACCACGTTCGGCTTCTCCACCTGTGATGGGTATATCAGCTTCTGCTGTGAGCTTTGCTAGTCCTTCTAAATCCTTGCGGTCAAGCGGCTCCTCCAGCCACGTCACGTCCTGTTCGTATAGTTTTTTTGCCATCAGTAATGCTGTGCCGTAATCCCAAACCCAGCCCGGATGGTGCGCTGTGCGGTCAATCATTATCTCAAATTTGTCTTTGCTGCCGACCTTCTCTCGAATCGTCCTGACTGCATCTACGTCATCAAGAGGGTTTGGGCGCCATGAACGGATTTTCATTGCCTTAAAACCATGCTTCTGGAAGTATGCGGCATCCTCTGCCTGACGCTCATAAGTCTGGTCAGACTGATCGGCTTTCCCACTCCATACACAGGTCAGGTATGCTTTGACTTTATCCTTATAGCCGCCGAGTAATTTATAAACAGGCTGACCTGCGGCTTTCCCAATCAAATCCCACAATGCGTGTTCCACCATCGGAAAGTTAATTAATCCAGCTTCAAGGAATCGCTCAATTGCAAACGGGTCTTTCCCTAACAGCATCGGCTTAATCGTGTTTTCTAATGAATTGCCGTCAATTGCATTAAAGCCATAGCCTTTGATACCTCCGTCTGTGAATATTCTCACCATGCCAAAATAATTAATTTTACCTTTATCAGCTTCCTCTTGTGGAATAGGCACCCTGACTCCAAAAGTCTCAATATTAGTTATTTTCATGATAATTCCTTTCTTTAATGATATTTATTACGTGGCGACGCTACCAATGTACTATATGTATAAACAGACGTCAACACCAAAGTTAAGCTTACTTGAAAATACCATTAATGAGTTTTTAATTGACACTCGAATATATGTGATGTATATTATAGACGTTCAGAAATTACTTTAAGACTAAACAATTACTTCAAGTCAATCAATATGAAAAATATTAAATCAAGGGCATATATAGAAAAACGAGTAACAATCGGAAAAATAGTTTCTAAAACACAGCTATCGCCAGAGCATTTTCAGATAGAGTTATTCTGTCCGTATATTGCCCAAAACATAATTCCCGGACAATTCATTCAGGTAAGGTTAAGCAGGCAGTTAAGCGATCCGCTTTTGTGCAGGCCTTTTGCAGTCTATCGTATCAATGATGACATTATCAATATATTATTCAAAGTCGTTGGCAAGGGAACCCATTTTATGATTCATAACCAACCCTCAGTTAGTTAATAACTACCTTTTGGTGGTGTTGACTTATCTTAATGGATCTAAAACCTAAATAATGGATTATGGAAAATAAATATCAACATATTGACACAGCAGTTATATCTAGACCTCCAGGAGCCGCGTATGGGTATATGTACTCGATGCATAGATACTGGAGCAAAAAATCACCAGATGTAGTTGCTGCATATATTGAACATTACACAAACCCGGGTGATATAGTCCTTGATCCGATGTGTGGGTCGGGGATCTTCGCCTGTGAGGCGATACGGCTTGGGCGAAGAGCGATTGCAATAGACATCAATCCAATGGCCACTTTTATCACAAAAATGACGCTTACGCCTGTCAATTTATCGCGTCTCCAATGGGCATTTGACGATCTAAAAAATGCGTGTGAAAGAATAGTGTCTGAACTCTTTGTCACAACGTGCACGAATTGTGGCAATAGAGATGCAATTGTCGAATTTGTAGTTAAAAATGAAAACCGTCCTGTCCGAATAGCTTATACATGTACTTGTTCGAACAAACGCTTATTTAAAGACCCGGACGAAAGAGATGAACGCATAGAACGTTCGTTCGAAAATAGGAAAATACCCTATTGGTATCCATATAATGTTCATCTTCCTATTATTCAAAAGGAGAGATTTCAGTTTTTGCACGAGCTGTTCACAAGGCGTAATCTTATTGCTCTATCAACGATCCTTAATGCAATAGAAGGTCTTTCAGATCATGGAGTCCGCGAAGCAATGAAGTTCGCCTTTACAGCAGCATTGGACAAGTGTAGTCTACTTAAACCCCAATCTCCAAAGACGGATTTTTCCCGACCTTCTTTAAGTCAAGGATGGGTTGCGGTACGCTTTTATGCACCTAAAATATGGCAAGAAGTAAATCCATGGTATGCCTTTGAGGCTGCATTTAAACGTGTATACAAGGGTAAGAAAGAAAGTAATGATAAACTGAAACATGCAATAGTGAGTTCTTCCTATCAGGATTTACATGAAGGAAAAGCTAATGTTGCTGTTATCAATGGTTCAGCTGATATTATCCTGGGAACACACATACCCGAAGGTACGATTGATTATGTATTGACAGATCCACCTTTCGCTTCTCATATTCAATATTTGGCTCTATCAACTTTTTGGGGAGCGTGGCTAAAATTTGATTTCGATTACGATAAGGAAATTGTCGTTAACAGATATCGTGGTAAAACATTGGAAGATTATCAACATCGTCTTGGTGAAGTTCTTAAATCATTGAGAAGAGTTATGAAAGTAAATAAACCCATCCACATTTTTTACCAAGATGCGGGTGGACCATATCTCCATAAGATGCTAAAACTAATGATGGATTCTTGCATATTCCCCGAGAAAGTACTTCACCAGTCGCCACCTAGTAGTTTTGGAGATGCTGTACGAAGGGTGAAAAAGAAAGAGGAATATTATTCTGGTTCTTATATTGTGAGAGGAAAGACAGTTGACAAATCTATCTCGATAATAAATGCAGATGAGAGATTGCTTCGCGAAAGAGTTACCACAGTTGCAAAGACAGGTATCGAGATCATGGGGGGGATTATGCCAATGAGTGTTCTCTTGCATTCTATATATCATGTATTATCAGGAGAGGAACTTTTAATGTTTGCACAACACTCAGCGGAGAGTTTTTTACAGGAATCTATAAAAGAATTCGCTTTAATACAAGGGAATAGTGCGCAGCTTAAAGATTCTGTAGGGAAAACTAATACCAATTATAATATGGTTGAGAGGATACAGCAAGCAATACTAGATGCAAAATCTCTATACGTTAGCAATCCAGGGAAAGAAGGCAAGAAAAACCAAGTTTATCAACGAGTCGTACAGCGATTTCAGAAGAATGGCATTACAGAGGATTATGTCCGTAAGCTAGAAAAGGAGATATCAGATTCCGATATAGGGAAGTATCGTGAGCTCAGGCTTACAGAGCTTCTTCGTCTTTTGGGAAATCTTCAGGGTTATAGTATAGGGCTTAGTCCCGATCCTCCCCGTATAGTTATCTGGGAAGCTTCTGATAACGTAAATGTTTCATTTAGGGTAACGAGTAATGGAGTTCAGGTCGAAGCGTATCATGCAACCAGAGGAGAGTTTATATTTGAGGTAGGTGTTATTTCCGACGAGAATCTGGAACGGGCTCTATTCACGTGGTGTCAGAATAATCCCGAGAAAAGCGTTAATTTTTTAGAACGTCTTAATCCTATGGAAAAGCCTAGCCTATTTCCAGAGTCTCCCAAACGCCTATTCTTAAAAGTTTTAAGGAACATGAAACTGTGTCCTGAACATTACTTGCTTACCCTTCAAATGCCCAAAAACCGAAACCTAAAACTACAACCCGGTCAGTTCCTTCATATTATTTGTGACCCTGATGGTCAGAGTTCCCTGACTGATAATGGGCAAAAACGCGGTTATGTTCTTACGCTTCGTCGTCCGTTCAGTATACACAGGATAAACTACAAGGATTTCAACCGCCGATTGCTTGCATTATCAACCGTCATTCCTTATGAGATAAGAGAAGTTATTGAAAGACCTGTATATAGTGTGGATATTTTATACAAAGTCATTGGAAAAGGAACAAAATCTCTATCTCGAGTAAGCGTTGGTAAATATTTAGACATAATAGGACCGATTGGTAATGGATTTAGCATTGACAAAATTGATGCCGCCGCGATCATCGCAGGGGGAATCGGCGTCGCTCCTCTTGTTGCGTTAGCGGAAAGGCTTCGCTATCTTGGAACCAAGGTGTTCCTATACTTTGGTGCGTTGAGGGAGGAATTGCTTCGACCGGTAGTTAGTCGACCAGACTCAGCTATAGATCATGGTTACAGTAATGGTACACCAGAATTCCTCAAAGTTATTGACGATGAGTTTAAAGAAATTGGTGCCGAACTGGTGAGGGTTTCTACCAACGATGGAAGCTTGGGTGAGACAGGCTTTATTACTGACCTGCTAGAGAAGGACATTAAATCGGGTTATTTGCTCAGTAGAAACCTTATGATCTATGCTTGTGGACCATCGGCCATGGTGAAATCAGTTTCTGACATATCACGTAAATATAAGATAAACTGCCAGGTTCTTTTAGAGGAGCGAATGGCATGTGGTATAGGGGCTTGTTTCTCTTGTACTTGTCATATTCGCAATAAAGATGGGAAGCCGGAGCGGAAGCGAGTATGCGTTGACGGGCCAGTATTTAGCTCAGAGGATATTATATGGCAAGTTTAGAAACAAAAATTGGTGATCTCCGGATGCATACACCATTAATTGCAGTATCAGGTGTATTTGGACCTGATTATCTCACTTTATCTCCTAACCTTTCTGGTGTTGGTGCTGTAGTTACTAAGAGTGTAACTTTACACCCACGACTCGGTAATCCAGAACCGCGTATAATCGAAACCCCTGCTGGCTTGTTAAACTCCATTGGGCTTCAAAATCCTGGAATCGAAAAGTTCATTAGCGAACAGATCCCCAACCTTAGGGTCTTGGAGGTTCCGATAATCGCAAGCGTTGCGGGGTCTAATATTGAAGAATACGTTGAGTGTTCATCTTTACTCGCACAACGTGATGAAATTGATGCAATAGAATTGAATGTCTCTTGTCCAAATGTAAAACAAGGTGGAATGGAATTTGGGTGTGACCCAGAGGTTCTCGGTAACCTTGTTGCTGAGGTACGGCAAGCAATCAAAGATAGAACTCTCATAGTAAAATTGTCGCCAAATGTTACAGATATAGCACTACCAGCTCAAGCCGCAGTCAATAGTGGTGCTGATGCAATATCCTTGATAAACACTCTTCGAGGTATGGCCATTGATTTGAATACATGGCGACCAAAGTTGGGAAACCGTATTGGTGGACTTTCTGGACAGGCTATACATCCTATAGCCGTCTATATGATATATCGTTGCTATACATCATGCTGTCGGCATATACCCATTATAGGCATTGGCGGTGTATCAAGTGGTGAAGATGCCCTAGAACTAATTTTAGCTGGAGCAACTTGCGTAGGGGTTGGTACGTCGATGTTCCGTGATATTTCAGTATTTGATAAAATCGAGAAGTATTTAAGAGAATACATGATGAATTTACCTGATGAAAAACATATAAGATTCATATCGGATCTAGTCGGGCAAGCTTCTAATGAATAGTAGTAAGATCTCTAATAACTTTATTGGATTAGGAATGCTAGGAAAGGGCGGACCTACAGGAGGATCATATGTAATGGGACCGCTTGGAAAAGGTTTTAACATTTCAGATGAACCAAAATTAGTGATTTTAGAGATTATCATAGGAATACGAGAATACATGAAACAGAAAAGTATCCCTGGCTTAAACGATCTAATGGGAAATCTTGGCGTGTTATCGTAAGTTTTTTGGAGGAGGGGAAAGAGTCATTGAGAGATATAATTATAATTGATGATTTCTCAAATCAAGAAATAGAACATATATTCCAGATAGCTGATGATATGGCTAACATAATTAGTTCTGGCAGTCCACGTCTCTGTAATGGAAAAATAATGTCAACGTTGTTCTATGAGCCTAGCACCAGAACTCGTCTTTCGTTTGAAAGCGCAATGATCAGATTGGGCGGAAACGTAATTGGATTTGCTGAACCGGGTTCGTCCTCTGTGGCAAAGGGAGAAACGCTTGCTGATACTGCAAGGGTTGTCTCTGAATACGCAGACGTGATTGTTATAAGGCATCCGTACGCAGGAGCCGCAAAAGTCGTTGCCGACTACTCAGAAATCCCTGTGATAAACGGCGGTGACGGCAGTCATCAGCATCCCACGCAGACGCTATACGATCTATATACTATCAACAAGCATCTTGGGCGCATAGGTGAATTGAAAGTCGGATTGTGCGGTGATTTAAGGTTTGGAAGAACGGTACATTCGCTGTCTTATGCCTTAGCTCGTTTCGGTTCTGAGATAATCTGTATAGCGCCTGAAGATTTAGAGTTGCCAGAGCATGTCATTCAAAGGCTGGAACTGAAATATAAGCGGAAGGTTAGTTACGCTGAAAAGCTGGATGACGTTATCGGAGACCTTGACGTGCTTTACATGACGCGCATCCAAAAAGAGCGCTTACCCGAAGATATAGACTATCGCTCAGTAGCAAGCAGATTTGTAATAAACAAGGCACTCATGTCTAAAGCCAAGAAACAGATGATACTCCTGCATCCATTACCCCGTGTAGATGAGATAACTTACGAGATTGACGATGACCAGAGGGCGTTCTATTTCAGGCAGTCAGCTTATGGAGTCCGTGTCAGGATGGCTTTAACTGCCATTGTGCTGGACGTGTTAAAAATCCCGACTACTGCCGGGAGTATGCCTTCATCGAGATTAGTAACCGTAAAGAAAAGATGTGTCAATCCTCGCTGTGTAGTTAATCACGAGTCTTATCTAACACAAAAGTTTGAGGTGATCTCTGATCTTCCACCGCTACTTGCCTGCGTATATTGTGGTGAGAAACCAGTAGACGAAGATTCGGATACAAACGTCTAATCATTTCATATATACATACCCTTTACATCTGCTGACGCATCAGTGTTTCTCCTCTCAAGATGGGAGTTTTTGATGATTTACCTTCTATCTTCTGTTGCTTTCTTTATAAGTAGTATTTATGCTGAATTGAATCACTCAGATGAAAAATACTGGGTTGAACCAATGCGGGAAGTCCATGCCAGGTTTACAGGGCAAAAAGGAACTTTCGCACATTTCGGCGACTCAATTACGGTTACGATGGCGTTTTGGTCTCCCTTACGCTATGTCCGCAAGGATGCGCCGCCTGAGATGGAGAAGGCATTTGAGCGAGCCAATGACTACATGCTACCGCAATGCTGGAGCGACTGGAAAGGTGCAGAATATGGCAGTGAAGGTGGACAGACTATAAGCTGGGCCTATGACAACGTAGACGAATGGCTGAAAAAGCTCAATCCTGATGTTGCTCTGATAATGTTCGGCAGCAATGACCTGCACCAGTTGAAGCTTGATGGATATAGAGATAAAACGAGGATAGTGGTAAGAAAATGCCTTGATAATGGCACCGTTGTTATACTCAGCACGATCCCGCCAAGAAGTGGATATACAGAAAAAGCCCAATCATTTGTAGAAGCAGTCAGACAGATTGCTTTGGAATTTAAAGTTCCACTTATAGACTATTATAATGAAATCATTAAACTCCGTCCGAAAGATTGGGATGGTTCAATGGATAAATTCAGGGAGTGGGATGGCTACGACGTGCCAACGCTGATCTCTCGTGATGGCGTACATCCCAGCCATCCTGTCAAATATCGTGATAATTACTCAGATGAAGCTCTCAGAAGCAATGGTTTTTCCCTTCGTAATTATCTTGTGTTAATGAAATATGCTGAAGTGATAGGAGACGTGATTATGAGTATAGAGCATTTGTTATATCAATCGTGGTTCCCAAAAGCTCCGCAGTTGCCTACGCCTGATGGTGAGGTGATACGTGTCACAAACGTAGATCAGCTTTTTGATGCTGTTGAGTATGTAAAACCCGGTGGAACGATCCTGATCGCCGATGGACATTACATGATGCCTCGTTATCTTGAGATACGTACGGATAACGTGACTATGCGGAGTGAGTCTGGTCATCGTGAAAAAGTCATTTTGGACGGTGCAGAAAGTCAGCACGGTGAGCTTATAGGCGTCAGAAGTTGCTCAGGGGTTACGTTTGCGGATTTTACTATCCAGAATATTAAGCATAATGGATTCAAACTCAATTCGGATTTCAACATCCAAAAAATAACTATATATAATTGCGTCATTCATAACATCTGGGAGAGAGGCGTTAAGGGGGTCAAAGTTCCAGAGGAAAATCGTGATCAGATACGTCCCAAAGGATGCCGTGTGCAATATTGCCTATTTTATAATGATAGAGCAAAGCAATTTTCGGATGATCCCGCAGATAATCCAAATACCTTTGATGGTAATTACATCGGTGGGATTGACACCATGTTCGCTAAAGATTGGGTAATCAGCGACAACGTGTTCATTGGAATTCACGGTCGGACAGGTCAGGCACGAGGGGCAATATTTATATGGCACGACTCTCAGGATTGCATTGTAGAACGCAACATCATCATTGACTGCGACACTGGCATAGCGTTGGGAAATTCGCATAAGCCAGAGGATATTGCTATTCACTGTATAGGACTCATTGTCCGTAATAATTTCGTTACACGGACACCAGAAAACGGCATAGTGGCTGATTACACAAGAAATTGCAGGATTTTGCATAACACCATCCATGATCCGGATAGCCGTCTTGAACGTCTGATCCGTCTTGCGCATGACAATGATGGGCTGGTAGTAGCCAACAATCTTCTCAGTGGGCCGCCGATGCGTATTGAAACAGACAGCAAGATGGAAATCAGGGATAACTACACTAAAGACATGACGGCATCATTCATCAATTCAGAAAACGGTAATCTACATCTCAAGGATGAAGTTCCCCAACTCAGATCAGCAAAGCGTCTTTCTGATGTGCCATCAGACATTGACAACCAATCACGCAATGATCCCACCGATTTCGGAGCGGATGAGCATAAGCAATAGTGACTTCAGGAATGACATAATTGACTTATGAAAAGAGAATATTATGAAAGATATACGGTGTATCTGCCAAGAAATTAAAGAAAAGACTCAAAATATAAAATGGATCGAGGTAATATCCATAGCCATTTTCGGCTCAGTAGCAAGACAGGAAAACAATACCAATTCTGATCTCGATCTTTTGGTAATTGCTGATGGTATTCCTCAAAAAAAAATACATAGAATTAATGATATAGTAAACATAAAACGGACACTTGATCTTGCTTTTCCTGTTGACATTCTCCTGGTATCCAAAGAGGAGTGTGAAGCAAATTTTAGAAATCATAATCCATTATATCTCGATATTGCTATTGATGCAAAGATCGCTTGTGATACAGGATTTCTAAGCAGTTTGATGGAAGAAACAAGACAATATATTGACTTGAACCATATCCGACGAGGAGTTAATTCCTGGTCATTCCCCGTCAAAGATAGAATAGCTACTCCTCTTTCTAGCATTACAAATAGAGAATGGGCGATTATCTGGTTACAGGACGCAAAGCGTGACTTGATGGCAGCATCTCATTTGCTTGACATTTCTTTATACGAAAAATCGGTCTATCATTCTCAGCAAGCTGTCGAAAAGGCAATAAAAGCAATTCTTGCTGTTTGGGGTGAGTTTGATAAGACTCACTTTGTAGCAAATACTCTACGCAGGGAGTGCAATAAACAAAAGTTAGATGAATGGAAAGAAATGCTGTTAGATATAGCAAATGTTGGTGATAGAACAGAACCTCATGTTTCTCTTAGCCGTTATCCAAGCGTAACAAAAACTACTTTATGGATACCAAGCGAAGAATATGATGTTGATAATGCAAGAGAATACCCGGATGGTGCTGAATTTGTTATAAAAACGAGTGAAGAATTTATTGAATGGTGGTTTCGGTAATCTGTATTTGGAAGACGAAATTCTCGAACTCAGATCATTAAAGCGTATTTCTGATGTGCCATCCGACATTGATAACCAATTACGCAATGATCCCACCGATTTCGGAGCAGACGAGTATTAGTGAGAGGGGGATAAAAAATGGACTATTTGTTAAGAGAATTTAAACGTGGTGACATCCACGATGCAGAACTGCTGGCTGAGATGTGGAACGCTTCTGATAAGAATTTTCCCG
>Ga0315289_10009930_pt1 | contig 13667 bp, 9 predicted proteins | sample YL17G11_40_MG_FD_203452 | JGI IMG/M metagenome (GOLD analysis project Ga0315289, IMG submission 203452) | Sediment microbial communities from Yellowstone Lake, YNP, Wyoming, USA - YL17G11_40 | ecosystem: Environmental > Aquatic > Freshwater > Lake > Sediment | place: USA: Wyoming | collected...
ACCAATCGCCGCCTTTCTGGATGATGATGGGCACATTGCCCCAGGTTTCCACGTTGTTGATGTTGGTGGGCTTTCCCCAGAGACCTTTCACCGCCGGGAAGGGCGGCCGCTGGCGGGGTTCTCCCACCCGGCCTTCAATGGAGGCGATCAGCGCCGTCTCTTCACCGCAGACAAAGGCGCCCGCGCCCTTGGCGATCTGGACGTCGAAATGGAAGCCCGTCCCCAGGATGTTTTCCCCCAGGAGGCCGAGCTCCCTGGCCTGTTCAATGGCCCTGGAAATGTGTCTTACGGCCAGGGGATATTCGTCGCGGACGTACATGTATCCTTTTGTCGAGCCGATGGCGTAGGCCCCGATCATCATGCCTTCCAGCACCCGATGGGGATTTCCTTCGAGAAGGCTTCGGTCCATGTAGGCGCCGGGGTCTCCTTCGTCCGCGTTGCAGATGACGTACTTAGTGTCGCCTTTGACCTTGCGGGCGAGCTCCCATTTCGTCCCGGTCAGGAAGCCGGCGCCTCCCCGGCCGCGGAGGCCGGAGCGTTTTACGGTCTCGATGACCTCCTCAGGAGTCATTCCGCTCAGGATTTTGAGGAGCGCGCCGTAGCCCTCGATCGAAAAGTAATCGTCGATCTCCGTCGGGTCGATCAGGGCATTGTCGCCCAGGACCAGGCGTTTTTGTTTTTTGTAAAAGGGAATGTCCGCCTCGGTGCCGGCCCGACGACCGGTGTTCGGGTCGATGTAGAGAAGCTCCTCGACGACCTTCTTCTTGAGGACGGTCTTGTGGAGGATGTCTCCGGCATGTTCAGGGCCGACTTTCTGGTAAAAGATGTCCTTGGGATGGATGATGATGTTGGGCTCGGCCTCGCAGAAACCGTGGCAGCCAGTCACCTTGACCTTGACTTTCTTTTCGAGCTTGTCTTTTTTGATCCAACGGTTGAGGGCGTCGATGACATTCTGCGAGCCGCGGGCCAGGCCGCAGGTGCCCGCGGAGACGGTCAGGACCGGCCTGGTCTCGGCTTTTCTCAGGCCGGTCTGTTCCCGGATGACGGCCCGGAGTTCCTTGATGGACGTGATTTTTTTCGCGCTCATTTTTTCGCTCTTTTCTTGGCGTACGTCTTGATGATGGAATCCACTTTTCCGATGGTCGTATGGGAGTAATAGTTGCCGTCGACGACGACCACCGGGCCGATGGCGCAGCATCCCAGGCAGGCCACGGTTTCCAGGGTGAACCGGTTGTCTTTGGTCGTCTCTCCGGCTTTGATGTTCAGTTTTTTCTCAAACTCATTCAGGATTTTCGGGCCTCCCCGGACATGGCAGGCAGTTCCCAGGCAGACCGTAGCCACATGCTCTCCGCGGGGCGTGAGGCTGAAGGCCCGGTAGAATGTGGCCACGCCCACCACGTCGATGAGCGGAATGTCCAGGCACCGGGAGACGAGCTGCAAAGCCTGCCGGGGAAGATAGTTGTATTCCGCTTGAATGTCTTGCAGGATGGCGATGAGCGCCCTCTTTTCTTTGTTGTGTTTGGCCAGGAATGTGTTCACGGTCGAGTTGACGGCTTCCACTTATTTTCCTCCAGAATGGATTGATTTTTTCTTGATGTCCTCCGGACAAAAGGGAAGGAGTCCCCGGCGGGGAGAAACGGTATATTGGACGGCGGGAGGATTTTGGGGAAGGCGAAGATGCAGAGTGCAGTTAAGGAATAAAATGTATGACTCCTCTTCTTAACCTAAAAACCGAAAACAATAATAAGGGGGATTTTATAACAGATAAAATTCGTGCTTGTCAAGGGGAAGGAGGGCGAAGGGAACTCAGATGAGGTCTAGATATTTTCGGCCTTCTCCATACGGGTTGAGATAGTCTTTGATCTCGAGCCTGTCCTTCTGTTCGATGAGATCGATATGCTCCCGCTTGTCCTCGGGAACGATCACCTCCACCTTCGGCCGGAAAATATCCTGCTCATTGGCCTCACGGACAACGGCGACTCTCTCATCGTTCAGGACGACGATGGTCCCCACTGGCCAGACGCCCATCGTCTTGAAGAACTCATCGACGACCTCGGGGTCAAGCAGCTTTCCTTTCTCCTTGGTCAACAACTCGTAGATCTGGAGCGGCGGAAAGTCTTTTTTGTAAGTCCGCTTTTGGGAAAGAGCGTCATAGACGTCGCAGAGGGAAACAATGAACGAGGCCGGATGGGGCCGGTAGGGGAAGGCCAGCCTCGGGTATCCCTTGAGGTCATAGCGCAGGTGATGCTCAAAAGCGACCACCGCCGGGAGGATCCCCAGCGTCCCCTCGTACTTGAGGAGAATCCTGGCCCCGAGGACCGTATGGTCCCTGATCATCGAAAATTCTTCCTTGCTCAGCGTGTCCTTCTTTTTCAGGATCTTGCGCGAGACGAAGAGCTTCCCGATGTCATGGAAAAGCGCGGCGTTGCCCAGTTCCAGCACTTCGTCCTTGGAGTACCCCATCTTCGAGGAGAGATGCATGGCCAGGACGGACACATTCAGGAGATGGGCAAAGGTCAGGATATCTTTTTCTTTGATGGAGATGAGGCCGAGGAATTTCTGGCTTTTCCCGGCGAAGCTGTCCATGATGTCCAGCATGCTGAATCCCAGGTCGAGGGAGCTGAGCGCTTTTCCCTCGAGCATGCTCTCGATCGACTGGGTCACGCCTTGAACCGAAGCTTCATATCGGCCCTGGAGGTCTTTCTGCCTTTTTTGGTCGGCCGACGGGACCAGCCGAGGGGCTGTCAATCTCCCCGCTTTGATTTTCTGAATGCCCATCTGGGCAAAAAATTCCTGGGGATCCTCATAATCCTTGATCTTGGGGTCCGTCAGGGCCGCCACGAACCGGCTGAGCTCTTCTTTGCCGAGGGGAGCTTCAAACGACATCCGTTCAATGCCCCGTTCTTTGAGGTAGAGAAAAAGGGAGTGAAGCTTCCGGCTGAGATCGAACAAGATTTCTTTCTCCCAGGCCAGCTCGTTGTCGACGATCCCGATGACGATCTCCGGCTTTTCTTTAAGGACCGCCTCCAGGTTGTGGAAAGCCCGCTCGATCAATTCCCGGAGCTGGGGATGGTCCGCGGCGTAAATTTTGGCGGCCTGGATGGTGGAGATAAAATCGATGAGAAATGCTTTAATTTTTTCGAGCATCCCAGTCCTCAAGCAGGCGGAGGGCTTCTTCTCTCAATTTTTTGTTCCAGGGAAATCCTCTCCGAACCAGGGACGCGACAAGGCTCCTGGCCGGTCGTAGGTTCAATTCTTTGACGATCCCGAGATGATCCAGGAGGACCCGATTTTGAAGCCCGAAGAACGAGGGAAGCCCCAAGAGCTTCTCCAGGGCCCTCGGCCTGAGCGAATCGAACTTGGCCAAGACGGCCATTGCCTCTTTTTTGAAAACAAGGTCCCCTTTTTTGAGAAGGCGGAAGAGGAATTTGTCGTCGCATCGCGAGAGGTGCTGCATGGCCTGGAGAGCCCGGATCTTGACCTCCCGATTGTCCTGGGCGAAGATGGTCTTAAGAACCGTGAGCGATGGCAACGAGTCCACTTTCTGGAGATTTTCGATGAGTTGGTTCATGAAGGGAGTGTCGCCGGCATGCTGCTGGAGATTGATGTTGAAATAGAGTTGGGAGTCCGGGTGAAACTTGAAGAAGGCCCGCAAGATATGCGGTGTGATCCGGCGGGATGAGAAGATTTTTTTGAGATAGATGTTCACGTCGAGGGTTCCCGCTTGGAAGGTGTTGATGAAATAGCTGAAAACGGGCAGGTCGGCTCCTTCGAGAATGGCTTTTTCGACAAAATCGGCCATTGAGCGTTCGAGGCGAAGGGCGCGGGGATCGGCGGACAGGAATCGCTCCTTCTTTTTCAAGGTTTCCAGAAGGCTCCTCAGGTAGTCGAAGTCGCCGTCTTCAATGATATGGTCCCATTCTTTGAGGATGAGTTCCAGGAGGTCTCCGGCGGCCTCTTTTTTGTTTTCTTTGTCCAGAAGGTTGAGCAGCATGAAGCGGAAGTTTTTGGGGAGGAGGTGGGGATCGAAACTGCGGCTTTTCTCGTAGGCGAGACCTTCCAGGAGAAGGCCCAGCGCCTTCCGGTAGTTCTCGGAGATGAGGGAGGTTTCGGTGCCAAAGAGCAATCGCTTGATCTTGTCCTTGAATTCGGGAATGTTCCCCTTGGAGAGGTCCTTTTTGAAGAGTTGGGTGAGGTGCGACGAAATCTGATTGTCCCGATCGCCTTCGGTCAGCCTGGAAAAGAGGCTGAAGCTCAATGCATCAAACTCCTCGTTGCTGATGATCTCCTCATGAAGGAGCGAGGCCAATTCCTTTTCGGACAGGCCGCCGACCATGGACTTGAGCTTTTCCAGGTTGGCTTCCGAGGATAGGTTTTTGTCGCGGAGGACGGCCCGGACCAGGTCTTTGGCGCATTTGCTGTATTTGACCTCGTTGTTCTCTTTGAGGTAGGAGAAAAACCGGGAAAAGTTCTCTCTCAGCCTTTCCACCTGGGCGATCTCATCAAGATTGAGTCTGTAGATGACCCGGTCAAAATTGTCGGCCAGTTCATCAAGATTTTCGGCGTTGTCCTCATCGACGGCATCAGAGAGGAGGTAGGTCCAGACATCCTCGAGCTCTTCGCCGTCGCCCTTGAGAAGCTGGGAATAGTCGAGCTCCTCGACGGTGATGTTGAGGACTTCCTCCTCTTCGAGGATATTCTTGATTCCCCCACGATGGGCGATCTCTTTCACCGGGAGTGAAAAATTGGCGATGAGGATCATCAGCTCTTCGAGGTCGATGCCCTGGCGGATCTCGAGGCCTTTGATCTTCCGCTGGTGAAAGGCCTTGGCGATCTCTAGATAGAGCTTATCGTTTTCCCAACCCCGATCATCGATGTGGAGCGACTGCTGGGTAAAGCCGATTTTGACGGGGTTGATCCATTTCAGGAGGGCGTCGATTTTCTTCTTGAGTTCCTCGCCCGCCTGGACGACGGCCGCATGCTCCGGTTGATAAATAATGACGCTTTTGAGGGCAACCCTGAGGGCTTTTAGGAATTCCTTGAGGGCCTCTTCTTTATCCATGAACAATTCTCATGGCCAGGATCATCATCTTGCCGTTCTCCGAGCTGTTGCGAGAATCATGAAGGTTTGGATTTTTTTTGTCGAGTGGTTTGACCCCCATGAGACTCGAGTCGCATCGTCGAATTCCCGAGAAGAATCTATCCCAAGGGGAGGCTGGGTGTCAATAGCCCAAACGGGCCGGAAAAGGGAGACGTCGCTACAAAAAAGGCAGGTAGCGGCGGACCTCGTAGTCGCTCACCTGCTTATCGAATTCGGCGCTGACGTTCTTGGCATAGTCTTTGATCTCGTCGTACTTGTTGGCGATGAATTGGGAGAAGATGTGGTCGCCCAGCGTTTCGCGGACGACCTCGCTTTTCTCGGCGAGCTTCACCGCTTCTTCTAGGTTCCGCGGCAGCGTCTGGATCTTGAATTTTTTCTGGCGGGAGTTGCTCATCTTATAGATATTTTCTTCGACCGCGGGCGGAAGCGGATACTGGGCTTGAATGCCTTTCAGGCCGGCCGCCAGCATGGTCGAAAAGGCCAGATAAACGTTGCAGCCGGGGTCGGGGGAGCGGAGCTCGATCCGGGTGGCGTTTTCCTTGCCGGGCTGGTATTCCGGGACTCGGATATAGGCGGACCTGTTTCTCTGCCCCCAAGCGATATAGACAGGCGCTTCGTAGCCTTCGATCAGCCGTTTATAGGAATTGATCCATTGGCTGAAAACGGCGGAGATTTCCCGGGCATGGCAGATCAAGCCGGCCATGTAAGAGAAGGCCGTGGATGAGAGGTGATAGGGATTTTTTGGGTCAAAAAAGGCGTTTTTTCCGTCCTTCCAAAGGGACTGGTGAACATGCATGCCGCTGCCGTTCTGGCCGTTGATGGGTTTGGGCATGAAGGTTGCGTAGAGGTTGTGCATCCGGGCGACCTTTTTGACCATATACCGGAAAATCATGGCCGTGTCGGCCATGTCCAGCGCGCTTGAGTACTGGAGGTCGATCTCGTGCTGGCCGTGGGCGACTTCATGATGATCATATTCGGAGAGAATCCCCATTTTTTTGAGGAGCAGCTGAATTTCCTTGCGGATCTCACCGTGGCACCCTCCGGAGAAGTAACCGCCCTCATCTTTGGGCACCGCCTCCCGGTTGTTGGGAAAGATGAAGAATTCGAGCTCGGGCCCGACCTTGAAGTCGTCGAAACCGTATTCCTCGCGGGCGCGCCGGAGGGCTTGTTTGAGAGCAAAGCGCGTATCGCCGACGTAGTGCTTTCCCTCGGGCGTCAGGATATCGCCGAACATGATCGCTTCGTGCCAAGTGGTCTCCTCGGCGAATCCTCGGTACTCCCAGGGCAGGACCTTGAAGGTCGCAGGATCGGGCCGGATGGTCAGGTCGCTCTCTTCGATCCGGACGAATCCTTCGACGGAGGACCCGTCAAAGCCTTTCCCGTCGCGAAATGCTTTTTCAAGCTCCGAGCTGGGGAACGAGAAGTCCATCGGCCGTCCCAGAATGTCGGGAAAGATGACCCGGACAAACTCGATTTTCCGGGATGGGTCGAGGACGATCCGGAGAACGTCCTCTTCGTTTTCAAACCCTAATTCCTTCTCTTCACGATCTTTCATTGGATCCAATGCCAACCTCCTTCTTATCGTCAACAAAATATCGGGGTCTTCCTCGGGTCGTTCCCGGCAAAGCAACGGCCGGGGGAGGGTATTAACATTTGGTATCTTAAATACAATAAAATGATATAATTGTCAAGATTATATAAAAAAATATTGACAATTGTATAATAAGCGGCCAAAATATACAATAGAGGGAAAATGCCATGATTGACGATCTCGACAAAAAGATCATTCGGATCATGAATCGGAACGCCCGGAAGAGTTTCCGGGAAATCGCCAAAGAGGTCGGGACTTCGGCCCCGGTCGTCATCCATGCGGTCAAGAAAATGGAGAGCCTGGGGGCCATCAAAGGATATATTCCCGACATCGACGCCGGGCATTTCGGCTTCGACCTGATGGCCATCATCGCTCTGCGCATTTCCCAGGGAAAGCTGCTGGAGACGCAGAAGAAGATCGCCCTGATCCCGCAGGTGGCGGGCGTTTACGACGTGACCGGCGAATGGGACTCGCTGGTGATCGCCTATTTCAAGGGGCGAGAGGACCTCAACGACTTTTTGAAAAAGCTGAACGCGATGCGGTTCATCGGAAGAACGGTCACCCATATCGTCCTGAACATCGTCAAGGACGAGCGGCGGGTTTTTGTCTGAAAAGTCTCCTTGACAGCCTTGAGGGTTGTGACATAATACCGTTCAGGATCGGAGGACGGAAAAATGCCCAAGAAAATCTATGAGCCCATCGGCCATCACTATATCGTAGAGGCGTCCGGGTGCAACCCGAAAATCATCGGCAGCGTCCAGAAGGTCCAGGAGATCCTGGTCAAAGCCGCCGAGATCGCCGGGGCTAAAGTCTGGGCCATTGCTTTCAGCAAGTTTCCTCCCAGCGGTGTGAGCGGCGTGGTGGTGATTTCGGAATCCCACATTTCCACTCATACCTGGCCGGAGATGCGTTACGGGGCGCTCGACATATATACCTGCGGCAACAAAGTCGACCCGGAGAAGGCCGTCGTCTACGCGGTCGAGGCGTTCGGTGCTTCGACTTCTCATATCACGGAAATCACCCGGGGCATTGACGAGGGGGACTGGAAATTCTTCCACAGCTTTGTCACGTGGGAGGAAGATTTTAAAAAGGAACTCAAGAGGAACCTGGAAAAGAAATAAAAATGTAAAACTTGTTTACATAACGTAAACATCCTTCCTCCGTTTTCAATCCTAAATCGCTGAAAAAGCAATGTTTCGGCCTGCCCGCTTCAAATTTCTCTTGGCACGAAAAATGCTTTAGAAAATTTGGAATGAAAATGAAATGTCCTGCCCGGGACCGCTTTTGTTATAATGAAATGGTGAAATGGAGATTGTGGGGACGCCTGGTCCTTGCCATGTGCCTCTTCTTTTCTTGGGGACGGCAGGGAGTCATCGCCGGCGATAGCATCGACGACCTTTTTGCCCGACTCAAAAAGTCGTTCGAGGCGAAAAACCAGACAGCCTATTTGAATGATTTTGCCCCGAGCCTTCGCCCGAAGGAAAATGCCGTTGTCTCCTCCTTCATGGACACATGGAAAATGGACAAGGTCACCTTCCACCGGGCGACCCGGGGTGATGAGAAAGACCCAAACCCCAGCCTCTATTATCAAGTCTTCTATGAGAATGTGTACTCGGCCATGCTGGAAACGTGGCATGTCGTCCTGGAAAACGCCGACGGTCGATGGCAAATCCAGACAAAAGAGGTAACCGGGAACATCAGCAATCTCTATAAAGTCCGTATCCCTTCGGGAAAACCGGAACGCGCCAGCCGGGTTGAGATCCGGCACGACGATATCCAGATCACCTTCAACGACGCTTGGATTTTTCACGATAATATTCCCAACGTGGAGACGGCGCTGGTCGTCATCGGCAAAGGCCATCTCTATTTTTCACCCTCCGACCCTGTCGAGAAACATCAGCTGGAACTGGCCTATAAAAAGGACTTCCTGGAAGACCGTCTCGGATACGTCTATTTGCGTTTTTCCAGCTCGTTTTTCGAGAACAACATCAGGATTATCGAAGCCCCCGAGGAAAGCCGACAGGCCGTTTCGGAGCCGGAGAACAACCGGGCTTATTCGCTGTTCACAAAATATTATGCCGGATCCTTCACCATCGAGAATTCCTTGACCGGGGAGCTCCTGTCCTTTCTCCCGCAGGGCAGTCAGGTCGTGTTCGAATTGGGGGCCGAGCGCCTGGGCGAGATGACCTATATCAATTCGCCGTTTTCCGAAGAAGAAATTTATCTCATCTCGCAAAAAAAAGGCCGGATCATCAACCTCTACTCACCGGCCCGGGAGGAGGGCGAGGGAAAACAGATGTTCATCTCGTTCGGCCAGAAGTTCGATATCCAAAGTTATCAAATGGACATCGATTTCAAGCCGGAGAACTTGTATCTTTCGGCTAAAGCCCGGGTCGAGATTCTCCCCCTGCTGGACTTCGTGGATAACCTGAAGTTCAACTTCAACCCGAGCCTGAGCATCTTGCGGATTTATGACCAGGCGGGCCGGGAGCTGTTCTACACCGTGGACAGGTTGAGGAAGTATCTGTACGTGTATCTTCTCCAGCCCGCCGAGAAAGGCAAGCCTTTTGCCATTGAAGTCTATTACCGGGGAGAGCTCGAGCCCCCTGTCCAAACAACGGATATCGTCCCGGGCGGCCAGTACAACGAAACCATCTCGCTCATCCAGCCGGCCTATGAGAGCTACCTCTACAGCCAGTCGGCCTATTGGTATCCTGCGCCCGCCGATAATGATTATTTTCAAGCCCGGCTGAGGTTCAGCATTCCTCCCGACTTCCTCTGCATCTCCAACGGCGAGCTCACGGAGCAAGGAAAATTGGATGAAGTCCGGCGCGTTTCATCCCTGGATAAAATCGGGAACTCCCTTTATACCTTTGAAACGAAATATCCCGTGAAATACCTGTCCTTCATCGTCGGCAAGCTGTCCAAGGTCACGAACGACAACGGCCATGGTGACAAGACGGCCGTCCCGGTCCAAGCCTTCACCTCCGAGGACATTCGCTCTCAGCGAAAAAGCCTCTTGGACGAATCCCGGGCCTTGATCGAGCATTACGAAGATTGGTTCGGGCCCTATCCCTATGAAAAGCTGAGCGTGGTCCAGAGGCTCTGGCCGACCGGCGGCGGGCACAGCCCGGCTTCGTTCGTCGTCCTGAATGAGCTTCGCCGGACCCAGGATACCCCCGCTTACCTGGTCAACGCCGACAGCCCGGTCGACCTTTCCCGTTGGAAGGAATATTACCTCGCCCACGAGATCGCCCACCAATGGTGGGGCCAGGCTGTGACAGGGGCCGAATATCATGACCAATGGGTGAGCGAAGGACTGGCCCAGTTCGCCGCCGTCTATTACCTGAAGACGAAGCTGGGCGATCGGTTCTTTTTGAACATCCTTAAGAAGTTTTCCCAGTGGACCGACAAAAAATCCGTGTTCGGGCCGATCACGCTGGGCTCACGGTTGAGCTACCTCGATTTCAAAGCCTTCCAGGCGATCGTCTACAATAAGACGGCCGTCGCCTTGAACATGCTCCGCGAGCTCCTGGGGGACGACACGTTCTTTAAAGGCTTGCGGAAGTTCTATGAAACCCATAAATACGGGGAAGCCAGGACCTCGAGTTTCGTCAGCACCATGGAGAGCGTCTCGGGAAAAAATCTCCAGGCGTTCTTCAAGGGCTGGTTCCAATCCCACACCCTTCCCGAAGTGTATACGGCCCATGTCCTCCAAAAAACCGAAGACGCCTACGTCCTCAAATTCCGGGTGAACCAGACCAAGGACGTTTTTGTCTTTCCGCTGTGGCTGGAATGGCAGGAGAATGAAAAAATAGTCAAGCAGATGGTCGTGATCGATGAAAAGACCACGGAGTTCGAGTTCCGGACGGCCGCCAAACCGGCCAAAATTAAAATTAATCCCGATAAGCTTGTGCCGGGCAAATTTTCATAATAATCACTTTTTAATTTCGCTCTATTAGCCCTATTCCAATTAAAAGAGAGCCGTGACAGATCCCGGCTCTCAAAACTCACTCACGTCGATCCTGAGCCGTTTGATCATCTCATTCAGCGTCGTCGGCTTGACCCCGAGCCGGGAAGCCGCGTTCTTCTGGACGCCTTTCGCTTTTTTCAGGGTGGCCACGATGAGTCTTTTCTGGAAGGCGATGGTCTGATCCCGGAGGTTGAGCTCGCCGCCCCCGGCGGCGGCGAAGTCGCGGCGCTCGTCTTCGGACACCAGGAAGAAATCCGGGAGATTCTCCCGGGTGATGATCTTGGATTTGGCGAAGACGATGGCCCGTTCGATCAGGTTCTCCAGCTCCCGGACATTGCCCGGCCAGCTGTTCTTTTCCAGGATTTCCAGGACATCCTCCGATACGCCTTCGATCTCTTTGTTGTTTTCCTTGGCGTAGACGTCGACGAAATGCTTGGTCAGGAGGGGGATATCCTCTTTCCTTTCCCGCAGCGGCGGCAGCTCGATCTTGATGACGTTCAGCCGGTAGAAGAGGTCTTTCCGGAACCCTTTCTGCCGGATGAGCTCTTCAAGCTCCGCGTTGGTCGCGGCGATGATCCGGACATCCACCTTGATCGTCTTCGTTCCGCCCAGCCTCATGAATTCCTTGTCCTGCATGACCCGCAGCAGCTTGGCCTGGGTCTCCAAGTTCAGCGAGGAGATCTCGTCGAAGAAGATCGTTCCGTTGTCGGCGGCCTCAAACAGGCCCTGTTTTTCGCTGACCGCCCCCGTGAACGCGCCTTTGACATGTCCGAACAGGTGGCTTTCCAGCAGGTCGGGAGGGAGCGAGCCGCTGTTGACGACGACGAACGGATAATCCCCCCGGTTGGAGTTTTGGTGGATGGCCCGGGCGACCAGCTCCTTGCCCGTTCCGCTCTCGCCCTGGACGAGGATCGTGCTCCGGGTGGGCGCGGCGGCCTTGATGAGCTCGAAGATTTTTTCCATCGGCTTGCTCCGGCCGATGATGTTGCCGAAGCTGAATTTCCGCTTGAGCTCGTCCCGAAGCCGGAGGTTCTCTTCCTGGAGGCGTTTATGGTCGAGGGCGCGCTTGATAGTAAGAAGCAGCTCCTCGTGCTTGAAGGGCTTTTGGATATAGTCGTACGCCCCGATCTTCATGGCCTCGATGGCGGACTCGACGGAGGCATAGGCGGTGATGATGATGATGACGGCCAGGGGATCGATCTTCTTGATGGCCTTCAGAACATCGAGGCCGTCCATCCCCGGCATCAGCAGGTCCAGGAGGATAAGGTCGAACGCCCCTGCCGGGTGCTTTTGGAGCCCCTCGTCTCCGGAGGACGAGAGCTCGACGTCGTACCCCTCCGAGGTCAGAAGTTGGCTCAAGACGTCGTGGATGACGGGCTCGTCGTCGATGATGTGGATGAGGCCTTTGGCGTTCATGGTTCAATCTTTCTTGTCGGAATTTTCGTTTTTCGGAAAGCTCAATTTTCTTTTGTCCAGGTCCTTGGGAATGGAAATGATAAAGCTGGTGCCTTTGCCGGCCTCGCTTTGGACCCCGATATGTCCTTCGTGCTCTTTGATGATGGCGTAGCTGATGGACAAGCCCAGGCCGGTGCCCTTGCCGAAGCCCTTGGTCGTGAAGAAAGGATCGAAGATATGCGGCAGGTGCTGCTCCTTGATCCCCGCCCCGGTATCCGTGATCCTGATCTGGATCTCATGATCCAGCTCGGCCAGTTCGATCCTGAGGGTCCCGCCGTGAGGCATGGCGTCCATGGCGTTCAGGATGATGTTGATGAAGACCTGCTGAAGCCGTTCGCCCTGAGCCCAGATCAGTTTGACCGGCGCCAAGTTCATCTCCAACTGGATGTTCATGGTCTTCAGCTTGTAATCGATCAGCGAGACGATCTCCTGGAGGTTGTCCTTGAGGCTGACCCGGTGAAAGGCGATGTCCGAGGGATTGCGGGCGAAATTGAGAAGGTTCTTGATGATCCTGGAGACGCGGTCGGTCTGGGTCTCGATCTTCTCCAGGATCTGGGCGAAATGGGTATCGGTGATTTTTTTCTGGAGCATTTGGACATAGCTGGAGATGCCGGTCAGGGGCGTGTTGATCTCATGGGCGACGCCGGCCGAGAGAAGCCCGATCGAGGCCAGTTTCTCCGACGTCACGAGCTGCTGCTGAAGGAGGATCTTGTCCGTGATGTCTTCGAAGACGATGATCGTTCCATAGGGATTCAGGCGGTTGTCCAAAAGCGGTGTCTTGGCGATGTCGAAGATCTTCTTTTCTCCCGAGGGCATGTCCATCGAGATCTCGCTGAGGAGGCGATATTCCTGCTGGGTGTCTGATGGGAAGAGGGCGGCAAAGTTGTCCGCTCCCAAAATGCGCATTAAGTTGTCGCCGATGACCTCGTCCTTTTTCTTGCCGAACGTGTCCTCGAGGACCCTGTTCCAGCCGATGATGAGGCCGTTCTGATCGAGCACGGCCACGCCGACGGTCAGGCTTTCGATGATGTTCTCGCTGTAATCTTTGAGCCGCTCGAGCTCCTGGGTACGGATGCTGGCCTGATTATAGAGGGAGGCGTTTTCCAGGGCTAGAGCGACCGGAGACGAGATCGTTGTCAGCAGCTCCCAGTCTTCGCTGGTCAAAAAGGTCGCATCGAGCTTTTTGCCCATGGCCAGGCATCCGATTATATGGTTCTCGACCTTGAGGGCGAGGAGATGTTCGAAGCCCGATGAGCGAAGCTCTTCGAATTTTTGGGAGAGTCCCCTTTTTTCCGGCAGTGCGTAAAGCGAGAGGGAGTCCTTCTCTTTCAAATCTTTGTAGACCTGGGGATCGAAGGTCAGCCGGGAAGGGAGCGCCGCGGCTTCTCCCAGGGAGCTGAACACCGAAAAAATGGGGCTGTCGGCTTCGACAGGGAGAAGAAGGGCGGTTGTCTGGAGTGACAGGGCGTTTGCGATCAGCTCAAGAAGGGAGCGGGCAAGGTTTCCCAGGTTCCGCTCCCGGCTCAGCTCCTTGCTGATCGAAAGCA
>Ga0315289_10009931_pt1 | contig 13665 bp, 12 predicted proteins | sample YL17G11_40_MG_FD_203452 | JGI IMG/M metagenome (GOLD analysis project Ga0315289, IMG submission 203452) | Sediment microbial communities from Yellowstone Lake, YNP, Wyoming, USA - YL17G11_40 | ecosystem: Environmental > Aquatic > Freshwater > Lake > Sediment | place: USA: Wyoming | collected...
CACGCTGGCACCCCAGGCCGCCGACGCTCTGGCCGCCGAACGCGACGAACGTGGTCGCACCGCCGTCGTCGTCATCGAAGAGGCTCACCTGCTCGGCCATGATCAACTCGAGGCCATCCGATTGCTGACAAACCATGACCTGGACTCATCGAGTCCATTCGCCTGCCTACTCATCGGCCAACCCACCCTGCGACGGCGCATGAAACTCGGCGTACTGGCCGCACTCGATCAACGCATCGGCCTGCGCTACACGATGGCGCCCATGACCGACACCGAGACCAACAGCTACCTACGCCACCACCTCAAGTTGGCCGGGCGCGACGACACACTGTTCTCCGACGACGCCACCGCACTGGTCCACCAGACCAGCCGGGGCTACCCGCGTGCAGTCAACAACCTCGCCCTGCAAGCCCTCGTCGCCGCGTTCGCCGCAGACAAGGCCATCGTCGACGAATCCTCCACCCGCACAGCCATCGCCGAAGTCACGGCAGACTGAACACCACCCCGACACCTCGAACACCACCGACCCCGCCGAGCGCCGCCCGGCGGGGTCATTTCATACCCACACGTCCCCACCGTCAATGCCGCCATCATGCTCATCCTGAATGCCGGTCAACACCGCAGGGTCGTAATACCACTGGTTGATGACGTGGAGGTTGTTGATCGCCAAGGAGGTGTTGATTGCGACGGTCTGGACAGCCTTGCCGTTGAAACCCGCCGCCGTTGCGCGGCTTTAGGGAGTCGAACCGTCCGAGCCGAGGTCGCCGATAGCCGGTTTCGTCGCCATGAGCCCTGGCCAGCAGGGCGCGGAGCCGCAGCAGACATGTTTCGTGCAGCACCAATCCTGGGTCGATCGGCAGACCCGCCAACCGGTCAATTGCCACATGTGCCTCCTCGAGGTCAGCTTCCCCACAGCGTTGTAGGAGCGCTTCCACCAGAACACTCATCGAAAGCCCATCCCAGATCGCCGCACCCGTCTCGCGCACCTCAGTTGTGACGGTTCGAGCTGACTCGATTGCTCTATCGACGTCGCCAAGCCGAAGCTTCTCCATTGCAATATGGAGGTCGACGATCGGGAGAGTAGTTGCCGCGAACCGGGCGGCCGGGCCCTTTCGTGCGTCATCGTCAACAGGGTGAGGCCGGCTTCGCGCTCTTGGCTGTCCTGATGGAAGAGCGTGACACCTCGCGTGGCGCGCGCTAGATCGAGTGCAAGATCATCGCCGGATCTAACGGGGCAATTCAAGTCGATTACGCACCGTGCTGTTTGTTTTCAGCGTATATTTCCAAGCTCAGTCCCCCGGCCGCCAGGGGCAGGGGCGGAAGAGTTTTCCGGCCGCGACGGGCGCTAGCTCTAGGGGACAGGAACGACGATGATGATGGGATACGCCAGGTATATCGGTCGGGTCGGGGCGTTAGCAGTCGCTCTGGGCATCGGGGCAGGGATGGCCGCGACGCCATGGGTGGCGTCTGCAAAGCCGTCTGATTCGTCCTCCTCCCCCTCGAAGGGGACCGACGTGAGCGTGTCAGATGGTGGGTCGGGAGTGCAAGTAGGCGCGACCTCGAGCGTCGACGGCAAAGGTTCGGTCGCAATCGCCAACGACGAGAGCAGTGTCGCCACGGTGACCGGCGGCCCGCACAGAAAGGTGATGACCCCCGAGAGCATGGCGCCCGCGAGCAGCGCCGGTCTTGGTCGCGACAACCCCCCCACGGTCACCGACAACAACAGCTACGCCAACCCCGGCTCCGGAAACGGTACGAAAGCTAGCGCCGCGGCCAGCGTGACCAGGCCAGCTAAGGCTAACGGCACAGGAAGGATCCACGTCGATACAGCGACCGGTGCCGTTACCGGCGAAGAGTCAGGCGTCATGAGCCATCTCGGGAAGTACACGCTCGGCCTGGAGGGCACCGCCTCGCCGTCTGCAGACGGAACCATCGCCGGGAGTGGCATCGCGACAATCACTGGCGCCAACGGTGACCAGCTGACAGCAACCTACACGCTGACCGGCCAGGACCCAACGCTTAATATCGTGGTAACGATCACCGGTGGTACGGGGCGGTTCGCGAACGCCAGTGGGACGCTGACCGTTATCTGCGATGAGACGGGAGCTCCTCGCCTAGAGGAGCAGATCTTGATAATCGAGCACGAGTGCAAAACGGAGGGACAGATCAACTACTAACGGGGCTTCGCCCCAGCCCGACGAGGCATGTTTTGGGTCGCTGGTGTTGAGGGGCTCCGGTCGGGCGGGTTGTGACCCTGGTCGACTGGGTCGATCGGGTGTATGAACCGTCGTAGCGGTTGGTGGGCCTGCTGGCCGCCCGTCCGATCGGAGCCCGTGATGACCGTAGCGCGATGTGTCCACGATGTCTTGGACGAGCGTGTGCAGTTCCGGGTCGAATGCATCGACCGCATGTACCTCAACGTCTATGTTCCCGGCCTGCAGTTTGCCCATGGCCTGGTCGGCTATGTGCATCGACAGTTGGGGTTGCCGATCGCCTCGACCGCGCCGCTGGCCAAGATCACCGAGGCGTTCGCCGGCGCGGTGCATCGCTACGCGCGCGACCATGACGTGGCCTGGGTGGATTTCGCCAAGGGGCAACGCAAGGACGACGTGATGGGCGAGCACTTGGCCAGGTTCACCGGCACCGACGCGGTGGTGTTCATCGGCCGCGCCCAGGAGAAGACGTCGCTGTTTCGGACCGAGAAGCGCCATGACGCCAACGGTGATGCCTATCCGTGGATCGTGAAGACGACTGGTTTGGTCAACCACTTCTACTTTTACTGCGTCGATGAGGACTTCGGCCCGTTCTTCGTGAAGTTCTGCTCCTACTTTCCCTACAACGCCAAGCTGTGCATCAACGGCAACGAATGGGCGAAGCGTCAAGCCGCCAAGGCCGGGATCGGGTTCACCGCCCTGGACAATGGCTTCGCCGCCGTCGACGATCCCGCTGCGCTGCAGGCCATCTGCGATCGGCTCGGACCTGAGCAGATCGACGGGCTGCTCCGTAAATGGCTGGCCCGGCTGCCGCACCCGTTCAGCCCCGCCGACCGCGCCGCGGGTTACCGCTACGACCTATCGATGCTGCAGGTCGAGTTCTCCTTGACCCAGATGCTCGACAAGCCGGTCTCTGGACGGGTGTTCTTCGAGCAGGTCATCCGCGACAACCTCGACATCGGCCGCCCTGATCAGGTCAGCCTCATCTTCGATCGGCGGTTGATGCGTCGGGGCCCGCGCGCCATCCCTGGCCGGTTCCGCACCCGGGTGATCACCGACGGGGTGACCCCGAGCTTGCACGTCGACTACAAACACACCCGCATCAAGCAGTACCACAAGGAAGGCAGGGCACTACGGACCGAGACCACGATCAACGACACCCGCGACTTCTCGATCGGGAAACGACTGCAGAATCTGCCCGCCCTGCGGGAGATCGGCTTCACCGCCAACCGGCGCCTGCTGCGCCTGCAATCAATCAGCCACGATCCGATCACCGGCGCCGAGGCCCTCCACGCCGTCACCGCACCAGTCATCACCGCCACCGGAGCCCGCATCCCGGGCCTGCGCCTGGGCGAACAACGCAGTCACGCCCTGCTGGCCGCCCTGCCGCTGTTTCGGCTGCAACCAAATGGCTTCGCCAACAGGGAAATGCGCACCATCATCGCCGACCTGCGGGGCATCCCAGCGCACCAACTCAGCACCGGCCAGATGACCTACGACCTGCGACGACTGCGCGCCCACGTTCATCACCCGCATCCCGCACACCCACCGATACAGAGTCACCGACCACGGCCTGCACACCGCGATGTTCCTATCCGCCGTTCACGACCGGTTCCTGCCCACCGGACTGGCCCATCTCGCCGACCACGCCGCTTCGCCACCTCTGCGCGCAGCTTCCCGCGCATACCAAACCGCCCTCGAAAAGATCAGCCACACAACAGGACTCGCCGCATAACACAACAAACCGAACCCAACAACACAAACTTGACTCAAAAATCCGGCTTCGCCGGATCAAGCGAAGCTAGCCAAACTGGCCCTGGCGGGCCGGCCCGTTCCGGGCTGAAAATGGCGTGGTGGTCGCCCTCGGACGCCGTAGCTCTATGGTTCTTCGAGGCCGTCGACTAGTTGGGCGCTGGGGTCATGTTATGTGCCCGATAACAACGGCAACAATGAAGGGCACGAGGATTAGATCCTGTTGTTTCGTGGCAGCGATAAACCTCGCGCGGTGGGAGGAACCCTCCACCGCCGTCGGCCCAGTCAGGGCCGCCGTTAAGCGTGGAGCCGACCGTAAGACCCGGCCTAGCCGGGCAGGTGGCTGTGAAGCGCGGAAGGGACGCAGCCGCAAGGCTGCCGAACAACCCCGAAACGGGGTGCAAGTCGCGTGATCACTAAGGATCACTCACTTGCAACGGGTGCGGAAGTTGCGCCGGGCCCCGCAGATACCATTTATTGGTATCGGCGGACCGTGGGTAAGAACACGTCATTCAGCCTTGACGAGCACTACAGCGCCTTCATCGATGAAGAGCTGGCCGCGGGTCGTTACCGGTCGGCGAGTGAGGTCGTCCGCGCCGCTTTGCGGTTGCTCGAGGATCGGGAAACCCAGTTGCGGGCGCTGCGCGATGCCCTTGAAGCCGGTGAACGGAGCGGCGTCTCCGCACCGATCGATTTCGACGCCTTCTTCGAGCGCAAGCGGAGCCAGGCGTCACGGGCCCAGTGAAGCGCCACGCAATTTTTAACAGAGCCGCCGCTGAAGGGGCTATCGACGTGGTGCGTGTCCTACACCGGCGCATGGACGTCGACCGACACCTCTAACCCCGCGCCCACTCCCGCACCCGCCCTCAGCAGGGCGATCGACGCCGCCACCGCCGGCTCGAGAATCGCCGCCACCTGGGCGCCGTCCTCGACTGTCTGGGCCGTCAGTTCGCGAAGACCGCCCACCAGGATCACCGCCGCGGCGGCGGACAACGGGGCCACGCCCGCTTGGCGGAAACCAGGGCCCGCACTGAGTTCGGTCAGCGTGGCGGCCAGCCGGCTGAAACCGCGGCGCAGAATCGGCCGGGCAGCCTCGCCGAGGGCGGGCAGTTCGCGGATCCAGCTCAGCGTGACGGCGGGGGTGGCGTCGATGGTGTGCACGTAGGCCGTGACCGCCTGGCGTACCTGCTGCTGCCACGGAGTGCTTGCGTCGACGGCGTCACGCAGCGCGGCGACGAGGTCCTCGTTGTTGGCCGTGAGCAGTTCGGCGAAACACTCCTCCTTAGTGGAGAAGTGGTCGTAGAAGGTGCGTTTAGAGGTGTGGGCGTGCCGGACGATGTCGGCGACGGTGCTCTCCCGGTAGCCGCGGTCCTCGATCGAGGCGGCCAGTCCGTCGAGCAGCCGACGGCGGAAGCCCCGCGGGGTGGCGGCCTGCTCGCTGACCGGTGCGCTCACCGGAGCCCTCCCTTTCACCGGAGCCCTCCCTTGTCACGCAGTGGTACTTCAGAGTACCGTATCGTCCAAGCGATTGGTACACGTTGGTACCACAGGAGGACTGATGAGCGAAGCGCCGCCCCTCGAGACGGTCGTCGTGGCCGGAGCCAAGCTGCCGCCGACTCCCCGACTACCTGGCGCGCTGGTCGGGCTGGCTTTCATCGCGACCCGGCGGCGCTTCGTCGACCGGGTTACCCGTATCTACGGCCGCGCCGCCACGGTGCGGATTCCGGTGTTCGGCGACGCCGTCATCCTGTCCGACCCCGCGCTGGCCAAGCAGGTGTTCACCACCAGTCCCGAGGTGCTGCACAACATCCAGCCCAACCTGAGCCGGATACTCGGCAAAGGCTCGGTGTTCGGTCTGGAGGGCGCCGAGCACCGCCGCCGCCGCAAGCTGCTCACCCCGCCGCTGCACGGCAAGAGCATCGCCGCCTATGAGCGCATCGTCGAGGAGGAGACGATGCGCGAGATGGCGTCCTGGCCGGAGGGCACCGAGTTCGCCACCCTCGAACCGATGATGCGCATCACCCTCAACGTCATCCTGCGCACGGTGTTCGGTGCCGACGGAGTCGAGTTGCGGCGGTTACGGGAACTACTGCCCGAGTGGGTGACGCTGGGCTCGAGGCTGGCGCTGTTTCCCAGCCCGTCCCGTACCCCCGCCCGCTGGAGCCCGTGGTCCCGGTTGGCCTCCTACCGGCAGACCTACGAGGCGCTGATCGACACCCTGATCGCCAATGCGCGCCACGATCCGCACTTGGAAGATCGCACCGATGTGCTGTCGCTGTTCCTGCGCTCCACCTACGACGACGGCTCAGCGATGACCCGCGGCGAGATCGGCGACGAACTGCTGACCCTGCTGGCGGCCGGGCACGAGACGACGGCGTCCACGTTGGGCTGGGCATTCGAACGGATCTCCAGGCACCCGGAGGTGCTGGAGCGGCTGGTCGCTGAGGTGGCGGGTGAGGACAACACCTACCGGCAGGCCACCATTTTCGAGGTGCAGCGCAACCGGACCGTCATCGACTTCGCCGGCCGCCATGTCGCGGCGCCGATGTACGAGCTCGGCGAATGGCGCCTGCCGCAGGGCTTTTCGATCCTGGTGAGCCTGCTGGAGTTGCACCGTGATCCGCAGGTGTACCCCGACCCGGAGCGCTTCGACCCACAGCGATTCCTCGACGAGAAGCCCAACACCTTTTCGTGGGTGCCCTTCGGGGGCGGCACCCGCCGTTGTGTCGGCGCAGCGTTCGCCAACATGGAGCTCGACGTCGTACTGCGAACCGTGTTGCGGCACTTCACCATCCGCACCACCTCAGCCCCGGGGGAGAAGTGGCACCATCGCGGTGTCGCGTTCACGCCGAAGCAGGGCGGGCGGGTGGTCGTCTACCGGAGGGACAAGCCCCTCGGCTGAGCAATCCTCAGGCGAGCGGATTGACGAAGACCGCGTTACTCAGACCGGCGGACAGGTAGTTCGGCAGGAACTGCGGGATGACCCCGAACGGGGTGACGTTCTGGTATGTCACGATGTCGCCCAGCGCCGTCGGCACGCAGGAGTAGAAGTCCGAGAAGCCGATGTTGACTCCGTACGGGTGGCGGAAGTTGTACACCGACAGTGCCCGGCGGAGGACGTCAGCGGGCTTGGAGCAGGGGATTCACCTTGAGGAACGGCCGTGGGAACAGGTGCTCGCTCTCGGTGTCCTCGAGGCTGTCGTCGCGATGATGACCTTGACCGGGTCGTAGTCCGTCCCCGCCGAGGGCGGTCACGGCCACCACGATGGGGACGGTGATCTGGGCGGGAAAGCTGTTGACGTAGCAGAGGGTCATCGGGAAGCCCTTGAGCGTGACGCCGCCGGCCTCCTCCCCGATGGCGCTCAGTGCCGGCGCAATGCCACCACTCGCATGCTTGCTCCCCCAGGCCGTACAACGCGTCCGGCCCACCATAGTGGCAGGTCCCTCTGCACTGAGCGGCACGTCGCCGTCCGGTCGGGATGCGTCGGGGCGATCTACACCTCTGCGCGCCTCGGAAGCGTCCAGCCCGGCCGCGGGTAGTGGCAGGTGTAGCCGTGGGGGATGCGCAGCAGGTAATCCTGGTGCTCGGGCTCGCCCTCCCAGAAATCCGACGCCGCCGCCACCTCGGTGACCGCTTTCCCCGGCCACAGCCCGGAGGCGTCGACGTCGGCGATGGTGTCCAGCGCGACTTGCTTCTGCTCGTCGTCGAGGTAGAAGATCGCCGACCGGTAGCTGCTGCCAACGTCGTTGCCCTGCCGGTCCCTGGTCGACGGGTCGTGGATCTGGAAGAAGAACTCCAGCAGCGCCCGGTAGTCGGTCTTGGCCGGGTCGTAGACGATCTCCACGGCTTCGGCGTGGCCTGGGTGGTTGCGGTAGGTGGCGTGCGCATTCTCGCCACCGGAGTAGCCCACCCGGGTCGACACCACGCCAGGCTGCTTGCGGATCAGATCCTGCATGCCCCAGAAGCATCCGCCGGCCAGGATCGCGGTCTTGTAGTCACTCATGTTGTCCTCCTTTTCGAACAGCTTCCCGTGCTCGCCGTAGCCCTGCGCCTCGAGGTCGTCGCGGTGGACGAACCGCAGCGCCGCGGAGTTGATGCAGTAACGCAGCCCGCCGCGCCGGCGCGGGCCGTCCTTGAACACGTGCCCCAGGTGGCTGCCCGCGTGGGCCGAGCGCACCTCGGTCCGTGGGAACAGCATGCTGAAGTCCCGCTTGGTGACGACGTTGTCGCGCTCGATCGGAGCGGTGAAACTCGGCCAGCCGGTGCCGCTGTCGAACTTGTCGACCGAGGCGAACAGCGGTTCACCGGAGACGACGTCGACGTAGATTCCCGGTTCGTGGTGATCCCAGAATTCGCCGGTGAACGCGCGCTCGGTCCCGTTGCGCTGCGTCACCCGGTACTGCTCGGGAGAGAGCGCCTCAATTGCGGCGGGGTCCTTGCGATAGGTCATCGCTTGCCAGTGTGCGCCCGGTCGGGGCGGTCGCGCCTGCCGTGGGGCCCGCGGTAACAGAGATGTCAGATAACACCGAGCGCCGGAATGTGCGCCAACGCTTCCTCAATGTCGGTGTGGCGAGGATCTCGAACAGCCCCGACCATGCAGTCGCGACTCGGCGAATTTCACCGCTCTCCACAACCGGGATAGAACCTGTTCTAGTTTGGATCTGTGGCATCCCCCTTCTCCCGCGCCGAACTCGCCGAGGCCTTCGCGACATTCGAGGCGACCGTCGCCAACGCCGCCCGCACCCGCGACTGGGACGCCTGGGTGGCCCACTACACCGCCGACGTCGACTACATCGAGCACGCCATGGGCACCATGAAGGGCCGCGATCAGGTGCGGGACTGGATCTACCGCACCATGACCACCTTTCCGGGCAGCCATATGACCGCGTTTCCGTCGCTGTGGAATGTCATCGACGAGGACACCGGCCGGGTGATCTGCGAACTGGACAACCCGATGCGCGACCCCGGTGACGGCACCATCGTCAGCGCCACCAACATCTCGATCATCACCTACGCCGGCGATGGCCGGTGGTGCCGCCAGGAGGACGTCTACAACCCGCTGCGCTTCCTGGCCGCCGGTATGAAGTGGTGCCGTAAGGCCGCCGCACTCGGGACCCTCGACGACGCCGCCGCCGCCTGGATGCGCACACACGGGAAAGCGCAGTGAGCAGGCCCAAACTGGTCATCGGGGCCAACGGCTACCTCGGCTCGCACGTCACCCGTGACTTGGTGGCGGCCGGCCACGACGTGCGGGTGATGGTGCGTGACGGCGCCGCCACCGTCGGCATCGACGATCTGGCCACCGAGCGCTTCGTCGGCGATATCTGGGATGTCGACACCCTGCGCGCGGCGATGACCGGATGCGACGACGTCTACTACTGCGTCGTCGACGCCCGCGGCTGGCTCCTCGACCCCGCTCCGCTGTACCGCACCAACGTCGAGGGCACCCGCAACGTGCTCGACGTCGCCTGTGCTGTCCACCAGCGACACCCGTTGCACCGCTTCATCTTCACCAGCAGTTATGCCACGGTGAACCGCCGCAGCGGCCAGGTCGCCACCGAGGCCGACGCGATCACCGACGAGAGCGGCCTCACCGACTACGTGCGCTCCCGGCTGCTGGCCGAGCGGATGGTGCTGCAGCGCGCCCGCGACGGTCAACTGCCCGCGTTGGCCATGTGCGTGGCCACCACCTACGGGCCCGGGGACTGGGGTCGCACCCCGCACGGCGCGATCATCGCCGGGGCGGCGTTCGGCAAGCTGCCGTTCATCCTCGGCGGCATCGAGTTGGAGGCGGTCGGGGTGGACGATGCCGCCCGCGCGATGATCCTGGCCGCCGAGCACGGCCGCGCCGGCGAGCGCTACCTGATCTCGGAGAAGATGATCAGCAACGCCGAGGTGGTGCGGATCGCCGCCGAGGCAGTCGGAGTGCCGCCGCCGACCAGGACCATCCCGCTGCCGGTGGCCTACGTCATGGCCGCCCTCGGCACCGCCAAGGCGCGTCTGCGCGGCAGCGACGAGCGCCTCACCCTCAACGCGATTCGGCTGATGCGCGCCGAGGCTCCGGTGGACCACGGCAAGGCCGTGCGGGAACTGGGTTGGCAGCCGCGGCCGGTCGAGGAGTCCATCCGCGAGGCAGCGCGGTGGTGGGTGGAGTTGCGCGCCGCCAAGCGGTAGCCCGTATCGAGACTGCGTCCACACCTCCCCCCGCTCGCAACGCTCTGCAAGGATCGTCCACATGCCCCGCAACGGCGCCGTCTCGCACTGGTTCACCCGGCTTCCCGAACCACGCCCGGCCCTGCCCGGTGACCGCGAGGCAGACGTCTGCATCGTCGGCGCCGGCTACACCGGACTGTGGACGGCCTACTACCTCAAGAGGGCTGAGCCGAGTCTGCGAATCACCATGCTGGAAGCCCGCTTTGCCGGATTCGGGGCATCGGGACGCAACGGCGGCTGGCTCTCCGGTCTACCACCCGGCCACCGCGGGATGCTCGCCGAAAGGCACGGTCGCCCAAGCGTGATCGCCTGGCAGCGGATGCTCGACGACTCCGTCGACGAGGTGATCGACGTGGCCGCCCGGGAGGGCATCGACGCCGACATCGTCAAGGGCGGCAACCTGGAAGTGGCCCGCAACCCGGCCCAGGCCGAACGCCTGCGTGCCGAGGTCGAGGAGGACCGCCGCTGGGGAGTCGACGACGTCGAGATCCTGACCGCCGCAGAGGCCGCAGCGCGAGTTCAGGTCGACAGCCTGGTGCTCGGCTCGTTCAACCCGCACTGCGCGCGCATCCAACCCGCCAAACTCGCCCGCGGACTGGCCGACGTCGTCGAGCGGATCGGCGCCACCCTTTACGAGCAGACCCCGGTCACCGAGATCGCCCCCGGCCGCGCCGAAACCCCATTCGGTGTGCTCAGAGCGCCGGTGGTTCTGCGTGCGACCGAAGGCTTCACCGCCCGCATGAAAGGACTGCGCCGGCGCTGGCTGCCGATGAACAGCGCCATGATCGCCACCGACCCACTGCCCCAACAGGTGTGGGACGCCATCGGCTGGCAGGGTTGCGAGACCCTGGGCGATCTGGCGCACGGCTTCTTCTACGCCCAGCGCACCGCGGACGGCCGCATCGCCCTCGGCGGGCGGTCGGCGCCCTACCGCTACGGCTCCCGCATCGACCGGGACGGTGCCGTCGGGCAGGCCACCATCGACTACCTCACCGGCGTGCTCAACACCGTGCTGCCGCAGACCCGCGGCGTGCCCGTCGCGCACGGTTGGTGCGGGGTGCTGGCCGTGCCGCGGGACTGGTCGGCTGGCATCCGCTTCGACCCGGCCACCGGACTCGGGGAGGCCGGCGGCTACGTCGGCCACGGTGTCACGGCCACCAATCTCGCCGGGCGCACTCTGGCCGATCTGGTGCTCAAGCGCTCCACCGACCTGACCGCCCTGCCGTGGGTCGGCCACCGCTCCCGTGCCTGGGAGCCGGAACCGTTGCGCTGGCTCGGGGTGCGCGGCCTCTACACGGCTTACAAACTCGCCGATCGCCACGAAACGGGCGGACGCTCCCGCACCTCGCCGATCGCCACCCTTGCCGACCGAATCACCGGACGTCCCTAGGGTTTTCATGCCCACGCGCACCCTCACGTTCCCCGGCACGGTCAGCCCCGGCCACACGTTGGCCCCGCATCGCCGCGGCCCGCGGGACCCGTGCCTGCAGATCGACGCCCGAGGCGCCATCTGGCGCACCAGCCTGCAGCGCAGCGGCCCGGTGACCGCCCGCATCACCCGGGGGTCCCCGGACACCGTCGAATGCGAGGCATGGGGCGAGGGCGCCGAGGAGTTCGTCGACTGCGTTCCCGCGCTTCTCGGCGCCGGCGATGACGGGAGCGACTTCCGCCCCGCACACCCGATCATCGAGCGCGCGCACGCCAAGGTCCCGCACCTGCGGATCGGCCGCACCGGACGCGTGCTGGAGGCGCTGATACCAGCGGTCCTCGAACAGCGGGTCCAGGGCGTCGACGCGTTCCGTTCCTGGCGGCTGCTGGTCACCCGATACGGCACTCCCGCCCCCGGCCCCGCGCCGGAGGTCATGCGGGTGCCCCCGTCCGCTGAGACCTGGCGCGCCGTCCCGTCCTGGGAGTTCCACCGCGCCAACGTCGACCCGGGCCGCGCCCGTACCATCGTCGGCTGCGCGCACCGCGCCGATGCCCTGGAGCGGCTCGCAGTGCGGCCGGCTAACGAGGCCAGCGAGGCCATGATGTCGCTGCCCGGCGTCGGAGTGTGGACGGCCGCCGAGACCGCCCAGCGCGCCCTGGGCGATGCAGACGCGCTCTCCGTCGGCGACTACCACCTGTCCACCATGATCGGCTGGACATTGCTGGGCCATCCCATCGACGACGCCGCCATGGTCGATCTGCTGGAGCCGCTGCGGCCACACCGCTACCGGGCGGTGCGACTGCTGGAGGTCAGCCGGTTGGCCTACCTTCCGCGCCGGGGCGCGCGGCCGGCGGTGCAGCGCATCAGCGGACTGTGATTACCGGCGGCTGACACGCGAACGCCGGCGGCGCGCTGGGCCCACGAAAGATCGTCGACCGAGCGGGACGGATTGTTGCCCAATCGCCCCTGTATCGATTCGGCTCCCGACGAAGTGGGCGCGTGAGCGAAGAGGGTCGTCGATGCCGGCGCTCGCGGCATCACCGGCTGACGGGTCCCCCGGCCACGGTAGCGAGTTAGGACAACCTAAGTTGGCATTCTGCCACTGCGTGCATATCGTTTCCCTACCTGTTGACACCAAAGAAGGGTCGCCGTTCACCGACGCACGGAGGAACCCGACGGGGCGCGGCGCGCCGTCGATGGACCGCCGCGCGACTTTTGAAGGGTGAGGTGCGTATGCCCAGCAGTGTCGGGCTCTACAACCCCGTTTATGAGCATGACGCCTGTGGCGTCGCGATGGTCGTCGACATCCACGGCCGGCGCAGCCGCGACATCGTCGACAAGGCCATTACCGCCCTGGTGAACCTCGAGCACCGCGGTGCCGCCGGTGCCGAGCAGAACAGCGGCGACGGCGCCGGGATCATGATCGGAGTCCCGGACAGATTCCTGCGCGCCGTCTGTAGAGAACAAGCCGACTTCGATCTGCCCGACGAGGGCTCGTACGCCACCGGCATCGCCTTCCTTCCACAATCCGCCCGCGACGCCGTCCTGGCCGCCGAGGCACTGGAGAAGATCGTCGAGGCCGAGGGCCTCACCGTCCTCGGCTGGCGCGACGTGCCCACCGACGATTCCTCGTTGGGCGCCCTGGCCCGCGACGCGATGCCCACCTTCCGCCAGTTGTTCATCGGCGGCGCCTCCGGCATGGAATTGGAGCGCAAGGCGTATGTGATCCGCAAGCGCGCCGAGCACGAACTGGGCACCAAGGGCCCGGGTCAGGACGGCCCCGGTCGCGAAACCGTCTACTTCCCAAGCCTTTCCGGCACCACCCTGATCTACAAGGGCATGCTCACCACCCCGCAGCTCAAGGCCTTCTACCTCGACCTGCAGGACGAGCGGATGGAAAGCGCACTGGGCATCGTGCACTCCCGGTTCTCCACCAACACCTTCCCGTCCTGGCCGCTGGCCCACCCGTTCCGGCGTATCGCCCACAACGGCGAGATCAACACCGTCACCGGCAACGAGAACTGGATGCGGGCCCGCGAGGCACTCATCGACACCGA
>Ga0315289_10009932_pt1 | contig 13665 bp, 11 predicted proteins | sample YL17G11_40_MG_FD_203452 | JGI IMG/M metagenome (GOLD analysis project Ga0315289, IMG submission 203452) | Sediment microbial communities from Yellowstone Lake, YNP, Wyoming, USA - YL17G11_40 | ecosystem: Environmental > Aquatic > Freshwater > Lake > Sediment | place: USA: Wyoming | collected...
AAGGCTGTATCTTAATATGCTTCCGTCTTTGCCGTAGACAGCTGTACCGCCAGAAGACACGTTGGCTATCTTGGTTATCGATTGCAATGTGTATCCGTCAAGCAGCTCCCAAACTGTACCATTAATGCCGCCAGGGTTAGCTATAGTAACGCCGGACGTTCGCCACAAGTATGGGAAGCCTCCATGCTGGTTAGGCGACTCATAGTTGTATATCTGACCAAATGCCGGCATAGTAGTGGTATTTTCGAAAGATAGCGTTTCGCCTGTATACAGATCAATGACCCACCAGCCACTCGTTGTATGCGCGGTATTGCGGTTGGCGACAATAAGTTTTCCTTGGATGATTATCGCGTTCCCTATAGAAATACCTTGGTAGTGCATCGTCTCGTAGCCCGTGTTACCAAACCTTTCGTCCATGATGCCTCCAGCATAATACGGACGTGCCCACATTATGTGAGCACTTTCTGGCCCTTCACCGTAGGCAAAATCAGTATTGGGGTAGATAGTGTTCGCGGCACCAGACAGCCAGTTCGCTGCAAGCACATACCAGTCTCTATTCGCACTGTTTATTGGACGAGTCCAGAACCGTGTTGGAAGAGGCGCCTCAGGCCATGGCTGTATCGGTTCCTGCTGTGCAGTGAAGTATGCTGGTTCGCTTGTGGCAGGTCCATAAGTATCGTTAACATATGCATTGTTGACAGGGATGCCTGTGGCAGTAGGAAGGCCTTTTAATACATACGCAGGCATGCGAGCCACGACAGTGTATGTGCCCACTTGAGTAGGCGTGTATGTACAATACGCGCCTCCCACTGGATCGGACGTGAACGGCCCCAGCGTATCGTTGGTTCCGTCAGGCTTCACCACATCCACGTTGAAGATCCACCTGTCACCAAAACGACTATCAGTACTAGTTGTCGGCGGTATTACGTTAATCCAAAAGGCAAGCAACGCCTGCTGGTTGACGCCTATGAGGTTTGGTGAAACATTGACGTAGCACCAGACTTTAACAGTCCATGGAGGATAATGGGCATTAACGGTTGGCAAAGCAATGAGTGTAGCAGTTATAGTCAACATCAGAAATAACGCAATCGCAGTAGCTGCTGTTTTGCTTCTTGAAAATTTCATCTTCTCTATTTTCTCCTTTATTTTATTCCATTCTTGTGTAATTCAGCAAGAATGTGATTTATGTTATGTGATGACTGCGCTTATAAGTTTGTAGAACAAGAATGGATTAAGCAACAGAATTTTGTTTGTACTATTCTGAATAAAAAACTAATTTTCTACCATAAATGTGTTGAACAAACTTTTTCATATATGAGTTAAAGTGAATGCTTGAAAAAACTTCCTTTTCCAATCAAGCACAAATTCAAACTAAAGTTCAAGCTATATATAAGGGGGTATAGACAAGCAAACACCGTCAGTTCTCAGCACTCTTAGATAGTTTTCTGGAAAAGCACTTTCGGATTTCTTCCGCAAAAACCACGGCTATGGCAAGTGAAAACAAAAACGCTCAGTCACCAAAGCTGAGCGCGGTTGCACCGAAGAACTGCTGCATTAACGGAACGTAAACCCGAAAGAACAAAACTATATATCTGGAGCTAATATTCCGATCAAAACCAAAAATATTCTAAAACCAACTGCCATAAAGTTAATAGGCGACAGTTTTCATTTCCATGTAGCTTATCTCTTTAAGAGAGAATCAGAAAAATGCTCGATTCATCAAAACAAAACCCTATACTGAAACTCAATGGGTTAAATAACCCTTTATTTAGTTTGGAGAATGCGTAACAATGGCACGTTATAAACAAATTGAAGACATAATCAAGCTAATGAACAACCCAGAAATCATAAGAAACACCAGCATAATCGCCCACGTAGACCACGGAAAAACCACGCTGTCAGACAGCCTCCTTGCTGCTGCAGGCGTAATCAGCGAACAAACAGCGGGCCAAAAACTGTTTCTTGACTCATGGGAACTTGAACAAAAACGGCAAATGACCGTCTTCGCCTCAAACATAAGCTTAACCCACACCTTCGGAGGAAAAGACTTCCTCATCAACCTTATCGACACTCCTGGGCATATTGACTTCAGCGGAGCCGTAACCAGAAGCCTCCGCGCAGTGGACGGCGCACTCGTGGTTGTAGACGCCGTAGAAGGACCCATGACGCAAACAGAAACAGTGCTAATGCAAGCCTTGCGAGAAAGGGTCAAACCAATCCTCTTCATAAACAAGGTGGACAGGCTCATAAAAGAAATCAAGCTGACCCCTGAAGAGGTTCAACGCAAATTCGCAAAAATCATCGTCCGAGTCAACACGCTCATAGAGAAATACGCGCCGCCTGAGCACAAGAAGGACTGGCAAGTCAAAGTTGAAGACGGATGCGTAGCCTTCGGCTCAGCACTTCACAAATGGGGACTAAACCTAACCCACATGAAAGCAAAGGGAATCACCTTCAAAGACATTATTGACGCGTATACTGGCGCTCCAGAAGAAATTGGAAAGAAAGTTGACGAACTAAGCAAGAAAGCGCCATTGTACGAGCCAATCTTGGATATGTTCTGCGAGCACTTGCCGAACCCGCTGGAAGCCCAGCCTTACAGGCAACCCCAAATATGGCCAGGAGATGCCGATAGCCCAACAGGCAAGGGCATGGCGAAGGTTGACCCGAACGGGCCGCTTCTCATGTGCATCACCACCATTGAAGTGGACCCGCACAGCGGTGTCGTTGCCATAGGTCGCGTTTTCAGCGGTTCAGTCACCAAAGGAAAAACGGTTCAGCTTACGAATAGCCGTCAGAAAGGCACTATACAGCAGGTTTACATGAGCATGGCCACCGACCGAGTTATCGTGGACCGAATTCCAGCGGGAAACATCGCCGCTCTTTCAGGATTGCCGGCGATTCACGTGGGGGAAACCGTTGCTGAGGAAGGCGTGGAGACGCATCCGTTTGAGGGATTAAAATACGTGTCAGACCCGGTGGTCACCGTAGCCGTTGAGCCGCAAGACGTTAAGGATTTGCCACTGTTTGACAAGGTGATGCATAGGCTTACGACTGAAGATCCTAATTTGCATTTTAAAATGGATAAGGAAAGCGGAGAATTCTTGTTAAGCGGTATGGGTGAACTTCACCTTGAGATTACGGCTTACAGGATGCAAGAAGCAGGGTTGAAAGTGAAAATCAGCAAGCCCATCGTCATCTACCGCGAAACAATCAGCCACGATTACAAAGGCGCGGCTATAATGGGCAAAAGCCCTAACAAGCACAACAAGCTTTGGGTCACCATGGAAAAACTGCCAGAAGAAATCATCGAAGCGATAAAAGCGGAGAAAATTACCGAGATGCAAACCCGTGATGAAAGGCAGAAAAACCTGAAACAGCTAGGCTGGTCAACGGATGACGCTCGCACCGTTATCGCAATCGAGGAAAACAACCTCCTTGTGAACAGAATAAAAGGAAGACAATACGTTGACGAAGTGCTAGACCACATTAAATCGGGCTTCCGCGAAGCGGTGCACACCTCAGTTTTAGCGAAAGAGCCAGCCTACGGGTTGAAAGTTAACCTTGAAGACATCACTGTCCACGATGACCCGGTTCACAGAGGACCAGCTCAGATACTGCCTATGACTTGGCGTCCAATATGGTGTTGCTTCCTGCTGAGTGAACCGAAACTCTTAGAGCCATTAATAAGCTTCGAGTGCAAAGTTCCGAACGATTTCGTCAGCCCCGTAATCGCCTTAGTGCAGAAACGCCGCGGCAAAATCTTGGACATGACAACCGACGAAGACATGGTGGTTGTCAAAGCCGAAATGCCCGTCTCAGAATCCTTTGGAATAGCAGATGAATTGCGCTCGTCAACTCAAGGGAGAGCTTTCTGGGCGACGCAGTTTAGTCGCTGGGCACCAGTTCCAGAACAATTGCAAGCTGACACGATAAAGCAGATTAGGGAACGCAGAGGTTTGTCGCCAACACCGCCGAGAGCAGAAGAATTCTACGAAGCAGAATAGCCTCAATTCTTTTCTTTCATTCTCTTTTTAGCTTTAGGTGTTTGTTAGATGATGTTATAGTTGTTTGCCGTGAAGCTCGTGAACTGATGTGCTCACGGAAACCTATACCCCCCTTATAAATAGGTTCAACCAGTGTTTGATTGATGAAAAGCAAAGGCACTTAGCGCCTCGGGAAACTCGTGTGAAAAGTCCATAATCAAAAAAACACTGACAAAGAGGGAAGAAAATTTTTCCTAACATTTTCCACCAAGTTTAATAAATTCGAAGTTTGGGCTCTACTTTGCGATAAGCGTCATAAAGTGCGTCGTATGAAGGAATATTAGTATCTGAAATCCCACTCCGTTTGATACCCAACAAGTGGAAGTAGCAGCCCTGAGTTATTTCAGACTCTCTAAGAATTTTCCTTAATCTTTTCTTAAGACCATCGGTTGACAAAGCGCAGAGACCTTTAGGAACGCCGTCTTTATTTAATCCGTAAGGCGCTTCTATAACTTTGGCTCGATATGCATATCTTTTAAACGCGTATGTAAGAGACACTCGATGAAAGTCCCATGGGCGTCTTATAGAAGTCAACTCGCACTTAGCGAAGTATTCCACCAACAAGTTTTTGGCATCACGCCCTATGAATGTAGTATATTCAAATGAAGGATTGACACTTTTACCAATGTGCACGGGGTAGATAGGCTTTTCCACAGCCCAATTCGCTGTCTGGAAATCCTCAACTTTGAGCCTTGTTATTTTATTAATATCCAAACCCATGTAACTGTTAGCGAGTATCCAGCTTTTGTGTCTCATATCTGCATTGTCGCAAATTTTTCTAATTTCTTCTCTTGTCGGAATTCTGACTTCTGAACGCACAGGCTTGTACGAAAGACGCGGAGACGTAAGTGTTACTTTGTTATGTTTATAGAAACTCCTTAATTCACCTTGGTACGAATAAGCAGTTCCTTGAGTTCTACTTCCGCTAAAATCATCAACCAGCTGATTATGCCGCTCAATTTTTCCCGAGCGTAATTCAGTTTCCGCATCAGCTATTATCGCATCAGGGTCTTTTCCAACAAATCTACTATACTCTGAAATTGCATAAAGCAAATCCCTTTTATTTGGAATGTCTCCATTAACCAAGTTGCGACAATTCTTACGCCGTTGAGAAAGCCATCTTTGAACGGACAAATAGTTTTTTTCCAATGGCTCCTTCAAATCTACTGGCACGTTCTGAGAAGGGGAGCTGGCGAAATTTCCAGCAGTAGTCCACTGACTACTAACGCTATCTACATCGCATTCCGCAGTTTTAAGACGGCTTACGAGCATTTGCCTTTTCTCGATAGTGTTGTCCAATCTGACAGTATGGCGCCCCACAATATCACTAAAAGAACGCAGGTCACCTATCTCTACAATTATCACCCTTTTTGGCTTTCGCCCCATAGCCATCCCCGCTTCAAATATGACATTCAATCTTGCTTGCGGCGTGAGTTCTTTTTCATAAGGCGGGTCATCAGTCTTGCTATATTTTTCTTGAATGCGTCCCTCATCGTCTGGCGTCATTAAAACAACTACTGCTTGGGCTAATGAGAATGCCTTACTCAGTATTTCTCCTGTATATGGCGTTCCCGTTCGGGTGGATGCAACAAGTTCATCCCAATCAAGGGGATGCAATCCTAAGGATTTAAGAAACTCAAACATTGCGTTTTGAATCTGGAGATTCCGACCATGCACTACAAAAACATTTTTTCGATGTTCCATGCTCACATCCCTCATCTCCGACTAATTCTTTACATTCTATGTGTGTTAAATTCTTATAAGAATAACTTGTCCCAAGAAAGTTTCAAAGATAATTTCTAAGCAACTTTTGTATATTCTTAATTTAGCCCTAAAGCAAAGTGTTTAGAACGTCAGTATCCATGACCCCTCAATTAGCGAGTGTTTAAAACTGCTTTTCCATATAAAGACGGAACTATTGGTGTGTCAATTTGTTCCAACGGTTCTTTATTGCATCATAGCCGCTACAACAATAAAACAGGCAAGTGACTTGCAATCATCCTTCGTTTTAGGAAAGCTTTAATGCGCATTGGCAATTATGGATTTTTGATGAGTTACTATGATAGTTGGCATTTGTGGGAGCCCGCGGCAGCAAGCCACCGAACACGTCCTCAAAGATGCTCTGGTGATGCTTGAAAACCTTGGCTTCGAAACCAAGTTCTTTACTGTCAGAGGAAAAAACATCGGCTACTGCACTCACTGCGACTACTGCTTAACAAACAAGGAGTGCGCTTTCAAAGACGATATGCAAGAAGTGTACGCGCTGCTCAAAGAAGCGGATGGCATAATTTTTGCCACTCCCGTTTACAACGGCGGAGTTAGCGCCCAAACCAAGGCAGTGATGGATAGGTGCCGCGCCGCGGTCGCAGCAGACAAGAATTTTTTCAAGCATAAAATTGGAATGGGCATCGCTTTGGGAGGAGACCGCGTTGGAGGGCAAGAGGCTGCACTGCAACAAATTCACACGTTTTACATTCTTAACGGCATGGTACCCGTCAGCGGCGGGTTCTTCGGCGCAAACTTGGGCGCAACCTTCTGGACCAGAGATACGCTGGAAGGGGCAGTGCAAGATGAGGAAGGTTTCAGGAGCTTGAGGAAAACGATAAAGAGGTTCGTCGAGTTCCTCAACGAGTACAAGCAAAAGCAGCGGAGATAACTTAAATGGCAAAGGAACAGGTTGAAGCTAAGAAAAGAAAGGTAGCTTGGGGAATCACGGGAGCAGGCGATAAAATCTCCGAATTCATTGAAGTTATGAAAGAACTAAAGAAAGAATACGAGAACGTAGTGGAGATACAGGTTTATCTTTCCAAAGCGGCAGAAACAGTTTTGAAGTTCTATAAACTTGAAGACACGTTGAAGCAAAACTTCGCGAAAGTTTCAGTTGAACTTAATTCTAACGCGCCGTTTCTCGCTGCGTGGATGCAAATGCGCAAGTACGAGTTTCTGCTTATCGCTCCTGCCACGTCGAACACGGTTGCAAAGATAGCGAACGGCATAGGCGACACTTTACTCACGAACGCGGCAATAATGAGTTTGAAAGCGTTCGTGCCAGTTTACATCGCGCCAACAGACTATAAAGAAGGCGTAGTGTACACGAAGCTTCCTAACGGCAAGGAAATGAAACTGAGAGTCAGAAAAGAAGAAGTGGAACACGTCAAAAAACTAGAACGCATGGAAGACGTGTTTGTGCTAGAAAACCCACAAAAAATTTACGATGTCTTCAAGAAATGGTTTGGACAAAACTGAGGCTAAATCGCAAGCGATACGAGAAGCCCGCCAACCAGTCCCAAAAGTACAGGGAAAGGCAAACCGGGAAAAATACCCTTTTTTTCCAGCATCAGAAAGGTGAGGAAAGATCCGACTAAAATGCCGACGAGAGAAACAATGCAGGAGACCAAGCCGAAATTGAAAAGCATACTTCCAGAAAGCATGGAATAAAACACCAAGTCTCCGAGACCCATCTGAATATCCTTAAAAGAAAAGCTCAAGCCTTTAAGCTGGTCAAGTCCAGATTTAGCTATCTTACCCACAGGTCCATAATAGACCGTGAACACGTCGTAAATCGCCAAGAAACCCAGAATCAACAAGGCACTTAAAACAGGGATAGCAGCTCCAAAAAAAACTCCAAGTGCGCCGCCCATGCAGATCACGGCAGTGTTGCGGGCTTTGCTGCCCATCCGGAAAATGGCAAGATCAAACATTACAGTCACAATTACGGATAGGATTAACACTAAAATCCACGAGTCCGGAACAGAGAAAAAGACTGCAGACAGGTAAATCACAGACACTAACAGAGAAGCCATGGTCATGGCAAAGGCTGTGAGGAAAGTGATTAATTTGCGGCTTTTCCATTTAAGAAGAAGATACAAAACAGTAGCACCCGCAGCGATAATAATGACAAAATATAGGGCGTTACCGAAGGGGCCTGAAACGTTTTCTTCTGGAAAAGGCGTAACATTGTAAATCGTCACTTGCTGCGTTATCAGCAGGTAAGCGCAGCCCAGTCCAAACAGTAAACTCGCTAATATCGGAACTAGATATACGACTTCAGCGTTAAATTTTTCAGTCAAAGCGCTTACCCTAAACTATTGATGCTCAATGCAACTTGTAAGTAACATTGGTCACAAAATAAGCTTTGTTTCGTATCAGTGTCGAAAATGGAATTAGAAAAATACATAACACATGAGGAGCGTGAACAGTGCCTCAACCCTAAAGTGTGCCCAAGCTCATGAACAGCCTCTTTCAGCGCTCTCGCCAAAAAAAGCTCCATGTTAGGAGGAAATCCGTAAAATTCAGGTTTAAGCCTCCACAGCGATATCAAAGCAGTTTTCCCAGGGCAAGCAGCCTCTCCAAACACAAAATTCAATTCAGGAACAAAAATGTCAGCGTCCACCACACCTAAAACGCGATTCAAGTCTTTCTTTTTAGCGGCATAACCTTGAATTTCGCTTAGAATTACGTTTGAACGATACTGCTTGCGCTTTTCGTCGAAGGCTTTTTCGGATGGAAGCAACCGCTCATCAATCACCACGCAGGTTGCATCTGGAAAAATTTTCCCCAACTTTTCCTGAATTCGGAGCGTCACAGTTGCGTCTACTTGTCCAATGGGTAAAATTCCAATCTTCACGGCCACGCTCTAAACCTCAAAGGTTTCTCCAGTCTTTGGAGCAACAGCGTCCAACCCAAGTTCAGTTTTAGCCCAATTCGCAAGAAGCTCGCAGTTGCGTTCAGCGCCGTGGACAACGAAAACTTTAGGCTTTCCGCCTAGTTTTCGCAAAGCGTCTTTAAGTTGGCTTGCCCCACAGTGGGAGGAGAAATCGAAATGTTCATAATGGGCTTTCACTTTGCGTACCTTGCCATCAATCGTGCATATGCCCTTATCCATAAGTTCTTTTCCAGGAGTTCCAGGAATCTGGTAACTCACCAAGAAAATGGCGTTGCCAGCTTTTTTCCCGATTTTCGACACGTAAAATGCCGCTGGACCACCCTTCAGCATGCCTGCAGGCGAGACGATCACGCTGGGGGTCTTGAGAGCTCTTCGGCGGTCCCTCCAGCCTTCAACCCAATCAGCCGAGTGCATGGCATCCACGAACAATTTCGGATCTCTCAGGAACTCTTTGCTGTTCATTATTATTCTGCTGGCTTCGCGTGCCATTCCGTCTAAAACGATGGGATACTCGAAGTGATGGGCGGTGAGGATGCAGGCGATTTCTTGGGCTCTTCCAACTCCGAATGCGGGCACCAGAACGGTTCCGCCTTTCTCCACAACTTCTGTGGCGGATTCCACAAACCGTTTTTCGAGGACTGAACGTTCTGTGTGATCTTCGTTCGCGTAGGTGCTCTCCATAACCACCGCATCCAAGTCGCCGTAGTCCATGCTGGCTCCTGTCAGAAGTTTACTATCAGCAGTGTTAAAGTCGCCCGTAAAAAGTAACCGTTTACCTTCAGCCTCAATCAGCACTTGCGCGCTTCCAGGCGTGTGCCCAGCGTTCAAAAGTTGAAAGCGCATATCACCAAGTTTTTCTTCAACCCCATAATCCAAGTGCTTGTTGCTTCTCATCATCGTTTTCAATTCCAGATATTCAAAAGGTAAATAGTAACCTGAAAGATGAATGAAATCTTGGATCAGCAGCTGCGTTAATTCCAGATTCAGCTTATTCGTGTACAACGGTCTTTGACCCTCAATGTAAAAGATCGGAATCGCACCTGAATGGTCCAGGTGACTGTGAGTCAGAATCAACGCGTCAACTTCTTTCGGAGGCACATGCATTGGAAAGCCTGGCTGGTGGTCAAGCATCACTCCATAATCCAGCAAAGCCTGAGTTTTTCCAGATTTGACGGTTATGCCTATTCTGCCGACTTCGCGTGCTCCGCCTAAGAATCCAACTTGCAATCAAGACCAATCCTTTTGTTTAACAGCTAACGCGATAATCATGATAATCGGCTCTTTTAAAAATGTATTGACTTTCTAGTCGGTGGCACTGTAACTATGCCTTTTTTTATCGCCTTCAGAATGTCATCAACGTCTAACGAAGCGTGGATTTCTGTGTAAATAGTGCACAATTCTGAGGGTTGATGTGCGTCGCTGCCAGCTACACCTGGCAACTCCATTAGCTTGGCTAGGTTTTGAGCCGCCTTGTTGGCGGAAGGTGATGAGCAACCGTTCAGAACTTCTATTGCGTCAAATTTGTAATTCCTGGCTAAGTCGCCTAGACCGTATTCTCTGTAGGGATGCGCGACTATGGAAACGCAGTCTTTGTCTCGGGCGAAATCAATGACGCTTTCCACGGTCCAGGGTTGAGGCGGCATTTCTTCAGTGCCTAATAGCACTATGTCGCCTTGGGGTGTGCTTATTTCTACTCCGGGAATTATCAGGATGTCTGGGTATGCGGAAGCTAACTGGCGCGTTACGCTGCATCCTTTCACGGTGTCGTGGTCGGTTATGGCTGCGACTTTGATGAAGCTGTGCACAACAAGTTGTTCAACGAGAGTTTTAGGTTGTATCGCAGAGTCGGATGAATATGTGGTGTGGATGTGCAAGTCAGCTCGAATCACGGTTATTCGCTCAGGTTTTTCTTCAGAATCATCTCTAAGCGAGTTAAAATGTTTTTGGTTCCTTCTGCCTTGATGTTTACATATTCAAACCGCATGCCCTTTTCGTGGCATGTTTTTCTACAGGCTTTTTTTACGCTGTCGTTCCATTGCTGGGAGTCGTGAAGCAACACGATGGTTTCGTATCGCGTGCGCTTAATGTAATCTGCGACTTGACTAGCTACGTAATCGATGGTTTCTTTGTCAAGCGGAAGAGCTATTTCATGCTGAGAAAGCGGATAAACCTCATCAAGCTCCAAGGGAATCAAGCCGAAAGGTGCAGCGTAAAAACAAACATGAATACAGCCTGATTGCGCTTTGTCTAGTCGTTGGAGAACTTGCTTGACCTTCTTAAATTCATGTGCCTTGTGAAAAGGCTTACTGCGGGTTTGAGGCACGAGCAGGAGAATTTTCGCGTCTTCGGGTGGACAATATCGCTCCAGTAGCCGATGTCTATAATGAATAATTTCAGGTCGAGCAAGCCCAACAGAGTTGAAAAAGAAGAGTCCGCTCTTTTTCGCGGTTGGACTGTATTTTTCGATGAAATCTCCGTAGTTCTTCAGTTTTTTCACGGCTGTTAGAAGGGTTGGATGCGCGTGAGCTCTCATTTCTAAGTGTTCCCAAAGTCTGCCGTCTCTTATGGCTTGTTTTATGCGTTTCAATTCGGCAATGCAAACGTGGAGGTTGTGTTCGGCTAGAAATGTCTCGCGTTCTTTCGGTGTTTTCTCCATAACTTCCTTCGGTGTCTCGCTTGCGCACTTTGGGCATTGGCAGGGGAAATAGTCAAGTTCGCTGAGTCGCCATGTGCCGTTTTCTGTCATGTAGCGGTTTTCTCTGGCGTACAATGCGTAGGCGGCTGAATCGAAGAGGTCACAGCCTAAAGCTACGGCTAAGGAAAACATTAGGGGGTGTCCTGCTCCGAAGAGATGCAGGGGTTTTTCGATTGGCAAGTTCATTTTGGCGGTCATGATCATGTCAACTAACACGTCAAAACGATAGCTTTCCATAACCTCTGTAGGGCTTCCTAAGGCGTGCAGTTGGAAAGGCAGTTTTCCCATTTCAACAGCAGACTTTGCAACTAGGTCCAAGTGTCTTCCGCCCTGAACTGGACCAACCCAGAGAATGTCTTCGCGTGTTTTTGTTTTGAAAAAGTCTTTGGCGCGCTGCAATGTTTCCTTTACTGTTTGTTCCGCGTGTTCTCTTGGCACTTTCCAGCCTGTGGGAATGTCTAAGATGGTTGCTATGTCGCTGCCTATGCGTTCTTGGTACTCTATGATTTCTGCAGGGCTTACTTCCACGTCTCCGTAGACGAGGATTTGGTAGGCGCCTGAATCAGTCATTATGACACGGTCAAAATCTAAGAAACTGTGCAATCCTTTCTCTGCGGGTTTGTTCTGGAAACGTTTTTTGAGAATGTACGCGTTTGTTATTACTGCTTCAAAACCGAAGTCTTCCTTGAGTTTTCTGGGAGAAACAGGTTGAATTCTGGGGTTTATCACGGGGAACAGGAGCGGAGTTTCCACTGTGCCGCTCTTAGTTTTGAGTTTTCCAATCCTGACGAGCAGATCTTTATCTTTTATCTCAAAGCTCATTAGTGAACCTAAACAAATCAGTTAATGCACTTATAAAAAACATTAGCCCTTTCGTCGCGATTAGTCTTGAGCAGATTGCAGAGGGCTTGAAGCTAGTGCGCCTTTCAGACCGCATTGATGAGGTAGCCTGAAGTACAAAATCGAAGGCTCCGCGAAAGGTCTTTATTACTCAAAACTAATAGCTTCAACTGAAGGCTTTTGAAAAAGTGGTTATTATGGAATTCAGAAACAAAGTAGTTATTGTCACCGGTGCCTCTTCAGGAATCGGCTTAGCAACGGCAAAACTTCTTGCTCAAAAAGGCGCAAAACTCGCCCTCATTTCTCGCTCGAAAGAGAAGCTATACCAACTCGCTAGAGAGCTTCCCAATTCATTGGCAGTTCCCGCCGACATGACAAAGGTATCCGAAGCCAAAAACATGGTTGAGCAAACGAAAGAGCACTATGGCAGAATTGACATCCTTATCAATTGCGCCGGCCAAGGGTATGATGCACCAGTAGAGAAGACCGACATCGACATTTTCCATCATATTTTCGATTTAGACGTGATCGGACCAATTGTTGCTATGGAGCAGGTTATCCCAGTCATGAGAAAACAAGGCGGAGGAACAATTATCAATGTAAGCTCTGGAACAGCGCTAATGTATTTGCCAAATAATGGTGCATATTCGTCCTTGAAACGAGCGCTTGCCAACATCAGCTTGACTGCACGCGAAGAACTAAAGAACGACAGCATTGTTGTCAGCGTTGTGTACCCGTACATTACGCTCACCAACTTCGAGAAAAACACCATTAAAGACCCTTCCCTGATCGAGAACATGGAACAAGAAGGCACCACTCCTTTTCCTGCCGATACCCCAGAATATGTGGCGCAAAAGATACTCGAAGGAATAGAGAGCGAAGAAGCGGAAATCTTTGCACATGATTGGATGAAGAAAATGGCTGGCAGAGACGCCTAACCTGCTGACTAACGAAGGAGTTCAAACAAGAGACGCTTAACAACAAATGTTGAGAAAAAATGCCACAATCTCCTATTTATTTTTTAAGCCGTTGAAGAATTTATTAGTCTGACACACGCTATTAGAGTATAGCTTGTCCGCTAAACAAAACGGCAAGAGGCAGGTGAATGGAAGTGTGTATGGAATACGTGTTACTTGCCATCGGTGTTGGCTTCTTTTCAGGCTTGTCAATACTCATTATGGTGCGAGCACACCAATTAAAGAAAATGCCGCGTAAAATAAGTGCTCAGGTGAAAGCGGGTTTCATGCACTTTTTCGCGACCTTGCGGCAATTGTTGAGCAAATTGCAGGAAAGCCGTGAATTATAGTGCCCTTGCATATAGGGTGAACTCTGCAGCCTGAATTAGACATGCTTATATTCTATTATCCTCTAATACCCCTCCCGAACAATAGGTGAAGCCAAACTTGGTTTGCACAGTT
>Ga0315289_10009933_pt1 | contig 13664 bp, 11 predicted proteins | sample YL17G11_40_MG_FD_203452 | JGI IMG/M metagenome (GOLD analysis project Ga0315289, IMG submission 203452) | Sediment microbial communities from Yellowstone Lake, YNP, Wyoming, USA - YL17G11_40 | ecosystem: Environmental > Aquatic > Freshwater > Lake > Sediment | place: USA: Wyoming | collected...
TTCTTCGGCCGTGAGCCGAACAATATACTTCTTCTGCAATCATAGTCTCCGTGAAAGAATCCTTCCTCCCACGAAGATATAGCATACACGCCCAGAGCGGAAAGTCAATTGGCATGAAGCACTAGACCCCGGAATTAGGGTCTGTCCCCCTGAAAGTCCAGTCGACAAGGGGCCTGCAACCGGATGTCTATGGGCCAGGTATCCACCAGAACCAATACGGTCAGCCGGTTACCGTGCAGCCGGATCATGGTGGTGTGCCCGGTGAGCAGCTCCGCCTTAAGCGGGACGCCTACGGGCTAGCCGTTCACATGGATCAGTACGGCCGGCCGGTCGGCGAGCAGCCGTGGCCGTAATCGCACTGCCTCCTAACGGCCCAGTGCTGGGAGTTGCCCTGATCTGGCAAGACGCCATTAAACGCTCTGTCACTATCGCCATGGGAGTCACCGGCTGATTGTTCGGCTTGTGGATGTTCAGCAATCGGCGGACGTCGCAGCGGTCACTTCCTGAGCAGATCGTCGATCCGCCGATGGATCGTCGAAAGGCTGTTGTTGATCGCTGCCTGCCCGCTGTACAGAGCGTCCTTGATCGCTCCAAGCTCTCCTCGGATCGTTTCGTTGCGTTCATCGAGGAATCGAGTAGACAACGGAATGGGGACAGCCCCGAATGGCGGTTCCTTAAGCGGTTTGAAGACAAACCGAGTCCGGATCGGTGCAGGCAAGCGTGCAAACTCGTGGATACGCTGCGCCACCGAGAAACAAGGGAAGAACCGCATTTTTGGTGAGTTCGTCAATCTGAACGCAGAACCTTGAACGATTGCGGAAATTAGGTCCTATAACGCTTAAGGAACCGCCATTCGGGACAGCCCCTCGTTGTAGGGAGCAGAAACCGGTGACTGTCCCACGTGGCCATAGTAGCCCTGTGACAAGGGTCAAACAGGCAGGTCCCTCGCGTGACTGGACTGGGACCATCATCGTGAATCCTGGTTATGGGACGAATTCGTGCCATAAACTGAGACCGTGGTACGTCTTTAGAGAGGATGAGATGCGAGAGGCCCTGTCCTGCTGCCCCTGTGACAAGGGTCAAACAGGAAGGTCTTTCGCTTGACCAGATTGGGGCAATCGTGGTGAATCCTGGTTATGGGACGAGTTCTGGACATAAGAACGGGCGAGAGGCATCTACCTTAGAGAGCGGGCATAGCAGGAACGCTATGTCTGTGCTAGGTAGGAACACTATATCTTTGACGGAGGAAATATGCAGCCGATCGACAGAGTGACCGCGATTGTCCAAAAGAACTACAAATCAATCTTGGCATACTTTTTACGTCACACCCATCGTGACCGTGACGCGGAAGAGCTCGCTGAAGATGTGGTAGGGGATTTCTTTGCGCACTGCATCAGCTCTGGCATTCCTGCCGACCCGGATGCCTACCTCTGGCAGTGCGCTCACAACCGCCTGTCTGACCACTGTTCGGCAGGGTCGCGCTGCCAGCCGTTGCCAGACGCCGTCGTGGAGATCGAAGCTGGCGAGCCCTCGCCTGTTGCACGCGCCGAGTTCAACGAAGAATTGGCTCTTTTGTTGCGCGCGATCGAGGCGGCTTCGCGGGACCTACCCTTCAATCAACGCGCGAGTTTTCAGATGCGCTATTTCTTCGGGTATCAGCACAAGGACATAGCCCAGAAGCTCGGCATACCGGTGAACCAGGTGGGGCAGTGTTTGGCCCGCGCCAAGCGCGCGGTTCTCGCTCAACTGTGTCACTATCGGCAGCACGTGGCTTCGCGTTAAGAGCCGCTCACGTCAGGGTTTGGGGCTCGTTTGCGCCGGGGCCGCGCCTGCTCGCCGCTGCGGCCCCGGGCGCCTGGGTGCTGCTGATGGCGGCTCCAAGTGCCCCCACAGCCAAGCTCGGCGGGGCCACTTGTTGCCGCCGAGAGATGTCCAATCGACCGCCGGGGGATCTGGCGTGCGAAGCAGATGCAGCATTTGGCGCCGCGCCGCGTGCGCTGCCCCGGCGGCCAGAGATACTCGACCAATGTCTGCTGGGGGGCTTTGCTGCGCCATACTGGCCTCGCCAAGTGCGGACTCTCCCGCGACTTTCGGTCATGTCCCTCCCATTTGCCACGTTACGGCGCTGTGCCATGCCCTGTCTCCTGCCCGTGTGCCGCCCCCCGCGCCGCTCTAGATAGTGCTGTCACGTCGGAAAGAAGCCCGCTGGGGCAAAGGCCAGCCGCGCTTCTGTCCACACCGTACCGGCCGTTGCCGCTACCTGCCGTCGTTGCCTGTCGTCTTCCGCCAAAGCGGCGAACTAGCCACGCGCGAGACCCGCTTTGCCCGGTACGCGCGTCCTATAGCCAGAAAGAACTTGCTGAGCATAAGGTCCCGAAGGACATCATTCCTTTCACTATCGCTGAGACCCACCAGGAACTGATCCAGATCTGGCTCTTCGCCCAAAGTGAGCCTCCGATCCTCATATTCTTCGATACGGGCTGCTTTTGACAGCCCGCTGTAGTCATCATGCCGATCATCCGTGTCGCAGTGGTCTCTGTGGTTTGTGTTGGGCATAATCACACCTCAATCGTATTGTTCAATTCATGCTACATATAAAGACAGAATAAAGCGCTATCTTATGACAAAGAAAATGCTTTACATTTATCCTTAGTTCCGCTATTCTAAATTCCTGATAATGCGGTAACTGTTGCCATTTGCATGAGCTTTTTCGAGAAAAAGAGAGGGTTATCAAATGTCGATAGAACTGCTCCACGACACGCACAACATGCCGACAGTAAGCAAGGGACCCCTGAGCGACGCGGCCAAGGACGCAGCACACCGCCACATCGAGACGCGATTGCAGGGCGGTCGCACTGCTGACAAAGACCTACTCCTCGCAGAGATTGCCGGTCTCCTGAAAAAGTCTCCCGACGTAGCGCAGAGGATCCTCTGTGATTTCCTCTTTTCTCGAAGCGGCGAATCAGAAATACATATATACGGCAAGCAGATAGAAATGCACCAGAGCGGTATTGTCGCTAAATGGGAAGGCACGCCAGTCGGGGAGAGACTTGGTCATTCAGTGCAATTGAAGAAGACGGTGGCCCGGAAAGTAGTCCAGATCCTTGCCGCCAAGCGGGTCTCTTCGGTTCTGCTGTCATCTGGGACTACTGCGTATTACGTGTTGTGCAGTCTCTTAGACCCCCCGCATATGGAGGGTTTGAAGATCGTTTATTCCAATAATCTTTTGATACTTGACTACTTCCTTGAGCATCAACCTCCCAATGTGAAACTGCACCTCCTGGCAGGCAGGATTGACAAGAAGACGGCAGCCTTGGAAGGCGACTTTGACGCAGGTACGAGAGACACACCCTTCAGGGCGGCCGTAGTTGGTTTTACTGGGTTGAGTATGTCTGGATTACATGTAAACGAACACTGGGAAGTCCGGTACCTGCCTCAACTGATTCGATGTGGGCAACCATCTGAGATAGTAGTAATTCCTATGACATTGGACAAGATAGGAAGTAGAGCTTGTGACGGGGCACATCCTGTCGAAGGGGACGCTATTGAAGGGGGATGGCCTCAGAAGGGGAGACGTGTAGGCGCGAAATGTCAGCACATCTTGGTGACTAACAAGCCCGAAGGGGATGATCCGGAACGCGATGAGATTCTTCAGCATTGGCACGAGCATGTCGGAGAAGTTGTGTATGCCGAATAACCCCGCGGATTGTGGTGTCAGTCGTCGCATTGGTCACATCGGTGGCTGTATGACCGCTCATGAGGCGACCTGTCCAAGAGGAGATCGATCCGATCGTGCAGACGGACAAGCGCCTGCTTGATCTCACCGATGGCCAGCATCACCGCCTCGTGCCGTTCATTCAGCTTCTCCGCGAACTCCGCGTGGACAGCACAGAAGGCTGAGTCTTTTTGCCTGTCCGCCTTACTGTCGCCGTCCCTTGGGGGTTCGTCGGGTTCCCGGCGGCCTCGCCAGGCAGGGATGAGCCGTTCCAGGCCCCGCGTGCCGCCAAGGGCAGCGATGCACACACCGAAGAAAACCCCTGCCTGTTCCCAATCCACCTGAGCCAGAAGTGTTTCGTGAAGGATCATTGTGCTACTTTCCAGTGTACGCTATTAGCTTGTCTCGCCCGGAGTAATCCCGACCTTCGCTTCAAGGGCGGCGATTCGTTTGGCTTGGTCTGCTACTTGGGTTTCGAGGGTCCCGATCCGCGTGGTCAGGTCCGCGTGGGACGATATCATTCGGAGGGCTTGTCGGTGCCGAAGCGGACGCTGCGGGTGTCCCGCTCCAAGCCGGTGGGGACCGTCAAGGGGCCGTAGAGGTCGGGGCGGCGGGTTTTGATCCAGCGCAGGCCGGTGCAGTTCTCCCGCAGGGTCGGGTCCAACTCGGCGATGACCATGTCGTCGTTGGCCTTCCAGGTCTCCGCCAGGATGCGGCCGTAGGGGTCCAGGATCATGGCGTTGCCGGTGCGAACCTCGTTGTCGTCCATGCCGACGCCGTTGCTGAAGATCAGGAACAGGCCGTTGTCGTGGGCGCGGGAGGGCAGCCAGGTCATCAGCCATTGCCGGCCCTTGGGGCCTTTGAATTCCGCTTCGATGGCTTCGGGATTCCGTTGACGATTGTCCCAGAGCCACCGGTCGATCAGACCCATGCAGCCGGGGCTGGGCGTCTTGCAGCCGCCCGTCTGGTGCGGGGCCAACAGGACCTGGGCCCCTTGCAGGGCGACGATCCGGACGTTCTCCCCGATGTTGTTGTCATAGCAGGTCAGCACGGCGACGCGACAGCCGAGGGGCGTATCGAACACCGTGAATTGCGAGCCGCAGGACAGGTGCTGGTTGACGAAGGCGTGAATCTTGCGGTGCCGCCGGAACTCGCCGTGGGGCATCGCGACCACGTAGGCGTTGTACATTTGCTCATCGTCGATCTCGATGAGACCGGCTCCGATCATGACGCGGTACTGTCTGGCCAGGTGCATAAGGGCCTGGGATGAAGGTCCTTCGAAGACCGGCTCCGCGACGTCCTTCAATTGGTCGCGCGACAGGTTCCGCAGGAACCAGTAGCCTGTGATGCAGCATTCCGGGAACGCGACTATCTCGGCCCCCTGGGCCGCCGCATGTTTGACGAAGCCCTCGATCTTGGCAAGGTTTGCCTGCTTATCACCGGCGGCGGACTCGATCTGAACCGATGCGACACGAATCTTTCTCATGAGTTCAACTCCATCGTGTGGAAGCTGGACAGCACATTCCGCACGTCCCGCGGCCGCGGTGGTAGATTGCTTCGCTCCGCTCGCAATGACGTACAAGGCTGGCTTATTTCATTGCGAGGCCTGACGCGCAGCGCCGCTTCGCGCCGGGGGCGACGAAGCAATCTCTCTCCGCATCGTCTGAAGACTCGCGAAATGTGGCACCAACCACATATCAAATCATCCACCAATCGCCGGGCCTGATCGCAGGCAAGTTGAATGATCTCTGATCCTCCGGCAACGATTCGAGAAGCTCCTTGGCCTTTTTGCCGATCGCCTGTGCGGCGAGCTCGATGTTGCGGCGGCCGACTTCGGCGGAGGCGTACTTGCGCGGGTCCTGGCCGCCGATGCCGTCGGGCGGCTTCATGTTCGGGGCTAGCGGGCCGTCGCCCAATGTGGACATGTCGACGAGGTCGGGGTACAGGAACATCATGTTCGAGGTCTCCCATTTGGCGGCATGGTCCGTGCCGGAGTCGGGCCCGCGACTGAGCGTGATCTCCCACAGTCCCATGCCGGCGATGGTCTTGTCCGCCACGACCGGGGCCAGGGCCTTGTCGATCATGTCGATCTGGCCCTGGACGTTGTGGCCCGAAACGCCGAGGATGACCCGGACGCCGGTCTTCTTGAGCCGCTGGAACAGCGAGGTCAGGACGGGCACCAATGACTCTTGGGGAAAGCCATTGTGGAAGTACACCGGCGGGTACACGACGCCGCCGAACTGCTCGGCAGTCTTGACCAGGATCGCGTGCGCCTTGAGGGCATCATTGCCGAGCGGCAGGTGCCGACCGTGCCACTCGATCAATCCGAACGGCACATAGACCACCGGAAACGCGCGAAGGGCTTTCTCCAACTGGCCGGGCCGCAGGAATTGCATCTGGACGGCGGGGGACAATTCCGGCTTAGTTGCCTGTTGCTCTCCGGCCCTGCCGACTGCAGAGCCGCCACGGGCAAGACCAAGCGTCACGGCCGTGGTCCCCACGAAGTTCCGGCGAGAGATCTGAGCGTGCTGGAAGGCCCCTGACAACTCCTCTTTCATATTTCCACTCCTTACCACCAGGAATTGATAAGACGTGACGATTCTACCAGACGCAGCACCCGGCGAAAAGAGTCGATCGCAGTATCTCTCTGCGAGGGACTGGCTAATAACGGCGCCATCGTGTATGTATGCCCATAATGTGCCCGTAAGGGAATAGTAGCATGGGCGTCCCGCCCATGAGTCGCAGGGCCATCTTGGCCCTGCCGTCACGGGCGAGACGCCCGTGATACTCATGGGCAAGATGCCCATGCTACGGGAGACGCCATACGATGTCACCGCAAACGTGGCCCGAGGGGTTGATAGGAGATGGGATGATGGTGAGTCGAGCGATTGTGATTGCCGGTGCGGTCGTAATGTTGCTGAGTTCCTCTTTGGAAGCAGGCCAAGCCACGCCGGAATGGGCGGCGAAGATTCGAAAAGACCATCCGCGGCTGTTCTTCAATGCTGAGACTTGGCCTGCGGTCCGGGAGCGGGCCCTCGGCGCTGAGCGGGCGTGGTACAAGCAGTTCCAGGGCCGGGTGGTCAAGCTGGAGTCGGAATTGGCTAACCAGCAGAGCCCGGCGGCGCGGGACCTGGGGCCGGAGGCGGCGTGGGCGGCGTTCGTCTTTCTCGTGACGGACGAGGCGAAGTACCTCGATCTGGCGAAGAAGTGCCTGGAGACCTCCATCCGTTACTACGAACAGTGCTTCGCGGAGCGCAAGAGTGTCAACTGGTACTCGACCTCGCGTGTGCACGCGGTCATGGCCTGGGACTGGCTCTACAACAAGCTGACCGAGTCCGAGCGGTCCGCGTATATGTCGCGGCTGGTGCGCGTGATCGACAACGTGGTCAAGGTCAAACCCGCGATCTACCGGGAGAACATTTCCGACTACAGCACGGGCTTCTACGGCGTGAAGAACTGCTTGTGGTTCATCGGGTGCACCGCGTACGGGACGGGCATCGAGCCGGAGTTGGTCAATGAGTGGCTGGTCTGGGGCCACGATGAAAATCTGCGCATGCTCGCCCATCGAAAGAAGGCCTGCGGCGACGACGGCGGCGGGGCCTCCGCGACCCTCGGCTACATCTTCGGGGCCTATCCCTGGGCGGAGCAGAACTACTTTTATACATGGCTGTCCAGCACGGGCGAGAACATCGCGGGCGACTGGCCGCACAGCGCCATGCTGGCCAACTACGTCCTGTGGAACTGGATCGAAACCGGCGCCCAGCCGCTGGAGTTCGGTTACGGGGACACGCCCCACACGCGCAACACGCTGCCCATCGGCCAACTCTACACTCACATGGCCAATGTCCAGCACCTGTTCGCCCAGACCGCCCCGAGGGCGGCCGCTCTCGCTCGCTACCTCCAGCAGAGGCTGCCCGGCCGATCCTATTCGTCGACCTGGTTCGTTTATCCGTTCCTGTTGTCGGGGACGGACCATCCACCCGAGCCGTTCGCCCCGACGGGCCTGCCGCATGGCCGGTACTTCGAGACGATGGGCCAAGTCTTCTTGCGCAGCGGCGCGGGGGCGGATGACACCTACTGCCTGTTCTCCTGCGGCGGAATCCTCAGCCAGCACCGGCACTACGACGCCCTGAGCTTCATCCTCTATCATCGTGGCTTCCTCGCCCTCGATTCCGGCACACGGTACGAGGAGTTCGTCAACGGCGAGCACTTGGCCAACTACTATGCCCAGACGGTGGCCCACAACTGCATCCTGATCCACCAGCCGGGCGAGCCGCCGGCACCTTACTGGGGCGGCACCGTGACCGGCAACGAGGGCGGCCAGCACAAGCAACTCGGCTCGGTCCTGAAGGCATTCGAGACAAACAACGATTACGTCTACGTCGCCGGCGACGCCACCGCGTGCTATTTACACGGCGTGAGGAAGCCTGCTTTGCCGGAGAAGTGCAGCCTCGTGACCCGCCAACTCGTGTTCCTGCCGCCGAGTCACTTCGTCATCTTTGACCGCGTGGAGACAACGGACGCGAGCTATAGAAAAGACTGGCTGATCCACACCGCCTATCAACCGGCCATCGAGGGCAAACTGCTGCGGGCGGATCACGGCCAGGGGCGGATGTTCTGCCAAACGCTCCTGCCGGAAGATGCGGTTCTCACGCCGGTGGGCGGCCCCGGCAAGGAATTCCAGGCCGCCGGAAAGAATTGGGATATCGTCACGAAAGGTCTGAAACCGGAAGAACTGGCGATGATGGGCCAGTGGCGCGTCGAAGTCAGCCCCGGCGCGGCCCGCAAAGCCGATGTCTTTCTCCACGTGATTCAGGTCGGCGATCAGAGACTCCAGCAGATGGATAAGGCCGAACTGTTGCGGGAAGAGCAGCGCTGCGGCGTCCGCCTGAATGCCGGAAATCAAACATGGGAAGTGACGTTCGACACGGGCGGACCTCTGGGCGGTCAGATCCGTCGAACCGGCGGTCCCGGCACGATGGATCGACCGCTGACCACAGCCGTCCAGCCCCAGTCGGGCATATGAGCATATAGATCATCCGCATGGGCTGAAGGGGACCCCAAACGCGGAATTGTGCGTTTGGGGACCCAGGCCCATCCTACGGCTTCTCGATCAACAGGATCGGGCGGATGATGCCGCCGAGGAATAGCTCGGTGATCCTGCGATGATCGACCTTGAGGGCCACGGTGTTCCGGCCCGCAGTGACCGCGTCGGTGACATCTACCTCGAACGGCTTGCGCGAAGCCTCCTTGCCCAAGGACGCTACTGGCTTGCCATTGACATAGACGACCACCGCCTGGCCGTCGACCTCCGTGAAGAACAGGCCTAAGCGCTTATGTTCGCCCGCCACGTTGACTGAGGTGCGGTACCACAGAAACGACTTGGTGTCGGGCAGACCCTGGGCGTTCAACGTATTGCTGTAGGTGGCGACCTCCCGCCACGCCGCATCATCGAAGTCCGGCTGGTGCCAGCCCTGTTCCTGTCCTTTGTCTTCGTCATCGTACGCCAGCCTCATGCGGTCCGGCAGGACCTGCAAGACCCGGTTCGGCGCCGCGGTCGCCGCCGCACCGGCGGCCACATGGACTCCCACGAAACGCTGCAAGTAACTGGGCGTGTAGTTATTGCTGTAGCCCTTGGCCACCTCCGCTACGTTGCGTGCGTACAGGTCGTCGTAGATGCTCTTGGCCGTGCGGAAGTCGCCGCTGTTCATCCCGTCCCGCATCTGGGTGTACTGCCGGGCGTTCTGGAGGCCCTCGGCGGTCAGGGCCACGCGCGCCGCGCAGGTCGGGTCATCCTTCACGGCGTCGGCCGCCTTCTGGATGAGACCCTCCCATTGCTCCAGGGACTGGCGCGTGTACACCAAATGCAGCGCGTAGAAGCTGCCGGATTCGCATTTCAGATCCGCAAAGGCCCGGTCCATGCTCAGCCAGTACTGTTTCATGAATGGGCCGGCCTGCGGACCATAGAATTTCAGGAAATAGTCCTCCATCATCGCGTCGGCGTCCGCGCCGGGGTCGTAGGCCAAGCGAATACTCTGATACATGTGGGGACCGTAGATCTCCCAGTTCGCGAGCGACTCCAGGTTGATGGCGAGGCAGCCCTTCGCCTTGAGGTAGGGAATGTCGTGGGCCCACACGGTGAGCTTCGAGAACGGCACGAGGCACTCGGCGAGATTGTAGTTGTACGTGCGGTAGGCGACGTGTTGAGCCGAAACCGCCCACTTGTCAATCACGTCGGCCAGTTGCGTCGTGCTGGGCGAGTTGGGACTGCCGATTCGGTGAAACCGCGAATAACGAATCGGCGCGATCCAGGCCACCAGGTTGGAGGACAGCTTGATGGTCGTAGTAGGCGGCTGCGTGTAGTCCGCGTAACAATAGAAACTCAGCAGCCATTCGGGATGGACCTTTGCCACCTCTTTCGCGACGGCGTCGAAGAAATCGACATAGCGGTTCGTCACGTTGACGGTGCCCGACGACGGTTCGAGGCTGGTCGGGTCATCCTGGGCCCGGCAGGCATCGCACTGGCAATAGCCGGTCCCATCCGGCGGGGAGATGGAGGGGTTGGACTCACCTCGGGCCAGGACTCCCTGCGCGAAAACCTTCCGCAATCCGGGATTGGACGTGCAATACCAGTCGCCCCTTTTGCGCTCGCCATTGCGCAGCGCGAAGTATTCCGGATGGGTGTCGAACATGGCCTGATCCACATAGGCGCCCCAGGCATGCTGGGTGGACAGCGGCGTGCCGCCATCGCCATTCCAGACTTTCCAGAGGCTTTGGCCGGTCCATTGTGAGCCCCAGATCTTCCGCAGCAGGAAACCGGGCTTCTCGGTGAGGTTGAGCGTACCTACGGTCAAGGTCTTGCTCTTTGGATAGACCTCACCGAGAGGATTGTCCATGAAGTATCGACAGCCGAGTTGCTCCAGAAACCGGCAGACGGCCTTGACCGTCGCGTCCTCATTCTGTCCGGCGAGGAGGACCTTGGCTCGTCCATCGCTGACGATGCGCAGCCCTTCCTTGGTCGCGCTGTCGATATCGTCAAGCTTCAGGCCCGCCGCGAGCGCCGCCTTTCCCACATAGATCGCAGGTCCGTCCTTCGGGGCCTGGGCGACAACCGGCAAACGGACCTCTGTAATCTTCTCGATCCAGTCGGCCAGGACGTTCGCCGCAGCCGAGTCACTGCACATGAAGCCACGTCCCTTCGCGGGCTTGCCCTTTGCCGGATTCGTCACCGTGGATGCAGCAGCTTCATCGACCACAATCGCCGCGACCGCTCGGCCGTCCCGGACCAGATCCATCTCTTGGCCCGGAGCGGATGACGGCAGGGCCGCGAGAGCCATCAACAGAGCCAGAGTGTAACGGATGAACATCATGACGGGATCCTCCACAGCGATCTACCCGAGTCTGAATGAACGCTTTCCATTCGGGTCGGCATCAGCGTGTCCATACTGTTCACCCGCCCATGGTACCAACATTCCTTGAAATGCCAAGCCGTTGTGATAGGATCAGGCGGGTTCGTAGTATGCTCGTCAGAGCATAATGGTTTGTAGTGTGCCCGCAAGGGCATAGAAAACAACGCCTGACGGCGTCACTACGAACCGGCCTTTTGCCGGGCGGTGAGGCTGGCCCGGAGATAGGATATGGATGTCTGGTTTGTAGTGTGCTCGTAAGAGCATAAGAAACGCCTTACGGCGTCAGTACGAACTGCTGGAGGTGACGAATGTCGGATAGCACCATGCCTTCGGGGAAAATCGGGAACGCTACGATCAGCCGGCTGATCCTCGGGGGCAACCAGTTCAGCGGTTGGTCGCACAGTCGCGACCTCAAGTACTTGCGGGACCTGTTCAAAGCCTACGCCACGGAAAAAAAGATCCTGGAGACGCTGCGCGTGGCGGAAGAGAACGGTATCAACACGATCATCACGTCCGGCTCGGCGTACCTGAGCAAGTACTGGAAGGACCTGGGTGGAAAGATGCAATGGATCGCCCAAGTGCATCCGAAGACGGATGATGTCACGAGCGATATCAAGCGGGCCATCGACGCCGGCGCTGTCGGGGCCTATGTGCAGGGCGGCGTCGGCGACAGTTTCGTCAAAGGCGGCCGCGTGGATCTGCTGGGCCAGGCGATCGAGTTCATCAAGAGTAATCGTATCCTCGCCGGCATCGGCGGCCACTCTCTTCAGGTGCCGATGGCGGTGGAAAAGGCTGGCATCCAGCCGGACTTTTATATGAAGACCCTGCACCACGACAAGTACTGGTCCGCCACGCCGCGAGAGCAGCGGGTAGAGTTCAACGTCGATAGCAGTGGGCCGCAGGACTACGACAACATCTGGTCCATCACGCCGGAGAAGGACATCGAATTCATGAGAACCGTAGCCCGGCCGTGGATCGCGTTCAAGGTCCTGGCGGCAGGCGCCATCCACCCACGCGAGGGATTCAAGTTCGCCTTCGACGGCGGGGCGGATTTCATCTGCGTCGGCATGTTCGACTTCCAGGTGCGCGAGAACGTGATCATTGCGAAGGATGCCGTGGCGCATGCCCAGAGCCGCCAGCGGCCCTGGCGGGCGTGAGGAGGAGTGCGCTTATGAGAAGACGAGACTTCATCGCGGCTACGACGTTCGGCTTGGTGACACTGACTGCGGGTGGACGCGTGGGTGCCGCCGCGCAGGCGGACAAATACCGGGTCGCGGTCATCGGCCGGACCAAACAGGGCGACTACGGCCACGGCTTGGACGTCGTATGGAACGATGTTCCGCAGGCGCAGGTGGTGGCGGTGGCGGACCCGGACGCGAAAGGGCTCGCCGCGGCGGCCCAACGGGTGAAAGCACCGAGGACCTACGCGGACTACCGTCAGATGCTCGACAAGGAGCGGCCGCAGATTGTCAGCGTCGCGGCGCGCTGGCTGGATTGTCATCGCGATATGGTGCTGGCGTGTGCCGAGCACGGATGCCACGTCTTTCTCGAAAAGCCCATGTGCCAGGACCTCGAACAGGCGGATGAGATAATTGGCGCCATGGAGAAGCGGAATCTGAAGCTGGCCATCGCCCATCAGACCCGCTACAGCCCGGCGCTGGCCCACGCGAAGAAGGCCGTGGCGGAGGGGCTGCTCGGGGACGTTCTCGAACTTCGGGGCCGGGGCAAGGAAGACGCCCGGGGTGGTGGCGAGGACCTCATGGTCCTCGGCACGCACATCATGGACCTGATGCGGTTCCTCGCGGGCAATGCGCAGTCGTGCTTCGCCCAAGTGCGCGCAAACGGACACCCCGTCACCAAAAGCGATGTACGGGACGGGGCCGAGGGCATCGGTCCTCTGGCCGGCGATGAGATTCAGGCCACGTACCGCTTTGCCGGACCGACGCTCGGCTATTTCGCCACAGACCGCGCCCGGCACGGGGCCGCGGCGCGCTACGGCCTGGAGATCCGTGGAACCAAGGGTATCCTCACCACGACAATGGGCGCCTATCCGGACGTGTGGTTTGTGGAAGATCCCTCGTGGCAGCCGGGCCGGAGCAAAGCGCGGTGGAAACGGATCACCAGCGAAGGGATCGACGAGCCGGAACCCGTGAGCGATCCGAACCATCGCTACGGCAATCGCCTGATCGCCCTCGACCTGATCCGCGCGATCGAGACCGACAGCCGGCCCCAGGGCAGCATGTACGACGGCCGGGCGGCCCTGGAAATGATCCTGACCATCTACGAATCCCATCGGCAGAATGCGCCGGTCCCCCTGCCGCTGCGCAACCGCAAGCATCCATTGCGCCTGTTGTCAGCATGAGAACGATTGGCATTGACGAAGGGGCGACATGTAGGATGGGCTTCAGCCCATGCGAACGATGTCATCATACGTCAAGGCTGCATGGGCGTAAGCCCATCCTGATATGGAACGACCATTGTCAACAGGTTTTCCTCAACTTTTTTTCATCGGTTTTCTGCAGGCGGCCTTCGGTGCAGGC
>Ga0315289_10009938_pt1 | contig 13661 bp, 13 predicted proteins | sample YL17G11_40_MG_FD_203452 | JGI IMG/M metagenome (GOLD analysis project Ga0315289, IMG submission 203452) | Sediment microbial communities from Yellowstone Lake, YNP, Wyoming, USA - YL17G11_40 | ecosystem: Environmental > Aquatic > Freshwater > Lake > Sediment | place: USA: Wyoming | collected...
TGCTGCCACGTCGGTTATGGGGCTCGCAAGGTTGCGAACCGCACTTTTCACAGTTGTGTTCTGTGTGAAGTCTGCCATGTTTTGTTTCCTCCTTTTGTTTTTCTACTGTGTCTCGGGGCGCCCGTTGACATATCAGTATGGGCTTTTTGAGGGTATACCCGCTTGGGCGGGGTTACCAACCGGGGCTGCTGCAGTGCCGGTTGGCGTGGCCGGGCAGGGAGCATCGCGCATTCGTCGGATTTCATCGTTAATTTCTGCGGTTTCAGAAACAGGCTTTGTTTCCTGCTTCTTTTGTGTTGTTTTTTGCATTGTCTCGACGTTCCATATTCCGCCATTGAAGACCTTGTACCGCAATAATCCGTTCTCACGCGAGAAAACCCAGAACTGGATATTATCAGCGTCCGATGTCCAGTACGGCTGGATCTCCCTGATATCCTTCTCGTACAATTCTCTCGCTTCGGTGGCGTTAGCGACGTTCTGTTTTGGCCGGACAACCCTGAGACGGATGATATCCTCTTTCCTGTACCCGATCAGATCGAAGGGTGAATCCGGGTCGATGATCTTCCCGACAAGGTACTGCTCCGCGATCAGGATCTCCGCCGCTTCGACAATCCCCGGCCGGATATGCTGGCCGGCGTTCTGGCCGGTCGCGGCTTTCCCGCCGGGGTTCTTTGCCCTGCGCCTCTTTCTTCCCTTCACCGTGCGCCGGCGCGGGAACTTCTTCTTCTCCCTTATGGCGACTGGTCCCGTTTCCGTTTCGGTCCGACCGGCACATCCTGCACCGGCCGGGATTGCTTTCGTTTCTTCTGGTTCTCCTGTCTGAATTGTAAAGTCTACTGTCATTGCCTATTCCTCCTGATGTGATGGTTACCCTGCATCGCAGGTATCCCGCAGACGATTCTTATCGAGCGCTTGTGCTCGTCAATTCAAAATTCAAAAAACGCCGGTTCAGGGATGATCCGGTGGTAGAGCCCGGGCTATCGTCCCGTACACGGTTACCCATCGCCAATCGGCAGGTAACCTACAGGAAAACAACCGTCAGTCAGAACCCGGACACCGGAACCGGCGTTATCTAACGATCACCAAAAAACGTAAAGAGCGAAAAGATCGGGGCGTGGCCGCTCGTCAACCTGTACCGCTTCCCCGCATTTAGAACATTTCCGTCCGAAGCTACAATGAATGCTCTTGCACAGGTGACGGCTGATGGCATGGGCAGGATCATGTTGATCGTAGCGGCGAAGCGTTCCTTTACGGCCGCCGCTTCCTCCTTTACCTGTTTTACCCACGCCTTGAACCGTTCTATGAGCTCGCGGATCATTGTATTATCCCGATGTTGTTCCGGTTCGCTTATATACTCTGTGGTCAGTGCGAAAAATCCGGTAGTTATTCGCTCCCTGAAAGGGGAATCGGGGCCCGTATTGCGCCCGGATTATGGCCGGATTGAAAGGGACCCTAATCGGCAAAACAGAGCGCGGCAATTTTTTCCAAAATTCCGGTTTTACGGGGAGATTTTTACGGGGGACGGGGGAGGTGCGGCAAATGTCGTGAACTCTATTTGCGATTGACACCGGTAACAAAATTTTTCAGATCGAGAAGCGGGAGAATGAAAGAGGAGGAATATGAATACTATTATGATGCAAATCAAAAAAGGATTAAAAATGATAATGCAAATGCTAAAAACAAGATACTATACAGATAATCCTTTTTACAGTTTGAGTTATCTATTTATAGTACATTGAATTATGATTAAACACAACAGATGTGAACCCAAATACACAAATAAAAATTTTATAGTTTATACAATGAACGAAACTTTTTTATGTTTAGCCTGTGATTGACTGATCATATGACATCAAAACATATCAATCGCGGCATCAGGTACGAAAAGCGAAAGTCCAATGAACACGGTGGCCGTCATATGGGTGGACCCGGCGCCCCCGATTATCAGCGTGGCAGTGTTAATGGTGAAGTCAAAGGCCGCCAATCTAAAGTCACGAAACCAGAACTCCAGACTCTCATCAATAAAAAAGGTATCACAGAGATTGACAGCAAAGCCGGTTTTACCCAACCAGCAATAGACTACAAGAACAGGTGGCAGCCTGATGTGCGGCTAATCCACAGAAGACGGAATGTCTGATGGAGTAAGTCTGTTATGAGTCTGAAGCGTTCACGTCTCGGGTGGGTGGAGAAAGGCTACTCAACACTCTGGAAACAATATGGAAATAATGATTTCCGCCTCGATGATGCAATTAAGATTCTCGGTGAAATAGAACACGACACTCCTGAAAAAGTCCCGGTTCTTCTCTCACGGTTACGAAAAGCCGGTCTGCTTACCGTAACCTCAGATGCTACCGATGCCCGAAAGAAAATCTACCATATGATAAGCAAGAATGCTCTGGTAACTGAAATTTTTGACCTCAATAATAACAAACTGACCCGAGGCGATCTTGAGGCATTACTCAAACGGGCTGCCGATATCATCCGGACAAGAGTCGATTACAAGTTTATTCTCTTACCACTCTTCCTCAAACGTATCAGCGATAAATGGGAACTGGAATTTGAAGCAGTAAAAGAAGAAGCACTTCATGATGGGTACACAGAAGAAGAGGCTGGGTCTGAAGCAAAGCGTGCGATGTATCATGATTTCGATCTGCCGGAATCATATCTGTGGGATAATATCCGGAAAGAAGTGGACAACCTCCCGGAAGTTTTTTCAAAAGCACTCAAAGAGATATCAGAACGTAATCCTGAACTGAGGGATGTTCTCGATACTGTTGATTTTATTGAATTTGCCAGAAGCCAGGAGAATGCAGAGATCCTCCGGCAGCTTGTTGAGCTGTTCAGCGAAAAGAAGCTCCATCATGTATCCCCCGACATCCTCGGTGATGCATACGAATGGATTCTCCGCTACTTCGCACCACAGAAGGCAAAGGAAGGGGAAGTATATACACCTCGTGAAGTTATCCGACTCCTGATCGAGATCCTCGATCCCAAACCGGGCGAGAGCGTGTATGATCCCGCTTCGGCATCAAACGGGATGCTCATCGCTTCCCACGCTCATGTGAAGGCGAATTTCGGTCCTGATGCAGTCGAACAGATATTCCTTTTTGGGCAGGAAGCAAACGCCAAGACGCTCGCATTCGGCCGGATGAACATGTACATTCACGATATCCGGAACGTGCAGCTTGCATATGGCGATACACTACTCTATCCCAAGTTCAAGGACGGCGAGGCGATCAAGCAGTTTGATGTTGTTGTCGCAAATCCCCCTTGGAATCAGGACATGTATGATGAGACTCAGCTCAGGAAGGGGGAGTTCTGGAACAAGCGGTTTGCCTATGGATTCCCCAACCGGCAGTCCGCTGACTGGGCGTGGATCCAGCATATGCTCGCTTCGGCAAAGGAGGGGAACGGCCGTGTCGGTGTCGTGATTGATAACGGTTGCCTTTTCCGGGGCGGTAAGGAGAAGGCGATCCGCCAGCAGATCCTTGAAGCAGATCTTCTGGAGTGTATTGTGCTGACACCGGAGAAACTCTTCTATAATACCGGCGCTCCTGGTGCCTTGCTCTTCTTTGGAAAGAACAAACCTGAAAATCACCGGGGCAAGGTGCTCATCATCAATGCTGCACTGGAGTTCGGGAAGCACCCCGATGTGCGTAAGCTGAACGTTATCACTGACAAGAACATTGAGAGGATTGTTGGTGTGGCGAACTCGTGGCAGGAGATTGAAGGATTCTCCAAGGTTGTTTCTCTTTCCGATCTTGCAAAGAACGACTTTAACCTGAATGTGACCCTGTATGTATCACCGCAGAAGGACGTTGAGGATATCGATATCCCCGCGACATGGGCAGCGATACGTGCTGTGGAAACTGAACTCCTCACGGTCGATGAACAGATTGCCGGGCATCTGAAAGAGATTGGTTATAGTGGGGGGAAATAATGGCTGATGGGAAGGGAACTATTCGGAAATTCAGAATGGTTCGAACCGGAGGTACTATATGAGATCCGAGATCGTCCGGCGCCTGCATAAGAACTTCGAGGATTACGTCCACGTAAAGGATGGCGTGGAGTTCTGGTTTGCCCGTGATCTGCAGGCACTTCTTGGATATACAGAGTGGCGGAATTTTCTCAAAGTTATCGAAAAAGCCCAGGAATCGTGTAAAAACTCAAACCACCCGATTTTAGATCATTTTGTTGACGTCAACAAATCGATGCCCGTACCAAAAGGGGGGGTTCGGGAGATCGCGGATATCATGCTGACCCGGTATGCCTGCTATCTCATCGCGCAGAACGGGGATCCCCGCAAGGAAGAGATCGCTTTTGCGCAAAGCTATTTCGCTGTCCAGACACGCAAGCAGGAGATTATCGAAGAACACATTCTCCTTGCCGAACGGCTTACAGCACGTAAACAACTCCGGGATTCTGAAACAGAACTGTCCGGGAACATCTACGAACGAGGTGTTGACGAATCCGGGTTTGCCCGCATCAGGAGCAAAGGGGACAAGGCGCTCTTTGGCGGATTCACTACCCGGGATATGAAGCGGCGGATGGAAGTGCCGGAGAAACGGCCTCTTGCAGACTTCCTCCCAACCGTCACGATCACTGCCAAGAACCTCGCAACCGAGATCACGAACTTCAATGTGGTCAAGCGGGATCTCCAAGGCGAGGAGCCCATCACGGACGAGCATGTCCAGAATAACGAAGACATCCGCGATCTCCTTGTGAAGCGGGGGATTAAGCCGGAATCACTCCCGCCGGAAGAAGACCTCCTGAAACTTGAGCGTCGGGTAAAATCTTCCGAGAAGCGCCTCGCCGCGAAGGCGGGCAGGATATCCGGCGGGGTTTCGAAAAAGGAGAAGGTGGAGGGGCCGGATGAGTGAAACTCAGCCTACAATTAATCCGGCTCTTACTCCTTTAAACAGCGAATTAGATGCACTGTGTAAACTGATTCGTGAAGAAAAAGTCATTTTATGGGTTGGTTCCGGGTTCTCTAGCTATGCAGGCTATCCGACAGGGACCCAATTGCCCTCAATCATGCTCTCATCACTTGGTGAATTACCAGAAGGAGCACCGAATCCCGCTTCAGCGTCACTACAGGAAGCAGCCGATTACTATGTCGGGCAAAAAGAGCGGAGCGGGCTCAACTCGTTCTTGGTCGAGCAGTACGGAAAAGAGCCCTTGCGTTGTGATGTCCATGAATCGCTCGCTCTTATCAATCGTGTCAAGTATGTGATAACAACAAATTATGATCTTTTATTTGAGAAAGCCTATGGCGACAAAATTGTCCCCATTTCACGAGATGATCATTTACCCAGATCAACAGAATATCCCGATAAAACAATCTTACTAAAAATTCACGGGGATATTACCCAACCAGACAATATTGTCATCACATCAAAGGACTATGAAAAATTTGATTCTGATACCATTGTCTGGAATAAAATCCGGACTCTGCTTGCGGAATACTCAGTTGTATTCATAGGATATTCATTTCATGATTCAAACGTAGAAAAAATGCTTATCGATATTTATACCCGGCTCAAAGGAAAGAAACACCCGTATTTTTTCATAAGCCGGACGATCGATAAAGGCAAGCGGAAAGATCTTGCTTCCTACGATTTGCATTTTATCGAGATGGATGCAGATTCTGCTATCGCTTACATTACTGGGAATGCTATCCAGTACGCCTTTGTTGATAGTATGGAGCGGCCGGCACTTCTTCTGAAATCTCAGCAAATATTTGATCATCAAGGATTTCGGGTAGATCCAAAATTTACCGGTGATATGATTACACATGTATCCCTAATCCCAACTCGCTCCGATACTCATAGTACAATTAGTTTAACAATTTCATCTAATAATTCTGAAAACCCAGAATTGAGAGGTTTTAATGATCTCTTAACCGGGTACAGTTTCGAACCAGTTACATTACGGGCTCCAGCATGTGCTATCACAATACGCAAAGCAGAAATGAATGGTGTTTTTACAATTGATCCGTCAATTAAATCCTTTCAATACCTTGAGGTAAAACCCCATCCTGTTAAAGTAGTATCCGTTGATCTTAAGTTGGAACATCAATCTCTTCGGATGAGTAATCTGCATGCAAAAATTTATAATTCAATTATAGCGTTAAAATTGAAAATTGAAGATCCTGATTTCACGTTTACTCTCTACGTCGCACATGCCACTCGCGATGGAAAGATCAATTTTGAGACGCAAAATATTATATCTGATATTGACCGTGGACGGATTATCTACGGATTGCTTGATGGGTTGATACAAGGTGATGATTTACAGATACTGTCAGATGATTTCGACGGATCCATAACAATTCCTTCTCATCCGGTTATTGAAAATACACTTGGCCATCCTTCAACACATGACTTCTATCAATTATATTCTGATCTCTCTGATATTCAATCGAATCTTAATGTAAAATTGAAATTGCCGCGTGATAAAATAGCAGCTGAAGAATGTGAGATCATTCATCAAATTGCGACATTACTTCGCGGTCGTCAAGAGCCGGCAAATGAACTCACAACAACATTCCAAAATACAGAGCATATTCGAACTCTACTTTCTAAGAAAGATAATAATGTACTCCGTTTGTCCGGTGAAATTTGGAGGCAGTATCCCTTATTTGGCAAGATTGTCAAAGTGCCTGTCGTGATCGAAGGATATGATATGACGATTGGCAATAAAGAAGAGATATTATCTGCAATTAAACGTCGTGACAACGATCTTCGGGTTCTATGGAAAAGTAAGACCGGAAAACTCTATGGAAAATTTGAGCCTTCACAATCTGAAAAAACAGTCCAAACTCCTTACCAAACAGAGGTCCATCCATGACCGGCACTGCAGCGCAGGTAAGGGCGGATTTGCCGGAAGACTGGCAAATTACAACCATCGGAGATGTAACTGAAAAATTCCTGAATGGTGGCACCCCTTCCACAAAAAATCCGGAATATTGGGAAGGAATTATCCCATGGACAACAAGCTCACCTATGACATCATACTATCTTGATCGTGGCGAATATACAATCTCTAGAGAAGGATTAGAAAAAAGTGCGAGCAACCTTATCCCAAAAAATAATGTGCTTATTTCGACGCGAGTGGGTGTTGGTAAAGTTGCAATAAACCGCATCGATATAGCAATCAACCAGGATCTAACTGGTTTGATCCTTGATAAAACAAGAATTACTCCGGATTTTTTTGTCTGGACTATGCTCTCGAAAGAATATAATCAAAAACTGAGGGGGATGAGCAGAGGGACAACGATTAAGGGACTTATCCGAAGTGAACTTGAACGGTTTACGATTCCCCTCCCCCCTCTTCCCGAACAGCGCCGCATCGCCACAATCCTCACCACCGTTGATGACGCTATCCAGCACTCCCTGCAGGCGGCTGTGGAAACCGAGCGACTCAAGGCGGGCATGATGCAGGAGCTGATGGCGAAGGGCATCGGGCATACGGAGTTCAGAGAGGATCCGGATGTCGGGAGGGTGCCGAAGAAGTGGGAGGTCGCGGAACTGAAAAATGTAATGGATCAAAGAAGCGAGATAATACAGCCCACCCCTAAATTAAAAGAAAAATTTGTTGGGCTCGAACATATAGAAACAGGGGAATCCTCTCTAAAAAGATATGATCTTAATGCCGATTTAAAAAGTACAAAATCCCGCTTCTATCGTGGAGATATTCTTTACGGCAAACTTCGTCCATATCTCGATAAAGCTGCGATAAGTGGCTTTGAAGGGATTTGTTCGACTGATCTATTAGTCCTTACCCCACGACAGGAAAAAAGCATAGCAGATTTTCTTATCAATATCCTTCACTCTCATGATTTTATTCAATATGCTATCTCCACAACTTCGGGAACCAACCATCCTCGCACTTCATGGAAAGCCATATCAGAATTCCGGTTGGGTCTGCCAGCTCTCACTGAACAAAAGGAAATTGCAACCATCCTCAATTCAATTGACCACAAGTTCTCTCTCCAGCACCAGCGCACCGCCAACTACGAACAACTGAAACAGGGCCTAATGAATGAACTGCTGACCGGCAGGCGGCGGGTGAAGGTGAGCTGAAATATGGAGCAGGCGAAGGTTCCGCAATCCGCACTACGGTTTCTTGCGATTGCTCAACAGGATCTCAAGGTCGCTAGGTGTTTACACGATAACGGGTATTATTCGCAGGCCGTTTTTTATCTTGAGCAGAGCGTTGAGAAAGGGTTGAAATCCTTTGCTATCTTCACGGGAATAATAAACGAACAGGAGGCACGCCGTCCCATCAGCCATCAGACTATGAAGATTTACTCAAAAACAACAACCAATCTCAAAGATCGGATAGATACTATCAATTCAAAAATCCATTCAGATCCCAAGCTTGAAAGGATGTTTGACGGGATTGTCGATAGTTCCCGGTTATCAAACCAAGTTAATCGGACACTAGGTTTTATTCAGTACGTCTCAAAGGAAAATATCAGTACGATTTCGAAGGATGACAAGCGGTTACGGAATTATCTCGTAAGCTTGAGAAAATTGCATCAGGAATACAATGATATTCAGCACATCACCGAACAATTCACTATCAGTGAATCTGAATTCCGTTCTTTTAAGAAAAATTTCTTGAATATGATAAAACGGTATTACGAAGACCAGCCGGACGAATATAAAGAGAAAAAAAAAGAAATCGATGACAATCTGACTTATGATTTTTATGTGAAATCGATGAAGGATTACCTGGCACTTATCCTTCCCCCGATGTTTATTTACTCCTCGTTTTTCTATCTTTCGAGGTTGCTTGCGCCACATGCTCTGTCAAGATATCCGGAAGGAGCGTTTGATCCTTTGGACTTCTACCGACCGGAATTACCATTAATTCAGGCGTTTACTCAATTGGAGGAAAACACCAGTAGAACCCTAGATATATTGGAAAATGTTGTCTCAAATGTTCATCAGGTGATTGAAACATGAAAATTTTTAATTATTTTAAATTACTCCAAATCGAAGAAACAAAGCAAAACATTCCTTTAGCAATGGATACGCCAAGGGTCGCTCAACAGAACCTGAAGGCAGCTCGGTGTTTATGGCAGAATAGATTTTATCCTGAAGCGGTCTTTTTTTTACAACAAGGAATCGAAAAGGGCATCAAATCATATGGGTATTACTCCGGAATTTTCGATGAAGAAATTGTGATAAAAAAAGTAAAACATCAGGGTGCTTTGATGTATGAATATGCAGCTAAAAAATACAAAGAGCGGATTGCACAAATAAAACAAAATTCAGAGAATTACAACCCATTTTCCATAATAGATAAGTTGGAAATTCCCTATTTTTCAGGCCTGGAACAGAAAGCAGAAGAGGTATTAGAGAAATTAAATGTGCTGAAATTAAAGACGCAAAAAAAATTATCGAATGAAGAATTCAACAAATATCTCATTAAAGTAAAAAAACAGGAGTCGGACGCTCAATCAATAGAATCATTACTATGGGATACATCAAAAACTTCTCAAATTGCTACGCAGTTCAGAGAGATGGGAACAACAGAGAGAAAAAGAATATTAAACAGATTAAAATGGATAAATCCTCATGATTTTAGAACAAAATATAGAATTAGCGATGGGATTGCATCAATTCTAAAAAATGCTGCAGATGAAGATATTAAAAAAATGCTGACTTTTCTCTACTATGAGATATACGGATTGAGTGCATTGCTGGCATTAGCAATATTAACTCAACCACATGAATCCGATTCAAGGTATCCCAATTCAAGAAATAAGTTCAATCCGTTGAATTATTATACGGATGATCTGCTCTTGATAAAAGAATTCGATAATATTTGTCCAATTGCTCAAAAGAGGCTGGATTTAATCGATCACCTATTCACAGAATATGGAGCGGGGTGGAATCTCTAATGAAATCCCTCGAACTCATCCTCATCGAAGAACCCCTCATCGAAAAACTCCAGGCAAACGGCTGGACATTTACCCCTGCCGACCAGCTGGAGCGGGAGAGCTACAAGGAGCCGCTCCTCGTCAAGCCGCTTATCCGCGCTATCAAGAAGATCAATAAGAGCATTGGTATCGATGAGAAGGAGATCTGGCTTGCCGTCCGGGAATTGCAGAGCCGGGGACATGGCACCGAAGCCGCAAAACAGATCCTCAGGTTCATGAAGGAGGGAATCCCTGTCCGGCTCGAAAAAACGCGGACTGTGGAATATATCCAAATTTTCGATTACGATACCGTGGTCAACAACGAGTTTGTGGTTTCACGGCAGATCATCCATAAAGGGAAAGCCCCGATCCGGAACGATATCATCCTCTACGTCAATGGCATCCCGCTTGTCAACATCGAATGCAAGGATCCGGCAAGCCTCACGGAAGACTGGCATACTGCATATGCCCAGATTAAGGAATTTGAGCAGACCGTTCCCGAGCTCTACAAGTATGTCCAGATTGGCATGGCCGCCGAGCAGATTGTGAAGTTTTTCCCTATCGTTTCGTTGCAGGATGAGGTCAAGACCGATGAGTGGAAGATTGAGGGGATGGAGCCGCACGATGCCGCTATCGCCATGCTTCGTCCGGAGTGCCTGCTTGATATTCTCAGGTATTTCCTGTTCATGCGCCGGGAGATGGGAGAGGACACGAAAGTCCTGCCCCGGTATATCCAGTACCGGGCGGCAAACAAGATGGTCAACCGCGTCCTCGATAACCTCGCGGGAAAAACTGATAAAAACAGGGGACTCATCTGGCACTGGCAGGGATCGGGAAAGACGCTTACAATGATCTTTGCCGCAAACAAGCTCTACCACCAGCCCGTTCTGCAGAACCCCTCGATCTTTTTCATCGTAGACAGGATCGACCTCGAAGACCAGCTCAACGACGAATATCTCGCGCTGACTATCACAAAACCGGACACCATCGGGAGCATCCCGGAACTTAAACGGGTCCTGCTCCATGATCAGGGGAAAGGGAAGCGGGGCATCATGATTACCCTGATCCACAAGTTCCGTCCCGAAGAGCTCAGCGGGCTCCAGAAAGAGCTGGAGAAGATGCCGGGAGAGACCGTCATGACCCGGAAGAACATTGTCGCATTCATCGATGAAGGTCACCGCTCTCAATACGGCCTGATGGCAATCCAGATGCGGAAAGGCATTTTTAAAAACGGGTTCTTCTTCGCCTTGACCGGGACACCGATCAGCAAGATCGGAAAGGACACCTACACCGAATTCAGTTACCCTGATCAAGGGGAACTCTACCTCGACCGGTACTTCATTCGCGAATCAATCGAGGACGGATTCACGGTCAAGATCGCCTATCAGCCCCGCCTTGAAAAAGAGGCAGATATCCACCTCCACCGAGAGATGCTCCAGATATTCCTTGAAACCGAACTCGAAGAGATCCCAGACACGTACCGGCATCCTGTTGAAGAGGGAGTCAAGAAACGCCTGAATATTATCAAGGTCTTTTTAGAGAACCCGAAACGAATCGCTACGATAGCCCGGGATATTGCCGGTCATTTCCGGGAAAATGTTGATGGAAAGTATAAGGCGATGGTTGTGGCCGCAAGCCGGAAGGGATGCGTCCTCTACAAGGAAGAACTCGACAAGCTCCTGCCCCCTGATTATTCCGAGATAGTCATGACCTACCAGACCGACGAACGGGATTCCCTGATCGCTACCTACAAAGACGGGGTCATGGAAGCAAACCCTGGTTACGATGCCGGCCAAATCAATAATAATATCCGGGACCGATTCAAGTGGGAAGATGATCCCCGAATCCTGATTGTCACCGACAAACTCCTCACCGGGTTTGATGCTCCTATTCTCCAGACCATGTACCTTGATAAGCCTCTCAAGGAACACCGCCTCCTGCAGGCGATTGCGCGGACAAACCGCCCGTACAAAGAGGTAAAAGAGGCCGGGCTCATCATCGATTACGTGGGAATTCTCAAAGATATTAAAAAAGCCCTCGAAAAATACAACGAGACAGACATCAGGGAAGCCCTCTTCTCCACCGAACAGATGGTGCAGGAGTTCACCACTTTAATGGATGATCTTGCCGGCATGTTCAAAGGCATTCAGATCGGCTCGTATGACAAGGATACATTTCTCTCAGCCATCGAACTACTCACCAGTGATGAGACTGTTGCCGATGATTTTGTCGATACCTATCATGAGATGCGCCGGGTTTTTGAGTTCCTCGGTCCTGAAAAAATAAAACTTGAATATTTTGAACAGTACAAGTGGTTTTCGAAAGTGTATTCATATTATATGCGAATGGCACTCCGCGGCCAGCCTGATTACACAACCTATGTTCAGAAATATTTCGAAAAAACCGTGAAGTATGTCCACAAATCCACCGATATCCAAAAGGTCGATGACAATCTGCCGGTCATCGAGTTCGGCCCTGATTATCTGAAGGTTCTTGAAGAAAAGGTTGCGGACAAGAGAGAGAAAGCAGCAAATATCGTCTTTACGCTGAACCGGTTAATCCTTGTCGACCGGCACCAGACGCCGGTCTATGAGTCGCTCCTTGAGCGTGTCGAGAAGATCATTCGCGCCTGGAAAGAGAAATCCAAGGATTATGAAGCGATATACCGCGACAGTGTTGCAATCCTTAAGGAGATGCAGCAACTTGATGCGCGGAGAGTTCAGCTGGGGCTTTCGGAACTTGAGTATTTGATGTTTCTAAAGATCGAAACAATATGGGGACTTGATCCCATTCTCGCCGATGATATCCGTCAATTATCCGGGGAACTTAAAAAATCGATGTTTCCCGGTTGGATCTCACAGGTGAGCGCAAAAAAGAGCATCGAACAGGAGATCCGCAGGTTCATCCGCAGGTATGGCAAACAAAAGGCAAAGACCATTGAGGAGATCGACCATGTCTACCTCCAGCTCATTGAAAGTGTGAAAAACTATGCCGGCTCAAGCTGAAGTCTGTAGCTTCCCGTATACAATCTCCCAACGGGATGTAAGATATCCACGGCTGGAATTCAGGACCGGTACCTTGCTTGTCGTGCTGCCGAAGGGGCAGGATGAAAAAAGGATATTGAAAAAATACCGTCAATGGATTGACCACAAGTACCAGTTTATCAATGATGCGGTTAATGCAGCCCAAAAGCTCCAACTTGAATCCAGATCAAAGGAGGAATTCAGACGATTGGTACAGGAGTCGATCGGGAACCACTCACAAGAACTTGGTTCTGTTCCCGGCAGGATCTTCATAAAAACCATGAAGACAAAATGGGCAAGCTGTAGTAAAAAGGGAAATATTACGATAAATTCTCTGGTACAATACCTTCCTGAACGTCTCATTGATTATATCATTTTCCATGAGATGATACACCTAAACTATCGAAAACATGATGAATTGTTCTGGAAGTGTATCAGGGAAAAATTCCAGAACACTGAAGAAATTGAAAAGAATCTTTGTATCTACTGGTTTGTGGTTCAAAAGATTCAATAATTGTTTATCTCATAACCCCCCTCCCCCAATGAGGCCCCCCCACCCCCCACCCTCATGATCATTTACCCCCCTCGTTTTCCCTATCTTTCCCTCTTTTCTCAAAGACCTCCCGACGGCAGGCCACCCCCTCCCCCCACTCGCGGACAAGGGTGGCACCCCCCACCCGCTCCGATCAGGTGACCCCCCCTACCCC
>Ga0315289_10009939_pt1 | contig 13661 bp, 5 predicted proteins | sample YL17G11_40_MG_FD_203452 | JGI IMG/M metagenome (GOLD analysis project Ga0315289, IMG submission 203452) | Sediment microbial communities from Yellowstone Lake, YNP, Wyoming, USA - YL17G11_40 | ecosystem: Environmental > Aquatic > Freshwater > Lake > Sediment | place: USA: Wyoming | collected...
AATCTTTTCATATTTTATTCCAACCTGAGGTTTTCCCAGTTCAGAAAATATTCTCACCCATCCTTTCTTTTCTAAATCATATAAATCCGCATAAAGCCCTTTTTCCCCAAGTTTTCTTTTAAGCCAAGAGAGTTTAATTTTCTTCTCAGATAGATGCTTCAAGATTTCCTTCTGTCTTAAAGAAAGGGATGATTGATGACGAATGATTGATGACGAATGATTAATAGAACATTCATCATCCGCTATAAGAGATCCGTCATTGGTTCTTTCAACCCAAACTTCGCTTTTCACTTGGATTTCTGCGGGGAGAACTGCTTTTAGGCTCTCCCCCCAGGAGCAAAAGTAATATTCGGAGATCCATCGGGTAAGCTCCAACATCTCCTTTGAACACAGAGGATAAAGGTCCAAAAGGTCGATGATTTCTTTGGTATTCTTGACTGTGGTGGTTTTGGTCATTTCCACCACAAAACCCGAGATCAGGCGTCTTTTCAGAGGGACCAAAACCCGGAAACCTAAGTCCACTTTCCCCTCAAGATAGGAGGGGATTTTGTAAGTAAATAATTTATGTGAGGGTAAAGGCAAAGCCACCTGCGCGAACATAAAATCTTCCTTTTAATACAAACGCCTTCATTTGTGATATGAAGGCACCCCTTTCCCTAACCCTCTCCCACAAGGGGAGAGAGAAGGGTGAGGGGGAAATCAAGTAGAATGTAAAAAAATCTCATACAGTTGTATCAATTCCACCAACGATCGAATTTAAAAATGATTTCGGGATCTGTCAAGTGTTTAAAATGAGGTCTTCGTTGTTCGTTTGCGAAGCCCGTATGGTTCGACTCCGCTCACCATCTTCGATCGAAGCTCGATGTTCGGATTTCGAATCTGCAGGAACACGTGATTTTATAGGGAGGACGAGCTGAGGAAAAGAAAACGGTGGGTGAAGAACACCCACCGTTATCCGGTGAAATAGAAAGGATATGCTCAAGAGGGAAACTGCAAAGCTATTGCTTGGACTTTTTTAAAGCCTCTTCTGCTTTATCTTTTTTGCCCAACCTGGCATAGGCAATGGAGAGATAACCCCAAGCTTCTTTATCATTAGGAACCAATTCCACCAATTTCTCCAAGGCGTTTGAAGACTCCTCCCACTTATCCTGGCTTAAAAGGGAAAATCCCAAATATTTTAAAGTCTCAAAATCATTGGGAACTAACTGTAAGGCTTTTTGAAATGAGGTTTCAGCTTTATTAAAATATCCCTTCTGTTCTTCTCTGGCTATATTAGATCTGCCCAAAAGCGGTTTATCGTTTGGTCTTTTCTCCAGAGAGTCTCGATAGGCAGAAAGTATGGGATTATAGGTCCGGGCTTTACTTATATAGAGTAAACCCAAATGAAAGTATGCTTCCCTATCGGTGCTGTCAAGTTCTGCCGTTTTCTGAAAGTCTGATTCGGCTTTGGTAAATAGCTTTTCACATTCCTCTTTTGCCAAGTTATATCGAGACACAACATTTTTGTCTTTGGCCCTTTCTTTAAGGGAATCCTTATAGGCGACAAGAACCGAAATATAGTTTTGTGCCTGGCTAAGATATAATAGTCCTCGATTAAAATAGGCATCTTTATATTCTGGATCTATGGAGATGACCTTAGAATATGTCTCCACAACCTTCTGGGAATCCCCCATTTGCATATAAATCGTGGAGAGATTAAATAAGGCATTGACGTTTTGAGGGTCCTTTTGGATAATCTTTTCATAGATTCCCAAAGCCTGGTCGAACTTCTTCGCTGAAAGCAAACAAATGGCGTAGTCGGTCATCACCCCGGAGTCATCCGGTTTCAGCTGATAAGCTTTTTCATAATATTTCAGTGCAGTTTCTAAGTCCTCCTTCCGGCCGAACTCCGCTCCCAGGTTCAAATAGGTTTCGTACCTGGTGGAGTCAATCAACAAAGCTTTCTGGTACATCTCCAAAGCCTTCTTGGACAAAGATTCCACCAGCTCTTCTAAAGCCGGCTTTACCTCTGCAAATTTAATATAACTATCCCAGGTAAACCTCTGGGCGTCTTCTAAGTCGCTTGCGTCTGCTCGTAGACTTTCCTTATAGGCTGGATATTTAGAAAAATCAGTCATCAGGTCAATTTTATACCTGTCCGTCGTTTTTTCTTTTTTCCCATAGTTTATTCCGGAATTGACCAATTCGGTCCATTTTTCATTTTTTATCCGGATTATCTCCACGGAGTCTTTTGGATTCAATTTAAACCTTTCCGCTTTTCCGAATTCCCCCACCATCTCCTTATACATCTTCTTTTCCCCATATATCTTCCCCAAGATAAAATGTGCCTCCGCACTTGTGGAATCCCGATCTAATGCCAGCTTCAGCTGTTCTGTGGCTTTATCATAATCCGGCGGGACAAGCCCCAGATAAATCTTGGCAGAAGTTAAACCGGGATTTTTAGCCCCACAGCCGGATAAGAGAGCGATAAGTAAAGATAAAAAAAAGATAAAACAAAAAAGATGGAAATGCTTTGTGATTTTTGAGAATTTCATTTTGCCTCCATTCAAATGAGAAGAAGTGAGATTTAATATTTGGGTGCCGGAAAAGGAGTTCTGACACCTCGGAGAATTTGTTTCATTCTTTTTCGTCCCCCTCACTCTAACCCTGCTATGCATTTCGCTTCGCTCAACCCTATGGGTTTCACTTCGTTCAATCTCCCCCAAGGGGAGAGGGAAGGTCTCGTGTTAATCTCTCTATCGTTGGTAACAAACATCTTGCTCGTCACCATAAAGAGTCACGGGCGAAGGCGTCCGTGACCAACGTGGAATTGCTTCGCTCCTCGCAATGACAGTTCATTCAATGTTTGTATTAATTACATAACGTATCTGACAGTATAATTTAAGATTTTTTCCTCGTCTTTTTGTAAAGGTATTTTGAACTCGATGGTGCTGGCGTCCTTTTTCTCATACTTGAAGTTGGATTCAGTGATTTCCCAGTTAGCGTAAGAGTATAGATGCTCGACCACCACCACCACCACAGCCTCCTCTTTATGATTTCTCAGCTTTATCTCGTAAGATTCCTCGGTAACATCCTTGCTTATCTGCTTAAAATCGGTCCTTTTTCTTTCTCCCACTATGTCGAAGGCGTTGCCTAAGAAGACCCGAACCTTCTCATCTTTGGGGGTATGATCGATCAAGTCTTCACCCACAAATTCCAAGGATTTATCCACATCCGCCTTATATACTCTGATTTTGCCTCTGGGCAAAGGCATGCCCAAACCTTCGGTTTGGGAATTCTTGAACTCCAATTCGACTTTAACGTTTTTCTCATCCCTGGCTCCATCATAGGTAAATATTTTTTTGACTTTCACACCAGTAGTGGGGAATAGCGAGACCTGCTTGATTTCGTTATCCTTAATGGTGGAAGGACGCAGAAGGGTATAAAGATGGTATTCGAAGAATGGTTTTTCCTCAAACTGAGGTGCGGCTGCAGCCAGCTCCATCATCGCTCCCTTACCCAAACGAGGGGGAATTATCTCTTCTGTTACCCGATGGACCTCTCCCGCAATGAGCTTCACCTTCGCCTCCTCATAGGTGGCTCCGGAACGATTGTCGATGGAGACCCAGCCTGCTAATTCCAAATTCTGATCCAGTTGATCCACCACCGCCACATATTCGGCATGCCAGTTTATCCCCGAAGTCAGGTAGCTTACCTCAGCTTTTCTTTTTCCACTTACCTGACTATCCAAAAGCCAGACCAAAGTCGGTTTGGTGATCAAACCTTCAGGAAGAGTGGGGAAATACATATCCCTTACTTCGTTTAATCTCACAATGCGGATGGCACCATCTGGCTCTTTGATAGTAAGGTTGTCCTGAGAATAGGACAGAAGTTGTCCCTTATAAGATTTGTCCTGCCCCGACGAACCCCCCGCCTTGGTGAAAAGCTCGATCTCTTTGTCAATATATTTCTCCAGTATTTTAGTGGAGCTGACCAGATCATACTGATAATTCTGTTCCAGTATGGCAATCTGATCCGCTGGCTCGATCGGCTTGAAGTGTACCGAAGTTGGATCTATTTGAGCCGCCACATCTGTAAATTTTATCACGCTTTTCCCCTTCTGAAATTCCAATTCCCGCACATCCTTGACCAAACCCAGATCCTGATTATAAATGGTCACCGCCACGCTGGACTCAGCTGGTCGCACTGAACCCGGAACCCAACTCACCAGAAGAAAAACAAAAACCCCCAACCCTAAAACCACTTTTCTTTTCATTTAATTCACCACCTCGAAAAATAAAAGTTTTTCGTTTGTTCTTTTTACCATTTTATACAAAACAAAAGACTTTTTATTCCATTTCTAAACTGAGCTTTCTGATAACCGCTTGGTTCTGCCACTAACATTGGATTAAGGGGAATCTTTTGACGCTGACTAACTTCCGTATGCCGAGCTTCCTCACCGTTAAACCAGCCTCGAGCTTTTTATAATCACCAACCTGTGACCTCCTCCAGGTTCTTGTTCAATTTCTCCACCATCTTCAAGTAGTCTTCTCTTTTCGCTTTCTCCTTATCGATTATATTTTTAGGGGCCCTTTTCAAAAAATCCTCATCGGAGAGCTTCTTGTTGGCCTTGTCCAAAAGTGCGGTTACCTTGGAAAGCTCCTTTTCCAACCTGAGACGCTCTTGTTCCAAGTCGATTAAGTCTTCCAGCGGAAGGAAGATTTCCACATCTTTTATCACTGCGCTCGCCGCATGCTTGGGTTTCTTTATTCTCATTCCAATCTTGAGGTTTTCGACCTTCCCCAAATTTATGATATGCCCCTTATTCTCCTCCAATATCTTCACCAGATCAAGTTTGTCCACCTTAATCACCACGTTTGCCTTTTTGACTGGAGGGACGTTCATCTCCGATCTTATATTTCTTATGGAATAAACCACCTCCTGAACCCTTTCCATGGCATTTTCCAAACTAAGGTTGATGAGCTCTTTTTTAACTTTGGGCCACTCTGCTTGGATTAATGCATTATCAGCGTTAGAAGTCTCAATCTTATACAGATGATGCCAGATCTCCTCGGTGACGAATGGGGCAAAGGGATGCAGAAGTTTCAGGATGTGATTTAAAACCAAGTGAGTTACCTCTTCGGCGGAAATTCTATCTTTGTCTTTCTCAGGCAGACTGAAACGAGACTTCACCATCTCCACATACCAATCGCAAAAATCGTGCCAGACAAAATCATATAATGTTTTAATAGCACTGCTGAATTTGTAGTTCTCCATGAAATCGGTAACATCTTTCACCGTGCGGTTCAACCTGCTCAAAATCCAGCGATCCTCTAACTTTAGACCGTCTAAGTCCGCCTTTATCTCCGCAGTGGGGAAGTAACTATCTTTTAGGTTAGATAATACAAACTTCGAAGCGTTCCAAAGCTTGTTAGCGAAGTTACGCCCCAGCTCGAAGGTATTAAAGGAGATTAAAGGATCCTGCCCTTCCGGGGTAACCAGAATCACGCTGGTCCTCAAAGCATCTGCCCCGTAATCTTTTATTATGTCCAGAGGATCGATGCCATTACCCAAAGACTTGCTCATTTTAATTCCATTGGCATCCCTTACTGTCCCGTGAATGTAAACGTCAAAAAATGGCACCTCCCCCATGAACTCCAATCCAGCCATCACCATACGAGCGACCCATAGGAAAATGATCTCCGAAGCGGTAAAAAGTGCGCGGGTGGGATAAAATCTTTTTAGCTCCTCCGTCTTTTTAGGCCAGCCAAAGGTAGAAAAGGGCCAAAGCCATGAAGAAAACCAGGTGTCCAAAACATCTTCGTCCTGCTTCAAATTCTTGCTCTTACATTTATGACATTCAATCGGGGTGCTCTTTGAAACTATGATTTCACCGCAATCCAAACAATACCAAACCGGAATCCGGTGTCCCCACCAGAGCTGTCGAGATATACACCAGTCGCGAATATTCTCCATCCAATGTAGATAAACCTTAGCCCAATGCTCCGGATAGAATTTTACCTTTCCGCTCTTAACTACCTCTATAGCTGGTTTAGCCAAAGGCTCCATTTTCACAAACCATTGCTCCGAAAGATAGGGTTCGATCTCCGAGCCACACCGGTAGCAAAGGCTCAAAGCCAAATGATAAGGCTCCACCTTTTCCAAAAGCTTTTTTTTCTTAAGCTCAGCCACTAAAGCCTCTCTGGCCACATATCTATCCATTCCGGCAAATTTCCCCGCATTCTCATTTAAGGTCCCGTCAGGATTTAGAATATTTATCCGCTCTAAATTATGCCGGTTGCCAATCTCAAAATCATTTGGATCATGGGCGGGGGTGACCTTCACCATGCCTGTGCCAAATTCCGGATCCACGAAATCGTCTGCCACGATTTTCAATTCCCGATCCAGGATAGGTAATATGGCGGATTTTCCTACCAGCTTCTTAAACCGACGATCTTTAGGATTCACCGCCACGGCAGTGTCACCTAACATGGTCTCGGGACGAGTAGTGGCAACGGAGATGAAATCATCCGATCCCTTCAATTTGTATTTAATATACCAGAGGCGCCCTTCCTTCTCCTCCCTTTCGGTTTCGTCATCAGAAAGTGAGGTTTGGCAACGGGGGCACCAGTTGATGATACGTTTCCCTCTATATATTAAGCCTTTATTATAAAGGTGAACAAAAACTTCTAACACCGCCTCGGAGAGTCCTTCATCCAGGGTAAATCTGGTCCTCTCCCAGTCGCAAGAACACCCGATCTTCTTGAGCTGATTTAAAATCGCCTCTCCATTTTTCTTTTTCCATTCCCAAGCCAGTTGAACAAATCTCTCTCTTCCGATCTTCTGCCTGGATTTACCTTCTTCTGCCAATTTCTTCTCCAGAACCACCTGGGTGGCGATTCCAGCATGATCCACCCCGGGAAGCCACTCCACCTCATATCCCTGCATCCTTTTCCACCTGACCAAAATATCTTGCAGGGTGTTGTTTAAGGCATGCCCCAAATGAAGCACATCGGTGACATTGGGAGGGGGAATCACTACGCTGAATGTCTCCTTGTTAGACTTCGCATCAGCATGAAAATATCCGCCCTTCATCCAAAAATCATACCATTTATCTTCAACCAACTTTGGGTTATAATGCTTGGGTAAATCCTTCCAGTGCATATTTGTTCTCCTTCACCTAAGACTGATTTTAAATCATAATAAAAAACAATCTCTTTGTCAAGCACAAGGAAGAAAAAATGTTCTATCTTTGTCTCACTTGTTATTATATATTTAATTGTTATTTGCTCTCGGCTGTTTGCCTTTGGCTTTCAGCCCAAAACCTTTAACCTATGAACCAGTACAAACGTAACGAACGGTGTTACATTGTCATTGCGAGTCCCCCGCCTTTGGCGGGGGGCGAAGAAATCTCTGAGCGTCAGGATTGCTTCGTCGCTTCGCTCCCCGCAATGACGCTTTATTTAATGCGTTTGTATTAATATCGGCAATCCCATGAAAAAGAGAACCAAAGATAATTTCACGGATCTGATCAAGCTGATGTCAAAACTCAGGTCAAAAAATGGATGTCCCTGGGATAGAGCCCAGACCCACAAATCTCTTTTGCCCTATCTGATTGAAGAGTCCTATGAGGTATTAGACACCATCGAGGCGAAAAACGATCAGAGGTTAAAAGAGGAGCTGGGGGATTTGCTACTTCAGATAATTTTTCATGCCCAAATAGCTAAAGATAGGAGAAAATTTGATGTTTATCAGGTGATAGATCATCTGACCAAGAAATTGATTGAAAGACATCCGCACGTATTTAAAGACAGAAAAAGATTAGCTCCGGGGGAGGTTTTAAGAAACTGGGAACATATCAAACTCACCACGAATAGGGCTAAAAACAAAACCGTTCTTTCTGGTATTCCCCGTCATCTGCCAGCATTATTGAAAGCTTATAGAGTGCAGGAAAAGGTAGCCAGATTCGACTTCGATTGGGAGAGAACAGATGAAATATTTCTAAAAGTAGAAGAAGAGATTAAAGAATTAAAAAAGGCGTATAAGAAAGGGAAAAAAGGAGATATAGAGGAAGAATTGGGGGATATTCTATTTTCCTGGGTCAACCTTTGTCGCCATTTAAAGATCAACCCCGAGTTTGCCTTAAGAAAGACCATAGACAAATTTGTGAAGAGATTCAATTATATCGAAAGGCGTCTAAAAGAGAAAAAGATTTCACTTCATAAAGCCGGGCTTCCTCTTTTAGACTCCCTTTGGGAGGAGGCAAAACGGTCAGCGGTATGAACCATACGGTTCATACCAACGGATGAAACGGATTAAATGGATAAATCCGTTGACTGCCTTTTTAAGAAGCTACATAACTATTATCAGGTAATCTGTCCACACCCCATAAGCCGATAATAACTCCTGTTGATTTATCTATTATTCTTCAAGAGCTTGATTTACTTGTCGATGATAAAGCAAGAGACATAAAAACCAACGGTATGGTTCTCCTTGTTTATTAAATAATGTGAAAGAACGTGTATTTTTCAACTGTAAGGCTATCTAATGGAAGAGATTAAGATAACCACTGGGCATCTGGATCTCGATCTGGTAAAGGGGATAGGTGCGGCGATAAAAAGATTAGGGATGTACCCTTCAGAGCATCCTGCGGCCATCAAAGCCACTGAAAAACCTTTCTTCGCTTTGCAGGAGATATTTAAAAATTCGGATCAGGTAACCATAAGCCAGGTGGATGATAAAATCATCATAAACGGAAATGGCATAGAGGGAGATCTTCTGCCGGAAAGATTAAAGGAGGAATTTCAGGAGCACAATATAAATAGCTTGACCTTATTCAACACCATAACCAAGGAGGAGCTGAATAAGTTCTTAGGCTTCTTTGTCAAACCCTTAGAAAAGAGTGCCCCCCAAAAAAGCTTGATCGAATTCCTCGGTGAGAATAAAATCGGCTCCATACAGGTCAACCAGTTAAGATATGAGCTGGTCTCCGAAGATGAGGTGGTGGTTAAGACCGAAATCTTGCAGGGGGCGGACTTAAAGGCTCAAATCTCCGAAATCATCAAACAAAATCCTGATCTGGTGAAAGATATTCTCTTAAATAGACCGGTCAAGCAAGAAAGCTGGATAGAAAGATTTGGCACTGAGGTAAACTTGAATCAATTGATGCAGGAAATTCCTCAGCAGGTGAAAAATCTCAGTGATGATGAAGTATTGAGCCTTTTGGCTTCCGGACTTGAGTTTACCTTAAAAGAATCCAAAGACGAAGATAGAAAATCCGTGATAGAAGAAATAGCGAGCTTGGTTCACAAGCTCTTACAGGACAGAGAAAAGAAGAAGCTCTTGCCTCAGGTCAAAAAGATTCTCTCTGGATATCACATTGTAGAGGAGAAATATCTCGATTTCATCTTTGATGAGAAATGGCTGAAAAGTCAGACGGTCTTAGATGAGCTTTTAGGACTGGTGGATAAGCTGGGAAAAGAAGAGGTCGATTTTGAACGCTTCATGTTCTTGGCTCATAGGGTGATCGACTCCGAGGAACCCAAAATCAGGCTATATGCCATAGACAAGCTCCTTTCCCATCTAGATTCTAAAAATAGCGAAACCAGACGCCTCGCGGTTTTGGCATTAAGAGAAATCTTGAACCAATTGATCTCAGGACAGATGGAAGTTGAATTCCTATACTTAAAAGATAGATTATATGATAAAGTTAAAGATCAGCTACTTTCAGCCTCCAGCTTGAAAGACACAAGCGAGCTGAACAAGATTATCTTCTTCGAAATGATACAAAGGAAAGAATTTGACGAGGCCAGAAAGATACTTTCTGAATACAAGACCAGATTGAGCGAGGAGGTTTTGTATCCTGAGGAGGTAAGAGAAGTAGCCAAAGATTTCCTAAGGGAGGTTTCAGATGAGTCCACCCTTTCCATTCTGACAAGCCAGCTTAAGGAGGGTCGACTTTCACACCACGCACGGGCCATCGAGGAAATCTTAGAATCTTTGGATAACGATAAAGTGGCGGAAAAACTTTTAGAGATTTTTACCGTAGAGGATAGGGCTACCCGGATGAGCTCACTAAGGGTTTTAAGCAAACTGGGAAAAAGCTCCCTATCTGCCTTCTCGCATCTTTTGTCCAATAAGAACACTTTATTAAGAAAAGAAGGATCCCCATCCCTGATAGATGAACACTGGTATAAGGTGCGTAACGCCCTTTATGTTTTGGGAAACATTGCAGATTGGGCAAGCGTGGAAATCTTAGCAGGATTTACTTCTGACCCTGATTCGCGAGTCAGGCTGGAACTCATCGGGACGCTGGAAAAGATCGGGAAAGAGGAATCGGTGGATATGCTATTGACCTTTTTGAAAGACAAGGATGAGGAAGTTCGCAAGAAGGCCATCTCCTCTTTGGGCACCCTGGCAAATTTCCGATGCATAAAATCTCTGATAGATCACTTTCATCATAATCGGGAGGATAAGATCTTTACCCTCACTGCCATTGGCAGAATTGGTGGCGCACAAGCCACAGGGTTCCTTTTGGAAGTTTTATCTGAAGAAGATAGGGGAATGAGACATCTGCCCAGACGGCAAAAGGAAGAGATCATAATCGCGGCTTTAAATATTTTGGGAAAGATCGGAGCCTCCAGTGTGGCGAAAGAGGTAGAAACATTTATAAGACGCAGGAAGAAAGGAATCAGGGCTCTTTTGACCAAAGATCCCTTAGTGGAAACGGCTGACCGGGTGTTAAAAAAGATAAAAAACAAAACTTAACGCCCCCCTGCTTCATATTTTGCTTTTGGCTAAAAGCAAATAGAAAATAAACAATTGGGAGATCTACCTCTTGACAAAGTCCTCTCCAACCATATCTTTCTATCCTGTGTTCTGCGAGTTTTTTCTGAAAGCCTAAAGTATTTGCTTTCGGTGGAAAAATTCAGGTGAAAAAGTTAAATTAGTCCATAAAAGTTTTGCAATTTTCTAAAACGAGATATAGAGATTCAAGCTGGGTTAAATTTATCCCCATGTGTTTCTTTAGGTTACTATGTGTTCGGATAGGGGTTGCACCCCTGTCCGCAGGGAGGGGGCGGGGGTTCAACCCTTCAGGGCGAGCCTTTCCTTCGACATCCCGCCTTGGGCGGGAGACGAAGTGCAGGGCGAGCCTCCACCCCAACAAAACCAATTTATCCCTTCGCTTCACCATAAAGGCGGGGCTATTCGACTTGTCCCAAAGCAGAAAAGTTTTGCTATTAACTCTGCTTTTTCTTTTCTTTACAGCTAAAGCCTTTGGGCAATATTATTTCGAAAAGAACAAAGTTCAATATACCAATTTTGGATGGCAGGTTTTGACCACTGACCACTTCCATGTTTATTTTTATCCCGAAGAAAAAGAGATCGCAGAGATTGCGGCAAATTATGCAGAGGAAAGCTATAAGTTTTTAGAAAACAAATTCAATCACCACATTAAAAAAAAGCTTCCTTTAGTTATCTACAGCTCCCCTAACTATTTTGAACAGACCAACGTCATCCCTACCCTTCTACCAGAAAACGTGGGTGGCTTCACCGAGTTTTTTAAAGGGAGAATGGTTATACCTTTCGATGGTTCTTATTTTCGCTTCCGGCGTGTGATCAGACATGAGCTGGTACATGTCTTCCTTATGCAGAAGCTCCCTTATGTGATGAAAGCACACCGAAGATATAACTTTTCAGGTTTACCTTTATGGGTCCAGGAAGGATTAGCCGAACATTGGTCCGGAGTGTGGGACAGCGAGGCAGACATGATTATGAGAGATCTGGTCATTTCTGGAAAATTTATAAAACTTGAAGATATCTACCAGGTCTATGGGAGCTATTTGATGTACAAGATAGGAGAGGCATTCTTGGATTTTGTGGAAAAAGAGTACGGAGATGACAAGATCGGGATGATCCTCGAAAACTATTGGAAAGGAGATAGCTTCAGGGAGGTTTTCCAGTTAACCTTTCATAAAAGTTTAGAAAAGGTGTGGGCAGAATGGGAATATGTCCTGAAGAAAAAATATTTTCCGCAGATAAAAGAAAGCGACCTTCCGGATAGAGTTTCCACTCAACTTACCTTCGATGGAATAAACCTAAAGCCGGAGCCATTCTCTTTAGACAATAAGGAGTGGGTAGCCTTCAAGTCCAACAAACTGGGTTATTCCTCCATCTGCCTTATGTCGCCGGAAGGGGAAAAGAAGAAATTAATCACTTTAGTCAAGGGGGAGAGGTCCCCTAAATTTGAATCACTCCACCTCATGAAAAGCAAAATAGAGGTTAGTCCAGAAGGCAAAATTGCCTTCGTCTCTAAAAGCAACGAGAATGATGTTTTATATGTTTATGATGCTAAATCGAGAAAGGTCCAAAACAAAGAAAGCTTCGCTTCTTTGACCGGTCTTTCTTCTCCCACTTGGTCCCCCGATGGGAAAAAGGTGGCTTTTGTGGGAGTTACCAAAGCGGGGTATTCGGATCTTTATTCATACGATTTCAAAACCGGACGTTTAAAACGATTAACTTATGACATTTATGAAGAAAAAGATCCCAGGTGGTCGCCGGATGGAAGATATATTGCCTTCAGCTCAGATAGAGGAGCTTTCGGAAAAGATGGTTTCTTAAATCTTTTCCTTTTAGAGCTTTCTGAAAATCCCGCGAAGCGGGATCCTTCGGACCAAATTAAGCCCATAACCTTCGGACCCCATCAGGATTTATCCTGCGACTGGTCTCCGCATGGCGAAGGAGTGGTTTTTTCCTCGGATCGAAATGGAGCTTATAACCTCTATTTTCTGCCTTTGGATTCATTAAAAGATCCTTCAAAAGATGTATCTTCTTTGCGAGCTATCCAGCTTACCGACCTGATCACCGGCGCATTTGATCCTTCCTTCTCATCTGACGGAAAGACCCTTTATTTCTCTGCTTATGAAAGATATAGCTTTCAAATTCACAAACTTGTAGTGAGCTTGTCGAATCTAATGGATTTTTCCACAGGATCCCGCTTGGCGGAAGGAGACTCATTGAAAAATATGGTGGATTTTTCTCAGGATACAAATTTGGTGGCTTCTAATCCTCGGGGGTTTTGGCAGCCAGAAAAGATTGAAGGGGCTCACCAAAAGGGGGTGGCAAAATATAAAAAGCAGTTTTCTTTTGACATCGCCCAGTCGGTGATCTCATATGATGCTGTATATGGAACCGTGGGTGGATTTCAGACAGCTTTCACAGACATGTTAGGGAATCATCAATATTTCTTTCTGGTGGGTAACTCCGCTCGGTCAAAGAACGAATTTCTTTCCAGCTTTAACTTTGGGCTGACCTATTTAAACAAAACCCATCGCCTTAATTATGGAGTTGGATTTTATCACTTAAAGGATGAGTATTATGATGATTATTATGGTTTTTATGATGAGAGACAATATGGGGGCTTAGCTTTTGCCAGCTATCCCCTATCCAAATTCAAAAGAGTAGAAGCCAGCTTCTTTTTGAGGGAATCTGACCGGGAATATAGTCCCGAAAGAAAAAGAGAAGCGTTCCTTTCCACCAATTACATCTCCTTGATCTTGGATACCAGCATTTGGGATTTTGTGGGGCCCATTGACGGGACCAGATTAAACTTGACCTTTGGATTAACCATGGATGTGAAAAAATCAGAATTCTATAACAAGCTTATTTTATTCGACTTAAGA
>Ga0315289_10009940_pt1 | contig 13661 bp, 14 predicted proteins | sample YL17G11_40_MG_FD_203452 | JGI IMG/M metagenome (GOLD analysis project Ga0315289, IMG submission 203452) | Sediment microbial communities from Yellowstone Lake, YNP, Wyoming, USA - YL17G11_40 | ecosystem: Environmental > Aquatic > Freshwater > Lake > Sediment | place: USA: Wyoming | collected...
CACTCTACACGCCCTTGGGCGGATCCTGGCTCAACATGGCCGAGTCCGTCCAGCGCATGGTGGTGCGCCGTGCCCTGGATGGGCAGGCGCCCGAAACACCGCAACAGATCATCGACGCCCTGCAAAACTGCCAAAGGTTGGAACCGAGAACCCACACCTTTCGTCTGGGGCGGTAAACGGGCCGCCCGCCGGCAGCGCAGCCGCCAACGCCGCCATGCGCTCGGCGGCTCTGGCGCTTGCACCCAACGGCCAGTACGACAGCGCACCAGCTTGCTCAAGCAATGGCTGAAGACGCACCAAACGACCCACTGGACGCTGACCCCAACGCCAAACCAGCCATACACGTTATCCCAGGCGGTGTTGGCCCGGGCGAATGGGTTCTGCGCGTCGAGCTGTTGTGGCTGGCTGGCTGGCGCAGAGGGCTCATCGAGCGGAACACGCCCCTGCGTGACGGGTTCGTGCCGGGCGGGCGCCGGGGAGGGGTGGGGAGGCGCGGGCGCGGCGACCTGGGAGGCCGGGCCGCCCTCCGCGGCAACCGGCGCGTACCTGGCCGCGCTGGCATCCAGGATGAGCAGGAAACTCCAAAGAAGGGCCAGGCTCACGAGCAGCCCGGCGAGGGACAACACCCACCGCTTGTGAAAGATCACACGACTCGCAGACATGATTTCCTCCTCGAGGCGGGTGACCGGAGTGCACCTGCTCGGAAACCAGAGGCAGCGACGCTGCTGACCTCCCCTGGAGCGGGTGGAAGCAGTCGATGAAGGATGAGTTGGGAAGGTTGCAGACGCCGCGTGCGGGCCGCATCCTTGTGAAAAGGATAGCATAAACATAGTGGGATGTCAACGCACCCGCGCGGCGGCGCGGCGCGGCCCGGTAGGGGCGGGATTCGGGCGGCCGTTTCACCTGTGCTATACTCGCGACGCCTGGGTTGGATGCCCCGAGCAGGTGAGCGTCGGGAGAGCGACCCGCCAAGCCGCTCCTGCCCAGAGCGCGGGCGCGGCGGACGATCCAGGCTCAACTGACAAGAGGGGTGTAGCGTGAGCAAGAGCAGGATCGCTCCCATCCGGCCGTCGATCGCCAAGATTCTGAAGCGCCAGATCGGCGGCTTCATCAACGAGTACGAGCGCGAGGTCAACCGCCCGGCCGAGCTGGCGAAGCCGCCTGAAGCCCCGGTGAAGCCGCCGGTGGCGCCGGCCAAGCCGCCTGAGAACCCACCGCCGCCGGAAAGGTCGGAGCTTGCGGAGTAGGCGCCTATAGTTGAGACCGTAGGCTGGCACACGCGAAACCCCCTATGAGCAAAGCGCTCACCATCTGGCTGCTCAACCCGTATCACGCCGGCTCTCACCGCGCCTGGGCGGAAGGGTACGCCGCGCACAGCCGGCATCGCGTGCGCCTCCTCGCGATGCCGGGCTACTTCTGGAAGTGGCGCATGCAGGGCGGTGCGCTGGCGCTGGCGGACCAGGCCCGGGCGCTCCTGGCAGGCGCGGAGCGCCCGGATCTCATCCTCGCGAGCAGCATGGTCAACCTGCCGGCGTTCCTGGCCCTCACGCGCCGCGAGCTTGGCGCCATCCCCGCGGTGCTCTACATGCACGAAAACCAGCTCACCTATCCTCCCCCGCCGGGCACCCGGCGCGACCTCACCTACGGCATGATCCAGCATCTTTCGATGTTGGCGGCTGACCGGGTTTGCTTCAACTCCGCCTATCATATGCGATCGTGGTTCGATGAGCTGCCGCGCCTGCTCAAACATTTCCCCGACCACAACCATCTGGAGACGGTCGAGGCGGCGCGCGTCCGGTCCGTGGTGCTGCCGGTGGGCTGCGATCTGAAGCGCTTCGACGCGTATGCGCCACAGGAGAGGGGGGCCGGGCGGGAGCAAGAGCCGCCCCTGATCCTGTGGAATCAACGCTGGGAATATGACAAGGACCCCGAGACCATGCTGCGGGCGCTCTACCGCCTGGCGGACGATGGCGTCGCCTACCGGGTAGCGCTGGCGGGAGAGAACTTCCGGCTCACGCCGGTGGAATTCCTCGCCGCCAGGGAGAGGCTGGGAGACCGGCTGGTGCACTACGGCTACGCGGAGGGGGAGGGGACATACGCCCGGCTGCTGTGGAACGCGGATGTGGTGCTCAGCACCGCCATCCACGAGTTCTTCGGCGTGAGCATCGTGGAGGCGATCTACTGCGGCTGCACGCCGGTGCTGCCGGCCAGGCTCAGCTATCCTGAGCTCTTGCCGCCTGAGGTGCATCATGCGTGCCTCTACGGCGACTTCGACGGGCTGCTGGAGAGGCTGCGCCTGGCATTGGCGGGGTCGCGATCGCTGCCGGTCCGCGCGCTACGTGAGTTCGTGGCGCGCTTCGATTGGTCGGTGCAGGCGCCGGCCTATGACGCGCTGATGAGCCAGGTCGTTGGGGATTGAGACGGCGATTGAAATCACCGTCTGATACGCAAAGTGCGTTGAAACGCACTGGGGACACGAGGTGCGCCGCAACCCGTTTCAACGGGTTTGGTGTTTGTCAGGCCACGGTTTCAACCGTGGACGGCGTCCGGCGCCTTGGCCGGGCTTTCCAGCACGATCACGTCCACCGCCTGCAGGCCGCGGGAAGAGCTGGCCATGCCAAACTCGACCAACTGCCCCCCTCGAGGCATCGCCTGCCCGGCAGCCAGCCCGGACTGATGCAGAAAAAGGTCGGGGCCGGCGACCGGCGCGATGAAGCCGTAGCCGCGGGCCCGGCTGAACCACTTGACAATGCCGCGCGCCCGGCCGGGGAGCGGCGCGAGCAGCTGGCACATGGGGCATCGCTCGGGCCTCGCGCCCGTCTCCTGCTCCGCCACGGTGCATACGAAGTCCGTGCCGCACTCAGCGCACCGGATAATCAGGTCGGCAGCCATATCACGGGGCCTTCCACGCCACTAGCGGCCTTCAACCTCTCGCGTTATCCTTCTTCCAACAACCGACGGCAGGCTATCTGGAGCATGTGTAGCTTGTTTTGCACGACGTCCCAGACAATCGCTGTGTTAACCCCGAAGTACTCGTGCATCAACAGATTGCGCAACCCGACGATCTTGCGCCATTCGATATCCGGCGCAAGGTCCCGCGTCCCTTCCGGCAAGCTGCGCGCGGCCTCGCCGATGATCTCGAGATTGCGAACGACAGCATCAACCGTCTTGCGGTCGCCTACAAAATCTTGGTAGGACATGCCAGAAACGTACTCGCCGACCCGGGCGATCGCCTCCAGAATGTCATCGAGATAGAGGCGCATGTCTCTAGGCATAGACCACTTCAGCTTCGATGTAGGGCTTTAGCCTGGGCTTGATCGAATCGACCAAGATGACGTCCACCGGCGTCTGGAAGAGTTCTTCCAGGTAGAATTTCAGGCCCATGTAGTGGTCGAATGTGGGCGACGTCAGCTCCACGAGCGTATCAATGTCGCTTTCGGGGGTGGCGTCGCCGCGCGCAAAGGAGCCGAACAGCCCAATGCGGCGCACGGCAAACCGCTCTTGCAGCACCGGCTTCTGGTTTCGCAGCGTCTTCAGGATATGAGATCGAGTCAGCATCACCACCTCACGGCTTAAGGCCGCCACGGCTCTCCCAAGCGACAAGCGCAACCGGCCTCCTCCACGAAAGCCATTATCGCGCCGCTGCCATAGGCCGACAAGACCAGCTCGCTATGTCCCCTGCTCCGCCACGGTGCAGACGAAGTCGGTGCCGCACTCGATACACCGAATGATCAGGTCAGCAGCCATCTTCGACACCTTCGCGAGCTTGACAACCGCCCGCGTTTACGCTAGAATCGCTCCACTGCGGCGACGTAGCCAAGTGGCAAGGCAGGGGTCTGCAAAACCCCGATCGCCGGTTCAAATCCGGCCGTCGCCTCACGATGGAAGGGCTGGTGCTCCGCTCAGGACGCCAGCCCTTCGCTTTGCCCTTGCACCGCTATAGCACGGCGCCGCGCGCGGTGACGGGCCACACCGCCTCCACCCGGTCGCCTCGGTAGCACACGTACCAGTCATACAGGTTGACGGTGGGATCGCAGTGCCCGGGGATGAGGCGCACCTTGCTGCCCAACGGCAGGTCCAGCCCTGGCTCGCGGAGCATGACCTTGCCGTGCTCGTCCGACGCGCCAACGTATTCGGCCCCTGCCACATCGGCCAGGCGCGGCAAGCCGGAGTCCACGCTCAGCGCCTTCAGCCCGGCGTCCAGGATGGCCCGATCTCGCGTGGGGCGGCTCATCACGGTGGCATAGACAAACAAGCTCGACTCAAACGCCGACCCCGGCGCGCCGTCTTCCTGGCGGTTCTTCAGGTAGTCCGCGTCCATGAAGACGTATGAGCCGCACTGCAGCTCATTCCACAGGCCGCTGGAAGCTTCGAACGCGTAGGTCCCCGTGCCAGAGCCGGTGATCGACTCCGGGTTCAGGCCATTGCGCCTGAGGAGCTCCACAGTGGGGCGGAGCAGCGCCGCCGCGCGCGCCACGGCGGCCCGGCGCTCGGCGTAGTCGCGCACGTGCTGCGCCGAGCCGTGATATGCCTGTAACCCGGCGAAGTGTAGCCCGCGTGAGGCGGCGATCAGTCCCGCCAGCGCGAGCACCGGATCGCCCGGCTCCACGCCGCAGCGCTCCATGCCCACATTGACCTCCACGAGCACGGGCAGCCGCAGGCCTGCCGTGGCCGCCGCCGCATCGAGCGCCGCCACATTCGACGCGTCATCGGCGCAGACGGCGATCCGGGCCTGGCTGGCCAGGGCCATGAGGCGTGCGATCTTGCGCGCGCCGACGACCTGATTGCTGATGAGCACGTCGGGCACGCCGCCGTAGACCAGGGCCTCGGCCTCGCTCACCTTCTGGCAGCAAATGCCCACGGCGCCGGCGGCCATCTGGCGCAGCGCGATGGCCGCGCACTTGTGGGTCTTGGCGTGGGGCCGCAGGCGCACGCCGGTGCCGGCGACCGCGCCCGCCAGGCGCGCGATGTTGCGCTCGAAGGGGTCCAGGTCAATGAGCAGGGCCGGGGTGTCCACCTCTTCGAGGTGCATCCCGGGAACGGCAGGGGGTGAAAGGAGCACGATAGAACCTCTTTCTGCTCTGACCCGGGTCAGCTCGCCCAGCCCAGGCCGCGCATGGGGGCATCGAGATCGGCTCGCCGCAGCGCCCGGCCTGGCCGCGCGCCGGTGTGACCGCCGCCCTCCCACACCGCCCGGCCGTTCACCATCACCAGCTCGATGCCGGCCGCGGGGGCGATCGGTGCCTCGAAGGTGGCGCGATCGGCGATCCGGGCGGGGTCGAAGACGACGAGGTCGGCAAAGGCGCCTTGCCGCAAGACGCCCCGCCCCGCCAGGCCGAAGCGCTCCGCGGGGATGGAGGTCATGTGGCGCACCGCCTCCTCCAGGCTGAAGAGGCCCAGGTCACGGCTGTAGTGGCCCAGGACGCGCGGGAAGGTGCCCCACAGCCGCGGATGGGGATGCACATCGCGCGGCAGGCCGTCGGAGCCGATCATCGTCTCGGGCCACGAGAGGATCCGGCGGACGTCCGCCTCATCCATCTGGAAGTAGATCGCCCCGGCCGGGTGCAGCCGCCGCACGGCCTCTTCCACCGGCACGCCCCACTCGCCGGCCAGGGCATGCAGGTCTCGACCCGCCATCTCCGGCATCGGCTTTGACCAGGTCACCAATACCCGGTCGGCCGTGACGACGCGATCCATGCTCAGCTCGGTGGCCCCAGCCGTGTAAGGGTAGGCGTCGATGGCCACCGGCTGCGCGCGCCGGGCCTCCTCGATCAGGGCCAGCGTCTCGCGAGAGCGGCCGTAGTTCGCGCGGCCGGCTACCTTAAAGTGAGAGATCACCACCGGCACCCGGGCCTCGCGCCCGATGGTGAAGGCCTCACGGATCGCCTCGGCGACCCGCGCCCCTTCATCGCGCAGGTGGGTGGTGTAGAGCCCGCCGAAGCGCGCCACCACGTGCGCCAACGCGACGACCTCGGAGGTCGGCGCCGCGCGCGCCGTATCGTAGTAGAGCCCGGTGGAGAGGCCGATGGCGCCAGCTTCCAGTGCCTCTTCCAGGCCAATCGCCATGGCGCGGATCTCATCTCGGGCGGCGGCGCGATCCAGCGAGCCGACGGCGCCGGCGCGCAAGGTGGTGTGGCCGGCGAGCGCCGCGGCATTGACGGCCGGCGGATCGGCATCCAGCGCATCCAGGTAGTCGCGAAAACGGCGGAAGCGGTAGTCGGGCGCATCGGCGATCAGGTCGAGGGGCCGGGGCAGCTCGCGCGAAAGGGCCAGCGGCGCCAGGCTCACGCCGCAGTTGCCCACCACCGTCGTCGTCACCCCCTGGCTCACCTTGTAGGGCATCTCGGGCCAGGCGAGCAGGGCGTTGTCGTCGTGGGTGTGCGTGTCGATGAAGCCCGGCGCCACGATGAGGCCCGACACGTCTCGCCGCGAGGCGGCCGGCATGGCGGCGAGATCGCCCACCGCGGCAATGCGGTCGCCGAGAATGCCTACGTCGGCCAACCGGCGCGCCACGCCTGTGCCGTCAACGACCTGCCCGCCGGCCAGGATCAGGTCAAAAGGCCCATGATAGGGCGAACCCGTGAGTTCCGTTTCAGTGGACATGGCTAAGGGGCATCACCCCGGCTCCTTTCGGCGCGGCTGGCGCGGTTTGTCTTCGCGGGGATGATAGCACAGATCGGCGCGCCTGGCGCATCACGGCGGCACCTGATCTGACCACCAATCGAGCCCCGAGCGGGGGTCCATGAAGGAACCCGTATCGCGCACGACCACGTCTACCTCGCTATCCAGGGCGGTGCCTACCACGGTGTTGTTGTAAGCCGCCGGCAATTGATGCCGCCCCTCGCTATCCAGCCGCCGGTAGAGCGCCACCAGGGCGGGGTCGACGCATATGTTCACCAGATGCACCATGTAGCCGATATCGACACGGTCCTCCGAGGTGTATGTCAGGGCGAGCTGGTTGGCGTCAGCGTACATCACCATTGCCGTCATCCCCTCGGGGCTGACGGGAAGGTCGCGGGCGGCGATGTAGACGGGCTGGCCGGGCCTTGAGAGCAGCCCGAGCATGGTGACAGGATAGGGCGTGCGACTGCGCGGCACGGGACAGTTGCAGCCCAGCCAATCCCATTCGTTGACCTGGTAGGTCGCGACAAAGGATGCCTCGGCGCTGCCCGGCACGACGTTGGAGAGCAAGAGTGCATGCTGGCGGTCGGGCGGCTCAGGGCCGGGGTAGGTCACGAAGTGCAGCGGCTCGTCCACCTGGTACCAGCCGCGAAGGTTCAGGTTGAGATCTGGCGATCCCTCGGCGTCGGTGATGTAGCTCAGGCGCGGCGCCATCACCGGGAACTGCGCCGCGGAGGTGGTGGGGCAGGTATGCGCGAGGCTTGGGAAGGCGCCCCCCACGGGCAGGAATTGGCGAGGGCTGATCACCGCGGGAGCACCATTGGAGATGGCGAGCATGTGCAGGGCGTGAGCGGTGGCTGGCAGCGGGGCGCTATCGCGCTGAGCGCGAGCCTCAGCGGTATGGCACGTCAGATAGAGGGACAGTATGATGAGGAGAACGAGACTGGCGCCGCAAACGGGCGAGAGTCGAAGCCGGTTTGGGTGGGATGTGTCGATCAATGAACTGCTCCGGCGGAAACATCATGTTATGGAGCCGTCGTCACCTTCCCGACCACCGGTCCAGCAGGAGCGCCAGTTGGGAACGGTCGCCGGTGAAGTTGGCGTTTGTGGGATGGGAAACGCGATCGCAGCGGGCGCAGTAGTACAACTGGTCATAGAGCACCCGCCATGCCCTGGCCTTGGCCCGGCGCGCCGCATCCTGCGCGGCGGCAAAGGCACGGCGCCGCCGGACGTGGCGTATCACGATCCACAGCAGGAGCAGCGCCACCGCGGCTTCGCAGACGGCAATCCAGACGCCGGGCAGAAGACGCCCCGGGCTCAGCCGGGTGATGCGCAGGACAACGAACGGGGCCACGCCGGCAAGCAGGATGGCCGCGACCGCCTGAAACAGCCAGCCCCGTTCGGAAAAGGCCTTCGGCGCGAATCGGGGCGGCGGACAGGCCAGGCTGCGCGCCAGCTCGGTTTGCACCACCTGCTCCGAGCCGCCTGCCGTAGTCCTCGTGGTGCCGCCCTGGGCGACAGCCGCAACCTTGCTCACGACATCCGTCCTGCCGCAGTGCGGGCACTTCAGCGCGGAGGACCCCGCCTCGATCTCGAGGGCGCCGCCGATCCGGTCGAGCCTGGCGTCGAGCGCCTTTCCAACGGCGCGGATATCGGATTTGACCTGTTCTGCCAGCACGCTCGCGATATAGCCATCGCCCCGCCTGATAGCCAGCGTGCTGCCACAGAAGCCGCACGTGATGTGGTCCGCGTCGCTGGGCGCCGCGAGTGACGCCCCACAGGAGGCGCAGCTCACCTTCTGAACGGTTGGCCTGGCTGCCATGGTCCCTCCCCTCTGCGGCCTCCAGTTTAGCATGAGCGCGCGAGTATGGCAACGTCGCGGCCGGCAGTCCGGATCAGGACACGCGCGAATTGTACGGGCGAGGCATTCCCGGCGAGGGCTACCGCGGCAGGCTTCGCAGGGCGGCACGGACAATCAGCAAGAGTAGAAAGGACGTGCCCAACAGGACCGAGGCCAGCGTCAAGGCCTGTGAGAGGTCCATCTCAAACCCCAGGTACACTGCCAGCGGCATGGTCTGGGTGCGCCCCGGCAGGTTGCCGGCAAAGATGATCGTTGCGCCGAACTCGCCCAGCGCCCGCGCCCAACACAGCGCCGCGCCACCCGCCAGGCTATGCCACGCCAGCGGCAACATGATGAATCGGAACGTCCTCCACGGGGTGGCCCCGTCGAGGGCGGCGGCCTGCTCCAGCTCGTGGCTCACCGCGCTCAAGCCCACCGCAGCCGTCTTCACATAGTAGGGCGCGGCCACAAAGGCCTGCGCCATGATCACGGCCAGCGTTGTGAAGGGCACCTCGATCCCCAGTACCCCCAGCACCCCACCCAACAGGCCGCGCCTGCCGAAGGCCATCAGCAGGGCCAGGCCGGCCACGGCCGGCGGCAGGACGGTGGGCAGGTCAACCAGCACTTCGAGCAGGGATGCCAGGCGAGGCTGCCGGCGGCCCAACAGGTAGGCGAGTGGTGTGCCGAAGAGCAATACCAGCGTCACCGTCGCGGTGCTGGTGCGCAGGCTCAGGCCGATGGCCTGGCGGGTGCCCTCCTGCCCCAGCGCCTGCCACACAGCAGCCGGCGCCGTCTTCGTGACCAGCGCAAGCAGCGGGAGCAGCAACAGCACCAGCAACGGCCCGCTCAAGGCCAAGAGACCCCAGCTCGGGGGGGCGCCTTGCCTCGAAGTAGGTCGCGAGCGGGGCCAGGCAACGATGCCCACGATACCCTTCCTAACTGCCAGCGGCGGGGATGAAGCCGAAGCCGGCAAGCACGCGCTGGCCCTCCGCGGACAGCACGAACGCCACGAACTGCCGGGCCAGCTCGGGCTGGCGCGCCCGCGCGAGCACGGCTATCGGATAGTCGGCAATTGGGTTGAGCCGGTCGGGAATTGGCAGCGTCTTCAGGTCCGCCGCGGCGGCGCCTGCCGCGTCGGTGGTGTAGACGATCCCGGCGTCCGCCTCGCCCAGGCGCACCTTGGCCACCACGGACTTGACGTTATCCTCGCGGGAGACCACGTTGGCAAGCACCCGGTCTGCGAAGTCCGCGCCGAATGCCGGGTCACGGCTGGCCGCATGCAGCATCTCCAGCGTGTACTGGCCCGCGGGCACGGCCCTGTCGGTCACCACCAGTTTCAAGCCGGGCCGCGCCAGGTCGGCCAGCGTGCTCACATGGCCGGGGTTGGCGGCAGGGATGATGGCAACCAGGTGACCATGGGCGAAGACGCGCGGCGTGCCGGAGACGACCAACGACGCGCCGATGGCGGCGTCCATCTCCCGGCGGTTGGCCGAGGCGAACACGTCGGCGCTGGCGCCTTGCTCCAGTTGAACGCGCAACTGCTGTGAGCCGGCGAAGTTGAAGGCGACCTGGGCCCCGGGCTGGGCGGCCTCGAACCGCCGGCCCAGCTCGCCGAAGACGTCCACCAGCGAGGCCGCCGCGAACACATCGAGCGTCTGCCGGCCGGCCGGTGGCGCTGCCGGCGCGGTTGCGGGTGGGCCCGCGGGCGCCAGGGGCGCGCAGGCAGCCAGCGACGCCAGCCCCACCAGCACAAGCCGGGCCAACGAGCCCCGTGCCGTCATCTTTCCACCCCCGATGAGCCCGGCCCCGCGGGCAGGCCCATGGGCGCCTGCCATTTGGCCTGCGCCAGGGCCCGCATCTCGTCGAGCGCCTCGAGGGTCGCCGCCACCTGGGCCGCGCGCAGCCGGTGCACCAGGGCAACCACCTCGTTCTCACTGGCGCGTTGCCGCTCACGCGCCAGCCATTCGGCCAGGGCTTGCCGCTGCGCGTCGATCAGCTCCACGGCGATCTGAGGATCGTGGCGGAGGGCCATATAGACGCGCGCCAGCAGGGCCGTCCGCAGGTTGCGCGGGCGCGGCTCGGGCGTGCGGAGCCATTGCGCGAAGGCGGCGCGGCCCGAGTCAGTGGGCGCGTAGATCACGCGCACGGGCCCGCCGGCCTGCTCGGCCGCGTGCTCCTCGATCATCCCACCCTTCAAGAGCTTACGCAGCAGGAAGTAGACCTCGCTGCGCTCGATGCGCCAGATGGCGCGCAGCGCCTCGTCCTCCTGCACCAGCCGTGCCAGCTCATAGCCGTGCATCGGGCGCTCGCAGAGCAATCCCAGGACAATGTTTTCGCTTGGCCAGTCGGCTTGCATAGCTGAACTCCGGCCCAGAGCGCCAGGGGCATCGCCTCCGTGGTTAGCACGCCCCTTCGGGGCGGACGACTATTCAGATTGTAAACAGCGCGGGCAAGAGTGTCAAACCGGGGCCGCGCCAGCGCGTGGGGCTTGTGGTATGTGCCCAAATGGGGTATACAGCAGCCTGTGTGCCGCCGAGCAGCACCACAACCGCACTTGTCATGCTGAGCGGACATGAGCGCCGAAGCGCCTCGCACAGCCGGCTTCAGCGAAGCATCTCCTGTGCATCGGCAGCGGCGAGATGCTTCGCTGGTGTTGAGTGGGGCATGGAAATCGGCCCGCAGAAGTCGCTCAGCATGACACCGAAAAGAAGTGCGGTTGTGGAAGCAGGGCGGGGCGCGAAAGGAACCTCATGTCATCCCCCACAAAGAACACTGTCTTCGTTTTCTCGTCGTATGGCTTCGGCCGCACGGAGGACGCCGAACTCAAGATCACGCTGGCGCGCAAGTTCCTGTCGCTCGTCGCCCTGGCCGAGCCGCTACCCAGCCAGATCTGCTTCTACACGGACGGCGTCAGGCTGTGTGTCGCCGGCTCGCCGGTGCTCGACGAGTTGCGCGCCCTGGAGGCGAAGGGGGTCGAGCTCGTGCTCTGCGCCACGTGCCTGGAGAGGTTTGGTTTGAGGGATCGGGTGGCCGTGGGCGTGGTCGGCGGCATGGGCGATATCATCACGGCGCTCACGCGCGCGGATAATGCGGTCACGCTGTAGGGGCGGACCTATGTGTCCGCCCCGGACCGCATCGGTTACGTGAAGAACTGGGGCAACAGGTCGCGAGAGGCCGCGAGGAGCTCATCCAGCATCGCCTCTGCCTGCTCCGGTAGGATGGCCATCTCGTCGAGCAGCAGCGCTTGCAGCGCGAGGTTACGATCGCCCTTCACCGCCGCATCGGCCACCAGCTCCTGCCAGGCGAAGCGCTTCTCCAACAGGCCCTTAAGGTACACCGGCGCCTCGGCGCCCCCGATGCCGCGCACGCCCAGCGAGTCGGTGACTCCTTCGACCTCCACGATGCCGGTGGGAGGCAGGTTGGGGATCAGGCCCCGGTTGGGGATGTTGACGATCGCCAACTCGCGGCGCCCGTTGGCCATGGCGCCCACCAGCGAGCCGATCCCCTCGCCCGTGATCCGGTCGCCGCGCTCCACCGGCAGCGTTTGCTTGGCCAGGATCGCCGCGTAGTTGCGCAAAAACTCGGCGCGCACATCAGCGGTCTGCGGCGGGCGGGCGCTCAGCGGCACGGCGGGGTCGTAACCGAACCGCTTCGCCGTACCGGCAAAGCCATAGGGCGGCGAGAAATGATCGTGCACCGCGGTGGCAAAGGGGTAAAACTCCCAGATGTGATCGTCTTCGGGGTAGAGGATCTTGTAGCCGTAGATCAGCGAGAGGCGCGTGCTGAGTTCCTCGCCGTGCGTGGCCGGCCCGGAGGCCATGCGGCGCAGCAACTCCGGGTAGAGGTCCTCCCTGCCGTGGCGCACCTGCGTGAGCCAGTAATAGTGGTTGGTGCCGATCCAGGCGCACTCCAGCGCCCGCGGGTCAAGGCCGAGGATCTCCGCGGCATGGCTGATGCCGATCTGCACCCCGTGGCAGATGCCGAGCACGGTCACCGAGGTGTACTTAGTCATGGCGCGGCAGAGCGGGGCCATCGGGTTGGAGTGGTTCAACAGGATCACGCGCGGGGCGCGTTTCTCCAGCTCGCGGCAGATGGCCATATAGGCGGCGATCGACCGCAGCCCCATCATCATGCCGCCCGGCCCGCCCGTATCGCCGACCACCTGGTAGATGCCGTACTTAGCCGGGATGTAGATGTCGCAGGAATGGAAATACGATCCGTACACCCCCGGCGAGATCTCGACGCCGCTGCCGCCGATGGATGAGAGCGCGAAATCAGCGCCGTCGGCGGCGTCGGCGAGGCCGGCCGCGGCGCGCACGCGGAAGCCGGTGCCCGCCTCGCTCGCCAGGCGCCGGCCCATCGCGGCCATCAGCTCCGCCTTCTCGCTGTCGATGTCGTAGATCACGACTTCCGAGCCGGCCAGGTCGTCGCTCAGCAACAGGTCCGGCAGGGCGCGCGCGAAATAGAGGCTCCCCCCGCCCAAACACACGATCTTCCTCACAGCCATGGTCACACCTCCTTTGCCTGCCTATCCGCGCATCGCTTCGTCGTGCAGCGCCAGGTAGTTGGCCAGCGGCACGTCATCGCCGAGCTCGGTGGAGCTGCCGATGAGCAGCCGGCCCTCGGCCCCTACCTCGTCGATGATCTTTCGCGTCTCCCTTCGCACCTCTTCGGGCGTGCCGAAAGGCAGGAGGTGGGTCACGTCGACGCCGCCGACCAGGATCAGCCGGGGATAACGTCGGCGCAGCTCGAAGACGTCCATGCCGGCGGCCTTTTCGAGCGGGTTCAGGCCATCGATGCCGGCGGCCACCAGGTCATCCACGATATCCATGACGTTGCCGTCGGAATGGAAGATGACCTGCATGCCCTTGTCGTGGCACCTGGCGCAGATGGCGGCCACGTCGTCAAAGACCCCCAGCCGGTAGAGCGCCGGCTTGCCCAGCATCAGCCGCTCCTTGTAGGCCATATCCGAATAGATCATGGCCAGCTCGCCATTCTGGGGGTGAGCGGCCAGCTCGATGTACATGGCGGTACGGTGCTCCAGGGAGCGCATCCAGCGCCGCACCAGGTCCGGATAGTCCGCCAACAGGTAGGAGAATATCTCAAGCCCGCAGTGGCCGAACAGGGCCGAGTTCAGCGAAGTGGATGGGGTGCAGTGAATGCACACAGCGCCGTTCATCCGGGCATTTAAGGTGCTCTG
>Ga0315289_10009941_pt1 | contig 13660 bp, 10 predicted proteins | sample YL17G11_40_MG_FD_203452 | JGI IMG/M metagenome (GOLD analysis project Ga0315289, IMG submission 203452) | Sediment microbial communities from Yellowstone Lake, YNP, Wyoming, USA - YL17G11_40 | ecosystem: Environmental > Aquatic > Freshwater > Lake > Sediment | place: USA: Wyoming | collected...
CTGGTTGCTGTCGGAGGAACCGATAGCATTCGCCCGCAAGTCCTCGCGGTGTCTCGTGCCTGTTGTAGACGAGATTCATGATTATCAGCGCGATGCGACCTCCGAGAGTCAGAATGCGGTTCCCCTCAGAGATGGCCTGAAGGACCAGCTGCTCCCACTCCTCATATGATGTGAATTCGTTCTTCATCGCGATGTAATAGGGCGGGTCGAGGAAGACAAGGTGGGCTGTTGCATCGGCCACTGGGACGCCAGTCATCAGATCGTTGTACTGTATGTCCGGTCTTGTCGGTTTCTTGTCAAAGGCAGAAACTCGTCTCTTCATGCGCCTGCAGGCATCGATGGTCGTGCCGGTGCCGGCCATCGGATCCACGACCAGATCGGCTGGCTTCGTGTAGTAGTACAGAAGATTCTCCGTGATGTGACCAGTGTTGAAACCCCACTCGTAGCCCTTTGAACCCTGAGTCGGGATAGACTTGCCGAAATTCCAGACATTGGCGAGGCGTAGCTGCAGTGGGGCCAAGGGGTCGGCGATGGCAATCTTCTGCTCGTCCACGATCAGCTGGACCTCTGATTTAGTGGGCATCTCGCCAGTTACCCTGAAATGCTCGGCAATCCGACAGGCAGCCGCGTCTGGATTAGGAGCACGCTCGATGAGTTCGAACTTGGAGAGCTCAGGCTCAATCGAAACCGGCGCACTGGTGTGCCAGTTCTCTGAGAGTAGTTTCTCTGTTCTCTCCTTTCCCTGGATGCCAGACATCCAACGTGTTATGGTTCTGTGGTCCACATTGAGCCGTCTGGCCAGCTCCCGGACTCCGCCCTTGAGACCGCGTCCGCCCTTGTGTTTCTCGACATGGAGAGAGAGATGACCTAGTGTTTCCTCAACCTTCTCGCCAATGTGTAGAAGATAGTGGCCAACAGTCACGGCCTTGTCCATTGTGTCGATGTTGCGCTCTAGCCACTCATCAAGTCTGGTCAGACGCCATTCGGCAATCTCGTGCACCGGCACCGTTTCAGTGCCAGTCGAGTCTGCACAGCCTGAACCATTGGAGTCTCTGCTACTTGCCACTGACTTGGCACAATCAGTCGTCGTGAGGGTTTCGTCATTGTTCCGTTTCATCCAGCGTGTCGACCATTCCCGACACCTCCGAGTGCACTCAGGACCTGCGTAACAGCATCGCGGCGACTAGGCACATGCTGATGAATCCGACGATCATCCAGTTCCCAAGTGGTGAAACAAGTCTGTCCACAAGGATGAAACCTGCAATGCTCGCCACCAGTAGCAACGCTGCTCTCAGTCCCTTCTTTGCCTCTCCCTTGTCCTCACGGTCAAGCCTCATTCGACCACCTCGTACGTCTTCTCGAATATTGCCTTCTCGATAGGGTAGACCTCTCCATTCACTCCCCTGATCACGTAGTGCTTCCCTGGCTCGCACGGCTTGAAGCCCTCCAGAGTTTCCATGCCATCCTCGCCCGGGCGCACCTCTCTGAACTCGACCACGACGGGCCGTTTCCTGCACTTCCTCCACTCGTTCCTCATGCCACACACCTACCGCCTAGAGTGCCCTCGTTCCCCCACAGCGCCAGTCCCACGCACGACTCTCCACTCCCCCGGGGGACGCCCATATGCATTCCACACGTGCCAATCACTCCTCCTGCTCCCGGTCGGTCTCAAGACCAACCCGATCCTGTACCACGTGCACGGTCGAAGGAACCTCCCCTCCTCCCCCTCCAGACCCGGTCTCTGTTGTTTGAGCCAACTCTAGCCGGTCCGCGGTCGGACGGCCTAGCTGGGCCTCGAGCAGCCTGGGAATATCGGGGGGCCACTCGTAGTAGCAGTCCTTCCTGACCCTGACAGAGCCCTTTGTCTGCTCAGGGTCGACCAGGACTGAGAAGAAACGACCCTCGAACAGCCCCTCCATGACCATGTGTGTGTCCTTGCCCTCTTCGAGCAGCCTCTTTGTGAGCCGTATCTCAGGACTGTTCTTGACCTTGATCGACTCCTCCTCGTTTGCCACCTTCCAAGAACAGACTCGGATTGACCCGTCTGCCAGATAGACGATCCTGTCCGGCTGTCCCTCCTTCGCGGTCCTCTCGACTGGTGGGTCTATCCGGAGCACGGTGTTGGAATCCTGGTAGATCTTGGCCATGACCCGCTCGAACTCGTAACCCATGAGCCGCTTCATTCCGCCCTCGATCTTCTGGAAGGTCTCGGTCACTGTACTCTTCTTCAGGCCGAGATAGTTGGCGATGTGACGATGGCTCTTGAACTCCTCATCATGGTCCAGGTAACCTGTATATGCCTCCCAGTACTTGTTCATCACGAGGTCGGGATACCTCTCCTTGACGACTTGGAACCAGTAGTGAGGGTCCGTCTTGAAGTCTGCAGGTGAGACTGCAGGTGGTGCCAAGACCTCCTCCTTGAGCTGCTCAGTGACCTCTGAGCCCGAGCGCATCTTCACCCATAAATGCCGAACAGCATCGATCGTCTTCTTCATGTGAAGTTGGTCTAGGTCGTGGTATGTCCGCCGAATGTGATCCTGCATGGCTCCGGCGTTGGGAAAACCCAGCCTGTCGTCGGCATACTGCAGGAAGTACTTGAGCACGCGTGGAGCAATCACGTCGACGAGGGTGTCTTGCTCGGCCTGATGTTCCGCAATGCGAATCTGATCCTCCGCAATCTCCTCGGCCTTTCGCTGACGGGCCATCTTCTGGATCTCGGCCTGCACACTAGCGAGAGTCTCATCCATGAAGAAGAGTGCAGGCAGGCGGAGCTCCACACTATAGACCTTCTCAAGCTCGAGCCGAGACATCCGAAACATGTCCTCCGGGTAGTTCGTCTTTAGATGGTCGAGCAGCTTCGCCTCGCAGAAGGCCACGATGTCAGGGTCCACCTCGGGGGGGATCCCGCCATGCCTCTTCACCATCAGTTTCCACGTGCTCTCTTCAGACTGGTGTTTGGCAATGATGTACGGGTCAATGGGCCACTCCTCATCGCTGAGATACACAAGCCCCATAGGCAGTCCGAATCGCGGTCCGATCAACACCAGGATGTTCACGTTGTGCAGGGTCCGCCTCTGGACCTTTAGCACCTCTTCATAGCCGAGGGCCTCGAACGCAAAGTGGTACTTGTGGGTGTGTTCGACCGGGGAGCAGAACAGGATGTTGTTCTTGTCGAAACGGAGTGAGGTCTGCTCCAGCCCCTCGAGCATCGCAGACGCGGTCGAGGACCCTTTGCCGATGTTCTTCTTGCGATGTTCATCCTGGATTATGTCATCCCAGGGATGGAAGACCCCCTTCCAGGCCTTGGCTGCAGTCTGAATCGGACTCCATGTGTAATGTGTCTCGATGGTCTTTCCAAGCATGTGATATTTGAGAGCGCGGCTCATGCTCGCGATCCTCATCGCACTGTAGCTCTTCCCCTCGCCCGTGTCACCTTCAAACGGCGCTATGAAGTGTGTCGCCTTGGCGACTGTGTGCACAACCTCGGCCAGCAGGACCTTGGTGAAATCGACTGTCCGGGCCTGCGCATACAGCACGGTCGGGTTTGGGTCTGCGAACCATCCTCTGTCGTTCAGGGAGAGCTCCAGCTCTGCGATCGGTCTCACGTTGGGGCCTCCGTGTCCTCCGTCTCTTGTCCCTCAGACGGAGGCTCTTGCCCTTCAGGCGGAACCTCTCCTTCAGGTGGAGGAGGCGGCGCAGGGAGCTTCCTGACGTCAGCCAGTGTCCGGTCCAGTTGTCGCATCAGACCTGGTGGAACTAGAGCGACGTTCGCACGCCCCTCATGCGCTCCCGACAGTCCAGAGCGGATCAGGTCTGGCCATGGCACTGCTATCGCAAGGACCTTCAGGACTTCCTCACGGAACTCGGCGAGAGAGTTCATCGCGTTCACGTGTATACGGATCTTGTCGTTCCACGTATCACGTTCCTCTGTGGTGGTGGCCTTGAGAGCGAACCTGTAGCACTTCTCTATGTTTCCGCGTGTACGCGAGGTCTTTCTGGAGATCTTGTGTTCCAGGTTGGCACAGTACAGGCCTATTCTCCTGCGAATCTCCGCCTCATCGTCACCCGCCAGGCTCATGTACATCCGGAGTGCTTCCTCTTCAGGCATAAGACGCTTCAATATGCCCAGGAAGAGTGCGAGGACATCACGTTCGGCCTCATTGCGGATCTCTTTGCGTTCGGACTCTGTCGCAGGCATGAGACACCCCTCCTATGGTAATAGAAGCAGTCCGATGTAGCGCAGGTAGATGACCGTCGACACGATCCCTACCACAAGACCCAACACAAACCCTAGGGCGACTTGCCATCGTTCAGCCTTCTTACCAACGACGGCCGGCTCCGGAGGAGGACTCGGTCCAATGAGTGTGCCGAGCTCAAGGTCTCGGTCCGTCTTTTCGGTTTCGGCTATGACCCGATCCTCTTCACGACCCTCCTCAAGTTGTCTGATCCGCCCGTACGCCTTCCCGAGCTTCTCTGCGAGCCAGGAGTGGTCGATGACCGAATGTACGGCCCTGACAAACAGGCCGATGAGTGCCGGAGGTGCTGTGATTCGCATTCCCTGTCTCATCTGTTCCTCAGTCCGGTCGCATCGCGTCACAATGAAGATCGGAACCTCGGTGGTGGCTGCGAACAGACCTTCAGGCAGCGTGACACTCACGCCATGCTTTGTTGAGCCGTTGACGATGAGCTCCTGCAGGGTCTCATCGAGCCGGATCGCCTCTAGGTCTGTGCCGCTCACATCCTGGACGGTGTAATCAAAACGAAGGGTCACTGTACTGTCCCGGGAAACCGCCTCGCCAAATGGCACTGGAAACACAATCACGCAGCGGCGCTTGATGTCGCCCTTCCGCGGATATACGGTGTAGATATGAGGCTCGTATCGTGCGATGTCGTCCTTCTCACCGGGCATCCTGAGAACTCCGAGGGTGTAGAACCTCTTCACGACCTCCAATTGCCTGAAGAGGGACTTGGCGGTTTCATCGCCGGCAAGGGCATCTTGTTCGAGTTTCTCAAGGACTGGACGTACCTCATCGGTCACGTCGCCCGTCTTCAGCTTCTCGATCACAACAGGGGCATTCTCACGCCATGAGATGAATGCCGAGACCACAGTCGCGACGTCAGTCTTCTCCGTCTTCTTGTCAAGCAGCTCGCGGATCTGTGCAAGCACGGCATTGACCTCCGCGTCAAAGAGTGCTTGGAGCTCTGCATCGTCCTCGCCTGCACTGAAGTATTTCCTGAGCACAAACACCGACTTCAGGGCCTCACGGGTTTCCGTTTCTCGACTGTTCGATAGAGCCTCCAGCTCGTCGAGTTTTTGCTTGAGTTCAGTGGTCAGGTACTGCTTCCCGATCTTGGCCATGAGCACACGCTCATCAACGCCACTCTTTATGACATGCTCCGCCGCCTCGAGCGACCGGATTAGCTCTCGTGGACGTACAGTGATTCTATCGCTCAGACGACAGCGCTCAAGGACGACCTCGCCGTCGCGGCCATCAATTGTCTGATAGAAGATACGCAGGTTGAGTGTCCCCGAGTAGATCTTCACTTCTGCCAGTACTCGGAGATATTTCCACATCTGGGTACTGATTGGGACAAGAATAAGCACTGCGACAATCAAGATGAAATACGCGGGAAATATGGCATAGGCGGCGATCCCGGCGTAGGGTCCGACTATTATGAACAGCAGGAGCAGGTTGTCAATCCTGTCAGCCTTTCGACGCTTTCGTGATGCATTCGCCTTGTCCCAGTCATCGGCCTGATACACCAGGTAGTCATCGGCCGCATGCTTTCCTCTGGCCATGCGCCACCAGTGCAATGCCTTAGTCTTGATGCTCTTTCTGTGTCTGTAGAGCAGAAAGACCACGATGAGCGCAAAGACCGCAACTAGTGCGATCTGAAGTATCTGTATCACAAGTGTGAGAGTAGCGTCGAGTTGCATTCAGAATCACCCCAAAAACACTGTAGGACTTGTTTTCGCGTTTGCTTGGTTTCCGTCAGGCGCCTTCAACCGTCGGTCGTTCAACAGCGCACGGATGACGGTACTGAGTACAATAGCGAGAATCAGAATGATGAAACCTCCGACGAGGATCTTGAGCACGAGCTCCCAGATGGTGTCAGTGACATTCTTCGTCGGCTCGGGGTCTGCAGGAAGGTCGCCATAGATCTGTCTCGCGACGTCCTCGATGACCTCTGCCTGTTCCTCAATGGTGTCGACCTCCGTGAGAAGCGTGATCGTCTGCGCGTAGAGTGTGCTGTTCGTGTTGAGGATGTACGTCAGGACTGACACGGTCTGGTTGTACAGGGTCATGTTCGCGTTCTGGATCTGCGTCAGAATCGTGAGAGTCTGGGCATACAGCGTGGAATTGATGTTCTGAACATCAGCCAGGAGAGTCACTGTCTGCGCGTAGAGGGTTGTATTGACGTTCTGGATGGCTGCAAGAATGCTGACTGTCTGAGTGTATAGGGTCGTGTTTACATTACTTAGTTGCGCGAGGATAGACAGAGTCTGTGAGTAGATCGTACTGTTCGAGTTCGCGACATTCAGCAGGATGTCGATGGTCTGGTTGTAAATCGTGCTGTTCATGTTGGTCAGGTCGAGCGAGATCGTGACGACCTGGTTCTGGGTCGTCGTTATGGTCACGTTGATCTGCGTCGTCAGGCTGAGCAACTGCTGACTGTATCCTGCGAGGTCGGTAATCGTATTGCCAGTGATGACAATCGCTGTCGAAGTCGTGAGATTAGTGCTTCCGGACACTGTTGTGCCATTCCGGTAATCCACGAGCCATGTGTAGGTGTTCTGATAGAGTCTGAAGGGAACGATCTCAAGAGGTGCTATTACTTCGCGGTAGGTGATGCCGCTCCTTGTCAGATTGAAGAAGACATAGTCGTGGTGCCAGGACTGGACCTTCAGGCTGTGGATGTTCACGACCAGGACAAGCTCTTCCGTGCCTGGTGCGAACGTGGTCGTGTTCAGCGTTGCACCGAAACGGTCCTTGACCTGAATCTGATAGGCTTTGTTGCTATAGCTTGTAAAGGCGTCAGTGTATTGACGTGTGTTGTTCCTATAGATGAGGAATGTTTCGAAGGGCACAAAGTCACCTAGACTATCGAAGACCCTGATGTATGCCGTGAAGATACTTGGAGAAACAACGTAGGTGAAGTTGTACCACCAGACGTAATCCCCAACAGTGTAATCTCTGTCGTACTCTGTTCCAGTTGAAGTGATACAGACAGTTACGTTGTGTGCTGTAATGACGTCAGACCTTGGAATCTGGTGCATTCCCTCAAAGTCTGAGTGATAGATGTTGTCAGCGAACAGAGTACCGCTGTCGACACCATCGTCCCAGATCGTGATTGAGGCGTTCATGATGCTGGTCTGGAACTGTATCCAGAAGTAGTCGTCTGTTGGGACAATAGCGAAGGACACGATCTGGAGCGAGTGCAGGATGTCAACTGGGATGACTATTGTCCAGACAGTCCAGTCAAAAGGCACCCCATCAATTGTGGTTTCGACGTTGATTGCTAAGGTCATATAGTACCACGTTGGGTTGAACTCACCTATGATCAGGTCACCTATGTCACCTGTCGTGCTGACGATAGCCCAGTCATCCTCGGTTCCATTCATGTGGGATTGGACTATGCAGTAGACATCAGCGCCTGTGTCCAATGTGGTCCCATTGAACTCCCAAGTCCAAGTCCCGGACATCCAGATCATCCAGACCGCTTCAGGAGAGTATTGGGTCCAGCAGTACGCGACGCTTGAGATAGCGGCATCGTCCCAGACACAGTAGACGGTGTTTGCGCTAAAGCCGACTAGAGGGGTGTCTGTGTTCGTTATCGAGGTCACAACGTAGGAATAGTTGCCGTAGACACTTCGGGAGGGATAGAACGGTGTGGTCCATGTTGAGTTAAAGGTCGCAGTCCCGTTCCACTTCCAGCCCAGACCCTGATAGGTTCCTGTGACTGAAGCAGTCACGTTATATCCCTCGACGGTCCAATGCTTATTGACTGTCACTGTCAGGAGTATCTTGTCCCAGTGGCACGACTTCGTCTTTCCATTGTTGTCGACCACGTTTATGCCGTAGAGGGTTGCGGTTCCATTGACGTAGTTGTAGACTCTGCTCGTCGCACCAGCAGAACTGTCTGTTGTGGTCCAGTTTCCACCAGTCAGGTGTGTCAAGGTAAGGTAGGTCGTGCCATATCTGAGAGAGAACGTGCCTGCGGTGATCGCAGCGTTGTCATAATCATACTCAAGACCGACTGTCAAGAGGGCATAGCCACTGAGTTCAAAGTAGGTCGCGTTCGCGACTATCCACTTGACCTGATCTCTGTCGTAGATCATGGTCACAGATTTACCATTCATGTAGACTGAAGTGATGCCGTAAGCGTTCCCGGAGGTTGCGATCTGATTAAGAACGAGAGAGCCGACGGCAGATGAGGCGTTCGTATAGCGCCAGATGCCGTTCGCGCCAGTATAGGAACAGGCATAGCCATTGATTGTCACTGTGCCTGTGGTGACATCAGCCTCGTCGTAGTCAAAGTGAAGCTCCCAGTCATAGTTGATGGAAGTGCCAATGGGGATTCGCGTGTCAGGAGTTCCTGTGTAAGTGAGGGAGACAACATAGGTCCTGTCCCATATCTCAGTCAATGTCACGGTGTTGTCCTCGACGGTGATCGCGTGAGCATTGCCGGAGGACTGCATATTGTTGTACAGGACCGATGTGACTGAGGCCTCAGAGTCAGTGAAGCGCCACTTGCCAGCAGACTGATAGACTGCGTTGTGACCGTTCACTGTGACAGTGCCTGTGGCGACGTCTGACTCATCATAGTCGAAGTGAAGTTCTACGTCATAGGTCACAGTGTCGGTTATGTTGACACGCGAGTCTCCGGAAGGAGTGACGATTGTGTAAGACACGACACGGGTTTGGTCCCAGATCACATCGACGTTGGAGGGGTCAACGAAGGAAGTGATACCATAGGTGACCTCTGAGACTGAGGTGATGTCGAAGGTGTCTGCTGTTACGGTCGACTCAGAGCGAGTGTACTCGAACCGAGCGTCACCAGCATCCCACGTCATGACGCCGTAGGTCGCGAGGGTCACGGTATCGCCCGAAGTAAAGGCGTGGTTATCGTACTCCAGCTTGAACTGAACATAGACTAGACAGTTGGAGCTAATGTCTACTCGACCATTGACTGCTTGAAATGTCGTTGATTGAATTGCTCTGTCGGCGATATAGGTGTCAGTCGGGTCGGCTCCTGTGATCAGATCAGTTCCAGCAGAACCTCCAGCTTCTGCGACCACTTTCACAGTATAGGTGTCTTGACCGACGACGTCATCAGCATAGGTCTCGCAGGTGAATGTTCCATCTGCGTTGAGTGTGTCAGTCTCCCACGGACCGACGTTTGAACCGTAATGAGTGGCGCTGACCCAGATGTCGATTGCTGAGGATGGGGGTGTAAGTGTAGAACCTTCATAACTGATGTCACCAGTTATGTGGAAATTTTCGTTAAGATCACCGCGGTCAGCTTGAGCGGCGTCATCGCTGGTGACAGTGGGAGTTGTGTCGTACTCAAGAGTTGGAACCCAATCCCAGTTGGTCTCGAAGTAGTCATCATCGCCCGCATCCGAGACATCATGGACAGCTACTCTGAAGTCATCGGCGGTGACTGCGGGATGATTGAAGTGAGCACGAATGTCGAATGACGCGTCAATTGTGTTGCCGGAGCGAGTGGCAGAGGAACCGGACATGTCGACGTAATTGTTATCATCTACTAGCTCTGAGAAGGTGTTGTCATCCTCAGTGTACTTCAAAGTCCAGTAGTAGGTGGAACGCGCGTCGTTGTACAGAGAGATCCAGATGTATTCAATATCAGCATACCCGTCGGCGTCCGAAACGTGAGCGACAATGGAGTAGTATTTGTACATGGAATAGATGTTGTTGGTGTCATCGACGTCGACGCAGGTTGGAGCTTGGACATTTACAGGCGCGGCATTCGATACCCAGACATGGAGTAAGGCGCTGTCTATGTGCCACGACCCTTGACTTGTATCACTGGCCTTAGTACCATCAAGAAATCGAATTGTAAATGTGTCAGATGTCAAATAAGCTGCAACTGAAACATTGTTCCATATCGTTAGTGTAAGACTGGCAATCACGTTGGTCCATGCGGCGCCGGTCCAGACATCGACCTTTAGAGCTTCACCGCCTGCGTCAAAGATGCTCGCTTTAATGCACAGGTACTCATTGGGCTGCGAGTAGTCAACGTCGGTGAACTGTCCCTCTAGGTCCAACTCATAGTTGAGGACAGATGGTGTGATGGTCGCATAGAGCCTTCGATACAGGTCTGTGGCCGCGCTTCTGTCGGTCGGGTCATTTGGCGCGTGGTAATCGGTGAGTGCATCCCAATAACTTATACCGTTCTCCGTGTCGTAACGATACAGCAAGATGTAAGATGTTTCGACAATGATGTAGATGTGATACTCCGTAGATGCGGTGACACTTGGCGGGGTGGAGAAGGTAAATGTATAGTCCTGTGCCGTCGTAGTAACGGCAACCGCACCACTGATTCCATTCGCTAGGATGTAATCGGTGCTGCTCGTGATGAAGGCTTTTGCATTTGATGTGGATGGCGTGGCTGCGAGATAGGCTGTCACAGTCCCAACGGTTCCACTGATTGGGGCGGTCGCATAAGTGCCTCTAGCAGCATCCGCAGCAATGGAACGATATGCAGTGCCTGAGCCCGCATTTGCTCCCATGATCTGCGCAGCGTTTGTGTTCGCCTCTGTCATCGTGTCCATCGCATTATCCGTGGCCTTGAGTTCATTGAACACGTCATGAGTCCCGTGGTCAGCGTGGGAGTCCACATCTGTCTGTGAGTCTATGTAGTCTTCAATACTGGTTCCACCAGACAGGGCATATTGGGAGTCCGGGAGTGATGGTAACTGACTAATATCGGTTTGCTCACGATAAGGATTGACCTGGAAGTTGCTTAGGAAGGGCAGAACAAGCAGTATCAAGAGAGGCAAGATCAGCAGAGTAGACCTATGCTTGAGAAACGTTTTCACCTATCTGCCTCCAGAAGGGCATATAGAAAGTAGCCAACTACCAATATGGGCGGTCCGAAGATCATCAGTAGTTGGATGGCAACAGGCGCGACCTGATCGTAGGGGATCACGGAGGGCAGCGGGGGACCAAAGAGGTGGACTAAGACCTCCCATAAGGTCAGGCAGCATATGCCTATGAATGCAAGCTTCAAGAACCGAGTCTCTAGAACCGAGCTTTCTCGACCCCGTGAATCTCTTCGATGGGAATGATGACTCGTCATTCATTCCACACCTCGCTGTAGTGTTTCATCCTCATCATGCTGAGTCCATGAGGGCCATTAGCACAACCCAGAGCAGCCAAAGTGGGAGAGCGAGGATCAGGACCAGACGATACGCAGCTTCGGGGGCCTCTTCGACCGGGATGCTGCTTGGATATAGTGGCATCCACAACAAGTACGCCAATACTTCTGCTGCGCCGAAGAATATGAGTCCGACAACGAGGAACAGTCTCAGCTCCATTCATTCCACATCTCCCTGAGTTGGAGTTGATGCACACCAACTCCTAGCCTCGTCTGCCTCGCAGGTAGAGGACCACGATCACTACGGCGACCAGTGCCAACACGAGCATCAATGTCGGGAACCCCATGCCGTAGAAGAACTGGCGCACGCCCTCCCAGAACTCGTTCCACCAGGTGAGCTGAGGCTGGTAAGTCGTATTGTTCTCGTCAGGCGGATGCAGCGGTCCCTGATGCCCGAGGTGCATGGCCCAGATCAGTGTCGACAGGACGTCAATCCGGAGCTTGTAGGTCACAAAGACGTTCCTGACGGCTACGTCGGTCCAGTGACCCAAAGCATCAGTATGGTAGTCAGCGCCTGCAGCCAGACGGGCTCCGACCTCGACATCGACGCTCGTCGGGACGCCCTTCAGACCTATCGTGTCTGTGAAGGAAACTGGGTCGAAGGCGTCTGCTGACGTGTACATGTTCAACGCCGAGCCGAGTGAGTTCAGGTTCTGGATCGTGTGGCCATAGTTCTCAGTCGCACCCTCACTGATCAGGCCGTAGTCAAGACCCACGACACTGGCCGACATGATGCCGTTCCAGCCGCCGACGACTGACCAGTTCCCATCGACACCAGCTGGCGTCCACGGGGTCGAGGCGACATTCATGAGGACGACCACGTTCTCGGCGAGGTACTCGAACGAGTAGCCGTAGTCATAGTAACCACTCGGCGGCTTGTAGTAGCTGCCCGCGTCTGTCTTAATGGTCACATCCATGCCGATTGTCCACTGGTAGTAGTACTGGACCCGGACCTCGCTGGCGTTGTTCACGAGAGTGACATTGTACTGGTCCAGGTACGTGGGTGCCTCCGTGGTGATCCAGCTTCCCATGTTCCTTGTGATGTAGTACGGGTAGGAGGTCTCGATCGTTATGCCGGACCTGTCAAAGGCCGCCGGATAGACGCCTTGTGCGACCACAAAGTCCCCGTCGACATCCATATTGAAGGAATGCACGCCGAACCGGTCGAAGGTCGTGTTTCCGAGTGTCGTGGTGTTTATGCAACCCGTGAACTCCCAGCCTCCAGCGAACGGACTGTTCGCGAAGGGACTGTTGCTGAACGCTGAGACCAGCGCGGTACCGAACAGCAGCACTGTCACACCGTAGCAGATCGCGAGATACTTCAGTTTCCGAGATGCCTTTGCGACCTCTCGGGTCTCATGCCGTGCGCATGTCTTATTCTTCATACGTTGTAGACCTCCGTTTGAGAATCAGAATCACCAGTCCCATGGTCACTGCGAGTGCGAGGACCAGATAGACCGGGTTGGCGATGAGCCAGTTCGCCACAATACCAGCCATGGCGGACTCGTTCAATGTCAAATGAGCAATGATGCAGACAGAGAGATCCTTCTTCCAGAGGAACAAACCGCCAAGCAGGTTTCCTCCTGCATAGAGTGCGAGGATCTGTGGCCACTGATTGTAGACTGCTGCATGCAGGACTGCGAAGAGGGCAGCCTGTACTTCCAGTGAGACGAACTTTGCCGCTCCGTCACTCAGACCGTACTGGTCTGTGAGGAACGAGATCATGTAGACCATCCCACCCCTGTAGAACATCTCCTCTCCCACAGATGCGACCGCGAGTGCGATGGCAGTCATGACCAGCAGGTCACCAAAGAGGCCAGTCGCATAGTCGCTGCTGTCCAAGGCCGAGAATGGGGCCAACCTGTCCACGGACGCAAAGACGCCAAACGCCAGCATGGACACGATGCCCTCCACCAGTCTGATCACAAAGCCGAAGAAGAGCCCCCATCCAAGGACGTCCGTGATAGTCTGATAGGTGGCTATGTCCTTGATGCCCGCCTGGCGGCACATTATCCAGCCGCTCACGTAGATGGCGAACATCAGGGTCACGAGCCACTGGACAGCCTGCTCAGCCGTCTGTGCGGCGAGAAAGAGCAGGACGAACAGTGCGCCCATGAAGAACTTCAAGATGATGCCAATCAGACCGACGTAGTAGCCACGGACCTCGCCCTCATCCTCGATGCTATAGCTCTGCTCCACGTCGACCTCCTGAGAGCTGTGGCGCTTCAGTCTCAATGAGGGCACCTACCAGGACGTC
>Ga0315289_10009943_pt1 | contig 13658 bp, 13 predicted proteins | sample YL17G11_40_MG_FD_203452 | JGI IMG/M metagenome (GOLD analysis project Ga0315289, IMG submission 203452) | Sediment microbial communities from Yellowstone Lake, YNP, Wyoming, USA - YL17G11_40 | ecosystem: Environmental > Aquatic > Freshwater > Lake > Sediment | place: USA: Wyoming | collected...
CCTACGATCCAGGAACAATGAACTACGATACAAAATATTACTGGCAGATCATCGCATGGGACAACCACAATGCATCAAACTCCAGCCTCATATGGGACTTCACCACAGCATCACCTGTGACGTGTACCTTGGAACAACCAGTCCAACATCAAAAGTCAGTACCAACCAGAGCAACACCACGTATGATCCGGGAACATTGAACTATAATACAACCTATTACTAGCAGGTAACCGCCTGGAATAACTCCGGTGCCTCAACCCTAGGCCCACTATGGAATTTCACCACAGGATCTAAGCGGTTTCTGTGTGGTGATGTAAGTCATGATGGTTATATTGACATAGCTGATCTATACTATTTAATAGGATACGTTTTTAACGGTGAATCCGCACCAAATCCATACTGTATTGGTGATACTAATGACGATGGAATCCTTAAGTACACCGTCAACTTGAATTAAGCTCTTTTTCAATATACACAGATTTCGCATGATTTTTTTATGGTTTCATCTGTCACTTGTGAAATCTGTGTGGAGGATACCAACGCATATGTACCACATCCATTCTACAAAAGATGAAACCACATAAACCTCTTTGATAGGTTGTTGTTAGTTTCCCTGGTCACGTTTTCATTGATCACACCAACGCAAGTAAAGAAACAGATGAGATTATCAACGATCCCTTTGAAGACCAAGCTTGGCTAAGGAAAAAACATGGAATAAAAATTATAGAAAATGAGTATAAAATATGTAAGGCTATAACCCAGAATCTACAACCCTTTCATGTCTTCTTCCATGAGTTTATCGAGTTCCTTGTCAACCCCTTGTTCATGCGCTATCTTCTGCAGATCCGTAATAATATTTTCCCAGAGGACCTGCTGTGCAAGCGCGTAATCCCACAGGTCAAGGCGTTTAGAACCATCCCCCGTCTTGAATTCCTCAATAAATTCCTTTTTATCTTCATCATTCATGAGTGATCACATCATTCTTCTTCGATGACGCGCCCTTTCTGCGGGTTTTGCGCTTGAGCAATCATCGATATCTCCGCAAGAGCTTCTTCCCATATTGCGTCCTGTTCTATGGCGTAGTACCACATATCGAGTTTCTTTTTGATATCTGCTTTTTTGAAATCATTAAGAAACGCTTTTTTGTCTTCTTCGTTCACGCTTAATCCCAACTAGCAGTAGGAAATACACTACGAAGTATATATTTCTTTATTGTTTTTCTAATTTCAGAGTTCATAGAAAATGTTATTAATGAGGGCACCACCATACAGGTATTCACGGGAGTAGTTATATGGAAAAAGCAACCTTTGGGGCAGGATGTTTCTGGCATGTCGAAGACACGTTCCGAAACACACCAGGCGTGATTTCCACCATAGCGGGTTACATGGGTGGAACATTGAAAAACCCTAGCTATGAGGATATCTACACTGGTGCTACAGGACATGCAGAAGTAGTCCAAGTCACCTTTGATCCCACAGCCATTTCCTACCAAGAGTTACTTAAAATCTTCTGGGAAATGCATGATCCCACAACACTCAATAGACAAGGGCCAGATCATGGAACACAATACCGATCCGCTATCTTTTACCATACGCTGGAGCAAAAAACAGCAGCAGAAAAATCAAAAAAAAATCTTGAACAAACACAACGATACCCTCAGAAGATCGTCACCGAGATACAAAAAACAATGACCTTCTATCCTGCAGAAGAATACCACCAACAATATTTTGCGAAACATGGATTGACAAGCTGCCATCTTTAAAAAAAAGGACGACACAGCATCTTTGCTGAGTTTCTGCTGTATCCTAATGTCCATAAAACTTATTTGTATAACTCTGTATATACCAAGGGGAGAAAGGAGTAATGACACCAAGAAATAAGAAAAAAGTTTTACAGGCTGGAAATATCCTCGCAGTCATCGCAACTATCATCATTAACACCATTGCCGTCGTTCTTCCACTAAACGGAAAAACAACACAGGAATTATCAGATGCTTACCCGAACCTTTTTGTGCCTGCGGGACTTACGTTTTCCATCTGGGGCATCATCTATGTTCTCTTGATCGTCTTTGCACTGTATCAAGCACGAGATCTGTTTAAAAAAGAAGAGATACCAATGTCGTTTCTGTCGCAGATTACTTTTCTTTTTATCGTAAGTAGTATCGCAAACATGGCATGGATATTCTGCTGGCATTACGAACAAGTCGGGCTCTCCTTACTTGTGATGATTATCCTGCTGTTTTCATTACTCGGTATCTATGTTCGTCTGCACATCGGTAGGTCAACGGTCCCCATGAATGAAAAACTCTGTGTTCATGTCCCCTTCAGTGTTTACCTTGGCTGGATTACGGTTGCAACTATTGCGAACGTCACTGCGTTTCTAGTCTGCGTTTCCTGGGATGGCTTTGGCCTTAGCGAACTGACCTGGACTATCCTAGTTATTAGTGTTGGAACACTCATCACACTCCTCATGCTTATCATGAGAAAAGACATCGCGTATAGCCTTGTTGTCCTTTGGGCGGTGCTTGGCATCTACATAAAACGAACCACATCACCAGATACAAACCCTGACGTTGCAACCACCGCACTTGCTGCTATGGTCATCATCCTCCTTGGCATGTTTACAAGCATCGTCTACCAGATATACACGAGAAAAACCAGAAAAAAGATACAGTAAGAAAACATGATGATATTGGGTTGAGAATACCTTTTAATAGACTCCAGTCCGTACCGGCTCCCCAGTATGATTAAGGTTATCTCCTTTGACTTTGATGGAACCATTGCTACCCACCGATTCGCTGATGCATTCTGGTTAGAAGGAGTACCAACTCTTTACGCCAAACAAAATAATATCAGTTTTGAAGCTGCAAAGAAATACATCATAGAAGAGTACGATAGAATAGGAGACAACCGCATCGAATGGTACGATCCTTGCTACTGGTTTACGTTCTTTGATATACACAGCGACTACCATAACCTGCTTCAGCACTACCGATCATCCATAGAAATCTATCCTGAGGTTCCCCAGGTACTCACGCACCTATCCAAACAATATACCTTAATTATCAGCTCCAACGCCAAACGGGAATTCATTGACATCCAACTCCAAGAATCAGGTCTGAAAAAATATTTTTCCACTATTTTTTCTTCAACATCTGATTTTCATACCGTAAAAAAAGTCCCAGATTTTTATGCGATGATTTGTCAAAAACTTAACATTTCCCCAGGGGAAATCGTTCATGTTGGTGACCATAAAGAATTTGATTATACCGCGCCACAACATCACGGTATCACCGCGTATTACCTTGATAGAAAAGAAACAAGCACAGGGCCATTCGTCGTGCATACTCTTATTGAATTTGAAATGAAAATGACGAACGGGCGAAAAAATTCACGTATGCTCAAGGGTTCGCAGAACCGTATCTAAAAAATTTCGATGTGGCACACAACTTGATCCATCACAAGGGTGAATTCTACTACTTCCTCGATATCGTGAACTAAAGAAGTAAACGAACACTCCACCAGCCCTTTTTTTCTTTTATGAGAATATTTATATAATAAGAACTCTACTTGTTATACGTATTTATTTGGGAATGATACATGAATAGGAGATTATTTACAACAGGTGTGATACTTCTCTTGGTACTGACAAGTTTTCCGGGTTTTTCGATTTCTGGTACACCCATTAAAAAAAATTTTGTAACCGATGTTTTACCATATCAGACCTTATCTTCTCATAATAACAATACAGAGTATTGGGCATTGTTAGTAGGGGTTGGTGAATATGCGGGGCACCCTGAGATGGAAGCTCCATGTGACCTAGATGTTCAACATATGCGTGAAGCGCTTCTTTCCTCTGATCAATGGCATACAGATCATATCAAAACGATTATCGGTAAAAACGCGACAAAAATCAACATCATCAAGGGACTGCGTTGGTTAGACAGTATGGAGGATAAAGACGATATTTCGGTAGTTTATTTCTCCAGCCATGGTGGATATCTGTCGTTCTTTGGTGTTCCTATCGATCTTCCTCCGCTGGATGAAGCAGATAGAGCTGATGAGGTTCTCGTGACGTATTATGGTTTCATAAACCCTTTGGCAAATATACGAGATGATGAATTAAACCTTTATTTAAACACATTGGAGTCACATGGTGAATGTGTCATTATTGATTGTTGTTATGCTGGTGGGTTCAATGATACACCGCGTACCGATCAGTTTCTGATAAATACCCGATTTTTCAGGAATGATGGAGCATCGTCTCCTTCTGCCTTTGCAGAAGATTTTTTAAAAGACATCAGCAAAGAAGGGCGTGTTGTTCTCATGGGGACAAGAGAAAACGAACTTGGATGGGCCAGTCCTGATGAGGGTTTACTCTTTACCACTGCTCTCACCGAATCACTTCGGAAAGGGGTTGGTGATTTCAATGACGATGGTTCTATATCAGCTGAAGAGGCATTTTTGGTTGCGAGATCAAGAACTGAACTTCAGCATCCTACCATGTGCGATTGGTATGACGGAGAGTTACTTCTCACGACGAATGAAAAGTACAATATTGATTTCTGGGATGAATGTGAATCTGATTCTCTATGGATGACCGTAGATCATACTGGTGGGGTAGGTGGGGATCTTTGGCATCTCTCCGAAGTCGATTCTCGCTCTCCTACCCACTGTTGGTATCTCGGAGATGAAGAGAGCGGGCGCTATTATAATAATATGGATAATAGCCTGATATCCCTTGCGATACATCTTGGTGAAAAACCGTTGTTAACGTTCCCTGCACGAGGATTACATGAAATTTGGGATACATTATCCCTTGAGGTATCGACCGATAATTGGAGTACATGGTTTAGAGAAAAATTGTATCTTCACTCAGATTGGGAACCTATAGACATCCCGCTCTATTCAACACCATTTGGGGATTTAAGTGGAACAACAATTCAACTAAGATTGAGATTTACATCAGACGAAAGCATCCCTTTTAATCCCTATTACGGTCATGGTTACATCATGATCGACGACATTCTTATTTACAGTGAAAAAACAGAGGTATAAACGTGAATAAAAGCATCATCACTATCAGTGTGAGTACGATTCTTTTATTTGTTGGGTTTCAGAGTGCAACACCTGTAGAAATATCACAGAGAAACGTACTCTATGTGGATGATGACAATACCGTGGGTCCCTGGGATGGTACATTAGAACACCCATATCAACATATATATGATGCCGTTGAAAACGCGAGTGACGACGATACCATCAGGGTCTACGCAGGAATATACACGCATGAATATCCTCTTCGTATCGATAAAACACTGGCTCTTATTGGAAATGGAAGCGATTCAACCTACATTAAAGGATCGAACCTTAAGATATCGAAAGACAATGTGATCGTCAGGGGATTTACGATACATGGATATGACCACAACCCCTCAACAAAAGTGTGTTGTATCAAACTGGAGAAGACAAAAAATTGTAATATCAACAACAACACATTACCAATAGGATTGACTGCCCTGGAGCTATATGAATGCACGAATACCCTGATCGAAAATAATTGTATATTAATCGATTCAAATAAGCCGATTGTGTACCTCTTTTCTAGTCATCATACTATCATGAGAAGTAACGTCATTACCAACGCGACATATGGAACATATCTTGATCATTGTCATGACAATCAAATAGAGAATAACACATTTGGCGGATCTAGTACTTATGTAGGTGTTTATGTGATATCCAGTGATAGTTCCATTATTCGCAGAAATCTTTTCAATGGTTGTTACAAAGGGATTATGTTGGTGTCCAGTGAGAATATGATGCTCATCGGAAACAAATTCGATGACGGTGATCGGCCAATTGATTTGTCTTCATCTCATAATAATACCATCGAGGATAATATATTGAAAAATATATGGGGTTTTGGTATGAATATTCGTACAAGTAACAGGAACGTTTTCCGGAGGAACAACATCACGAGAAATGATCTTGGCATTGCACTATGGAGCAGTAATGATAATATTATAGAAGAAAACATTATTACGAATAATGAGGGGCATGGCATACAATTCGATGATTCGAATAATAATACTGTTACTAGAAATAGAATTATGGAGAACAAGGGTACAGGCATTTTATTATATGGTAATAAAAATATAATAAAATTAAATAGTATAATCAATAACGAAGAGAGTGGCATATTCGTAGGAGAAAGCGCTGACAACAACATAATAACCCGCAACACCATTCAAAAGAATGGTAATACCTCTACGTACTGGACAAACGGAGGAGTACTCTTTTACGAGAAATCTCTGGGGAATACCGTTACATGGAACACTATCGAAGATAACGAAAATTTTGGCATCAGCGCTTCCTCCAGCTGGGTGAACGCCCGGTTCAACTGGTGGGGATCACCTTTTGGTCCAAGCAGAACTGACCACCTGTTACGTGGTCAAAGAATAGTTTCAAAAATGAGTATCATTACTGCTTTTCCATGGTTACTTTTTCCTCTAGCTATTGATGAATGATAGAACAGATAGAAAAAATATTACACTCACCATCTAAATAAAAATGAGAGAGTAACCAGTACTAACAAAGATCAACTTTTCTTCTACTTCCCATTTTCTCTTTACGAAAGATTGTTTTCTTTCAGTTCTTTCTTATGTCGTTTCCAGAGGTATGAAATCAGTAGTGTCAAGAGCGGGCTCATTACATGTAATGCGATCGGTGTAACCGGGTTTTCTATCAATTGGTAACTAATAATGAAGAATGCCCCAAATGATGCCATCATCAACCCGGAGAGAAGCTTGAGTTGTCGTCCCCGCCATTCGGAAAGTTTTATGGTACCAAGGATAAAGGTGGAGAGAAGCACAATGATAAGTAACGGCAACATGTATATGACATTGTAGAGAACGACAGAAGTAGTACACCTGTATTGGAAGAGGGTACGAAGCAAGTTGTGTTATAAATCACCGGGAACCCGATGGTGCAGAGCAGTTCATAAAAATTCACGGTAACAACCAAGTAAATTGTTCCTACAAGCATCGTTTTTAATGAATTATTACTGTTTTATTCCAAATTTTAATATAGGAGAAGCATACAATAATAATATAACGTGATAGAGAGGGAAAAAAATATGAAGAAACTACTCGCCGTAGTAATAATAGGTATGGTAGTCCTTGGTGGACTAGGGGCTGGTGTATCAGGAACGACTCAACCACAAAAAAATTCTCACCAGAATGAAACAAGCGGTACCACGTATGTGGATGAGCTTGATCAGTCAATGACAAACCCGGACGGTGTTCTCCCGGTTGGTTGGTATCACCCTGCACAAAATATGAGCACAAATTTATCTGTCGCACAATCCTTCAAACCGCAGAAGGAAGTACTTACCCGTGTCCAATTTCTTATGGGGAGGAACGCGACAACCACCTATCCCTGTATACTCGCAATTCGAGATAACCTGACTCACAAAGATCTTACCTTAGTACAGGTGAAACCAGCAGAGTTCCCGGTCATGGATCCTGCGCACATGGAAAATCTCACTTGGGTTACCTTTGATTGTAACGATATCTGGGTGACACTCAATCAGACCTATTATATCGTGTTGTACTCTGCGAATGTCACGAATAATTTTTATTATGTTTCTGGGAACGGCACGAACCTGTACCCCAATGGAACAGCGTATCTCTCCATAGATAATGGAAACACATGGCAGGAGATCACCAATGCAGACGGCTGCTTTAAGACCTATGGATTACGAGAAACATTCCTTGACCTAACAGTTAAATTTAACCCGTTTGGCCCATCGTTCATCATCAGAAACGTAGGGAATTACACTGCCTGGGATGTCACCTGGAATTTCACCATCAACGGCGGGATTTTTGGAATGATTCATCGGACAGTTATTGGTACGTTATCAGAGCTGGCACCAGGAAACGAAACTATCGTTACCATGGGTGGTCCTATTTTTGGGTTTGGTCCTGTGACGATCTCAGTTCGTGTCTCTGCCGCTAACGCACGGGAGAAATCCGCTGAAGTAAACGCGATGATTCTGTTTATCTTCTGGATCATCAAGTAGGCACCCTTTTTTTCTTTTTATTTTCTGCTAAGAACAAGAGAAGAAAAAAACATCAGTCAGCACAGATTACCCAATGTATCTGATATCATCTGGCTTATCCTTTACCATTGACTCCATTTCATTGAGCTGCTGCGCAATGTACTCGATTTCTTTTGCTTTATCCTCAAGACGAGAAAAATCAATGTCAATATTCACGGCTTTTGTCAGAACCTTCAGGACTGCTTTTGCACTCTTTGGATCCACGAGATACCCTGGTGTTTCCCCCATGAAACAGGTACCGGTCATGCCTCGCAGTTTTCCTAACCCAAGCAGCAGGCCACTCGCACCAATAATCCCGCCACCCGGCTCATTTTTCTTGAAGATTGCACCATATTTCTTCATGGTTTTAACCAGTGATTTATGAGTAGTTGCAAAAAGTACTTTTGGATCTTTGATTTCACGACCAAGGCCGTACCCACCAAGCGTGAACATTTGTTTGACGCCCAGGGCTTGCAGGGTAGCAAGAATAGCCTCAGCAATCTCATATTGTCCTTGCGAGGAAAGCCCCTGGTAATCACCTGTTAAAAACACAATATCTCGTTGATTGCGTTTCTTTGCTTTCCAGTAGAAAAACTCATTATTCACTAATTTGACGGTCCCATCTGGATTGATGAATACCTGTGGAGGAAAATCTTTACTGTAGAGCTCCGCGAATTTTTTGGCATGCATCACATCTATGAGATGTTCAACCGCAAGCTTACCCACATTACCTATCCCGGGTAATCCTTCAATTAAGACAGGGTTTTTCAGCTTCGGTTTTTTTTCCACATAACGGATTTCTACAAGATCCATGGTTTTAACTCTCCCCAAGTTTTTTTAACGCCCGACGGTACTTCCCATAATGATCCTGCGGGGAGAACCGTGCAGGTTTGTTCGATATGGTTTTTTGTTTGCAGGTGCCACACACAGGATGAAGGGAATATTGTTGACAGTGTTTACAATACAGGATTTCTGACATTATTCTTCGACTTCTCGTTGAAACTCACATTTACCTTTTATTGTTGTCATATATGCTTCTGCGCGATCCACTGCTTTCTTCATCTGTGATTCCGCTATCTTATAATCAGGTGCTTTGACTTTGATCATGTAGCGAGGCGCACCAATGTATTTAATGTCGATAGTCACATCATCAAACTCACTCTTCTCAGCAACCGTGAGTGCCTCTTTAATATGATGAACCCCATCAGGTAAGTAGGTTGTCAGCAGCAGCATGCCTTTGATTTCTACGAAAGGAACCGTGATGCTGTCCTTTGCCACCTCGTCAAATTTCTTCAGCCAGTCACCGGTGAACCCATCGTTTTTCAAGGTGGCACTGTCATAGGCGCATTCTTCAAATGCGGCATACAGTGTGCCATATTTTTTTATGAGTGCGTCCCCAAACTCTTTGGAACATTGCTCCTCTGTTTTACCGAGGCCTTGTGCGACTATTTCAAATAACTTGGCTGCTTTCTGCGCGTTTTTCCAGTCCTGGATTTTTTCTCTTCGTTGATGGTCATTGACCTTTTTAAGAGAAAGATCGATATGCTTCTTCGGAATATCAACATAAACGACCTTACAGACGATTTTTTGCTTTTCCCGGACAAAATTACGGATACGTTTGACCCACCCGGTTGCGATTTCAGAAATGTGGATGAACCCTTCTTTGTTTGGGTATTCATCAAGTGAGACAAACGCACCAAAGTTTTGGACTTTGGTAATCGTACCGACAACGAGTTCTCCTTCTTCAGGGTACTCCTTCTTCGACATGCAGAAAAACCTTATTCGATGATTTCTAAAATTGTTCCTTTTATTTTCGCTTTCCCACCGATAGGTGTTGCGAGTTTACTGCCGCAAATATGACACAGGACAGTGGTACTTGCTTTATCAAATAAGACTTGTTCGTTTTCACAATCATTGCATCGGACTTTAATGAACCTGCTTTTTGGCTGATCCATAGCTTTATTCACCTTCTATTTCAAATTTCTTTGAGCGTAAACTCGGAGGTTGATGCATTTTCTTGCACACAGTGCACATAAACCGTGTCGCCACCCGCCTGCTGGTTTTCTCACGACCTTCTGGTTTTGGCCGAGGGAACCCTCCGTAACCGCTGGTCGCGCGTCTGAATCGTCGTTGTCCTCGTTTTAACTCACTTGCTTTCCTCTTTTTCATCTTGTCGACTTCATGAAGCGTATGTTTCTTGCAGGTGGGACAGTATCGCTTGACTTTCCTCGGTATCTTCATAGATATCACAGTTCGATTGTATGGGTAATAAGGAGGTCATATATAAAAATGTAAGGTACGTTATTTTACTTGTTTTACCACACCTTTTTTTAGGAGTGGAGTACCCATTTCTTTGGGGAGTGTTAACACATCTTCTTTTCGTAACGAATATGTTTTCATATCAGTGCCGACAAACTCAGGGGTATCTTCAATCACCCGCACGATGGGGTTGGTATTTGGTTCATTTTTTTGTTGAGTGATACCAGGTGGCGATTCATGGTGTTTTTTGATGGCATGTAATGTTGGTTCTTCAAGGATTTGTCTTCGAGAACCCGTGATTTGTTCCACAAGGATATCATAGAATTTTTTCTCAGAATCGAGCAGATTTCTCAGCTCAGGGATCCCCCCGCGGACCGTTGACAAAGCATCTCGCACTATCTTTTTTTCACGCAGTTCATAGATGCTGTTCGCAATCTTTTTAGTATTTACGATTTCATCTGAGAATAATTTCAGTTTTTGCGGGTTTTTTTCATCCTTGACCGAGTTTTCAAGATTTTTCAGATACTTGGAGAGATCTTGGTAAAAAAGTATATCAATTTTTGTAAACCCTGCTGTTGTCTGTTCTGCTTGTTGAATACGTCGAAGGGTTTTGTAGTTAATCTCTTCTTTTTCCATAGTTCTTGTCTTGAGCATCGTCGTCTCCGTTAAATATTTTTAGCTCAAAGTAAGTTTTATATAGGGTATGTTTCTATTAAATATGGGGAAAGGAAATGACAGTAAAAAATAGTAGAAAAGAATTGACTTTTGTAATCATTGCACTTTTTGTTTGTACAAGCATAACGCCTGCTCTTGGTGCTTTGAACCAAAAAAAACAGTACGACCTCAATGTTGCTGATACCAACAGTCAGACATTACCAGAAAATGTCGTTGTAACCTGCTATACGTTTGGTTACCCTGGAAAAACACAACGCCAAATCACCATGTCTCGAGCAGAGGCGGAAGCTTTCTACAACAAACTCAAAGAAGCCCAGATCGATCTTGCCTGCGACCCTTTCTCTGAACAATCACAACATGCCCAGCAAGAGATCATTTCCCTAGCCCATGACTATAACCTTGTCTCCGAAGGATTCTCACTGAAAAGCATTCCCTCACCGTTGCTTTCAACCGCATCTTCACAGCAAAAAACACCAGTACCCCTAGCCTTTGGGTCAAAAGCAACAGAACGCATCTGCACCTTTGTAACAACAGGCTCAGGTGCTGCACTCCCTATTATCATCCTCCCACGATTCATACCATTTCTTCTCACTCCTATCCCGCGAGTATTTGTCGGATGGAACGCTCGTGAAGGAATCACTTCCTGCGGAGGACTCCTTTCAGGAACAGGATTTATCGCGTACGGGCCACAAAAAGGACTTGCACTCGGATTCTGGGGCATCGGCCTTACCTTCTCCCTCCCACCGGTCATGAACACCTACGGACTCATTGGTTATGCGCTCTATGCGACCGTAGAAGCAGATTACATCGAAAGATACCCGCCAAATAACCCACCGGTTGTCTCAGGTATAGATCCAGGAGACGGCGAAATCAACGTTCCACTTAGCCTCTCTGAGATTCGATTCCGCATCGAGGACGCAGATGCTGATCTGATGAGTTACTCAGTAACCACAACACCAGATATCGGATCAGGACAGGGAAACCTCAAAACCGATGGAGTATACAGCATCCCGATCAGCGGCCTTCAAAGCAAAACCCTGTACACATGGCACATCGACGTCACCGACGGAGAAGACACCTCAGTCTACGATTTCAGCTTCACCACGGAACCCGTAGAACCAATCATTTCTAATCCCGTACCAACAGATGGCGAACGTCTGGTACCCACTGATATCACAGAACTGAAGTTCACCCTTAAAGACTATCAGGGGGATGCGATGGATTATACCGTAGAAACATCACCAGACGTTGGCTCTGCCAGTAAAAATGGTGTTCATGATGGAACCTTTTCAGTTCCTGTGGGTAGTTTTTCTCTCACCACTGCGTACCGCTGGTACGTAAATGTAACGGACGGTGTGCATTGGACAAGGAAAATATTTAGTTTCGAAACCGGGTATCCAGCGCAGTTTAACCCATTTGAGTTTGGCTGGCAGTACCGAAAACAAATCACGATTGATCATACGAAGGTTGCTGGTGAGCTTTCATACTTCCCAGTTCTGATAAACATCATTGATTCGGATCTGAGCCAGAAGGCACAAGCAGATGGTGATGACATTCTCTTCATGAACAGTGCTGATGTTTCAACACGATTGAATTATGAGATTGAATCTTTTAATAACAACACAGGGGCACTCATTGCCTGGGTAAATGTCACCCATCTTTCATCAAGCGAAGACACTATGTTTTACATGTACTATGGGAATCCAAGTTGCCTTACTCAACAGTATCCTGAGAAAACATGGGACTCGAACTATGTCATGGTTCAACATATGAAAGACATTACAACCTCAACAACTGGAGATTCAACATGTTATGCAGTTGGCGGTACTAAAAAAGCAGCAAACGAACCTCTTCAAACAACAGGGCGGATTGGATATTCACAAGACTTTGATGGGACAGATGATTGTATTGCATTTGGGACTGGACTCCCCATGAGTGGTGCAGGAACGGTTTCCTTTTGGTTTTATTATAAGAATACGGGAAATGCCGCCGATAGGTTGGTGTTTGTAAAAAGACACACTCACGCTCCTACGGGAACGAATTATCAGTTCTCTGTAGCACCAACTCATCTTAATCAATTTCCGTTTTATAATGGAGTTAGTCATGTTCATTTTTGGACTCCTCCGGTTAATACTTGGGCATATGTGACGATTGCAAGAACGGGAGTAAATCATCTGTTGTTATATGTAAATGGGACATATAATGGTGATTTTGGCGTAGATTGGGGAACGGATGGCACATGGCAAACAGCATTTGTTTATGTGGGGGGTAGTCCAGAGGTCGATGGATATTATTGTGGTATGAAAATGGATGAATTGCGTGTATCAAATTATACACGAACAGCTCAATGGATTTCAACAGAATACAACAATCAAAACGATCCATCAGGTTTCTTGAATGTTGGACCTGAAGAACCAGGACCTTAATCTTTTAACAAAATTCAATCTAATCTACCTACTGAATATATCGAAAAATCTTGTAGTGAATTTCTTGCTTCTCCATTGTTCTTATCTATCACATCATCACCGTTAAATATTTTTAGCTCAAAGTAAGTTTTATATAGGGTATGTTTCTATTAAATATGGGGAAAGGAAATGACAGTAAAAAATAGTAGAAAAGAATTG
>Ga0315289_10009947_pt1 | contig 13655 bp, 19 predicted proteins | sample YL17G11_40_MG_FD_203452 | JGI IMG/M metagenome (GOLD analysis project Ga0315289, IMG submission 203452) | Sediment microbial communities from Yellowstone Lake, YNP, Wyoming, USA - YL17G11_40 | ecosystem: Environmental > Aquatic > Freshwater > Lake > Sediment | place: USA: Wyoming | collected...
GCAGCACGCTTTTGGTGCCAGCGCACAGCAATAACCTAATATCGGTTGACCTTCTCTACCATCATTTATCTGGAAGTGGTCGCACGAAAAACAGCACACTCCCTCTGGATCTGCTTCGGGATTGTGATCGTTGCCAGGTTTTCCCTCCTCTACGCGGCGCTCATCCGGATCGAACGTCGCACGTTTGAACTCAGCGCACCAATGCGTTTCGGCTCCGTATATAGGCGGCCAGTAGTTGTTAGTCATGGTCTCTAGTGGCCCGCAACAATGTTTCGGAGGGTGCGCGCGGCATTCTCCTGTGTTCGCTCCCTGTTCCTCATGCCGGAATTGCTGATACTTATCGCAATTCCAGCAATTGAACTTTTTATTGATTGGACACGGTATAGGAGGGACTGGTGAGTAAAATCCATTCATGTTTTTTCTCCTTCAGGCCGTAAGTGCGGCCTGTTTGGAATGTTTGAAAAACCTGCTTATCGCATAAGCGATAATCGCGAAAATACCGATTGACCAAAAATCGCCTTTATCGGTTTTAGCGATTTCGGTATTTGAGTTTTTGTATAGTCGCCATACTCGCATAGAGTATTGTGCGCCCTTCCCGATACCCTGAGTCGCGAAGCGTTTATAGATCGCTGGCACGGTTAACGGTTGTCGCAGTTGTTTCAGTATCGACAGAGCGTTTTCCAATGCGCCCCAACCAGCGTTATATCCGGCCAGGGCAAGCTGAAGTTGTTGTTCGGTTGCGTTCCCTGGCGATGCGCCAGGGAATCGGACAGGATCGAACTTGTGGAGTTTGGCGACTATCAGCGCAAAAAACCAGCACCCTACCCGGATCTGTTGCCGCGCGGCGCGTTCGTCGTGGCCTGTAAGATCTTCGATAGTGATCGTTGGCGATTGAGTTTTGTTGTACATCTCGACGACCGCAGGGATCGTCTGCATCAATCCCGCCTCATGGGCAAACAACTGTTTCGCGCCTTTATCGGTAGGCAATTCTACGGGCTGTTTCACGATCCCGCCTTTGATCCCTACATGCCCGCCGCTTTCTCGTTGAATGATCGCTAGTACCAGATCGAGCGGTATATCTCGGCACTCCCAACCCGCCCAAGCTCGCAACGCTTCAACCGTTGGTAGTAGTGTCATTACCATTGCCAGCCATGTTCTGAAGACCACTGTCCGGCCTTTGTGTTGATCGGCTGAGTGAATCCTTGTAGACGACCGGCTAGAGAGTGGAGGTTATCAGCGCCCGCACCTAGATAGGCGAATAGCCGGAAATGTCGCCCCGGAGGTACTAGCCAAAACACTTGATTGCCGTTTGATCCAGGCATACCGAACACGAATCGATTGTCCTGCCACCTCGGACCTCTAGGCCCTAAAGTGAAATCGGAAAACCATTGTCCAGGCATATACGGAGCAATGCCCTGGTACGGTTGCGGCGGTATAGCAGGCCAGGAATTCGAGATTTTTAACGCGAACTCTATCTGCACGCCATTTCGACGGAACGACAACAGATCGATCATAGTACCAGTAGCTCCTGGCTCGCTTATTACGTTCGTACATTCCACCCAGGTATTGATCCCTTTCACTACGCCGAATTCCCCTTCAAATGTGCTAAATCTCGCCAGCTCAAGCACATCTCCGTCCGCAAAATGAAACTCCTCTGTCTGCATCCAGAAACAGTTTTTGTTACCGAGCTGCGATTCTTGGTATCGTTGCGCGTGGGTATTGCTAGCAGGATCGTTGAGCTGATTGATACGCCGTTGTTCGAGCGGAATAGGTTCTCGGCTCAGATTGTAGAGCGTCTCACGGTCGAGCGTAATTTCGGAATGAGGTTTCAGTAGCGGCTTGATCCGTGGAGGTACGACAAACCCGGCTTTCACCGCTCGACGATAGGTATCCCCCAGCAACGCCTTGATAGCCGGATCGTCGATATTCAGGTATCGAGACATCTCAGTCTACTCGTTCAAGCCCTTCAAACACCACTTGCACGGTGAAGAAATCCGTCTCTCCCCCTCGTGTGCGTTCGTTTAGGATCTGAGCGTGTATCGTTTCCGAACCTGGCAGCGTCACCGGCGCGTCGAGATCCAACCAGGTTCCGTGCCGGATCGATCCCCGCATGTCGGCCATAGGTATCGATCCCTTCCAGAACCGCGTGGTTTCGTGGATAGACCAATCCAGCCGATACAGGCCGTCCTGGATCTCATCGGTAGGTTTATCCACGTTTTCGAGGTCCACGATGATTTGATGCTTGATCCTTTTAAGCACGAAGGGGCGGTTGTTGAGCGCTATCTGTCCGCGTTGCGTCGCTCCTGCCAGTGCGCCGCACTCGATATCCACTGCGTACTCCATCGGAATAAAGCGAGGCTCCTTTTCTATTCCGGTTGTCTGTTCTTGCATTTTTTTTCCCTCGTCTCTCTCAGAGGTCACAAACCAGGGCGGGCGGAAGTGAGATCGCCCGCCCTGGCTTGTGAGTGCCTAACTGGTTAGTACCAGTATTCCCCTCGCTGTTGCACGAGCCTGTAGCCGCGCAAGCTCAGTTCTATGAGCGCCTCGTTTTCGAGCGTGCCTTCGCCGTCCGGACCTTCGTTGAAGTCGAGCACCTGCGGCGCGGCCAAGAAGGTGAGTAACGCCTGCGCGTAGGGGCTGAATTCGAGCGTCGCCTTGATCGGTGTTTCGCGCGGGATGTTCAGATATTCGGTCCACTTGAAGCGGTTGCTCATGTGCTTTTCGCCCTGCCCTACGTTGTCGCAGTAGGTCGGGTTCGCGGGCGATCCATACTGGATCGATCCGACAGGCCCGAATCCGGCCGGAGCCATCGGGGCCTTGATCAACAGCCGGTCATCCTCTCGGATCGTGAACCGCAACGCGCAATGCTCAGGAACGATCTCCTGGAACACTTTTGCCGCAGCTTGCGAGCTGACAACGAATTGCGCGTTGTAGGGCGATGGATAGATGAACCTCGCGCCTATCGATTCGAGTATGAACGGCCACGGCAATTTGTCGATAGACTGGACGTTCGTGTATTGGATACCTGCTATCGAGCTGTTTCGCACGTTGAAAAACGGGATTGTTCGGACCCCGGCCAAGGCGGCGAACGAGGTATATCCCTTCTGCTCTCCGTTCGGTTCGGTTTCGAGAAACTTGGAGATCCTTACGGTGTCGTACAGAATCCAAGCCTCTTTGACGTTGTTTGCGCCTTCCGGCGCCGTTCCCATACCTGACATGTTTTTTTTCTCCTGTGTTTTTAGGTGGCCGGTTTTCGTGCTCACCTATTGTTTCGCGTATGCCCTTGTGAATTCGTCGTCCGCTCCCATGCTGGGTTGCACCGGCGCGAGCTGCCCCATGCCAGGCTGGATCGGCACGATCTGTCCCATGCCCGCCGTCTCCGGCAGTCTATGTGATTCGTCTATCGGCTTCCAGGTGTAGTCGGCACCCAGCACATAGGGTTTTCCTCGTTCGTCCCACGATATCGAACCTGGCAGCATTTGTTGTCCGGACACTTCGGGAAGCGCCTCTTCCGGCACCTCCTCTTCTCCGGAAAACCACTCCGACATCTTCTCGTTTTTCGCTGCGACTTCGTTGATGAAGAACTTGTACCCCATGAGCAGCAACCCGCCCTGAAAGACGTGCTGTGCGCTGGCGCGGCCTTTGAAGATCGCGCTAGTGCCGACTCCGGCGATCCCAGCTCCGAGCAGACCGAACAGGTAATGCTTCCAAGTCCAGTCATCGCCCTCTCCCCCCGGCTCTGTGACAAACCGCTTCGCGGCGAATTTCGCGGCGAGCGCTCCTATGAGCATCGGCCAGGCGGTTCTAAACGCCATCGGGAGGTTGATCCCTGCGATTGTCGCGCGTGCGTACCCTCCGGCGCGGCGTGTCGCACCTGCTAGAGTAGCGGGGTTGCTTTTGCGGCGTCGCTTTCGTGCTGGCTCGTTTCTTCGTTTGATTTTGATGCTTGTTTTTCTTTTCGGGTTATTCATGTTCTTTACTCTCCTTTTTGTTTTTCTCGGATTGATCGCGATTATCTCAGGCATTTTTTTTACCTCTCTTATCCTGTTATCCCTTCGGCTTTCACCCGAAGTTTTTTCCCTGTCAGTATCCAGAATTCTCGCGAGGGATCGCAATGAATCGCGACGGGGTTGGAGAATTCGTGAACGTATAACGTATCTGTGCGGGTCCATTTATCGGAGCCATAGGTCAGTTCCGTAGCTGTGCCTATCGATTTCATTTGGAGGTTGTCCGGGATGGATAGAGAGAATTGCATATCCCAATCGAAATTAGACCATTCCGAGAACAGTCTTTTCGCATCGGCTAGTTTTTTTACTTTTCTTACTTCTACGATTTCCGAAATTTTCGTTTTGCTCTTTTCGTTCGGTACGATAAACAGCGTTTTGCCCTTTTCGCACGTTAGTAGGATTGAACTCGGAACGTTCCCGGAAACCGGAAAAGCGAAATGCACGGTTTCGGCCGTACCTATCGGCTGATATTCCAGCTCGGTAGGATACCCAAGTACGGCCATGACCTCCGGCCAGATCGTTCTAGCAACGTTCGTTCGTGTTTTGGCGCACGGATTCGTTTGTCGGCTCTTTTTTATCCGGATCTTATGTTCGCTTTCATGCCCCGGACGTGGACAACCCACGATGATGTTAAGCCCTTGTTTGGTGACTATTGTTTTGAATGTTCCCTTGACGAAATGAAACGAGGGTCTTACCCCTACTCGAATGAACCGACCTTTTTTTCCGGCCCTGAGTTTTTTTACTGTATGGCCCTGTTCTTGAAGCCATTTGATCACTGCTTTGTCGGTCCATGTTTGCTTAGATCCGTTAGCAAATGTGAACTCACGGTCGAACAGAAACGCTTGAATTTCCATGCCGCGCGGACAGCGTTTTATGATGTTCTCACGCGACATGTTTCCCTCTGGTACTCAGCCAAATTCCGATACCGAGCAGCGCTAGAATTCCCCAACCCGCACCCTTGCCGAGCAATTTGTCTACCAGCCCCCGGCCATCTTCTGTATTGTTCGCCGTCTCGATTTCTGCTTTTGCGTTCTGCTCTTTGAAACGTTGATATGCTGCTCGCACGTCCGCCGGAGCGGCGGACATCTGCTTGTCGGTATCCAGGATTTGTCGTTTGAATTGTTGCGCGGTTTTTTGCAACGAAAAATCCAGCGCTGACTTCGCGAAAAACAGACCGGCGAGCAATACGGAACCGATCACTAGAGGATACACGATAGGAAGCCCTAAATAGACATCGTTCTGGTATTCCTCGCGCGTCATGCTGATAGGCGCGAGGATAGAAATATCGGCGTCTCTGAAATGAATGGCATACTTTCGTAACTCTACGCCTTGCTGCAAGCGGCCGAGTCGGTTGTATCGGTTGAGCAGTTCATTGATCTCTGTTTGGTTGTCATCGGTCCATACCGACATTCTCGGATACCGAGCGTCGAAAAAAGTTTGCAAGAGCGCTGCCAGTTCCGCGATCCGGGTCATACCTCTAGCTCTAGGTGTAGTGTGAGATCCATACTCGCGTTTAGCCCGCTCCCACAACGCGATCTCCGATGTTATCGGATCGCGTTCTTGGGTCGCTATCTGTGCCGCTCCGATCATCTCATCATCCTAAAAATATCTTTGACAACGCGGATAGTCCCAGCAATACGCCAAGCCCGGACCCGCCTTTAGCTGCCCCTTCTACGGTTCTGATTCCACCCGGCGGCCCCATCGGCCCCGGCGGTCCAGGCGGCCCCATCGGCCCAGCCTCAAGAGGGTGCGTTCTGAGATAGTCAAGTAAGGTGTCTCTAATTATTGCTGCGGTCGCTGTTCCTGGCGGCCCAGGCGGCCCCAACGGTCCAGGCGGACCCAACGGCCCCGGCGGACCCGGCAGTCCCGGAGATCCAGGCGGCCCCATCGGCCCAGCCTCAAGAGGGTGCGTTCTGAGATAGTCGAGCAGAACGGCCTTTATGACTGCTTCGGTCGCTGTACCCGGCGGCCCTACAGGGCCGATAGCGCCCTGTGGCCCAATTGGCCCCGGCGGCCCTACAGGGCCGATAGCGCCCCGTGGCCCAGCCGGACCTTGCCGAGGTGCCGGACCTACTTCTACTTCTATAGGGGCGGGACCGGGTACTTCGGCGGGACCGGGTACTTCGGCGGGACCGGGTACTTCGGCGGGACCGGGTACTTCGGCGGGACCGGGTATTTCGGCGGGTCCGGGTACTTCGGCGGGTCCGGGTACTTCGGCGGGACCAATCGCAAGATCGCCGCCTTGCGGCGGTAGCCAGATAACCGGATACTGATTGCCGGAACCAAACCCAGCCGTAGGATTGGCGATCCCCGCGTATTTGGGTTCGAGCTGTATCCCGCCTTGTGGGAGTAGTTTCGAATACGCCTCATAGCCCTTCGTGGATCGTCTGACATGCGCGTTTCTCGGCGACGTATTGATCCAGAACAACGCGCGTTGCACGGTTTCACAAAGCTTTTTATCCACGTAGGCTTTTTTGGCGATCCCGGCCATAGTCTCGCCTTTGGCCGGTTGATAATAGGCGTTGGCTATCGGTGTTTTGTGTAGAATTTGCGCCGCCGTCTGCCCCAAATATCCCGAACGGCGGTATCTCATTTCGAGCGGTATCCAGCCTGCCCCGCGTTGTGGATATAGCATCTAAAAACCCCCTTCCAGCGGTTCAACCGTCATGCCTAACATCGTCGCCAAGTGGCGCAATGTACCGGGTTGATAGACTGGATAAGGATATCGTTTCTGTGCCGTAGACGGGTAAGGATACTGATAAGGGTATTGCGGATATTGCGGTTGCGGGTATTGCGGATATTGCGATTGCGGATATTGCGGATATTGCGGGTAAGGATACCGATATTGCGGGTATTGCGGATATGCGGCGGGCTTTACGACTCGTAGCGGTCGCGCCACTTTTGAGATTTTCGCTGCTCGACGTTCTGCAACGATTTTCACCCTGACTGGTTTTAGTTTTAGAGCTTTTATCCGTTCGGGCTTTTTTGCGATTACCACTTTTTTCTTTTTCGCTTTTTCGTGTTCTTGTTTTGCGGCTTTTTCCAGGTGCTTCTTGAATACCGCCGCGTGTTTCGCCGATTTGAAAATCGGCTTCCCTTTTTTGTCTGTCACCACCCCGGTTGCGGACATGATCTTTGCTATCCGTCCGGCTGTGTATAGCCCCGCTGCGATGGCTGGGCCATAGCCAGGTATCAGGGCGGCGACCGGCGCGAGCTTCGCGGCGTACTTGCCTACGAACTTCGTTAGGGGTCTGACCAGTTTCATCGCGATCTTGTGCACCTTGCCGTATAGTTTGAGCAGATACTTTCCACCCGGCAATTTCTTTATGAGTTTTTTCGCGGCTCCTGCGATCTTGTGTACTACTCCCTTGACCGCTTTTTTGACCCGCTTGAACAACTTCTTGAAAAACCCCCATCCTAAGCCGACAGGTTCGACGTACTGATATACCTGCCCGTCGTCACCCAGCGCTACAGAGCCGATTCTGGGCCGCCCGTACAGCGCTAGGTGCCGAAAATCTTCAGGGGCAAGCTCCAACATTCGTGTTCGTACCAGATCCACACCTTGAAACACCGCGTCCGTGTCCCCCTCGTCAACCTCCAGCAATAGGCCAGGGTCATCTAGGATTCCCAACACCGAGGAATAGGCACCGAATTCTCGTAACCCGGACACTGCCCAGTCATCGGGCGATTGTTGATCCGATCCGGCCAGCCCGAAACGATCTAGGCCGTAATCCGGAAAAATTTGTGTTTGTTGCTGCTGCTGCATGTTAACCCCTTTTTTTTTTCGATCTCTCCGGCATTGCCAAAGGCAACGTCTTTGAATTGAGAGAAATCGCCTTGTCTAAACAGTCGTTGTCCTGCCAGATCCCAAACCGCTAATCGATCATGAGGCGGTATCCAGCCCAATTCGTGTTCAGGATGCCCCACTGCATCGACAGCCACCCACCCCAGCCGTGGGATTTGAACACGCGGGAAAACATGGGTAAACAGAGATCGCGATCCAGGTCCGGATACGGTAACTATCTGCACGGGTAATCCTATCGCAGTAATCAACGCACCTAACGCTACGGTGGCGTCGTCGCAGTCTCCCCAACCGCGTTGACCCGGTTTCGCGGCGGCTCCTAGTATCAGGTTATGAATTGCGTTGCCCGAAACACAAACCCATTCTCCGTTTTCGCGCACGTAGCGCCAACGTTTAAGAAAGTCGTCGTATATTTTCTGCACTTGACCCAGATAGTCTTTAGGTTCCGCTTCGGAAGCCAAACCCGCGGCATACGCCCGGATCTCGAAATGTCGCGCACCGTCGAGTATACCGCGACCGATCAACTGCACGGTACGAGCTATCTGAGTAGCAATGTTAGGGGTTCGTATTCGATGGATCGTTAGCCAGGGAGCTGACATTTTTCGGCGGCCGTCCTCGTCGTCTGCTTCCCTGTTCTCGATCAGAGGATAAGGGAGTTATGTTTCCTAAGTCAACGTTTTGTTTTTCACCTGTCTCAGTGTCGATTGTTTCTTCGTATTGTCCCATGAAAATCGACATTACGCGGTTGAGTTGTTCCGGGTCCATCGATTCGACACGTTTATGCAACTGGATCGCTAGTTCCTCATCTGATATTTTGTCGATTGTTAAATTTTCACTTTCGGTTGTTTTTCGTTCCGGCAATTCCGGAATTTTGACCGAGACAGATTGTTTATTTTGCATTTTTTCAAGTTTCATTTTTTCTTTCTGCATCAGCATCTTGAAAAAGTCGTTCATCGTTTGCTTGAAAACATCTTCTTCACCGGAACCGTGTTCAGTCCAACCCAGATCCTCACGTAGTTCTTCCATCTCTCGCATGGTCTGTCCTAGTTCCCGCAACTGTTCCAAGCTCGATTTCTGCTCGATTACAGGTACGGATTGAATAGCAGTAGGTGATGCACTTTTGCGCTCGATTTGGTCTACCCGCTTTTGGAAAAAATTCAACGTCTCCTGGAACTGTGCGTTCTGTGATCGAATGAATTCGGTAAACACTCCCATGACCGCGCCAGGTCCGAATGTAGGGTTTTGTTGACTCTCCGGATTCTGCATGATGTTCCCGTCACCGTCTCGGGGTGGATCGGGAAACGTAAACCGATAACGACCGACATACGCCCCGCGTGCGTTTCGTAACGTAGCCATCAATCGTTTTCCGCCGCACAGATCGCGGATATATTCCTTGTCAATAACCTCTTCCGGCCGCACCTCGATAGTCGTTAGGTGTCCCTCGCAAAATCGAGGCAGCAACCGTTCAATTTCGAGCGTCCAACCCGATCCCGCGTCTGCCAGAGCTGTCCAGAATTTTCGTTCTTTATCTACTCCCTCTTCAATTTCACTTTCTTCCAGCGTCATTTCCGGCTGTTTTTCGTTCATTTTGCCTGTTCTCCTTGAAAATGGCCCACAATCGAGCCTGTATTTATTGGAGTATAAGCCAGAAAACAGCCTGAAAACAAATAGAATCCTGGAAATTGACATCGCCCAGGGAGATCTGATAGCAATCTATCTGTCCGATCCGATACAATCTGATTATGGAAAAATGAAAACAGGCAAAAAAACGAAAAGCCCCGGTTTAAGCCGGAGCTTTTCTTACCAAAGCCGAAACATGAAATGTGTAAATCGTTAAAAAGCGTTTGTCAAGTTTTTTGCGTTTGCGTTTCGGCTCAAAGAAGGGAAAAAAGTCGAAACCATGGGCGCCAAAAAACTACTATCTCCTAGACCGTCGCGAGCGTTTTCTCTCGCATATCATACACACCTAGAACGAATCACTTATGCGATCCCGATTCATGCGATTTGTATTGACGCAGATGCTAGAGCTTATGTGGACACTCTGTCCAAAGCGGCGCGTCGTGTGTTGTCGTTTTTCGCAGCGCTCAATAGAGCAGGCAGAATAGGGCATGTCGGCACCTGTGCGACCTACCACGTTTTAGCCGATGCAATCCGGAATTCTACCCGCGAGTCATGTAGCCGTTCGACCCTCGAACGTGCGTTAGCGGAACTACGCCTAGCAGGATTGATTAAAGCATCGTGGTATGCCGTACCGGGTTCGGGCCGTGTGGAGTACAGCCCCGGAGAATGGCGCACCTGGCAAATTCGGGTCTGTCTGCTCACTCCCCTTGCGTTATCACTGTGGACTAAATCTCGTAAGCACCCGGCTCTGGCCGAGGTCGAGCACCTGGCCGAGGTCGAGCACCTGGCCCTGGCCTCGGTCGAGCACCTGGCCTCGGTCGAGCACCTGGCCGAGGTCGAGCACCTGGCCGAGGTCGAGCACCTGGCCGAGCACCTGGCAAACGACAGTTCCCTACCTACCCCAAAAAGAGGGCGAATGGATCTTCCGATTGCTGTATCTGTAGATACAGACAAACAGTCAACCGATTCCTCTTCCGTCTCTTCCGTCTCTTCTGAGTACATAGAAGCGGTTGAGGAAGAGGGCGGCGGATATTCGACTTGTCCGCCGTATGCTACGCATACGACGAACGGCGCACAAGGTCACTCAACGAACGGCGCTATCGCGCCTAAAAAACGCTCACTAGAGCGCTTGCGCGTAGGCTTCGGATGCACAGCTTCCAAACCACTCCGGCCTGACTCTAACGCTCCCACGTATCAAAATCTCAGATCGTGGTTTTTAGCGGATCTGTGGTCTGCGCTCGAATCCTACCCCGCACGGATCGCAGATTCGATCCTGGCTAGGGCCAGAATCGAGACAGAAAACCCAGAAATCGACCATTTTATTTTACGCTGGAAACGATATACTAGGCAGGAGCGGCGGCGGTATTTGCGTAGTCAAATTATCCCGTCGCTTTCTCTCCCCCCCGTAGGGCGAAACAAATATAGACCCTGTTCTCCCGCCCTTACGGAGGGGAGGGTATCGGCTCCCCCGTTATCTCCGATAGTCGATTCCCAAACCATTAAAATTGAAAATCGAGATTTCGCCGCCCAATTGAGGCGGGCGATTTTGGCAAACGCCAAAATAGCCAAAAACGATATCGACCGGGAAAAACTAGAAAAACTAGCGAATATGATAAATGGCAAAAATGAAGAAAACAGTAAATAGAATTTGTGAATTTTGCAAAAAAACACTTGACGTAAACAGAGAAAAACCATATTGTCAGTTAACGTTATTTCCGAAATCGGAAGAGTTTTATCACAAAATTTGCTGGCAAAAGGAGAACAGACATGAAGACAACAGATTTCAAAGTCGTTTACAAAAGGCGGGCTATTCGAGACCAAGAGCGAGGAGGATTTTATAGCGTCGATATGCTCTCGATCAAAACATATGATCGCCTCTTGATCGATCTGTTTTATTCCGCGTTTAACTCATATCAAGAGCGATTTCCTAACAGTTGCCCCAATATTCACGAATTACAAAAGCAGTTTGTCAGATTTTGCTTAACTCAATCACTACCAATGGAAGAAATTCCAAAAAATAAAATTCCGAAAAAGAAGAAATGAACGAAAACGAAAACGAAAAAAAACGATACAGCCAAATTCAGGCGATCAAGCTGTTTTTTGAATCAGAAGGAAAACCTATCGAACTCTCCGAGCTGCGATTACTCACGCCAAGCGACCGCTCAGAACTGGCTAAACTAGCGGCACAGGAGTTAGGGGTTGAGCTGGTTCATCGCAATTGATGTTGAAAAAATCTTACCGTGTGTAAGAGGAAAAATGCGTAAAAATGCGTTATTATATATATGGAGTAGAAGGTGATATAAACGATATCCTCATCCGATATATCAACCTAATACGAAAAAATAATATTAGAAGGCGATGGAGAAAAGGGAAGAAGAGAAGACTCAATGGCCGAGCACCTGGCTCTGGCCCTGGCCGAGTACCTGGCCCTGGCTCCGGCCCCGGCCGCCGGCGTCGAGCATCTGGCCCTGTCCCTGGCCGAGCACAGGGCGGCCGAGCACCTGGCCCTGTCCCTGGCCGAGCATCTGGCCCTGTCCCTGGCCGAGCACAGGGCGGCCGAGCACCTAGCCCTGAACATTGATCAAGGTTGATCAACCTTGGCCGAGCACCTGGTCAAATGTTCATCTTCGAAGGGCGGCCGAGCACCTGGCCCTGGCCCCGGCCGAGCACCTGGCCCTGGCTCCGGCCCCGGCCGCCGGCGTCGAGCATCTGGCCCTGTCCCTGGCCGAGCACAGGGCGGCCGAGCACCTGGCCCTGGCCCCGGCCGAGCACCTGGCCCTGGCCCCGGCCGAGCACCTGGTCAAGCACCCGGCCGAGCACCTGGCCCTGTCCCTGGCCGAGCATCTGGCCCTGTCCCTGGCCGAGCACAGGGCGGCCGAGCACCTGGCCCTGACCCCGGCCGAGCACCTGGTCAAATGTTCATCTTCGAAGGGCGGCCGAGCACCTGGCCCTGACCCCGGCCGAGCACCTGGTCAAGCACCTGGTCGAGCACCTGGCCCTGGCCCCGGCCGAGCACCTGGCGACGTCGTCGAGCACCTGGCCCTGGCCCCGGCCGAGCACCTGGCCCTGGCCCCGGCCGAGCACCTGGCCCTGGCCCCGGCCGAGCACCTGGTCAAGCAGCTCGTCGAGCTCGAGCACAGGGCGGCCGAGCACCCGGCGGAGATTCTCGGCCGGTCGGCCGACCGAGTTTAGAGGGGGGTACTAGGATATGTCAGGGAGGGAGAACGGCGATTGTGGGGCATCCTGAGCAGTCGTTTTTTTACAAATAGGGGTTTTCAGGCAGTTTGGGTGGTGTTTCCTTTTGTTGCGTCTTTGTCTGCTTATCTACTTTTTGTTTCCGGAGAATCTTGACCAATTCGACTACGGCTGTCAGACCGGCGGCTATTGCGTTGATGATCGGTACTATGAGGCGGATCATTTCACGGTGCTGTTTTCGTTGCGTCAACGAATACGGGTAATGCAGCGCTGATAAGGCGTTCGAGTCGTTCGAGCCTAGCTCGATTTTGCAGATCGTTTTCATCGGCCGATGGCTGAAACTGTTCCAGGCCAAACCCTGACAGAGCAACGATAGTCAACGCAAACAGCCATTTTCGGATCGCCCGCAGCGATTTTTTAATCTCCTGGATCTCGCAGGCGTGCGGACAAATGAGCGGTTCCATGTTTTTAACCTGGCAGTGATGGCTTCGGAATATCTTTTTCTCCGGTGTTCCGCACCCATTCGTTGCACCACCAATCCGCCTCTTCTCCACCCGGACCTATGCCTGCCGCTGATAGATCTATCTGCGGCCAGTTGTTGAAACGTGGGTTAATGCCATTATTATAATCGCAGCATCTAAGCGGCGGGTGCGCGCGGCATTCTCCCCACAATCCACCTTCGTAATTTTCGCCGTAGTACTGGAACTTACGACAGGTTCTACACCCTCGTTTTTTGGCGCTAGGGCCAAGATATGATCCGGTCATTTTCAATTCCCTCCTATCGGTAGTTCGAGGCTTCGGCCATCGGTCGCCCGCTTCCAGTGTTCACACCATTTGATTTCGGCTTTTTCGATTTTGGGCAGAGTATTAGAATCTGTGTACTCGTCATCGGGATCTACGCAGCACGCTTTTGGTGCCAGCGCACAGCAATAACCTAATATCGGTTGACCTTCTCTACCATCATTTATCTGGAAGTGGTCGCACGAAAAACAGCACACTCCCTCTGGATCTGCTTCGGGATTGTGCTGTTT
>Ga0315289_10009948_pt1 | contig 13655 bp, 12 predicted proteins | sample YL17G11_40_MG_FD_203452 | JGI IMG/M metagenome (GOLD analysis project Ga0315289, IMG submission 203452) | Sediment microbial communities from Yellowstone Lake, YNP, Wyoming, USA - YL17G11_40 | ecosystem: Environmental > Aquatic > Freshwater > Lake > Sediment | place: USA: Wyoming | collected...
TCTCCCAATGAACTCGCCCAAACTTTCTTTTCCGCGCGTCAAACAACTCCTCAACGCCGCCCGCAAGAAGCGCGTGCTGGTCATTGGTGACGTGATGCTGGACCAGTTCATCTGGGGGCAAGTCTCACGCATCTCGCCCGAAGCGCCCGTCCCGGTGCTCGATTTCCAGCGCGAAAGCTTCATGCCCGGCGGCGCCGCCAACGTGGCCCGCAACCTGGCCGCTTTTAATGTTCCAACAGAACTGTTGGGCGTCGTGGGCAGCGACCACGCGGCCCATCAATTGAAACGACTCCTAACCGAGCAGAAAATCGGTTGCCGCGGCTTGATCGAGCACCCCAGCCACCCCACCAGTCTGAAGACCCGGATCGTGGCCCACCAGCAGCAGGTCGTCCGTGTTGATCGCGAGGCCCGGGACGGCCTTGATGCAGGACTGACCCGCCGCTTGCTCGGCGCGCTACAGCAGAAGATTTCCTCCGCGGCTGCCGTCATCGTGGGCGATTATGGGAAGGGCGTGGTCACACAGCCGCTATTGGACGAAATCAAAAGCTTGTGCCGCGCGCGCGGAATTTGGCTGAGCTTCGATCCGAAACCCGTCCATCGGCTCAACCTGACTGGCCTGTCGCTGATTACGCCCAACCGGCAAGAGGCGTTCGAACTCGCCGGCCTCGAAGACGAAACGCGCAGCCACAATCCGCTGGCCGATGCCCATCTGGTGCGCGTCGCCGACCGGTTGCTAACGGAATTGCGCCCGGCGTTTCTGCTGATCACCTTGGGTGAACTCGGCATGCTGCTGTGCCAGCGCGGGCACAAGCCGTTCCACATTCCCACGGTAGCCCAAGAGGTCTTCGATGTCTCAGGCGCCGGCGACACCGTCATCGCCACCTTCACCTTGGCCATCGCCGCGGGAGCGTCGCCACTCGAAGCCGCGATCATTTCCAACCACGCTGCCGGCATCGTCGTCGGCAAGGTCGGCACGGCGACGGCCTCGCCGGAGGAGTTGTTAGAGAGTTTTAGCCACGGATGAAACACGGATGGAACAGCGATTGGAACCGTCTGTGTTTCATCCGTGTTCAATCCGTGGCCTGAAATGAATCCCAAAATCTCTCCAAACGCCATTCGCGCGATGAAAGCGCGCGGCGAGAAAATCGCCGCCCTGACGGCCTACGATTTCCCCATGACGAAACTGCTCGACGAGGCGGGCATCCCGCTGATCCTTGTCGGCGACTCCCTCGGCATGGTGGTGCTGGGTTATCCGGACACGACCCTGGTCACGATGGCGGAGATGGAGCATCACGTCCGCGCCGCCGCGCGCGCCAAACCGCAGGCGCTGCTCGCGGCGGACATGCCGTATCGCAGCTACGAAACGGTGGAATCGGCCGTCCAAAACGCAAAGCGTCTCGTCGCTGCCGGCGCCGAAGCGGTGAAAGCCGAGGGCGGCCGTGAGATTCAGCCGCAAGTCCAAGCCATCGTCGCTGCCGGGATTCCTTTCCTCGGGCATCTGGGCATGTTGCCGCAGCACGTGCGCGAAGAGGGCGGCTACAAAGTGAAAGGGAGGAGCGAACCCGAACATCGTGCGCTGTTGGAAGATGCCGAGGCGCTGGTTGCCGCGGGCGCATTTGCGGTGGTTTTGGAACTTGTCACGCCGCCGGTGGCGAAGGAAATCACGCGCAGGATTCCCATCCCCACCATCGGCATCGGCTCGGGGCCGGATTGCGACGGGCAGATTCTCGTGACGCCCGATCTGCTTGGCATGCTGCCGTGGTTTAACCTCAAACACGTGAAACCGAAGTTAAACGCAGCGGAACAAATGCTCGTGGTGGTCAGGGAATGGAAAGATTTTGTGACGAAGCGTTGAATCGTGACATCGCTAAATGGTTAAACCGGAAATCCAGTTGAAAGCGGCCGTCCAGTTGCTTTGCCTGGCGCTCATTGCCGTTGCCGGCTGCACCACGAAATCCAAAGCCAAAGATGAGGCGCAGAAAGCCTTCCTGGCCGGCCAACAGCAGGGGCTGAGGCAGGCGCACGAATTTCAACGCACCGGAATCCGAATCGTCGGCAACGTAAAGAATCCGCTCATCGAGTGGACGAGCACCCTGACGCTTGCGGAGGCGATTATTACGGCGGAGTATCTCGGTTCCAAAGACCCAAGAGATATTATCGTTATTCGGAGGGAACAGATGCTCCATTTCGAGCCGCGCCGACTGTTGAACGGCGAAGACGTGCCATTGCTGCCGGGCGACACGGTCGAAATCCATCCGTAAAAATCCGGCGCGCGGTTCTTCAATCTGCTTGCCGCGCCGTCCGGCCTGCGTTAGTCTCGGCCACGTATGGAAAACAATTCAGTGCCCCCCTCTTTCAATCCACCGCCGCCTATTGCCCCGCCCCCGGTCATCAGTGCTCCTCCGCCGCCGCGGCGGAAGAGGCGCGGATGGATGATCTTCGCGCTGGTTTTGCTGGCGTTGCTGATCTTGAGCCTGCTGAGCAACGTGGGCTATTTCCTCAGCGACATCATGCGCGTGGGTGGGAAGCATGCGCGCACCGGTGGGCCGCGTCTGGAGGAAACGGTCCTCGAAGACAATGGCGCCGTCAGCAAAATCGCCGTGGTCGAGGTCCAGGGCATCATCAGCCAGATGATCGAGCGGGGTGGACACAACATGGTGGAGTTGATCAAGGCCCAATTGAAACGCGCGGGCGAAGACAAAAAGGTCAGGGCTGTTTTGTTGAAGGTCAATTCCCCCGGCGGGGAAGTCCTGGCGTCGGACGAGATCAACCGCGCCATCACTGAATTCCAAGAAAAAAACAGCAAGCCGGTGATCGCCTCCATGGGCAGCTTGGCTGCTTCGGGCGGCTATTACGTTTCGGTCCCGTGCCGCTGGATTGTGGCCCACGAACTCACGATCACGGGGAGCATCGGCGTGATCCTCAGCACCTGGAACTATCGCGGCCTGATGAACAAAGTCGGCATCCGCCCCCTGGTTTACAAGAGTGGCAGGTTCAAAGACATGCTGAGCGGTTCGCGCGAACCCGACACCATCACGGACGAAGAGCGCCAGATGGTGCAGGTCCTGATTGACGAAGTTTACACCAAATTCAAGAACGTGGTGGCTAAGGGCCGCGAGCAGGCAAAAAAGCAGAATGGCAAACTGGGCCAGGAGTTGAGTGCTGATTGGGAGGACTATGCGGATGGCCGCGTGCTCTCCGGGACCGAGGCGTTCAAGCTGGGTTTCGTGGACGAGCGTGGCGATTTTGAAACCGCTGTAAAGCGGGCGAAGATAATCGCCGGCATTCCCGAAGCCAACCTGGTCGAGTATCGGCCGCGCTACGACCTGGCGGATTTGTTCAATTTGTTCGGCCAAACGGACGCCAAAGTGGTCAAGGTGGACGTGGGCATTGAGATGCCCAAATTGCAGGCGGGCCAGCTTTACTTCCTGTGGCCCACCGTCCTGAACTGACCGTGCGCAACGCCACCGTCATCACGCACCCGCTGGTCCAGCACAACCTGACGCGGTGGCGCGACCGGCGCACCGGCGTCTGATTTTTTTGCAGAAGACCGAGTCCTGCTCCAACCAACCTATGAAACGCGAAACTTTGTTGATGGTGGCCGACAGCGAGCGCGACGCCGACATGCTGTATGCGGTGGGCATGTTTGTGCCGGACCCGTTCATTTACCTTCGCCTCCGCGGCGCAAACTGCATCGTGATGAGCGATCTGGAAATCGATCGCGCCCGCGCCCAAGTCCCCCACTGCCGCGTGTTTTCGCTCAGCCGGTATCAGAAAAGAATCCGCGCTCAGGGAATCCGCAACCCAAGTCTCGCGCACGTCATCGCGCAGATTCTCCGGGAAAAGCAGGTCAGCAGGGCCGTCGTCCCGGGCAGTTTCCCCTGCGGACTGGCGACCGAACTGCGCCGGCTGAAAGTCGCCGTGCATCCCAAGCGCGGCGCGTTTTTCCCTCAACGCGAACAGAAGTCTCCCGAGGAAGCCAAAAGGATTACGGCGGCACTGACGATGGCGGAGGTTGGTCTCGCCGAGGCCATTCAGGTTTTGAGGAACGCCAAGATTGGCAAGGGCAACCGGCTTTTCTACCACAACGTTCCGCTGACCTCGGAAAAATTGCGCGGTGTCATCGAGACCGCCATCGTTCAAGCCAGCGGCCTGGCGAGCCACACGATCGTGGCTGGCGGCCGACAGGCTTGCGATCCTCACGAACCAGGCCACGGCGTCCTGCGCGCCAACGAACCCATCATCATGGACGTCTTCCCGCGCTCGCAAAAGACGGGCTATTTCGGGGACATCACGCGCACCGTCGTCAAAGGCCAAGCCAGCGAAGCCGTGCGCAAATTATACGACACGGTCTGGCGCGGCCAAAAACTCGCTTTCCGCAAGATGCGCGCTGGTGTCCGCACGGCGGAAGTGCATCGTGCCGTCCAGGACTTTTTCGAGCAGCAAGGTTACAAAACGGGCAGGCGCAACGGCCGCATGCAGGGTTTCTTCCACGGCACAGGCCACGGTCTCGGCCTGGAAATCCACGAACCGCCCCGGATCAACGCCACGTCCATCGGAAAACTGAAACCGGGTCACGTGATCACTGTCGAACCGGGGCTTTACTATCCCGAACTGGGCGGCGTGCGGCTTGAAGACGTGGCGCTGATCGCCAAAAACGGCCCGCGCAACCTGACGCGGTTCGAAAAACAGCTCGAAATCTAAAGGCGGCAGCGACGCCCACAACCTTGGCAACCGTCCTGCCGTGACCAAGTCGCGAGTTCCGTTTGCCCCGCCCGTGCGCTCAGAGATTGAACGTAACCGCTATCGCGCACGTCCGTTTCAGTGTATGAATGGCACGGGAGTGGCGCTGACTTGCGTTGTGGGATCGTGCAGTCGCTCCTGCCGTGCCGCATTTCATCCTGATCGCCAGCAGCACCGATTGGATTTCTCGAACGTGCGCGGGACGCATGAAACTGTGGCCGGAGTCGGGTTAACCGGACAAAGACGGCCAATTTGCTTGCGGACAAACCGGCAAGCTCTACCCTTGCGTCTGTCCTATGGCGTCTAAACGGAAAAGGGCCAAGGCCAAATCACGTAAGCCCACCCGCGCGACTCGAAGGCGGAAAAAGCTGCCCCGCCTAAAACCGCGGCCTGCGCCGGCTCGCCCACCGAAAAAGCCGGCCCGGAAGGTTCAATTGCCGGCACCCGCGCCAACTCGCCCCGAGCTTGAGCAACTGCCGCCGCCCATCGCGCGCGACCGGACGAGTTACGACGGCGACACGGCGATCAAACTTTACCTGCGTGAAATCGGCCAGGTCAGACTCCTCACACGCGAGGAGGAAATCCAACTGGCCGCCCGCATCAAGAGGCATGACAAGAAGGCGCGCGAACACATGATCAAGGCCAACCTCCGCCTCGTCGTGAAAATCGCCCGCGACTACGAAGGTCTGGGACTGCCGCTCCTCGATTTGATCAGCGAAGGCAACATCGGCCTGATGAAGGCGGTCGAACGATTTGACCCGGCGAAGGGCGGGAAACTTTCCACTTACGGTTCCTGGTGGATCAAGCAGTCCATCAAACGCGCCCTGGCCAATCAGTCCAAGACCATCCGATTGCCAGTCCACCTGGTGGACAAGATTTCCAAAATGCGGCGCACCGCCCTGAGGCTGCAGGAGGAACTGGGCCGCGAGCCGACCGACGAGGAACTGGCCGCTGAGCTTGACACCTCGCCGGCCCGGGTCGCTCAGATGCGCACGGCCGCCATCCGCCCCGCCTCCCTCGACGCCCCGATCGGCGACGAAGATTCCAACACCTTCGCCGAAGTGGTCCAGGATGAAGCCGCCGAAAATCCTTACGCCCAGCTTGAAGGGAAAACCGTGACCGCGATGTTGCGCGAAATGGTCAAGACCCTCGATGCACGCGAGGCGACGATTTTGCGCGCGCGCTTTGCCTTGGATGGCGGGACGGCGCAAACGCTCGAGGAGGTCGGCAAAACGTTCGGCGTCACCCGCGAGCGCGTGCGGCAAATCCAGAACGTCGCCTTGAGAAAACTCCGGAAGATGATTGAAAAACTCGAGACGCAGAAAAAATAACGCCCGCCTCTTTCCAATCCAAACCATGAACAACTCAGTCCCCACGCTGGCGGAGATTCAGGCCGCCATCCGCAACATTCCCGATTTCCCGCAGCCCGGCATCCAGTTCAAGGACATCACGCCCGTGCTGGCCAGCCCGCGCCTCTTCTCCGGCAGCATTGACCTGCTGACCCAGAACTTCAAACCCGGCATGGTGGATGCCGTGGTGGGCATTGACGCGCGCGGGTTCATTTTCGCCGCCGCCGCCGCGGTAAAATTGCACGCGGGCTTTGTGCCCGTGCGCAAGAAAGGCAAACTCCCGTTCAAAACCCACGAACAAACCTACGACCTCGAATACGGCACGAACACGATTGCCATTCACGTGGACGCGCTCCAACCCGGCAGCCGCGTGCTGCTCATTGACGATCTGCTGGCCACTGGGGGTACTGCCGCCGCTGCTGCCGAACTGGTCAAAAAAGTCGGCGGGCAAATCCTCGAGATTTCTTTCCTCATCGAACTCAGCTTCCTCAAAGGCCGCGAGAAACTGAAAGGCTATCCTGTGCGTTCGCTGGTCGTTTACTGAACGCCACCGGCTGCTGTAGCCGCCGGCGTGAGGAGGCGGACAGTGGCCCTTAATCACAAGGAGCGCGGACAGCCATGTCCGCCCGTTCCCAGTTTTGCGCCAGCGGCCTCGCGCATCCGCTCCCGGACCCTTCTCCGCACTGGGGCGAAGGTGGCCGAAGGCCGGATGCGGTGTCCAATCAACCGCCAAATACACGAAACACGCAGAAGGGTAGCCCAAGCTTCTCGCCTGACAGAACGTTCGCAGCGACTCCTGACTCCTGCATCCTGTTTCCTGGTCTTTGCCCATGCCCCATGTGACAAAAATTCTGCCTCTTCCCGCTTGAAAGGCGAGACGCTCCAGCACAGACTCGTGGTGATGGCGGCCCCGTTTCAGGAAATCAAACAGTCCCTCCGTCGGCTGTATCTGGACGATGCGCGCCCATGGCTCGTCGGCTTCAGCGGCGGGAAGCTGAATGGCCGCAACGGCCTGCGTCGTCACCCCAACCCCCCGCGCGTCTGGGTTTCCAACCCGATCGAACACCTCAGCACCGAAGAAGTGTGAGACATGACTGCTGAAACCCATCCACAACTTGCCAAGTTCATTTGGGAAATCTGCAATCTGCTCCGTGGGCCTTACAAGCGGAACGAATACCGGAAGGTGATTCTCCCGCTCACTGTATTGCGGCGGTTTGATTGCTTGCTTGCCCCCACCAAGGCGAAGGTGCTGGAGGAGTTCAAGCCGATCAAGACCAAGCCCGAAACCATCGTTCGGCACCGGCTTTCGCAGATTACCGGGCGTCCGTTCTACAATCTGTCCAAGCTCGACATGGCGAAGCTGCTTGATGACCCCAATCAGCTTGCGCCGAACCTCAACGGCTACATCAACGCCTTTTCGCCGAACGTCCGCACCATCATAGAGCGGTTTGCCTTTGACCAGCAGATCGCCCGGATGGCCGAGAAAAACCTGCTCTACCTCGTGATCAAGCGCTTCGCCGCCATTGATCTCTCGCCGGATCGGGTGGACAACGTGCAGATGGGTTACGTGTTCGAGGAACTCATCCGGATCGGCGCGGAACAATCCAACGAGGAAGCCGGGGAGCACTTCACCCCGCGCGAAGTCATCAAGCTCATGGTGAACCTGCTGCTTTCGCCGGAGAAAGACCTTGCGCGCAGCCACGTGGTTAAAACCATCTACGACCCTGCCTGCGGTACTGGCGGCATGCTGTCCGTTTCGGAGAAATACATCCGCGACCTTAACAAAGAAGCCAAGCCACTCCTCTACGGTCAGGATTGGAACGACGAAGCGTGGGCCGTCTGCAAATCCGACATGCTCATCAAGGGCGAGGACGCCGACAACATCATCCTGGACGACACGTTCACGCAGGACGGGTTTGATCGCAACAAGGACGGCGAGAAGTGGACGTTCGACTACATGCTGGCCAACCCGCCGTTCGGTGTGGAGTGGAAGCAGCAGCAACGGTACATCGAACAAGAGCGTGACACGCTCGGCTACGGCGGCCGGTTCGGCGCTGGCACGCCGCGCGTCAACGACGGTGCGCTGCTGTTTCTCCAGCACATGCTCTCCAAGATGCGCGCCCCGAAAAAGGGCGGCAGCCGGGTCGCCATCATCTTCAACGGCTCGCCGCTCTTTACCGGCGATGCCGGGCAGGGCGAGAGCAACATCCGCCAATGGATCATCGAGAACGACTGGCTGGAAGCCATCGTCGCCCTGCCGGAGCAACTCTTCTACAACACCGGCATCTCGACCTATCTCTGGGTGCTCACCAACCGGAAGGAGAAGGAACGCAAGGGCAAGATTCAACTGATTGACGCCCGCAACTTCTGGGTGCAGATGGAGAAAAGCCTCGGCAACAAACGCCGCCGCATCGGCGATCCGTCGGACAAGGAGAAAGACCCCGACCACATCGGCGAACTCACCAAGATCTTCGGCAATTACAAGGACGGCGAGACGCGAAAGTTCGAGGAAGAAGACCCGGTCACCCACCAGCCCGTCCAGCGGCAGCGCGTGGTCTGCAAGGTTTTCGACAACGAGGACTTCGGCTATCACAAGATCACCGTCGAGCGCCCGCTGCGGCTGAACTTCCAGGCCACCGAGGAACGGATTGCGCGACTCGATGAGGAAAGCGGCTTCCGCAATCTCGCCACCAGCAACAAGAAGGACGAAGTGGCTCGCCTTCGCGAGATCGAGCAGGGGCAGAAACGACAGGAGACGATCCGGGAACTCCTGCGCGCGTTCGGTCAAAGTGGCGTAGGCGTCTCGCCTGCGAATCCAAATCCCAAGCTCTACAAGGACCGCAAGGAGTTCCTCACGGATTTGCGCAAGCTCGACCGCGAACGCGGTGTCCACCTCGACGCCAGCGAACTCAAGGCCGTGCTCGGCGCAATCGGTGAACGCGACGAGACCGCTGAAATCTGCCGCGACCGCGAGGGCAACCCCGAACCGGACACCGACCTGCGCGACACCGAGACCGTGCCGCTCAAGGAAAGCATCGAGGAATACTTCAAACGCGAGGTGCTGCCCCACGTGCCCGATGCGTGGATTGACACCACCAAGACGAAGGTCGGCTACGAAATACCGCTCAACCGGCACTTCTACCGGTATGAGCCGCCCCGGCCGCTGGAGAAGATCGAGAAAGACATCAAGAAGCTCGAAAGCGAAATCCTCGATCTGCTCAAGGAGGTCACGGCATGACACCAGTGACAGAAAAGACTCAAAGGACAGAAGCCAGTCTCCGGCCGTGGCCTTTCGTCGTTTACGTCCCTTCAGTCCCTTCCAGCCGCGAGGTGCTCCCATGACCGAGCACTTCATCCCACCCCACGGCGGCTACGAAGATCTCCTCTCCTTCCAGAAAGCCCGGATTGTCTATGACGGCACAGTCTGGTTCTGCGGGCACTTCCTCGAAAAGCGCGACCGCACCTATGACCAGATGGTGCAGGCCGCCCGCTCCGGCAAACAGAACATCCTCGAAGGTAGCCGCGCCTCCGGCACCTCCAAAGAAACCGAGATCAAACTCACCAACGTCGCCCGCGCCAGCCTCGAAGAATTGCTCGAAGATTACCGCGACTACCTGCGTGTGCGCGGGGCACGCCTCTGGGCAAAGGATTCCAAGGAAGCTCTCTTTGTTCGAAAACTGGGGGCGAAGAAAGATGCGTCGTATGAGACTTATGCGACCTATTTTGAAACCCGCCCGCCCGAAGTGGTGGCCAACATTCTCATCTGCCTGATCCACCAGACCAACTATCTCCTCGACCGACAACTCGCGTACTTGGAGGAGGCCTTCGTCAAAGAGGGCGGCCTGCGCGAGCGCATGACCCGTGCCCGCCTCGCCGAACGCGCCAAAGGCCACCGCCCATGAAACCTTTTCCTGTCCCTTTTGTCCCTTGCGTCCCATGAAACTCCCCGCCTACCCAAAATACAAATCCTCCGGCGTCGAATGGCTCGGCGACGTGCCGGCGCATTGGGAGGTGAAGCGGCTGAAGTACTGCGCGAGCATCAATGATGAAGCCCTACCGGAAACTACGTCACCGGACTACGAGTTTGAGTATGTGGATATCAGCAGCGTGAATGCCGTTGAGGGTATTACCGCCACACAGCAGCTTATCTTTGAGAATGCCCCATCACGCGCCCGTCGCCAAGTCCGTCCCGGCGATACCATAGTTTCCACCGTGCGGACCTACCTTCGCGCCATTGCACCAATCAAAGTGCCGCCGGACAATCTCATCGTTTCTACGGGCTTCGCAGTCGTCCGCCCACGCAAAGTAGATTCAGCTTATCTTGCCTACGCGCTGCGTGAGTCCGCATTTGTCGAATCTGTCGTCTCGCGCTCGACTGGCGTAAGTTATCCTGCGGTGAACGCATCCGAAGTTGGTGTCATTTCTATCCCTCTCCCGTCCCTTTCCGAACAAACGGCCATTGCCGGCTTTCTGGATCGGGAGACGGGGCGGATGGATCGGCTGGTGGCGAAGAAGCGGGAGTTGATCGAGCGACTCCAGGAGAAACGCACCGCCCTCATCGCCCGCACCGTCACCCGCGGTTTGAACCCCAACGCCAAACTCACACCCTCCGGCCTCGAATGGCTCGGCGATGTGCCGGCAGATTGGGATGTGAAGCGGCTCAAGACTTCCGCCACTTGTTGGGTCAGCAACGTGGACAAAGTTCCAGCCGAAGATGAACTGCCAGTGCGTCTCTGCAACTACACGGACGTTTACTACCACGACCACATCACGCCGGATCTGGACCTGATGGAAACCACGGCGACCGCAGAGGAAATCCGGCGCTTCGGCTTGCGGGAAGGAGACGTCCTCATCACCAAAGACTCGGAAGAATGGAACGACATTGCCGTGCCTGCCTTGGTAAAGAAATCTGCGCCCGACTTGGTGTGCGGCTATCATCTCGCCATCATTCGTCCGCACCCGAAAGTACTTTCCGGTGACTACCTGCTCCGGGCTTTTCAGGCGTGCGCCATCAACCAGCAATTCCAAGTCGCTGCGAGTGGAGTCACCCGCTACGGTCTGCCGAAGTCTTCCATTGGCGAGGCATGGATTCCCCTTCCGCCGCCGCCTGAGCAACGCTTGATCGCCGACTTTCTGGATCGGGAGACGGGGCGGATGGATCGGCTGGTGGCGAAGGTGGAGGCGGCGATTGAGCGGTTGCAGGAATACCGGACGGCGCTGATCACCGCCGCCGTGACCGGCAAGGTTGATGTCCGGCAGCGAAAAGGATAATGTTTTGCCATGGATCGTGTCGTCATCAAACCGGAGTTGCTCCGCTGGGCGCGTGACCGGGTCGGCTTGGAGGTCGCCGACTTGGAGCACAAGTTCCCGCGTCTGGCCGCTTGGGAAAACAAAGAAGCTCAGCCGACCCTGAAGCAGGTGGAGGCGTTCGCTCGGGCGACCCATACGCCGGTCGGGTATCTCTTTCTCAACACGCCACCGGTCGAGGAAGTGCCCATTCCTGATTTTCGGACGGTTGACAATGAGCACGTGGGCCACCCGTCCCCGGACCTGCTGGAGACCATCTACGTCTGCCAGCAACGGCAGGAGTGGTTTCGGAACTACGCGCGTTCGCTGGGCGAGCAGCCGCTGGCGTTTGTCGGTTCGGCCAGCGTGCGTGACAACATCGTTGCGACCGCGGCGAAGATGCGGACGGCCTTGGGATTCGACGTGGACCAGCGCCGACAGATGCCGGCGTGGACGGATGCGTTGCGGCATTTCATCGAGCAGGCGGACGAGTTGGGCGTACTCGTCATGTGCAACGGCGTGGTTCACAACAACAATCACCGGCATTTGGACCCGGAGGAGTTTCGCGGTTTCGCCATGGCGGATGATCTCGCGCCGCTGGTGTTCATCAACGGTGCGGATACCAAATCGGCCCAGATGTTCACGTTGGCCCACGAACTGGTGCACATCTGGTTGGGGCAATCGGCGGTTTCCGATGCCCAAGCGGTGCGGGTGCCGGAGCAGAAGGTGGAATGTTGGTGCAATCAGGTGGCGGCCGAATTGCTCGTGCCGCTCGAACTGGTCACACAGGAATACGCGGCGTCGACGGATCTGCCGGAGGAGGTCACCCGGTTGGCACGGCGGTTCAAAGTCAGCACCCTCGTCATCCTGCGGCGCATTCACGATGCCGGGGGACTCACCGATCAACGATTCTGGACAGCTTACCACGCGGAGGTGGCCCGGTTGCGCGCCATCCCGCGTGGGACCGGTGGCAACTTCTACCTGACGCAAGCCGCGCGCGTGAGCAAACGCTTTGCGACAGCACTGGTGATCAGCACCCGTGAAGGTCAGACCCTGTATCACGATGCCTTTCGGATGCTCGGCTTTTCCAAGCAGTCCACGTTTCTGGAACTCGGACGCAGTCTGGGGGTGGGCGTCTGATGAGCTATCTGCTCGATTCCGACGTGTTCATTCAGGCCAAGAACCTTCACTACGGTTTGGATTTCTGTCCGGCCTTCTGGCAATGGCTCATCGAATCGAACGCCGGCGGTTTGGTCTTCAGCACGGAGAAGATCGGGGATGAAATCGAGGCCGGTGCCGACGAGCTTTCCGATTGGGCCGCCGCCCGCGGCCCCGGTTTCTTTCTCAAACCCGACGCGGCAATCCTACCCGCCTTGGGCAAAGTCAGTGCTTGGGCAATGAGCCAGAAATACGAGCCGACCGCCGTCAGTACGTTCCTCCAAGTGGCGGACTACTACCTCGTGGGGCACGCGTTGGCGCACGGCCACACCGTCGTCACTCACGAAGTCGCCGCCGCTACAACGCGGAAGATCAAGATTCCCAACGTCTGCATCGGGCTGGGAATCAAGTGCATGACCCCATTCGAGATGCTCCGTCATGAGCGGGCGCGATTCATCCTCGGGCCGCACCCATAAGCCAGACCAAGGCAAACAATACGCAAAATACCTGCCGTTCTGGGCCTGAAACCGCATGAAATTCTTATTTGATGGTTATTTGATGGGAAGCCTCCTGCGGCGGGGGTCCGACCCGGTCTGCTCGGCTCGACAGGTTGATTGCCAGCGAGTTACGCATCAATACTCTGCTCCGGCTTATTTGATGGCCAATTGATCCCATGTCCCAAACCACCGAAAAAGCCTTTGAGACCTACGTGGGGGAAATCCTCCTGACGCGCGGCGGCTGGAAGGCCGGCACGAACGCGGAGTGGGACAAAGACCGGGCGTTGTTCCCGGCGCAGGTGTTCGCGTTCCTTCAAGAGACGCAGCCGAAGTTGTGGGCCGAGATGAAGGCGTTGCACGCGGCGGGGTTGGAAACGCTGCTCATCACCACGCTGGTCAAGGAACTGGAGATCAAAGGCTCGCTCCACGTCCTGCGGCACGGGTTCAAGTTCTACGGCAAGACGTTCCGACTCGCCTGCTTCAAGCCGGCGCACGGGTTGAACTACGAAGTCGAAGCCCTGTACTTGAAGAACCGGCTGACGGTGACGCGGCAGGTGGTGTGTCACCCGAACGACCATAGCACGGTGGACATGGTGTTGGCCGTGAACGGGCTGCCGGTGGC
>Ga0315289_10009949_pt1 | contig 13655 bp, 13 predicted proteins | sample YL17G11_40_MG_FD_203452 | JGI IMG/M metagenome (GOLD analysis project Ga0315289, IMG submission 203452) | Sediment microbial communities from Yellowstone Lake, YNP, Wyoming, USA - YL17G11_40 | ecosystem: Environmental > Aquatic > Freshwater > Lake > Sediment | place: USA: Wyoming | collected...
CCTGCTGGGGCCGCTGGCCTTCCTCATGCTCATCCGGCGGGAACAGGCTTGGCGGGTCGCGTGGAACATCTTCGGGGCCAGCAACCAACTGCTGGCCAGCCTGACCCTTCTGGCCCTGAGCGTCTGGCTGGCCAGCACCGGGCGCAGGGTGTACTACGTGGTCATCCCCATGGCGTTCATGATGGCGATGGCCATCTGGTCCTTGGCGCTACAGTGCTGGCCGTTCTGGACGGGCCTGGTCCGCGGCGGGTTGGTGAGCGACACGGCCATTATCGGCATGGCCGGGACCCTGCTGCTGGCCCTGAGCCTTTGGCTGATCGCCGAAGCGGCCAGGATCGTGCTGAGGCGTAGAATCGCTCCACGGGCCCAGCGATTGTGAGGCCCCATATTCAGCCCGGGGGTAGACCGCCGGCGGGATCGGCCCTCTGCCGAAGACGGCGATGCCGAGTCATGGGCATCTGGCATCTTGGAGTTTACGCTAGACTTATGTCACCGTTTCCGCTTCAATACCCGGCACGTGCTGCTTCATGGATTGGCGGATGCGCCCGGAAGTTGCTGGGAAACTGCTAATGGCACCGAACTTCATCAAGAGTGCAGACGACCTTGTTACCTGCGTACAGGCCACGCAGAATGGGTTCCTGAAACAAGCTCTTCGGAAAACTAGGGAAGCTGCGCCGTATGTTGATCAGGCCCGCAAGCTTCGCCGAACCCTTGACAAGGCCCAGGCCGCACGCGATCTTGTCGGCGTTAGCAGCATTCGGGATACGCTCCTGACAGCGTGTGGCTTCTCGGACAAGTCGATGGGCTATTTCAATGACGAGGAACGTAGGGCAACCCTCGAAAAGATGCTCAAGGTCATCGCAGAGCAGGCTAGGGACACCTGGCGTGAAGAACTCGTGTATCGCTTTGTCCTAACCCGTGGCGATTCTCTCGGGGGGGCCATGCGAAACATCGTCGGCGCTGAGGCCGGCGTGCTGTTCGCGAGAGCGCTGCGAGAGGCCGCAAAACGGAAAGGTCTCAAAGGGCTTCTCGTCAAGTCGAAAGAAGACGGCAAAATCCAAGCGATTGCATGGCCTGATAGGGCAGTGTTCTTTGACAAAGCACCGAAGTTCCTGGCTGAAGCCGGGAGCAAGAAGAACAACATAGATGCAATCATGGTAAACTCAGCCATCGCGCGTCCCACGGGGAGCCTGTGGAGTCAGGAAAAGGCACTTCTCGGCAATCCGGGCACGTACGTTGCGTGTGGTGAACTGAAGGGAGGCATCGACCCCGCTGGGGCAGACGAACATTGGAAGACCGCCGCAAGCGCCCTTGACCGGATCCGCAAACGGTTCCCCAGGAACCCGCCCAAGCTATTCTTCATTGGTGCAGCAATCGCTAAAGCGATGGCGTTGGAGATATTCGACCAGCTTCAGGATGGGCACCTGACCCATGCCGCCAATCTGACCGTCCCGAAACAACTTGATGATCTAGCTGACTGGTTGATTGCGCTCTAGCCGCCAGATGTAGACGCACTTCCGTATTTCCTCCCGACCGTGAAGTCCCATCTGCTGGCTGCTGTTGCCTTTGCCTTTTGGAAGTACCCATATAGTCTCAACATTGAAGCCGGCCTTTTCGGCAAAATCCGACAGTATCAGATCGACCGGCACATGTGCCCCTTGGTATCTCACGTTGTCGTTGACCATCACGAACACGCCGTTCTTCTTCAGGACCCTGGCACTTTCAAAGATTAGAAGACCGGATTCCCAGAAATAGTTTCTCACCATGCGGGGAATCCCTGGGTTGTTTATCGAGCCCGATGTTCGACAAGACTCAAGGTACCGCAGTATCCGTGTGAGCACTTCCTGGGATTCAAATGCCGCGGCAGCGGCCTTGTAGCAACCGGGCGAAAACCGGCTATCCAAATGCGTTTTCTCCCGGTTCTCCACTGTGCAACTCAGCATGGCTTGGCGAACTTTCCGTATTTCATCTTCTCCCACGCCTAACATCGCCAGTTCCAGCGCATACGTTCTAGTGTAGTCATACCGATTGCAGTATGGGGGAGAGGTTATGATGGCGTTGAAAGCCCGACCTTTCATCTTCGGCATGATGTCGAGGCACGATCCGCGCCGCAACTCTATCTTGCCTGCGTGTGCCGCTATTGGGATGGGGTCAAACAGAAGGCCCTGCTGCCGCGTGAGGTCAGCCACGATCTCTGCAAGTTTGGTGCGGATCGCCTCCCCAAAGGGAATAATGCGCCCTTTGTCAAACTTCTTCTTCCCGAGGCACCTTCCAGATCGCTGGTCCCACCTCAGGTATTGGCCGTCCTTGCGCGTGTAACTTATCGGCTCCAACACACACATCGCCGCAAAACGTAGGACTCGGCGAACAAGTGGGTCACGCACCTGCCCCGCCTCAAAGAGGTATCTTCCGAGGGAGTGTTCGGTTTCCTGTGGAAATGCCCCAGCCGTAATCCGTAGATGCGGGAATCCTTGGACATTGCCCTTCCTGTCCCAAGATGCGCATTCTCTGAACTTCTGTATCGCCTCGGCGAGCTTGAAGTGATCAGAGTGTGCAATCTCAGCCCGCACTTCGATGATCTCGGCACTGCTTGGCAGAAGCTCGATCCCCACTGTGTCAAGCCCTGACTCGCTCGCAACAAACAGGGCCGTTCCGCTCCCGGCGAAGGGGTCCAGGACGACGCCGGACTTGATGCCTGCTTCTCTGATTACATAACGGATCAGTTCTGCTGAGAATCCCTCCTTGTATTTGCACCACCGATGCCCAGCTTCGTCCTTATTGGCCTGGAAGCTGACCAGCGTGCGGTCGAGGTCATCGTTCACGGCCATCTTGCCAGCGAAGTGCCCGCGCAGTTCTTCCTCGGCATGGCGGATGTCCTCCAGGTGGGACCGGTCCTCATCGCTTATCCTGGGTGCGCCGGGGAGCAGTACTGCTTCGTCCACGTACACGGTTCTCCCCGGTTGCTTGGCGAAAACGGCGCTGCTTGTCTTACTCTCTGGCAAGGCTCACCTCGTCTCGCATCACTTGTACCCGTCGCTCCTCGGCAAGTCAACGTTGTGTCTTGCTGAGGTCGCTGCTCGACACTGTGCCGCAGGACTCGTGGATCGCCCGCGTGGTCGGCAGGGTCGTGGCCGCCCTGGCTTCACTGGGCTACTCGGCCAGCCGGGCCAAGGCGGGCAACGAACTCTACGACATGGCCCAGCGGACGGGCATGAGCGTCGAGCAACTCTCGGGACTGTCCTATGCGGCGGCGCGGGAAGCACCTTCCAGCGGCCTTGCCGGAACTACTCGGGCTGGCTTCGGGCGTATACATGCTGATCCAGTCCGACAAACAGGCCCTCACAGGCTCTGGCGGCTGAACGGAATGACGGCAGACGCCGCCCAAACCTGTACATACCAACGGGATACTCCTGGGTGGGCGGCACAAGCCAGACGTTGAAATTGACCGGCCCATCACCCGTGGCCGCGTCTGCCTGGCACTTGGCAAAGTTAGTGATGTACCTAGTCCAATGCCCTCGGACAGCCTCCTGCCGCAGCCACCCAAACACCTCGCTCGCCTCTTGCGGTTGATGGCCATCGGCCCTTGTCAGCAAGAATGCCGTATCGCAAGCGCACATGAAATCCTGAAAGGTCGGTTCCCGGCCTTTAGCCACCTCCTCTCTGGCTTGTTGATACTGTGCCAGGCGAAGCTTCAGAAGAGCGCCGATCGGCTGCTGGTGCTGAACGTGCTCCGCATGGTCACCCATGTCGGTCCAGATAAAACTGCCTGCCGAGATAGCCTCTACCAATTCGTCCACAATAGTCATGTCCTGGGGCTTCCGAGCATGCGCAGTTTCCAAGAGAAGCCGCGCTTTGTAGACGTACGTATACGAATCCGTCGATAGGTCTCCGCCGGATGCCCAGTATTGGTCCAAAAGAGCGGCTGCCATCTTTCGTAGCGCGTCTACTTCGGCCTTTTCCAGGCCTGGGTCGGACATAAGCTCCCGCTTCAATTCCTCATACACTTCCTCATAGGGCGGCCATGAGAGCATCACCTCATCTTGCTTTGTCCAGACCTCTCTGGCAAGCATCATGCTTTGTTCACCATCGAACCTTCCGGCAGCGTCAAACACCAGCACATTCATTGGCTCCGTCTTGTTTAGTACGGCCGCGGGAGGTCTGGTTGCCTCATCGCCAGGGGTAGTGGAGCCGGTGAACTTTTGCGTCATCGGGCGCGTATCGGAGAATACCCCGCTCGTCATGCTTGGGCGGTCAGCGGTCTTCGCGTCGCGTGGTTGCTCAAAACGGTTTTCCTCGCTTCGCGAGGTATCCTGCCGAAAATAGAGCCAGGCCGCAAGGCAGCAGCCAGCAAGAGACAGTGCCAACAGTAAGCGGTAGGGCCTAGCGCCAAGCATTGCGTCGCTCCCCGTATATTCGAAATCATTCTATGCCGGCGTCAATATTCAAGTCAAGTGTTTTTCCAAGAACACTCCCGACAATCTCCAGCCCCCCAGTGTCAATTGTTTAGACTAAACGATTTTGATAATGCCATGCCAAAGCAATCCGGTCCAGGTGCAGGAGGTCCTGTGTGAGTAACATTTCACCGGGGCGGACTGAGCGATCAGCAAGCTCAGCGAGTGGCGGAAGCAGAGGCGATGGCCCAGCGCGTCCAGGCCTGGCGCGACGCGGCCGATCACGGCCTCGGCGCTGTCGGCGATCTTGACCGACACGCCGTTGACGGCCGGGATGAACCAGCCGCCGGGAATGACCTGGACCGCACACTTTGGCCGTGTGTGCAGATTCATAAGCTGGCATCGATCCATGTAACTCTCCTTGCCGGGATTCTGAGCCGGGATTCTGAGCCGGGATTTCCCAAGTGACGTTCGCCCGCGACCACCGCGGGCCGCCTTTCTTCCATTGTCTCTTGTATCCGCGGTTCTGCAATCGCTTGGGGTTCCATGACTCGTCCGGCTACGCCGCGCTGCGGTAGTAGCTCTTGAGCAATCCGCCCACCCGCTCACGACAGAGCACTGGCTCGTCGCGGCACGAAGGCGACTCGTCCGACTCGACCGGCCGGCGGCAGTCCAGGCCCTTGTGCGGCCTCTCAAGATTGTAATGCTCGACATATTCGTCGACAACGTGCCGGACATGATCTTCGCCGAACAGGATCATCCGGTTCAGGCACTCTCGGTTGATGTTGCGGACGAAGGACTCGGCGTAGGCGTTCAGGTTGGGCGAGTGCTTGGGCATCCGCAGGCATCGCACGCCGGCGGCCTAGAGCGTGGCGCGGAACCTGCTGGTGAACAGCGGGTCGTGGTCGTGGATCAGGAACCGCTTGTCCTTGAGGAAGCCCTCCTGGGCGTCGGAGAGGTTGCGGGCCCACTGGAGCATCTGCGGCTCGGCCGGGGTGTGGTGGATGCCGGCGATGGTGACCCGCCGGCTGGCCAAGTCTATCACAAAGAAGACCAGGAACCGCGTCAGGCCGGCCTTGGTCCAGGCCTCCACGGTAAAGAAGTCGCAGGCGGCGATGCTTTCCCAGTGGCTTTGCAGGAAGGTCTTCCAGCTTGTCTTGTCCGGCCGGTCGGGGTCGTTCAGCAGGCCGTGGTCGAGCATGATCCGCCGGACCGTCTGCCAGTGGACGTCGTAGCCGAGCTTCCGCAGCTCACCGTACATCCGGCCATATCCCCACTGCGGGTTCTCACCGGCCATCCGCAGGACCAGGTCGCGGACGGAGTTGGCCTTCTTGGGCTCGGGGCCACGCCCGCCGGCCGCCTTCCAGCAGCTATCTGGCGATTCGTTCCAGGATAAGCAGAATGCTGCCGATGATCGGCGACCGCGGCGTGAGCCACCGGCCGTCCGCATCGGCCGTGATTCGGCCGAGGCGATACTCAAGCCCCGACTCCGGGTCGATCCACTTGGCGCGGTAGGCGCCTCGCGGAACCAATCCTGACAGGCGCCCGGCATCGGGAGGAGCCCACGCTGCCTTGGCATTGTGGTAGTACAGCACCATCACTTTCCCCGGTATTCCAGCCACTTGGGGGAGGTCCCATTTCTGGGCCGATTCCGGGACGCCCGACCATTCGGGGTGCGGCTGGAACTGCCACCATGCGTACTTCTGCAGCAGCCGCTTGCCGAGTCCCACCACCGCCGAACCGGGCAGCTTGTAGGCATCCTGCCACGAGCGGTTTCCCCACGTGGCGCCATGGGGCGAGGGTCCGTAAGGCTTCTCGGGCCGGTTGAGTTGCCACACGCCATTGGCGCCGTAGGTGTAGCCGGCCAAACCGTTGAGTATGCAGACCCAGAACGTCGCTCGCTGCACGTCGTCCTTGGCCCTGCCGAGGATGCCTTCGTAGTTCACCTCACTGTGCACCACGGGCATGAGCGGCTCGCGGGCGCATTCAGTCCGGACAAGGCTGAGGGCTCCCGGGATCGACTCGTAGCCATCATGGCTCGACTCAAGCATGTTGAAGTCCACCAAGCGGTCGTCTTCCACGCACGCCCGGCCGGAGGCGCCGTGAACACTGACTGGATTGTGGAACGGGTCGATCCCGCGGACATAACGAGTGACCTCGGTCCACCCGGCCTTCTGCACGGCCCGGTGCCTGTCGGCCTCCGCGGGGTCGGCCTTGGGTCCAAGGAACAGATCGTAATACGGCATGGTGGCTTCGCCGGCCAAGCACCAGAAAACCGGGTAGGCCCCGTACCGCGCCACCAGGTACCGCCAGTGCCGCCTCGCCTTCTCCAGGCCCATCAGCATGAGGTAATACCCCCAGCAGCCAACAATGCATGGGGCCAGGCCGCTGTCGGCGATCAAGGCAATCTTACGGTCAGCGCAGTCGTACCACTTCGGATTGACCCGGCCGAAGTCCTTGTCGTATGGGAAGCCCGCCTCGTTGGCCCCGCGCGGGTCCAGCCAGTTCATATCGGGATACAGCCCGGCGACGATCTGGATGACCGTAAAGCCCTTCTTGACGCGGTCAGCCGTCAGGGCAGCGATCTCCTTCTTCCATCGCAGGCGATGGGTCAAGCCCATCCACCACGTGTCGCCCAACCAGAAGAAGGGTGTGCCGTCGGCGTGCTCGAAATGCCGGCGATCACTGGCTACCCGCAGCCGACCGTGACGGTACAAGGGGTTGACGTCCCGGTACCGGACAACCTTGAAGGCGCCTTCCCGGTTGTGCAGGCCCGCATTGGCGAGGTCGGAGCATTCCGTGCGAAAGGTGTACGAACCGGGTCTTGGACCGACAAACCGGAACGCCCATTTTGCGCCGCCCGCCCAGAAGGCGGGCACCCGCCACGTTGCCCTGCCGGGCCCCGTGACAATCGCGTCGACCTCAACGTCGGCGAAGGGGTTGGCATAGGTCTTACGAGAGACGAAGCTCCACTGTCTCACGCAGCCAGTTGGCATTGGTTTACTGGTCATGGCAGGAGGCCTCTTTTCTCAAGTCCCTTCCCGTCCGGCCTGTATCCCGGATCCGAGCCGTGACAAGCCGGTCATCGACTCAATCAGTCAGGGCGACACAGCAGAAGACTGTGGTTCTGTCGTTCACTGCCCCGCATTCGAATCGCCTGCTTCCGTACTGGCCAGCATTGCGCAAGAGAGCGGGGGGAGCTGAATCGTGGCCTTCTCTCCGACCGGTGCGACGCGGCGGGCAGAAAGCCTCCGGGCCGAAAGATGAAGACAGGCCGAAGAGCCGAGCCCGCTATCACAAACGGTCACCCGTTGTCTCTTGGTGGTCCAGTTGGCCAGCGCAACGCCGTACCTGCCGTCGGGGGCTGTCCAGCAACCGCAAAAGACGGCCGGGATCGCATGCCCGCGCCCGTCGTGTTCCCACTTCACGGTGCGGACATCCTCCAACCGGCTGGGCTTCTGCATCCGGCCGAAGACCAGGAAATCTCTTCCAGGCCCGCGGCGGAGGGCTGTGACCGTCCGGATCATCTCCAGGGCATCGGCATCGCTACCGACTCTAGGCTCCCAGAGAGCCCAGTTATAGGTGTCCTTATTGAGCAGCGTTCCATCTCCGGTCAGAACGCCCCCCGGTATCTGGCCCATGACGCCATTGTAGGCATTGCGGATGGGCAGATGGTACGGCTCGGGCGCCGGGCCCATGGCGCCATGCATCACAATGCATTCGTGGAAGAGGAACTGGTAAATCGGGCAGGTCTGGCCAATGTGGGTAGTGTGTCCAGGCGGGCACAGCCGGGAGTCCGATTGCTGGAACAACGGCAAACTGTATTCGTTGGCACACATTTCCACCGATTGGATGATCTGGTTCTGGCCGGCCTGCCGGGCAGCCCGTTGGAAGGCCTCCACCATGGCGTCCATCTGCTGAGTCATCCATCGTCCCGGGGCCGGGGGATGCTCATGATCGCTGGCGAAACATGGGAATGTCGCCGCCCCACAGTTCTGGTCGAAGAACTGTATCGACTCCAGTCCCCAGTCAATGAGTCTCCGGACAAAACCCTCAGCGATCTGGCGGGTCTTTGGGGCGCCCAGACAGCAGCAGATACTCGGCCGCCAACTGAAATCCCAGCTTTCCTCCCATGCGCGGCCATCGGCCTGCCGGCAGACGGACTCCTCTCCGCCATGCCGGTGGTAGTAGTCCCACCCGTCGTAGCGGTTCCAGCAGTGCCCGACAACCCAGCGAGTGCCATTACAGAAAGAGCCGACGTGCCACCCTCGCTCGCGGCACAGTCGGGCAAACTCCGCTACCGACTCCTCGCCACCCACCGGCGGAAAGCAATCTGGATACACCCATGACCCGCCGCGCTCCCAACCCATGATGATGGCCACCAACGGCGCCTCCACCCGCTCGGCGATCCGCTCCAGCAGCGGGATGCACTTTTCATAGGGCAGGAACTGCTCGATAGGCTCCATCGGTCCGCCGTCGAGGATGCCCTGCGGCCGGATTACGATCTGGGGCGGCGAGTCCAGCAGCCAGGCCGGCACGTCTTGCCGCTTATGCAGAGGCGTGGCCCACTTCTGGCGAAGGCTCCATTCGCGATACATGCCGGCGGCGGCGTACCAGTCGCCGACGAAGCTGCCGAGCACCACGTCGTAGCCCAGGTCTCGATCACCGGCACGGGGCCAGTCGCCCACATGGGCAATGCCCAGCCGCAGGCCCGGATCGCGATGGACCGCGCGGAGGCGCTTGATGCGCCCCTCGGTGTCCTGGCAGGCGATGTAGAGGCCGGCCCGGTCGTTGTAGTACGCCAGGAACTGGGCGAAGTCGCCTCCGGGATAGTGGGAGAAGCTGCCGTTGGGGCAGGCAAACTGCCAGAGGCAGACAGAATCCGGCGCGAGCTTGACGGGAGACGGCTCCCTGACAAGCGTCCCGAAGCCGCTGGGGATGACAATGGTCTCGCTGCCGCTGGCTCCGCCCAGCTCATACGGGGCCACCACAAAGGGAAACTGCACGTCCACGATCTCCAGATCGGCATTGTTCCGCAGCGAGAAGGTCCATCGGCTGAGAAGCTCGTCCGCACGGGTTCGCACCTTGGCGGTCAGGTCCAGCTCCAATCCGCCGACTCTGTGGTAGGCCATCGTCAAGAGGCTTTCAGATCCCTTCTCCTCTAGTGTTACGCAAGCCAGGCGGGCGCTTCGGGAATCCATCCAATGGGCATGGCGGTGGTGATCCATGTACTGTATGAGAAAGGCTGGGTGATCCGCGCGCGATGCGATGAACTCCTGATCTTGCGATCCTCACTGCGCGTGTTCAGGAACGGCCCATGAACTTCCGCTTCAGCTCCATGTAGTACTTCATGTTGTCCAACGAGATGTCAGGATCTATGGAATGGTCAATGTGCGGGATGTAGCCGCCTTGCTCAATCAGAGGGGGAATCTTCGTCCGCAGTTCGCGTTCAATCGCCTCAGGCCCCTTGGCGATCTGGCGCTTGTCCAATCCGCCGGCCAGGCAAAGGCTCTTGCCGAATTTCCTCCTCAGCCGCAGCGGATCTATCCCGCTGGCCTGCTCCAATGGCCAGAGCATGTTCACCCCCACATCCATCCAGCAAGGGATCAGCGCCTCCATGTCGCCATCGCAGTCCACCCAGATGCTCTGGATGCCCGCCCGGTGGAGGCGATCAATGATCCGCAGGTAGGGCCGGCGGAAGAAACGGTCGAAAAGCGGCGGGCCGAACAGAGGCCCGCCCTTGCCGGCGCAGTCCTCGAAGAAGTTAAAGTAGTCAAACTGCATGTCTTGCAGCGCCCGTTCCACCAGGGCCAAGAAGAAGTCGGTCAGGAACTGCAGCATCTCCTCCACCAATACCGGGTCGTCATAGAAGAGATAGGAAATCTCCATGGTACCCACCCACGAGCGGAGCTGCGAATACAAGCCGAATGTGCCGTTGCCCAGCAGGCAGACGGGATAGTCCCGATCGCGCCATGTGCGGGCCTGCTCGTCCCACCAGAACGGATAGCGAAACAAGGCGCTGGGGTCATAGCGGCGCTTCATGTCATTCCAGGTGGCGCGGTTGGTGACTGGGTGCGAAAGGTACGTATCCATGGACATCCGCGAGCCGCGAACGGTCCCCTCCTTGAGCGCCTTGGTGACGATGCCATTAGAATGGCGGGCAGTGATATAGCGGTCGGTCTCCTCCAGCACCTCATAGGCGAACGGAGGATCCATGCCGGTGTCCAGTCGCGCGAAGGCCCGGCGGTCCAGCCGGAAGTATGGCTCGCCCTCGAACATGTCGCTTCGCCCGATGTAGGTAGCCTCCGATGGAAGTCCCTGGTCATACCAACGTTGTACGGTTTGGCCCCAGCAACCCAGTTCGTAGTTGGGCACCCACGGTGTCGGTTCCCCGGCCATGATCTTGTTGAAGCACTGACGATGATTCATGTCTTCTCCCGCGCCGCTCCAGCTGCCCGTTGTCACCTCGCGGATTCACTTCTTTCCGCAAATCTGAGCCAGCCGCTTCATGTAGTAACAGTAGTTGGCAAATGAAATGTCGGGCGGACAGGTGTGGTCAGTGTGCGGAATGTAGCCGCCTTCGACCACCAACGGCTCTACCCGCCGCAGTTCCGCATTGATGGCGGCCGGCCCCTCGGCTAGCGCCCGCTTATTCACGCCTCCCCAGATCCGCAGCTCCCGGCCATACTTCTTCCGAACGGCCAGCACGTCCATGCCGCACTGGACCTCGAAGGGGTACAGGAAGTTAAGGCCCGCATCCATCCAGACCGGGATCAGTGAATCGATCTGCCCGTCGCTGTCGAGACCGATGTACTTCACCCCGCGGCTGCGGAGGAAATCCCCCACCCGTCGGTATCGCGGGAGCATGTGCCGACGGACCATCGGGGGGGAGATCAGCGGCCCGTGGTTGTAGGCCATGTCTTCCCAGAAGCCGAAGGCGTCCACGTGGATCACCTCCAGCACCTGGGCCATAATGGCCAGGATGAGATCCGCGTTCGCATCCATCATCTCCTCGATGAAGGCGGGGTCATCGTAGAAGGTCGTGCACAGGTTTTCCAGGCCCAGCAGGTTTCGCAACGGACCGAAGAACCCGCCCCAACGATCACTGATCACAATGAACGGCACAGGCTCTGCGCGCCACTGCTTGAGCTTGCCCCTCCAATCGGGGCCGATACGCCGGCCCAGGTCCGGCTGCATCCGCTCCCGCCAGAATTGCCGAAACTCCTGGCGGTTGGTCACGGGAAACTTCAGGAACTGTGGCATGGAGCTGAAGGCGTTGTCCTTCCGCTCCCTCATCAGAATGCCTTCGTGGTTGACATAGACGATCTGACTGTCGGTCTCTTCGATGACCTTGCGCTCAAACGGTGGAGTGGGAAGCCACCAGTCAGAGGGGCAAACGCGCTTGTCCGTGACGGCGGCCGGATCGTTGTTCCGCGGCTCAAATCCCTCTTGTTTCCAGCGATCGACCGTTTCGGGCCATCCGCCCCAGCTCCAAAACGGACAGTGGTCTACGGGCTGGTACTCCATGCAGGCGAGGAAACGGTCCAAGTCCGTCATCATGTCGGGGGGCCTCATAGGGTGGTTATCTTTGGCGCCTCGCAGCCTTCTTCCTCGAACAAGGCGTCGACGGGCGGGTCCTGCCGTAGCGGTTGCCAGCCAAAGCCGTCGCTGGATTCATAGGCACACAGGCCACAACCCTCGTCGCTCTTGTCCAGCCTGGTCATTCCCGTGCCCCACATGCGCCAGCGGCCCGATGCGTCATCGTGGATCACGGAGGACACGCTCGAACGCGCCGGCAGCAGATCATGTCAAGGTGCCTGGCTAGGCCAAGGGTCGGCCGTAAACCCCCGGCGGTCAATGCCTTGCCGCGCCAGAACCGCCCAGTCGTCGACGAAGAGGATTGCTCTCATTCAAGGATCCTTTGAGTCTGCCAGATGAACTCGTTGTGAACTCTCCACGACCTTCTATGAGAAGAGGCATTCTGTCAAGGCCGAACCCTCGCAGCTTGGTTCCTGGTCGGAAGCAGTTCATCCAGGACCATCAGCGCGATGCCGGCACCAGCCTATCTCGATCATCCGCTGCTGGACGGTCTTGAGCGCCCGCGGACCGAAGTCGGTCGCCGGCGTGTTGGCGTAGAGGTCCTTCAGCGGCCGAAGCGCCAGCCGGAACTGCTCAAGCTCCTTGACGCGCCCGTCGGTGAGCGTCCGGTAATACTGCTCGGCGTAGGTCCAGAAGCGGGCCAGGAGTTCCTTGACCGTGATGGTCGCCGGGTCGGCCGGAAGCTGCTGCCCGGCCGCCAGCCACTCGGCGATGACCTGGTGGTACTGGGCCTTGGCTTCAGGGTCGCCGTAACGCCCGCAGTAGACGGCCTTGCCGCTGAGGACGACGTAGGCGCGTCCGCTGGCCTTGTGCAAACGCAAAGAAGGCACACGCCGATTCTTTTCGGAATCCTGCGTGTGCCTTCTTGTCCGTGCGTGCAACTGGGCGAGTTTCGTCATGGCCGTTCTCCTTCGGTTGGGGAGTATGTACTCCCTTTTCCAAGGGTTACGGCCGCTCCGGCGGCGTCCGCCGGTCAACGCAACTCGCGTTGTCAGCCACACTTACGTCAGTAGCGGGGGTGGGATTTGAACCCACGACCTCCGGGTTATGAGCCCGACGAGCTACCAGACTGCTCTACCCCGCGATCGTTCGTAGGTATGCTACGCCGGCCAGCAGGCCGTGTCAACCTATCTTCCCCTGCGTAACTATCCCACGGATTGTGGAGCTTTCTGGTGACGCTGGCGGCCGCGGTCCCCACGGGCTAGATCACCTTTCGCCGGTCGCAGATTTCTTCCCGTCCCCGCGGGAAGAACGCCAGGTGCGGATGGGCCAGCACCTTGGCCGTCGCCTTGAACCCCCGCATCGTCTTGGAGCGAATCTTGAACGTCAGGGCGATCAGCCGCTCGGGGGCGTCGTGGGTCGGATCGGCCGGGGCGTCGCTGACCTTCCATCCCATCCGTTGCACGTGGGGAAGCGGGTGGTTGGCCTTCCACGGCAGGCCCCTGTGCGCGTGGATGTGCCGACGCACCTGGCGGCAACGTTCCGGCGGCCCATCCGCACGTGGACATGTCTCCTGGCCGGATGGCTTATTTCGGTTGGCGTCGCCAAGGCGACACGGTCGCGGCCGGCGACGGGCTCTTGGGGTGGCCGAAACGCCATCATCTCTCACTCTGACCACGCGAGGACCCATCGGTCCTCCGGCGCCGTCGGGGCCCGCGGCGGTTG
>Ga0315289_10009951_pt1 | contig 13653 bp, 35 predicted proteins | sample YL17G11_40_MG_FD_203452 | JGI IMG/M metagenome (GOLD analysis project Ga0315289, IMG submission 203452) | Sediment microbial communities from Yellowstone Lake, YNP, Wyoming, USA - YL17G11_40 | ecosystem: Environmental > Aquatic > Freshwater > Lake > Sediment | place: USA: Wyoming | collected...
AAAGATTATCGTCTTTTGTGAATATAATCCGAACTCTTATCATCCAAATAGCGATTAACTTCTTGGTGCAAAATTTCAGTATCATTGATTTCTTCAAGCTTAGCAAATAGCTCATCATCATACTTGAATAATTCGTCAATGCCAATGTTATGATCGCCATTCTTAAAAACAGAATTGGTCATAAATTCCTGGTCAGGAGTTTGTTTCCTTGACTCAAAGAATTTGTCAAGTAGTTTCTTTTGTTTTGAAGTTAATTGTCTCATAGTTGTTTGGTTTATATAAGAATAGAAATAAAAAGATCAAAACTTAAAACTAAAGTTTCTCTTCTTTATTAAATGTTTTAACAACTTCAACCTTGCTTTTCTCTGCATGATAGTCGCTTACAAATTTTGTAACCGCACCTTTTGGTATCTCAAACACTTGAATAGTTTCAGTGTATTTATATTTTCTTGTGTGATAATTAGAGTGTGCAGTAGTATCAAATTTCATAAACAACAAATCTATGTCATTGGCGCTAACCACATACTTAGAGTTTATCTCCATAACCTCATTAGTAAAAATGTTAGTTACTTTTGCGATGCCGTGAGTATTATATTTTATATCTTTATCTTTTATAAAAATATCTCTATGCGCCCCACCCATTCCTCCACCAAAAGTTAAGAGAACTTTTTTGGCATGATGCCTTTCTTCTTCTACCTTCTTTGCTGGTGAGCAAGGCAACCCAAAGCTTAATACCTTTTTTTCTTGTGTTATTTTTTCTAACATTTTCATATTGTTTGGTTTATAAGGTAATAGAAAGATCTCCAAGATAAACTTAAAAAGAAAAAAGGGGAATTTTATTTCCCCTCTTTATTTAACTTTCAGCTACAAGCAACTTTTTATATTCTTTTTCAGTTAAGTGTCGTGGAGTTTCCAACATTTTAGCCTTTATATCTTTTGGCTTAACAAGTACACAATCCCCTTGTCTTAAAATTTTCTCAATGTTTCCTATTGCAACTGTTGTTTGAATTGTCCAAGCAATACATTGAATAGCGTTTATGTCTTTAATCTTAACATTCCACCTTTGACCACCATTTGTTTCAGAAACTCTTTTTATATCAACCCAAATAAGATATTCTCTATTTGTTGAGGTATCTTTACATTTTACAAAGTGGCAGTTTTCCATTTGTTGAAAACCTGGTAAGCCTTGACTGAAATACGAACCCTCAACTTCAAAAAGTTCATAAGTATCATTAAATTTCTTTTCAACAATTTTACCCTCTTTATCAACAAATGAAGTTGTTTTTTTAATTGTTTGTTTGTCAATCAACTTTGGCTTAACTTCTTTTACCAATCTTTCAATACCCAAACAAAGAATACCAACTCGTCTTTGTTCTAAATTTTCCATTCTTGCTATGTCATTAAAAGTTAGTGGCTTAGTTTTATCCCACTCACTTTCCAGTTCTTTAAATGGACAAATTTCGTGTTTTAACTTTAAAAGTCTGCAACCCAAATCAAAAGGGAACTCTGTATTTTCAATTATTATTTTCATTTTCTAAATGTTTGGTTTATAAGTTAATAGAAATAAAAGGGAGAGAAACTTAAAAATTCTCTCCCTTAAAAAGTATTTAATTGCTAACTCTATATTCAGTATAACTATTTGTTATCTCCAATGTCAAAGAGTTTCCTTTTATTTTTAAAACCTCTCCTTCTTCATTTGTTGTAAATGTGAACCAATCTTGTAATTCGTTTTCTTCATTTTCCAATTCAGGCTCAAATTCAGAGGTTGCATTTTCTATCTTTGTTTTGATTTTTTCTAACAACTTTTCTTGTTTGTCTGTCATAATAAAATCTCTACTAAAGTTTATAGTAACTTCATCTCCCTCTCCACCATTGATATTTAACACATTTTCCTTAATGAATTTAATCATTTCAGGGGAGAGTTCAACTTCAATTTTGCTTGTCATATTCTCACTATATTCACTTTGAGCATTTTTTTGATAAACGAAATCATCTTCATCATCTTCATCAATAGTTATCTCAACAGTTCCAAACTCCCCTTGATAGTGTCCGTCAGAGTTTACATAAAACTCTACTTTATCATAAACTACATTTTCAAAGAAATCTGCTAATTCTTTATTTTCAACTTCTTTATCATCCTTATCAAAGAAGGCATATGAAGTGCTGCCCATACTATCTCCACCACAATCAAATGTTAAAGTACATTTTACTAAGCCGAGTTTTTTCCAAGTTTTTATTGCTTTTTCTAATTCCATTTTTTTATTTTTTAGTGTTAAGTTTTTCAATAAGTTCTTCTGCTACTGCTGTTGCCTCTGGATTTTCAACATCCTTTACTCCGTTACACATCCACGCTTGTACTTGCATATGTTTTAGGTAGTCTTGTGGTGTTGGCACAAATTTCATTCTAAAATCCTCTGCAACGTGCAACATAGCAATATCAACTGTGTCCACCGATTTGCCATCAGAATTTATAATGTTATATCCAAATATCTTTGGAATAATTGAATAACAAAACCAAGTATTGTGAGTAAGAGTGCGAGAGGTGTTGTTATTCATAGATGCCTTTGGACTATCTATCAATTCGTGTATTGCTAAATAATCTTCAACTTTGCCACCCCAACGCTTTACGCTTGACTTTGAGTGTATTAGTGGATTTGCCATTTGGTTTGTTTTTATTGGTTTATATGAGTATAGAAACAAAAGAAAGGGGAACTTAAAAAATTCCCCTTAAATTTAATCCCAAACTTGCGATATTGTTTTCTTAAATGGATTATACTCCACTTGCTTACCCATAACCCATTCGCCCTTATCCACTATTAAAGCATTATGCTCTCCAAATGAGCCATTAGATTGTTCGTGTCTTAAAATCGTTTCTTTTAGCACATTTACCTCTGCAAAGTCAGTAGGCTTATTAGCCATTTCAATTTCTCCATACAAAGTATGTTGATTTGAACTTCCTTTTAGAATTGTTTGTTTTTTCTTTTTCATATTTTTATTTTATAGAAATTTATTTAAGGAGAACTTAAAACTTTCTCCTACGAGGTAAAATATGTTTTGAACTTGATACTTCTATAGCGTTAGGTACAATTTAACTTTAACAATACTTCATCCTTTGATTTTTCAATCTCTTCAAGACATTCCATTTGTGTTTCTATTGCTTTTCGCATCTCTTTTTTAGATACATATTTCTTTTTAAGTAAGTGTTTCAGATGTGAAATATTTGCACCAGAAGCACAAATTGCATCTGTTAAGTTTTTTCTAATTTCAAAATCAATTTTATTTTTCAAATTTGTTTCCATAATAAACTGTGCCTAACAAAGTGTATAAGCAATAGCCGTTAGGCGTTTCAAACTATTGCAGTTATTAATATTAAATTTTGTACTTCTAATCAAGTTTTGTGTTCGGCTACTGCTCATACACTCAACCGATAGCCATAATAACAATAACAATTCCTGCGATGATCTTTAGTGTTTCCATGATTTTTAGTTTTGGTTTATATGGTTATAGAAAGATTTCCAGGCAAAACTTAATAAACACCATCTGTATAATAGCTTTTATATTCTTTTACTTCTTGAACTCTTACGCCTTTAAAGATTAACCCCTCAAATCCACCCATATCAATTCCAAGGATTTTTGTTGTTGAGGTGATTTTCGTATCAAAAAATGGTTTGAGTTTTTTAATAACATCCTCAACCCCTTTTTCTGTACAAACATTTTGTTTGAGGTCTACATAGCCACCGCCTTGTTTATCCCCAATATCTGCATTAATTATAAATCTAATTGTTCTTGCCATGATCTGTTTGTTTAAGTGAATAGAATAAAATAAAGGAGAACTTAAAAACTAAACTTATTTACAACCATTATTTCCTACTGTGTACTCAATAGACAAGCCATTCATTCCATCAACCATTCCAGCTAATTCTATACCTTCTATAAAGGCATCAGCTTCTTGCTTTGTGGCAAATGAACGAGTCTTTTTTGTGTTCATTGAATCCTCAAATTGGACTTTTACTTTGTGTGGCTTTTTCATATGATTTTGGTTTATACGTTAATAGAAACAAAAAGATCAAAACTTAAAAATTAACTTCAGTGAATAATTCTTTTTTGCTACCTTCCAAATAAATAGAGAAACACTCTCCCTCTAAACTATTCTTATAAATGTAGTTCTCAACATATTTTTGTAACTCAGGATAAAAATTCTTCTTATCTTTTACTTTGATAGTGAAATTTTCCTCAATTAAACCGTAATTGTGTTGGTCAGGTTGCCCCACAAATTCCACACCTTCAACAGTTATTTCTCTATTGCCCTTAGCAAAGGCTTTATAGAACGTTGCAAGATTGCCAAAATAAGCACAAGTGATTGCTATTTTAAATTCGATTGTTGTTTTTGCTTTCATATTGGAATAGAATTAAATGTAGGGAGAACTTAAAAATTACTTCTAATGTTTTTACGATATCCGTCTTTTCTTAACTCGCTCATGCGAATCAATGCCAGTTCTTTTGTTGGAAACATTTCCCAATGCTCTCCGCTTTTTGGAGAAATTGAATATACCTCAAAGGGAGTGTTGTAATTTGTTATAAGCATAATATATTTATCATGACTCTTCCTATCTTCAATGCCGTTTTTATAATTGTCACAAACAATAAATGGTTGCCCCTCATAAGCCGTTTTATACGATTTACCATAGTTGCATCTCTGCACTATTGATATTGATCTTAATTGCTCAGCAGATAGCTTTTTAGCTATGCTCTCAGCTTGTTCAAATGTTTTACAACTTATCATACCATTATAGAAAGAAAGTAGGGAGAACTTAAAAAGATCAACGCCTGGGCCAAAGCGCTAACCTATAGAAACTTTTCTAAAGAAACTTAAAAAGTCTCCCTAAATAAAGTTATGAACAAATTGTTAACAACGCAGAAAACCCAGGCGGATCGCCCAGGTTAAGCTTAAAAGAAAAAGGGGAATTTAACCCCTATTTTTTTACCCCTCAATAATGTAGTGTACCTTGTTGAGTGTGATAGCAATAATGTTATCCAACCCAAGCGTTAAGCGAAAGAAGTTATTTTCTTCGTCCACTTGCCCACGCCCCGCAGTCTTTTTCTCACTGAAGTACGATGGAGAAAACAAATCTTTTGCGATGGCTTGCTCTTTAGCAATTTTTTTGCCATTGTGAAAGAATGTAGTACGAACTTTTGCAGTTCTTTCTTGGTCGCAAACCAAATACTCTTTAGTAACGTCTTTATCCGCTGCCGCTAAGATATTTGACCCCTCAACAAAGTGCTTGCCCTTCATAGCCTCGCTTACGAAGTCAGCTAAATCGCCTTGCTTATCTAAGCGACGATTAATACGCTTTGTGTAGTCCGAGCCAATAGTGACGTTTCTATACGTCAATTTTTGCAGTTGACGAACACCCTTTACCAAACGACTTCCGTGTTCGTCAGTAAATGCTACTAAATGAGAGAAAGTTACGCCCTTGAACTTCATTAACATTTCTCTTAATTGCGACTTTGTAATTGTGATTTTTTCCATGTTTTTCGTTTTATGTTTTTAGTTGATTTCTATTGTAATAGATATAAATGTGACCTGAACTTAAAAAGTTTTATTTTTAAGTTTTAATCGTAAATGTTCTATTGGTTAGCGTTGATCAGGGGCGGCCAAAAAGATCTAATTTAAAAATCTTTTAGGTGGTTCATTTTCTTCATCGTATTAAGCAATTCATAATTTTCATCATCCAATAAATTGTTAATAAATTCTTGTCTTGTATGTTTACTTTCTAATTCAATTAAATCAACCATTCTTAAAAAGAAATTTCTATGCTTTGATTTTAAAACCAATTCATCAAATTTCATTATACCACTTTCCATATAAGCCACTTCTTTTGAAGTTAGCACTCTTGTGGTTTTAATCAGTTCTGCAACCTCTGGCATAACTTGTGCCAACATAGCGTCAAAGAATGTTCTTAATAAGCCTAATTCAATTGCTTGTTCGTCTGTGAAATTGTACTTTGTCATCTTTTCCATAATTTATGTTTTTAATTGTTTATATATATTATTACGCATACAATTACATAAGATTACAAAAAAAGCAAAATAATTATTTTTTAAGTTCTGATCGGAAATGTTCTATAGGTTAGCACTTAGAACGGATCGCCAGGAAAAAAGAAAGGCGATGAGAATTAACCCACCGCCCGTTGAAAGACGGGAACCACCCACGTCTATTTGATAAACCAACCTAGAAAACTTTAATCTTTTTTGCGAGCTGCCATAGCCTCCGTGTACTTTTTGAGGTAATCTTCATATAATCCCTCGTTAATGCCTTTTAAACGATTTAAATGAGGTGCAACGTCTTTTGGTTCTTTCGTTCCGTTTTTGATCCCCATAATTCCGCCTGTAATCTTTTTTAGTAATTGGTCTTGCATAATGTTTTGGTTTATTTGGTTATATGATTATAGAAATAAATATCCAGGAAACTTAAAACTTTGCTAATTGTTTTTTGAATACGTTGAATTCTTTTTCAGTAAAGATAACCGTTGCAGACCAACCTTGTGCATAATCTGCTGCCTTTTCGCTTAGAATATAATCTATTGCGTCTTGGTCAGTTTCCCCTTGCTCTTTAATATCCTTAACTTCTTGAGGAGTTATTTCAAACTTTTCAATGATTGGCTTTTTTAAATAACCGCCCTTGGCAACTAAATAGAATGTTTCAGGTTTTTTCATGTTTATATAGAATGTTTTTTAGTTAGAACTTAAAATTACAAGATAATAAATTCAACCCCTTCTGTTTCAATATCGTTTTCTTCCATGTGCATTTTTATGTGATTTACTGTGTTATCAGTCAAATCCATATGCACATTAAACTCAATCTTTGGCTCATTATTTTCAATACTATAAACTTGTGCCGATTTTGTCCCGTCAATTGTTTCCCCATCTGAAGACAAACCTCTTTCTACTGTGTAATACAACTTTTTCATTATTTGTATTTTTAATAATAATTCGTTAATAAAATGAACCTTTCCTAAGAAATAACCATATTCTTCACATTCTTCATGGTTCATATTTTCAATTCCCATATCTTTAAGCTCATGTACTTTTAGAGAATACTCTTTTCTTTGAACCTTAAGGTCTTTGATAATTTCTTGGTTTAATTTTGGCATAATGTTTTTGGTTTATATTGGAATAGAAAGATTTATATTGAAAACTTAAAACTAAAATACTGGATTCAATTTTAAATAAGCATATACTTCATCTGGATGGATAAATGCAACGCCACCATTTGCAACCCTTTCTAAGTCCTCTGAACGTGCAAAACAAGTTTCAGTTGGGTAATCTTTAGTTTGAATCATAGAGGGGCTTAAAACGTCCAGGATTTCGTATTCACCCATAATTCTATTATGACCAAGTGATATATCGCCTTTCTCGTCTGTGCAGTCATGAACAACGATTATTCTGCCTATTAATTTCGCTTTAAGATCTGATATGTTCATGTTGTTTGATTTATAAATGAATAGAAACAAAAGGGAGAGAAACTTAAAAATCTCTCTCCCTATTAATGCTTAATCTTCAACCACTTCATATTTTTTTGCCAACTCAAGAATTTTTTTAAGCGATGCAATATCTAATTCATCATACTTCATTGTATAAGAATACATGCTATCACTGCTCATGCTTGATGGTTCGTACACCTCAACAGAAACTTCTTTTTTGTCAAAATATTCTGCTAACGCAATCAACCCTCCCATTTCATTAACACAAGGAGAACTTACCTCCCCATCAATTTCAATTTCATTTGCACTGAAACCGCCTTTGATTTTAATGATTGATTGGATTTTTTTAATGATGTCTGATTTTTTCATATTTAGGTTATTGGTTTATTAAATAGAAACAAAAGAAATGAGAACTTAAAATTTAATCTTCTTCCTCAACGTGAACACCACGCTCTGTCCAAGGATTTTCAGTTACAATGTAGCCAATTCGATTGACAAACCAACACCCCGTTTGTATAATAAGATTGCCATCATCGCCATCCACAATGGTCCAGATAAGGTTTTCTTTACCCTCTCTACAAAGTGAACGTATGTATTCCACGTCCTCTCCATAAGTTTCGTACATCGTGCCGCCATAAGAACAAATGTCCTCGTCAGCAACATCTTTGCCGAATTTTTTTCTCTCAATGTGATTGATAACTGGCTTATACTTATCGTAAAAGTCCTCTTCTGAAATTGGTTTATATTCGCTCATAAGTTGTTTGGTTTATATGAGGATAGAACAAAAATGATCAGAACTTAAAAAATATGATTGAACTTCTTTGGTTGAGAATTAGGTTCAGACATTTGTGGCTTTGCACAATCTTGTGGCGCACGTTCTCCTTTTGGTTCTTTATTCTCTAAAGAGTTTAAAAAATGAACCAAGTATTCATTATTAAGTGTGTGTCTAACAGTTTCAATTTCACCTTTCTTGTTTACAAAATTAGCTCCCACAACATACATTGGATTTCTAGGTGTGTCAGTGATTGAAATAATGCCAACGAATTTGTTTGTAGATAGTTCAAAAGTTAATCCTAAAAAACTCTCATAGGCACTTTCTATCATCCAGTTTTTTGTTACATCCACATTTTTTTTGAACTCCTCGATTATTGATTGAATTAGTATTTTCATAATTGGTTTGGTTTATATGATTATAGAAAGAAATTAAGTTAGAACTTAAAACTTTAATTTAAAACTTCAGAAAATATATATGTAGTTACATATAATTCTATGCAATGATTAACTTCTTCAAGTTCGTTATTGAACTTTGTTTGCATATACTTTTTGTTTTCTTGCAGTCTATTGTAGATATTAACCAATATATTGTCAGGTTTCAAAGTTCTTTGTAAAAGCATTTGATAGCTTTCATCATATAAGCCTTGCATAAAATCAATGTTTGTGATCTTGCCATTTGTTTTTTCGATTAAAACATATCTGTCATAACCTTTAATAGCCACTATTTGTAAGTCTTTCATGATTGGTTGGTTTATATGATTATAGAAATAAACTAATAAGAAACTTAATAAATAAAATCTTTTAGATGATTTACTGATTTAAGATGATTTACCAATTCTTCTTTTTCATCTTTTGTGAGAGGAGAACCTGATATCCAAAAATTTGGATACATACCCATAGCATCTATAGGAAGTCCGTGTTTAGAATTTTCTTTTTCGAAAAGAAGTAAAGCTGCACCACAACTCCTATCTAACCACAATTCATATCCGCCTAAGGTAATTTTTTCTCTGATCATATTATAATAGAAATAAATAAGGGAGAACTTAAAATTTTCTCCTCTTTTTTCCTTTAGCAAATTTCTCATACCACTGCTTATTCATATCGTCCCTCTTAATCTTAATGTCAGGGAGGGGTTCAGTATTTTGACAAATATATCTTGTTGGTGGGTTTGCAAATATCTCCTTATTCTTTTGGATGATTTTATCCGTATTAATTTTTTCTTGGTCAGCTTGCAATAAGTCCCCCATTCCAACAATAAGGATTTTATGTTTCTTGCTCATTGTAGCAATTAACTCAGCGTGCTTTAGCATCGAACCCTCATCTTCAACAATAATGAGTTTAATGCCTTCTTTGTCAGTTTCCTCTATAAGCTCGCTAAGAGATTTTCCTGAGGGGTTTGTGTTTTCCATATTTTTACGTTTTCAAATTTATAATGCTTTGTACCTTTGTCCTCCAAAAAATCAATTCTATTCTTAAACCTCTTATTCATTGTATCAACAACTCTATAAATTCCATCCTTATGCCCCGCCCCTGAAATTTGAACTATGTCCCCATAATTAAACTCTCCGCCCCAACGTGCAATCATATCCCTACTCATTGCAATCCACTTCTGCTTGCTTGCCTTTCCAGGAATAATCTTATACATTCCAGCTGTTAATAAAGGATCAGAATCGCATTGAGATGATACAGGATAATACATTGTGGCTGTTACCTCATAAGTGTTCACCTTTTTAACTTCAGTGTTTGTACGCTTGAATATGAGTGTTTTGAAGGTATTGTGAGTTAGCTCGTTGATAAAGATTGATAGAGCTATAATGACTAAGGTGATTTTAATTTTTCTCATTGATTGGTTGGTTATATGAGAATAGAAACAAATGAAAGGAGAACTTAAAAATTATGCAAGTTTATTTACATAATCTTTAGCACTTTCAACACTTGGAAAGGTTGCAAATAGATTTTCATTCTTATAAAGGAGATATGTTTTCTTTCTTTCATCAAAATCAAAAAGTCCTTCAGCAATTCTATAAACAATTCCATTTACTTTTTTTTGAGCAATTGGATGCCAGTAATTCCACATACAAGACACATGAGACTCTTCATTAAAATGAGGATCAAAAACTTTTGATATTGGTGTTTCTATTATCCTTTTTAAAGTTTCTTTTTTCATTGGTTGGTTATATGAGAATAGAAACAAAACGGGGAGAACTTAAAAATCCCCCTCTGTTAAATTATTTTCTTTCATCAAGCGAGTGAAAGTCTTATGAGCATTTTTGATGTTTGAAGATACAATGCAATATTCATTTACCTTATACGTCTTCCATCCTTTAAACCTCTCCCCCATATCAGTGTTTTGATTTACAATAGCAGTTGCAAGATTAAACAATCTATCTGCCTTTAACTTATCTAACTCCTCAGGGGAGAGATTACGTGGTGTAGGGTTACTTTTTCTTTTTGGCGTTGAATAACTTGGCATAGAGTTTCCTCCCATCATTGCCATTGTTGCCATTATCATTAACATACTTCCTCTTAAGCTCATGTTGTTTGGTTTTATAGATTAATAGAATTTATTTATTTAGAACTTAAAACTTCATACTGAAATTTGTTTGATTGAAATCTTACACGACTATCACTTTCTCTGAATTCATCTCCAATTTTAAAAACAGGTTTCCAAACATTTATGCGACTTGTCTTTTTGAAAGTATCATAAGATGCACCACTATTAAATTCTATTGGTTCACTTAATTTTATAATATCCCCTTCTTTAACTTTTGGCTTTGAAGCTCTATTGTTAATCTTCGCCCAACAACGTGCTCTCCATTCTTTTGCATAGCCATTATCTTCACTATCTGAAAGAGGAGTTAATAATTCCAAAATTCTTTTTGGACAATCACTTGCACCTGGACCTGCAAATTCACTCATGTCTTTATAGCCAAAATTATCCCACGACTTGCTATAAGTAAGCAAATAAACAAGTGCAATAACTTCTCCCGTATTTTTTAAACGAACTGCCATATAAGCAGTCATACGACTTACAATAGCGATATCAAGCAATTCATGATTTGGCTCACTTGCAAATGAATTTCTGAAATAATCAGAAGGTGAAATGTGTTTTGGTTTATTAAATGTTATCCATCCCATTGGTTTATTTGTTTTAATTGGTTATCTATTGTAATAGAACTTATTTGAGATGAAACTTAAAAACTTTTCAGCTTTTCGTCAATCATTTTAATTCTATTTTGAAAATAGAAATCTCCGCACTCATAATCCATTTGCATGGCTAATTCTCTGCCCTGAACCGCAACCGCTCTCAATTGCTCATAAACTTCCTTATCTGTTGGAATTCTGCCAAGATCCTCAGTCATATACCCTTTAACTGTATCGAATCTTCTTTGTAAGTCTTGTAAATTTTCCATGTTTTCTTTGGTTGGTTTCTATTGTAATAGAACGAAATAACACAGAACTTAAAAAGAAAAAGTTTTTAAGTTTTGGGCCGAAAGTTTCTATTGGTTAGCGAATTGGGATCACCAGGAAAAAAAAGATCAAAAAAAAGGGGATTATTAGTCCCCTTCAGTTTTTTAACCTTGCTTTTCAGCTTTGCGACGCAATGTGCGTTTATCTCTGCCACTCATAACCAATTGTGGACAACGAACCACTGAAGGACGTAAAATTGGTAAACGTGATACTGATTCAATTGTTGCAATTAAGATTGCTAATAAAATTACTAATGTTTTCATGGTTTATTTGTTTTTGTTTGTTTATATATAAATAGAATGATTTTTGATTGGAACTTAAAATAATCTTATTGTTTTTATTACTCTTTTGTCTGCGCTTGCATTTATTATAGCTGGCCATTTTGAACTCCATTCACTAAACCCAAGCGTTGACCTTTTAATAACTGCCCATAAAGGCACATCCTCAACAAATATAGTCTGTCTGTATATTGGTATCTTACCAAATAAAAGATAATCGAGATAAACAATGTTCTCACAAAATTCTTCCTTGTCCTCATATCCACGTACATAACGAAGATGAGTAACCAATTTACCACAAAGGCGCTTTTTTAATAATATCATAAGTTATGCTCTATAAAATCTTACATAAGTTAAATCCTTTGTGTATTCAACACGAAGTTGTCTGCCAATACCCCAATAACAACCCCCTGCGTCGTATCCTGCATCTCTGCTCATTGGAACTTTTCTGTCAAATACTTTTTTGTTGTTTGGCTTTTCTGAAGGCAAATTTGATCCTCTGCCCATTGGCGCACCGAATTTGCAGTCTACTTTATTAACTATTTTTGAAATTGCGTACATATCTTTTATTTTTGAGGTGTGTTAATTAATTCTATTGATAAAACTTCAGCGTGTTTGTATAGTTTTTGAATGTCAGCCTTTGTTCTTTTGCCCACTGAATTAACTTTGTGTGTGTGGTTCAAAGGATGATTTGGATTGTTAAAATAATCTTCTTTGTATTTTACTTTTGCTTCGTAAACAAATAAGTTTTTAAGAATTTCTTTTTCTATGTTCATAATTTTGGTTTGTTGGTTTATATGAGAATAGAAAGAAAATGTCAGGAACTTAAAAACATTTAAGAATACATTCTGCCATTAACCATCCCCACAACGAAAGCGTGTACAATCTCTTCTCCGTGTTTATTACAATCACAAACGCAAATAGTTGTAATTCCCATTTTTAATTCAATTAAATGGTCATTTTGACGTATTGAAAGTTTTGGAAAATCTTTCTTCCTCATCTCTATATAATCTAAAAGATCTTTGCTTATTTTCATGTCTGAATAGAAAGTTTTTAAGAGAAACTTAAAGAATTAAAACTTTGTAGTTATCAACTTTTTCGTGTTCAATACCGAGTTTTGTTAACCCCTCGCAAATACGAACTGAGTCCATTGACTCAATCATCCAGCCTTTACCAGCCTTTAAGCGAGCGTCATCCACTTCAAGTTCATTAAAAGCTCTTAACATTCTTTTCCAGTTTGACAAGCCTTTTTCTTTTGGCGCTAATAATACATCCATTTTAATATCCTCCTGTAAATGTTATAATTACTTTTTCATCTTTTGTGATTGCCTCAAAAGTTACGCCGCTTGCGACTAGATCTGAGATCATTTTTCCGAATTCTTCTTTTGATATTGTGAGAGTGTTCATTTGGTTTGGTTGGTTGGTTTATATGATAATAGAAACAAATGAAGGGAGAACTTAAAAATTAATCCAATACATCAAATAAGTTTGGATGAATTTCTCTTGCCTGAGTTTCAGAAATGCGTTTGCACTTCTCCCTTAAATACTTAGTAGCAACACCCGTTGAGCCAACACCTGAGTTTCTTGTGTAAAATACTGCACCAATACCATCGTAATGAGCGCCATCATCGTAAACTCTTAATGTG
>Ga0315289_10009952_pt1 | contig 13653 bp, 11 predicted proteins | sample YL17G11_40_MG_FD_203452 | JGI IMG/M metagenome (GOLD analysis project Ga0315289, IMG submission 203452) | Sediment microbial communities from Yellowstone Lake, YNP, Wyoming, USA - YL17G11_40 | ecosystem: Environmental > Aquatic > Freshwater > Lake > Sediment | place: USA: Wyoming | collected...
AGGAAAAAGGATGTGAAGTGATTGAAACGGATGATCTTGTGATGGCCGCCTCCAAAAGTGATCTGGTCTATATGACAAGGATTCAGAAGGAGCGGTTCGCCGACGTATCTGAATACGAAAAGGTTAAGGGAAGCTACATCCTGAACCGGGAGTTTCTGGGGCGGCTAAAAAAGAGGATCACGATTCTTCATCCCTTACCCAGGGTCGATGAGATAAGTCCAGAGGTCGACTCCTACCCAGGGGCTGCCTATTTCAGACAGGTAAAGAATGGGGTTTTTGTCCGAATGGCTCTCCTTGCTATGGTTTTGGGGAAGAGGTAACAATGAATAACCAAGTCCCAAACACCAACAGACAAGCCTATTTTTGCTTGAATTTATTTTGGTGCATGAGAAGCCAAAAAAAGGTTTTAATCAAGGGGATAATCTCTTATTAGACCTGCATTTTCCTCATCAGAATTTTGCTCATCCCATGCTGGGCATCCAACGATACCAACGGGCTAGACAACCTCTGATTTCAGAAGAATTCGCCGGAGATATCAAGAAGATTTGAATCCGCTAAGTCAAACGCACTTCTTCATTCTATGAGATTGGCTAGGAGAAACGAACTGTTTCAAGAGCGTTGACAGTGAGATTCCTGCCATCTCGCGATCACTCGCCTCAAAGGACCCAAACTCCTTCGATCTCAGAACTCTGACCCCCTCAATTTCTTAGTGACAAATAGAACCTGTTCGAAAAACCTCTGGGACACCTCAAGGTTATCTCAATCATCTCGAGGGCTTCCAATTCACCACTACCTCTACCTCCTTTTGTGAAAATCTTGAGTGACCAGTAAACCGGGACAGACCTAAATTTTTTGCTTGACAAAATATTAATAATGTGTACATTAGCAATGTATGCAAAAAAGGCCGATCCTAACCAGTTCAGCTCAGGTGGCCGAGGCTCTAAGGGAAGACATTGTCTCCGGGGTGATTCCGCTTGGAACGAAACTGCGAGAGGTTGAACTTTCAGCGATGCTCGGGGTTAGTCGATCTCCTCTTCGAGAAGCCCTTCGAATACTGGAAGCAGAAGGGCTCATTCAGATAACTCCCAACAGGGGAGCTTTTGTTACTCAGCTTGAGGAGAAAGATCTCAGAGAGATTCATGGACTTCGCGAGCTGTTAGAAGTGTATGCCATTCGAATGGCCTGTGAAAGGATCACGGACAAGGACGTGAAAGAGCTTGAGACGGTCATGAAGGAGACGGAAGAGAGTTTGACCTCTAACGACTATTTTGCGTATCTCAAGACTTCTCAAAAAATACACGATTTCTTCGTTCAAAGGTGCGACAATACACGATTACAGAACGTCTATAAGAACATCTGGAATATCACCCTCGCGATTGCAGCCCTATCAAAAACCGAATCGCCTGACCGGCGCGCCTCCCTGGCCGAGCACAAGAAAATAGTAAAGGCTTTGGCGCAGAAAGATGCCGATAAAGCCGAAAAATTCCTCCGGGAACACCTCAAATCCGGGCATGAGAGAACGATGAAGCTTTTGAAACAGAAGAAGAAGTAAACGCCCACGGAACGACGGGGCGTTATCCCATTCGGACATGGAATCCGGCGTCTCCCTGACAAATTGACCATGCTCGAGTTCAATCCGAATAACGCCACAAGATGGGAAGCGAATTTCATATGACAAGAAAAATAGTCGTGGGGACAGTCCAATTTACGCGGAAACTTGGGGACAAGGAAGAGAACATCAAACGAGCATCAAAATACGTTAAGCTTGCAGCCCAGGAGAAAGCCAAGATCATTTCACTTCCTGAGCTATTTTCTACGGGCTATTTCCCCGGGGGTGATACCGTATCCAATGAGTTTTTCAAATGGGCGGAGACGATACCAGGTCCCACGACGGCAAAGATGGAGGTTCTAGCTAACGACCTAAATATCTATTTAATCGCGCCGATATTCGAGATCGACGAAGCGAGTCTGGTATATTACGATTCGGCAGCGATTATTGCCCCTAAAGGGATCATCGGGAGGTATCGGAAGAGACATGTTCCTTCAGCGGCCCCTTACCTCATTGAGAAATATTATTATGCGCCGGGGAACATTAAATACCCTGTGTTCAAAGCGGAAGGCTGGCCATTTGCAGTATCGATCTGTTATGACCGGCATTTCCCTGAGACGTTTCGCCTTTCGACGCTCCATGGTGCCCACGTTATTTTCAGCGTAAATAACACGCCTACCCCGAGAAGCCTGAAGATGTGGTTTATGGAGATCCAGGTCGCCGCGTCTTCAAATGGGGTCTTTATTGTTCAGAACAATGTTGTGGGAGAGGAGATGAACTTCTTTGGGAATTCTTTCATCGCGGGTCCACAGGGAGACATCCTCGGCCAAATGGAAAAGGAAGAAGGGGTGCTGGTAAAAGAGTTGGATCAGGACGAAATCGTGCAGGCGAGATTGGGTTACAAACCCATTTGGGACACAAACTGGTCGGACTTCGGAATGACAAATGAAGAGTTCGGGTATTTTGTTTTAGACAAAGAATCTGGGTGAAACCGAATTAGGCAGAGGTTTCACTCTCCCCAATTTTTCGTAATATGGATTCCTTTATGGAGGTTGTCCTCCCTATCAATTCCCTAAAGAAGTAGATTTTTTTCCGAGGATTAACTGAATGTCTTTGAGGCTCTTAGACCCCGAAGTTTTTAGTCTCATTAAACAAGAGGCGAAAAGGCAACAGAGTACACTTAACCTTATTGCTTCCGAGAATTACGCAAACCCTGCGACTCTGAAAGTCCAGGCATCTGTGTTGGCAAACAAACTGGGCGAGGGATTCATTGGCAAAAGGGAATGCGCAGGGTGCGAGATTATTGACAAGATAGAAAAATTGGCGATTGACCGAGTTAAAACACTCTTCAAAGCGGACCATGCCAATCTCCAGGCTCCCACAGCAACACAGGCGAATCTCGCTGTTTATTCTGCTCTTCTGCAACCAGGAGACGTAGTCTTAGCGCCAAAACTCAGCCATGGAGGTCATTTCAGTCACGGGAGCCAGCGCCACATATCTGGAAAGATTTACAGATTTCTCCACTATGGAGTCTCCAGGGAAACAGAGCAGATCGATATCGACGAAATGGGAAAGATGGCTTTGGAGAGGAGGCCGAAACTCATCATTGTAGGTATGAGTGCCTACCCGAGGAAAATCGAATTTTCAGAATTTAGAAACATTGCAGACAAAGTTGGAGCCTACCTATTGGCTGACATAGCTCACATTGCGGGACTTGTCATTGCAGGTCTTCATCCGGACCCGATCCCCTATGCAGATGTGGTGACCAGTTCGACACATAAAACTTTGAGGGGTCCAAGAGGAGGAGGAGTCATTCTCTGCAGGAAAGAGTATGCAGAAGCTATCGATCAAGGAGTATTTCCAGGAACTCAAGGGGCACCCCTCATGAACATTATTGCTTCCAGGGCGGTTCTTTTCAAAGAGGCAATGTCGCCCAAGTTTAGAGAATATCAAAATCAAGTTGTGACAAATGCCAGGGTCCTTGCTGAGGCGCTGACATCGAATGGAATTCGACTTGTGACGGGCGGGACCGATACGCATATGATTCTAATAGACCTAAGGCCGCAAGGGCTTGAAGGAAAAGAAGCTGAAGACATGTTGTATTCTGTCGGTATCGCAACGAACAAGAACCTTATTCCTTTTGATGAAAAAACTCCTGGCGTGACGAGCGGATTGCGTTTAGGGGCCGCCGCGGTAACGACACGAGGAATGAAAGAGGAAGAGATGGAGGGAATCGGGAGGATTATTGCCGAGGTTTTGCTGAATCCGAAGGACCAGCCTGTCCTCAAGAGAGCCAGAAAGAAAGTCGGATCGATTTGTCGGGGCTTTAGTATGTTCAGTAAGGAGTGGGAGGGATAAGCCAATAGACTAGAAGGAGAAAAGATCTGTGAACGATCGGGAAATCAAGCAGAAACCTAAGGAAACTCGATCCCAAATTCGAGAGGAATCCATCGCCGAAGCAGTCCCTTGCATCATCAAGGGTGGGAATGTGGTATTCAGCGAGGGCGTGGCAGAAAGCGATCTATTGATCGAAGAAGGAATTATCAAATGTATCGGCAAGGAGTTGGAGGTTCGTTCTCGTGACACCGTAATAGATGCGTCGGGTAAGTATGTTCTACCTGGCTTGATCGATGCTCACGTACATCCTCAATATGAAGATAATTTCCAAGACCTATCGGAGGCGGCAGCATTTGGAGGAATCACTACACTGATTCATTACGTCTATGTAAGAGAAGGGACAGATCTAATAGAGAAGATAGAAGAATCAGTAAATGAAGGGAAGAAGAATTCTCACCTGGACTTTGCTCTTCACGCCAGCTTACAGGATGCTGAAAGCCAGATGCTCCAAATTAAGGAAGCCATAGCACGGGGAGTGACATCTTTTAAAATGTTCATGGCATTTGCGAAGCGGGGTATGAGCGTCTCCGATAAGCTGCTCATCGCCGTAATGGACAGAATAGGAAGATTGGGCGGGATGTCAATGGTTCACGCGGAAGACGTGGCATGTGAATATCTTGAGGAGCAATTCATCGCTGAAGGTAAGATTTCCCCGGCGTTTTATCCCCAAAGCCGTCCGAACCAATTCGAGGCAGATGCGGTTTCAAGGGCGATCATTTTCGCAAACACTGTCAATTGCCCCCTTTATTTAGTTCATTTGAGTGCCCGAGAGTCTTTGGAGCCAGTCAGAAACGCAAGGGCTGCCGGCCAGGTTGTATACGCCGAAACTTGTCCCCACTACCTAACTTTAACAGATGACATTTTTGAGAGATTGGGATCCTTGGCGAAATGCGCTCCTCCGATCCGAAAGGCAGCAGATGTTGAGGCAATGTGGGGCGCCATCAGAAACCATCTTGTTGATGTTGTGGCCAGTGATCATTCTGGCCAGAAAATGGAGAAGAGGCAATCAAATAATGTTTTTGATGCCCCTTTCGGAATTCCGGGTACTGAAACTATGTTCTATTTACTCCATGAAGAGGGAGTAAACAGGAAAAGAATTGGCCTTCCGATGTTGGTAAAAGTGCTCTCTGAGAACCCGGCAAAGATATTTGGGCTTTATCCAAAAAAGGGGGCGCTAAGAGTCGGATCGGATGCCGATTTGGTGATTTTGGATCCAGGTGAATCCCATGTCATTGGGGCAAAAACGCTGCACGGAAAATCCGATTTCACTCTTCATGAGGGTTGGAAATGCAATGGGAAACCGGTTTTAACCATGCAGCGCGGGAAGATTGTACTTAAAGATGGGGTTCTAAACAGCAAGCCCGGAGATGGGACATTTCTCCCCCGCAAAGTTTCCAAAGGTCAGACTTTACTATGAAAGCCCATCATTATGTCTGAGCATATATTAAGGAGTCTGAAGTGACGACGCTGGTCTTGGGCGGGACTGGATTCATCGGATCGAGGATTGTTCAAAAACTCGCTGGCCTCGGTGAGCAAGTTGTATGCCTCGACATCTTTCCCGAGGCCTCAACCCTTCATATCTTGGGTGACAAAGTTAAAATCCTGCGCGGGGATATCACCAAAATTGAAGAGATCCTGAAGACCATGAAGTCCTACCGCGTGTCGCGGCTCGTTCACCTCGCGGCGATGTTGAACACGAGTTCAGGGCATGATTGTCACTCCGCCATTGCTGTCAACGCCCTTGGTTGCAGCAACGTCTTCGAAGCCGCCCGTCTCTTCGATGTGGAACGGGTCGTTTATGCGAGTTCCATTGCAGTATACGGGGAACAGAGCAGATATGGAGACCGGCCGATTACGGAAGAAGATGCGGTCTCTCCCTCGTCTCTCTATGGGGCAGCGAAGCTGCTGAACGAATATGAGGCGAATCTCTATTGTCAGGATTTCGGATTAAGCATCGTGGGGATCCGGATCGGAATTGTCGCAGGACACGGGCGAGTTCGAGGTCAGGGCATGTGGGCTGCAGAGTTCGCCTCAAATCCGGCCGTCGGCAAGCCTGCGAATTTGCCGTATGACGAGGAAATGCGTGCCTCATTGATCTATGTGGACGATGTGGCAGAGCTCTTCGTACGAGTGCTCGATGCTCCATCCCCCAAACACGGGATCTATAATTCCGGTGGAGAAAATGTGAGCCTGAGAGAATTGGCACTTCGAGTTCGTGAACTGATCCCCCATGCCAAGCACACTTTTGGAGTCGAACGCGTCCCATTACCCTATATCGTCGACGGAACGCGCGCCGAAAAAGAATTCGGATGGAAACGACGGTCTCTAAAGGGCCATCTCATAGACCATATTGCCACCGCCCGACAGGCACAAGCCTGAAGGGGGGGCGCTTAATTCAAGACATCAAAGGGGGCTTCTTAAAAGGATGGACGAGAAACTTCAGCATGTCACTTTTTACAGCGATGGGCTGAGAATCGCCGGACTTCTTGCCATGCCTGATGGAGGTCAACTCTGCCCCGGCATCGTTCTCCCCCAGGGCACCGTGGGGCTTAAAGAGCACTACCGCTCCCCGGTCATCCTCTCCATGCTTGCCGAGGCCGGTTTTGCTGCGTTGACATTCGACTATCGGGGATTTGGTGAGAGCGAAGGGCCAAAGGATCAACCAAGGAGCCAGATCGTACCACTCGAACAAGTTCAAGATATCCGAGATGCAATAACATTCCTTGCAGCTCAACCAGAGGTTGACGCGAAGCGTCTCGCACTTTTCGGTTTCTGTTGGGGTGGATCAAATAGTGTCTACGTTGGGGCTATTGACTCTCGTGTTAAATGTGTTGCCGAAGTAGGTGGCATCGGTAACGGGACGCGCTGGTTGCGCAGTGTCCGGCAATGCTGGGAATGGAGAGAGTTCATCCAAAGGATTGAGGCCGACCGAACCAAGCGTGTGATGACGGGATCATCAGAAGTGGTTCGCTTTGGGGAGATCCTGATCGGAAGCCCGATGGCCAAGGAGGGACGCCGAAGGATCATCGAGGAGATAGCGCCGGCATCCCCACCCTACCACACTCCGGATGCAACTCTGCAAACAGCAGAACGTATTATGGAATACCGACCCGAAGAGGTGGTGGCGAGGCTCTCGCCTCGACCGTTGCTGATTATGCACGGTGATGCCGATGATCTGACGCCGCTCGAGGAGGCAGAGAGTCTCTACAAGAGGGCAGGGGACCCGAAGAGACTCGTTGTCTTCCCCGGAGCGTATCACCATGATGTTTACCTCGATCCTCTCTTCTGGGATGTCATGAAGATTGCCATAGACTGGTTCAGACAGTGGCTGATTCCAGCAGAGGGGAAAGCCTCCGGATCGCAGGAGCACGTATGATTAATGAGGAAAGGAGGTGAAAAAGGATTTAGGATTAGGCGATTAAAAACGAAGATTCAAAATAATTTAAGAAGGAGGGGGAATATATGAAAAAAGGAATTCTTACACTCGCATTATGGTTGATTCTGTTTTTGACCGTGGCGGGCCATGCCCAACCTCGTTATGGGGGGACGCTGGTTTGCGTGCTTCCAGATGATCCACCTACGCTCGCTACATGGTTGTCATCCTCATTTCTTCCCCGCATGGTTGCGCCACAGATCGTGGAAGGACTTTTGTCCCACGAACCGGATCTGACGCCCAAGCCATTATTAGCTGAAGCCTGGACGGTTTCGAATGATGGATTGACCTGGACCTTCAAGCTGAGAAAAGGGGCGAAATGGCATGATGGCAAGCCTTTTACAGCGGATGATGTTGTCTTCACCGTCGATGAAGTATGGTTGAAACATTCTCCCGACACCATGTCTCGGTGGAAACCCCTTGGTTTAACGGTTACTAAGGTCGACGATCATACCGTTGTGTTCAATTTCAAGAAGGCCTTTGCTTTTGCAACAAATTACTTATCCAGTCACTTCGGCCCCATTGTTCCGAAGCATATCTTCGAGGGAAAGGATGTCCCGACGAATCCTTTCAATCTAAAGCCTGTGGGGACAGGTCCTTTTAAATTCGTCGAATATGTGAAGGGGAGTCACATCACCTTGAGCAAAAATCCGGACTATTGGGGGAAGGATGATCAGGGGAGGAAATTGCCCTACTTGGACCGAATCGTATTCCGGGTCATGCCAGATGTGACAGCAAGACTCTTGGCCATGGAAAAAGGTGAGGTGGATTATCAAAGCTATCCAGGTTTCCCAGCAGAAGCTGCTAAGAAATTGCAGGAGTCAGGCCTGAAAATAGGGGCAGAACCTATCTCAGGGTTAGCCCGAATCCAGAGAGTCTTTCCCAATCACCGGAATAAAACTCTTTCAGATGTCAGGGTCAGAAGGGCGTTGTATCATGCGATGAACAGGGAGGAAATCTTGAAGAAGGCCTATTACGGATTTGGGAAGGTCTCTATTGGCCCGCTGCACCAGGGGTCGCCTCTCTACAAGGATCTCATCAATTACGATGTACCGAAATATGAATACAATCCCGAGAAAGCAAATCGGTTACTCGACGAAGCGGGGCTTAAGAAAGGTGCGGATGGAATCCGCTTCAAGTTGACAGCTGTCCTGAATAGGGCACAAGCTACGGATATCACTGTTGCTGAATTACTTAGAGACTACTTCAAGGCAGTTGGAATTCAGCTTGAAATCCAGCAGGTGGACGAAGCGACCAGACAGTCCTTGGTGGCCAAGCGCAAATTTGATCTGACCATGTGGGGACCTATCACGAGCGGTCCTTCTCCAGATTACTTGAAATTCCAATGGCACTCCGACTTCAAAGACACTCCAAACGCATTTGCCAATCCCATTGGGCTCAGTAACTCACGAGTCGATTGGATTTTGGATAATGCTGGGACCGTGTTTGACAAAACAAAGCAGGTTCAACTTTGGAAAGAGTTCCAAAAAATAATGGTCGAGGAGGTAGCTGAATTCTGGCTGTACGATGCCTTAATCCTCAGTGCGCGGAATCCAAATTATGAAGGTCTGCCCCAAATGGTGTGGGGACACTACGATGCTTTGTCCTATGTGTGGTGGAAAAAGGGTAAGTGAGCATTCAAGGTGCTGATGATTGATCGGAATTTTCCAGAGCAAACCTGGCATTCCCCGGGCTGCTCTGGAAATTCCGACTATTCCAACTCTATGGAAATAATAAATGGCGAATGTGGGGAGTCTGAAGCATTTCATTATTAGAAGAACGATCTCCGCAATCCCGACCGTCTTCTTCATACTGCTGATCGCCTTCTTAGCGACCCGCTTGGCACCGGGAGACCCTATTACCTATCTTGCTGGGGAACAAGCCCCCCAGGATGTGATCGAAGGGTTGAAGGCGAAATACGGTTTGGATAAGCCATTGCATTTTCAATTCTTTATCTATTTTGTAAACCTTTTTCGCGGGGATTTTGGTTATTCCTTTGTTTATCGGGAGAACGTTTTACAGGTCATCCTTGAAAGGGTTCCAGCCACGGTGTTATTGGTCGGCGCAAGTGTCCTTTTCGCCTTGATTGTTGGGATAGGTCTGGCCGTCATTTCAGCGAGACGTTTAAACTCCTTTATTGACAGCATGGTCTCATCAGCCTCCATGATTGGTTATTCTTTACCGGTCTTCTGGTTAGCTCAACTTCTGATCTTTATTTTTGGAGTTAAGCTGGGGATGTTTCCAGCAGGCGGCATGATCGATTTGAGGGCTCAACATGTTGGGATTTATCGAATGCTCGATATTGCCTATCACCTTATCCTACCTTCCTTAAATCTGGGACTCATCTACATGGGGCTCATATCCAGGTTGACGAGAGCCGAGATGGCCGAAGTATTAACACAGGACTTTATTCTTACAGCGAGGGCAAAGGGGATCCCCGAAAACAGAGTGATGAAGAGGCATGTGTTAAGAAATGCATTAGCACCCGTCACAACAATGACCGGTGTTTTAGTTGGATTGATGTTTAGCGGTGCCATTTTCACGGAAACTATTTTCAGTTGGCCCGGATTGGGCAGATTACTATATGATTCTTTGTTTGCCCGTGACTATCCTGTTGTAACGGCGATGTTTACCCTGACCTCCATTATATTAATTATAGTGACGGCAATAACCGATATCGTTTATACCATTGTAGATCCCAGGGTTCGGGTGGAATAATTGGAACGCACAAGGAGAGATATTTCGCGGGTCGAACATTATTGGAGACTATACCGGAGAGATAAGATTGCGGTCGTCGCCCTCCTCTATATCATTTTAATTATCCTCGTTGCGATCTTGGCTCCTCTGATCACCAGGTTCCCTCCCCTCCTTACCGGGGCCGGGCCATCCTTTACACCGCCAAATGCGCAACATCTCATGGGTACGGATGACCTCGGGAGGGATATTTTCAGCGGCGTGATATATGGCGCCCGTGTTTCAATGGGCGTCGGGTTCGTCGCCGCCGTCGGATCATCGTTGGTTGGGCTCTTGATTGGGATCGTTGCGGCCTACTATGGTCGAATCTATGATACGGTCCTCATGCGGATCACCGAAATCTTTTTTGTCATACCCATGGTATTTCTTGCTATCCTTCTTGTGGCCTTTTTCGGAAGCAGTATTTGGAATGTTATTTTCGTCATCATCATACTGAGCTGGCCAACAACCGCCCGCCTGGTGAGAGGGCAAGTCCTCGCACTGAAAGAAAGAGACTTTGTGAAAGCCTCAAAAGCATTAGGTGAGCATGGTTTTTACATTATGTTTATAGAAATATTGCCGAATACCCTTGCTCCAATCATTGTGAACGGTTCCATCGAAGTTGCGCGAGCTATTGTCGTGGAGGCGGGGTTAAGCTTCCTTGGGTTAGGCGATCCGGATCTGACCAGCTGGGGGATCATGTTATACAAATCTCAGCGGTTTCTTGTTCAACAAATTTGGTGGACGTTCTCTTTTCCGGGCGCCGCGCTCTTCTTCACGGTTCTTTCCCTCAATGTAATTGCGGATACCTTAAATACGATCCTGAACCCGAGGACAAGACACAAACTGGTGAGACCATGAAACCCCTCCTGACGGTGGCGCATCTGAAGACCTATTTCGAGACGGATGACGGTGCCTTCGTTCGGGCGAACGATGATGTGAGCCTTGGGGTTTGCGAAGGAGAACTCGTGGCCGTTGTCGGTGAATCCGGCTGCGGAAAGAGCACGGTTGCCTTGTCCATCCTGAGGTTGATCAAACGTCCGGGAAGGATTATTGAGGGAACCGTCTTCTTTAGGGACATTGAATTGCTCAAACTCTCCGAAGAGGAGATGAGGAAGATCAGAGGGAAAGAGATATCCATTGTCTTTCAGAACCCAGTTACTTATCTAAATCCGGTGATGAAAATAGGGGATCAAATAGCAGAGAATGCTATGTTTCACATGGAGCTAGATAAGAAAGGAGCCAAGGTGAAAGCGCTGGAGGTCTTGAAACAGGTCAAGATTCCTACTCCAGAAAGAATTTTTCAGTCCTATCCGCATGAATTGAGCGGAGGGATGAAGCAAAGGGTACTGATTGCAATAGCAATCGTTTGTCACCCTTTGCTTGTGATGCTTGACGAGCCCACGACGGCATTGGATGTAACGATCCAAGGCCAGATCCTTCAGCTCATCAAAGATCTACGAAATCGTCTCGGAATGTCCATGATACTGATTACCCATGACCTCGGGATCGTCGCGGATATCGCGGATCGGGTGTATATTATGTATGCTGGACAGATCGTGGAACATAGTGACGTATTCAGCATTTTCAGAGAGCCTCTGCACCCTTATTCCAAGGCCTTGCTTAATTCGGTGCTGAGCATCAATGAATATAAAGAGAACCTTGTGAGCATTCCAGGCGTTGTCCCTGATCTGAGGAATCCCCCGACTGGGTGTCGATTTCATCCGAGATGCTCACGGAGAAAGGACATCTGCATTAAGGAGATACCGTTGTTGAAGGAAGAGAAGGAGGGACATTTTATTTCCTGTTGGGATGTGTAGCTAAGGTCGCCCATGAACCGTCTGTTGGAAGTCTGGAATATTAAAGAGTATTTCCCTGTGAGGAAATCCCTGTTCAGGCAGCCTTTGTGGGTTCGAGCCGTTGACGATGTGAGCTTTTATATCGACGAGGGAGAAACGTTAGGGTTAGTTGGGGAAAGCGGTTGTGGCAAATCGACGATCGGACTTCTTATCCTTTGCCTGCTCCAGCCCACAGAAGGCGGTATCCTGTTTCAGGATAAAAATATTTTTAGTTTGCCACAAAATGAACGATTAGGCTTCAGGCGCAATGTGCAGATCATATTTCAGGATCCCTATTCTTCCTTGAATCCTCGAAAGACTGTGAAGGAAGTGCTGAGTCGGCCATTTAGGATTCATCGAGTGGCAAAAAAGAGGGACGATGTCAGAGACATGGTCGTAGCTCTTTTGGAAGATGTGGGACTCACGCCACCTGAGTCTTTCCTGAATAGGTATCCTCACGAAATGAGCGGGGGGCAGAGGCAGAGAGTGGCGATCGCACGGGCAATTGCGCTGAAACCCAAACTCGTTATTGCTGATGAAGCCGTTTCTTCTCTCGATGTATCCATTAGGGCACAAATACTCAATCTGATGAAAGATTTTCAGAATAAATATAATCTGGCCTATCTCTTCATCACACACGATCTAGCCACATTGCGATCTGTCAGCCATCGTGTGGCTGTGATGTATCTAGGAAAACTAGTGGAAGTTGGAGCCACGGAGGAGGTATTCCAGAATCCTTTACATCCTTACACGAAAGCGCTGCTTGCATCTGTTCCAGTACCAGATCCAGTCTATTCCAGGCAGCGAGAACCTATTGTTCTTTCAGGGGATGTTCCTTCCCCCGTTACGCCTCCACCGGGCTGCCGTTTTCATACCAGGTGCTCGATCGCAAAGGAATCCTGCCAGTCAAAGGAACCTTTATTGCTCGACGTCGGGAATGGACACCTCGTTGCCTGCGCAGGCGGGCAGTAGAATGCAGGTAAATGAAACAGCACGATCCCGCTCGATGGGAATAGAGATAGAGATTGCGGTAAGCATATCCGAGAAGAGCTGAACTGGTTTAAACGCGCTGATAAAGAGTTGACAATTGTCTTTCCTGGGAGGGATCCCGAGAGCATCAAATGTGCATATTGGAAGCAGAAAGAACTCTCAGCAAATGTTGAAATTTCCGGAACGGCCCTCCTTTACTCTTTTATTTGTTAGTATATTTTTGGTCATCGGTTATTATGTGAAATTTTGAATTTAATTGATGATTTTGCAGATTATTGAATTTTCGGTTGACATCAGGAAAAATTGATGAAGAAAATGGTTGCTGCTTTAGTGAATGCGCCACCAAGGAGCAGGATGTTAGGAAAGGGGATATGAAGGAGGATAGCCTATGAAATCTCGTCTAACTGTTTTGGCTATTGGGGGGAACTCTCTGATCAAGGACAAGAGCCACATCGCCTTGTCTTCCCAATATGAGGCGGTTCAGGAAACGGCCAATTACATTGCTAACCTCGCTGCAGAGGGCTTTCGTTTAGTCATCACTCATGGTAATGGCCCGCAGGTAGGGTTTATATATCGGAGAGGTGAGTTAGCCCGGCACGAACTGCCTCTGATCCCGTTGGATATATGTGGCGCTGACACCCAGGGGGCTATTGGGTATATGATTGAGAAGGCCCTGCTAAACGAATTTAGGAGAAGAGGAATTGATAAAAAAG
>Ga0315289_10009954_pt1 | contig 13651 bp, 10 predicted proteins | sample YL17G11_40_MG_FD_203452 | JGI IMG/M metagenome (GOLD analysis project Ga0315289, IMG submission 203452) | Sediment microbial communities from Yellowstone Lake, YNP, Wyoming, USA - YL17G11_40 | ecosystem: Environmental > Aquatic > Freshwater > Lake > Sediment | place: USA: Wyoming | collected...
CGGAGGACGGCGGAGCAGGAAACGGCGGAGCAAAGGGCGACGGGGCAAGGGCGGCGCGCAGCGCGCGGCGGCGAGGGGGCGCCGCGCGCCTCACGCGTCCCACCCTCCCCCTTTCGACCATCAATTCACACCCATCTCCGCTCAGCGCCCGACCAGCTTGCCCGTCGCGTTGAGCTTGGCAAGGAGCGGCGCGAGGAGCGCGGTCTTGTTCGGCAGCGCGACGACCGGCTTGGCGTTGAGCGTCGCGTTGAGCTTGGCCACGATGGCCGCCGTCTCGGCCGTCTTGTTAGGGAAGGCCGGGAGGGAGAGCGCGGCGGGCGCGACCTTGGTCGAGTTCCACTTGGCGGCGGCCGGCGCGAGCACGGCGGTCCAGTTCTTGCCCGCGGGGATGGCGGCGACGAGGGACGCCTTGGTGGCGTTGGCCTTGGCGATCGCGGCGGTCCAGTTCTTAGCCGGCACCGCCGGGATGGACGCGACCAGCGACGCCTTGGTCGAGTTGATGGCCGCGATCTTGGCGTCGACCGCGGCGTCCGCCGACGCCATGGACGCGGTCCAGTTCTTGGCGGGGATGGCGCCCGCGGCGAGGGTCTTGGTGTTGTTGATTTTCGTCGCGAGCGCGGCCGCCGACGCCGTCAGGTTCTTGGCCGGGATGGCGGCCATGGCCATGTTCTTGGTCGCGTTGACGGCGGCGACCTTGGTGGCGAGGGACGCGGTAAGGTTCTTGGCGGGGACGGCCGCCATGGTTTTGTTGAGGGCCGCCACCTTGGCGTCCACGGCCGCGACTGCCATCGTCTTCGTGTTGTTGACGCGGGCGACGGCGGCGGTGACAGCGGCGGTCTTGTTGAAGGTCGACTGAGGGAAAGAGAAAGAGAAGAAAAAAGGGGGGTCGGCGGCCGCGCGCCGGATCGTCGCGCACGCTTCCAAGCGGGAGGCCATGAGTGTCACGGCGTGCGCAGCGGCGGCGCGGGGGGCAGCGGCGGCCGCACACCGCCCCCAGGGCGGCGAGCGCGGCGCGCGCGAGACACGGCGGCCGCCACGGCGGCCATGGCGGCCGCACCCTCCCCCTTCACCCCTCCCGCCGCCCGCGACGCAAGCGGCCCGATTTAGGTGGCGCGCGACGGGGCCGAGCGGCGGCGTGGAGGCCCACGCGCGGGGCGGCGGCGCCGCGCGCAGCATGAAAGAGCATGGCGCGCGAGAGCGTCCGCGCCGCCCTCGCCGCGCGCCAAGCCTCGGCCGCCTCCACGCGAGCGAAGACGCGGACGACGCCCGCGTCGGCGCGGACGGGGGCGCGGCGGGCGGGCGGGAAGGCCGCGGTCGAACCGTAACTGCTTCCGCGCGCAATTTGCTCTCCCGCACTCACGTCGGCCGAGGCGACACCAGCCAGGAGAGCAGCGACAGCGATAGACGTGAACTTCATTGCGAAGGAGGAGCTGGCGAGGATGGAGGGGCAAAGGCGTCGAATTGGGCGCGCGCACGATGCCGCGCGGCGCGCGCGCTCGCGCGGCGGCGCGCGCGCGGGCCCAAACTCTGGCCGCCCCGCGGCAGCATGCGCACGGTGCGCGGCGTGGCCGCGTGGGGGCGCACCGGGGTGGGGGCTGGGAGGCGGTGGGCGGAGTGGAAAGTGCCAGCGGTGGCGGTGGCGCCTCTCTTTCCGCGCGCTCTATGGCGGCCGCTCCGCCAGGCGCATCGAGCGCCCCGCCGCGCGCCACGCGCCGCGAGCCGCGACCATGGCGCCTCAACCCCGTCGCTGGCGGGGGAGGGGGGGCGGGGGAGGGAGCGAGGCGGGGTCCGGCCCGCGCGCGGCCCGCCGCGCGCGGCCGCCGCCGCCGCCCGACCCCCCCCCACCCTCCCCCCCACACACCGAATGTGCCGCACAAGTTTTACTGGTCCAGATCCACGCGGGATGCGCCCTCCTCCTCGGCGTCCACATCCCCCTGCGTCCGCGGAAACGCGCGCCCCTCCCCCCCCGCGCCGAGCACCGCCATGGCGGCGAGGCGGGCGGCTGCCGCGCCCAGGTCGTCGTCCAAGGGAGTGGGGTTGTCGTCTTCGTCCGCCATGACGTCGGGCGGCGCCCTCCCTGTCAGCGCTTCGAGCTCCGCCGCGCCCGCCCCCACAAACCCGCCCCGCCCCGCCGCGTGCCGCAGCAGCTCCCCCCACGCGGCCGCGTCGCCCGCCAGCAACCGCACCGGGTCGCCGACGACGACCAGCAGGCGGCGGGCGCGCGTGGTGGCGACGTTGAAAGAGCGCGGGTCGGAGAGGGAGGCGGCGAGCGCGGCGGCGCGCGCGCGCCCTCCCGCCGCGACCGTCGACACAAACACAAAGTCGGCCTCCTGGCCCTGCATGTCGTCCACGGTGCCGACCCGGACGGAAGAGAGCGCGGCGGCGCGCAAGAGGGCCCGCACGACGCGCGCCTGCGCGCGGGTCAAACAGATGACGGCCACGCGCGCCGCCGCGGCCGCCAGGGCGTCGCCAGGGGCGGGGGACGGTGTGCCCAGCAGGGCAGCGGTGGCGGCCGCGTCGGCGGCCGCGCTGGGCGACGAATCGGTGGGGTCGGCCGCGACGGCCGCCGCGAGCGCGCCGACGAGCGACGCCACGGTGGCGGCTTCGACCGGGTTTTCGACGGCGGCCGAATCGCCGGGCGCCACTTCGGCGCCGCGCACGCCGACGAAGAGGGTGGCGTTGGCCAGGTCGCGCCCGCGCGCGGGGCCGGCGCCCGGTGCCCACGCCGGCGGCGCGAGCGCGGCCTGCGGCGACGCCGCGACCAGGGCGCCCCCGTAAAATAGGCGGTTGGGCAGGGTCAGCAGGGCGGCGGACGAGCGGTAGGAGCGGCGCAGCATGGAGGCAGAAGGGGCTGCGTTGCCGCCGCCGCCCTCCGTCGCCGCTCTCTCCAGCCACCGCTCCAGCAGGCTCAAGCCCAGCCCAGCGCCGCGCGCCTCGGCCGACACCACGCCCGGCCCCAGCTGTCGCGCGTCGCCGGCGAGCAGGGCGCGGCCGCCGCGCGCGGCGAGCGCGAGCGGGGCGAGGGCGAGCGGCGCGGTCGCCTGGCCGGCCTCGTCGATGAGCACGTGGCTGAACGTGGTCCAGGGTTGATTTTCGGCGTCGCTGGTGCCCCAAGGGCCGGCGGGGCCGGCGAGAAAGGTCGCCGCCGCTTCACAAGTAGTGACGACCGCCCGCGCGGCCCTCAACCGCTCCAGCGTCGGCCACACAAACGCGGCTGCGCCGTCGTCCAGCTCGCAGTACGGCAGCGCGCCAGCGAGGGAGGTGGACGGCGGGCGCGCGGGGTCGCACGCGCGGAGGACGGACGAGGGAGGAGGGAGAAGAGAGGAGGCGCCGTCGCCACCCTCTCCGCCCGCCCGCGTCGCCGCCGCGGCTAACGCTGCCCCCAAGGCCGCCGCCAGGACGTCGGCCGAAAAGTCGCGCGGCGCGGCGAGCAGCACGCGCGCGTCCGGCGCCGCGGCGAGCGCGCGCAGCGCGGCCTCGACGAGCGTCGTCGTTTTGCCGGTGCCGGGTGGGCCCGCGAGCGCGTATGGAGGTGGGTGGGGGGCGCCGGCGGGCGCGCCGGCGCCCAGGAGGAACGAGGCGACCGCGAGGCGTTGCTCCGGGTTGAGCGCGCGCGGGCCGAGCGTGGGCGCGGCGTCGGCCGCGGCCACCACGTCGGCCAGGGACGGTGGTGGGTGGGCCGGGCCGTCACCGTGCGAGGGCGGCGGGTGGGCGGCGGGCGCCCAGAGGTCGACGTCGTCCGGGGGGAGGTTGCAGCCGTGGTCGCGGTCGCCGGGCCCTTGGTGCCCCTCATCCGGCACCCACCGCGCCACCCCGTCCACCCCCAGCGCTTTGTGCGCCGCCACAAACGCGGTGCGGGGCGGCAGGAAGCGGACATGGAAGAGGAGCGGGCCGCCCGCCGCCGCGGCTGCCGCGGCCGAGCCCGCCGCCGCGACCGCGTCGGCCGACAGCGCGACGAGCACGTGGCCACCGTCGACCGACACGACGGGCGCGGCGAGCTCGACCCCGGCCCAGCCAAGGAGCGCGGGCCGCAGCGCGGCCCAGTCTCCGAACGCGAGCGCGGGCGCGCCTTCCGCCGCGCCGGGCACCTTGAGCGCCAGCAGGGCGGCGGGCAGGGAGTCTTCGGCGACGGCGGCGAGGTCGGGGCCGCGGTAGGTGAGGGGCGGCCCGGCGGGCCAGCCCGCGGCGGCCGTCACGCGGGCGCCGGGCGCGGGCAGGCGCTGGCCGACCATGTGCGCGCGCACGAAAAACAGGGTGTGCGCGCCGGCCTCGGCGGCAGCCTCCTCCGCGACGAGCGCGCGCGCGAGCGCGGCGAGCCGCGGCGGCGCGCCCGCCAGTTCCGTCGCGGCCCCCGCGCGCATGCGGGCCGCAGCGCCCGTCGCGGCCACCGCGGGCAGCGGCGGCCCGGTCGCGGCCGCGCCGGCGGGCTCCCACCACGCGCGCGCCGCGAGCGACGGCAGCCGGGCGCACCGCGGCCGGGCTGGTGGCGGCCCATGCAGCACGAGCGGGGGCGTGTCAAAGAGGCGGACCAGGGCGTCGGGCACAAACGGGGGCGCGTGCGGCGACAGGGACGCGAGCGCGCGCGCGACCTCGGGCCGCACCACCGCCGCCGCGACCGACGCCGCCACGATGACGACGTCCCACCCGGGCGGCTCACACACGGCGCCCGCCGCCGACGCGGCGCGCGCGACCGACGCGGGGCGGGGGACGGCGACGAGGGCGGCGAGCGACGCGGCGAGCACGCCGTCGGCGCCGCCGCCGTCGGTGCGCAGCAGCACGCCCGCCGCGGCCGACGTGCCGGGGCGCAGGCGCACGCCGAGCGCGATGGCGTCGGGTTCGGGGCCGCCGTCGGGCGCGACGAGCGCGGGCGCGTCGGGGGCGAGGGTCAGCGCGCCCGGCCAGCGCGGCGCGAGGCGCCACCCGAGCAGGAGGCAGGCGGCGTCGCCGCCAAAGGCGGCGACGTGCACGCAGCGCACGCGGGGGGGGGGGGGCGCGGGGCCCGCGCGGGCCGGCCGGCCCGCCCCCCCCCCCGCGGGGGCGGCGGCGGCCCCCCCCCCGCGGGCCGGCGGCCCCGCCGCGGCGGGGGGGGGGGGGGGGCCCCGCCGCCGTCGGTCGCCGCCGCAGCAGCAACGACCCCAAAATCGACCTCTGCCGGCGACACCGCCACCAGGGTGTCCCGCATGCGCACCGCGGCCGGCGGCGGCGGCGCGGCGGGCGCGGTGGCGGCGTCGAGCAGGGCCGCAGCGGCGCCGGAGGCCGCCCAGTCGACGAGCGCGGCGGGCAGCGGCGTCGCCTCGCCAGCGGGCGCGGCCGGCGGCGCCGGCGCGAGCTCGGCGTGGGGGGTGGTGGACGCGGGCGCGTCAAATCGGTGCGCCGGCAGCTGGCGCGCCGCGCCGGCCGCGGCGGCGGCGAGCGACGCGTGGAGCGCCGCCAGGGGAACCCCGGGCAGCCACGCGCCATTCGTGCGCCCGCATTCGACGCGCTTGGCCTGCAGGGCGTCGACCGGGCGCCCCGCCCGCCAGTCGGCCAGCAGGCCGGCGACCGCGTCGCGCGCGGCGCGCGTCTCGGGCGCCGCGTCGCCGGCCGCGCCGGCCGCGGCCTCGGCGCTCAGCGCGCCCTCGAGCGCGGCAATGGAGAACGAGGTGGGCGCGTCGCCGGCGAGGCGGGAGGCGGCCACCGCAGCGAGCGTGGGCGACGCGCTCGCCTAGAAAGAGAAAAGGGGGCGTCAAACGCCCGCGCCTCGCCCACCACTGCCCTCTCCACCCTCTCTCTCCCCTCCACGCACGCTTACGGCGTGCAGCACCGCGTGCAGGTAGCGCGCGACGAGCGCGGCGGGGGCGCCCGCGGGCGGCGGCGGCGGCGGCCGCCCGGCGGGCCCATAGTTGGAGGGCGGCAACGGGGTGCGGCTCATAGCGGCGTCGGCCGCCGGCGAGGAGGGGAAGGGCGCGGCATCGGCAGTGCGGCGATGGGCGGCAGGCGGCGGGGCGGCAGGCGGCCGGAGCGTGCGCTGCACAGGCGCGTCGCGTGCGTCGATCGTCGACGGTCGGTGGAAGCGGGCGCCAGAGTGCGGCGGGACTGGGCGCCGCCGCCGGCAGCAGTATAGAGGGCCCTGTCTCTGTCGACCCCGCCGCCCACCCGGGGCTCGCACAGATTCTATCAGATGGTAAGGAAGCGGCAGCGTGTGTCGGAATTTCAGTCAACAGGTGTCAAAGTCGCGCCCCCCTCCTCCCCCTCGCCGTCGCTCGCGCCCCCTCCTCCATCCCCCCCACCCCCATCTTCCCCATCCCCCACCCACGCCCGCGCCTCGCCCGCGCACCACGCAGCCGCGTCGGCCTGCAGCATGCCCAAAAAGGCGGGCAGCGCGGCGCCGAGAGCCGCGCGCGCGACCAGTTTCGCAGCCAACTTGAGCACCGGGCCGGGAACGGCGGCCGCCGCGCCCTGCAGCCGCACGCGGGCGCGCAGGGTCACGGTGGCGGCCAGGTGAGGGTGGTGGGCGTCGTCGCCGCCTCCGCGGTGTCGCCGGTGCCGCCGCGGCGGCTGCACGCTGCGCAGGCGTGCGTCCACGCCCGCCTCGAACGCGGCGTCCAAAGTGACGTCGCCGAGGGTGAAGTCGGACCCGGAAAAGGCGACGACGCCGCGCGACCGGTCGGCAACGCGCACGCGCGCGCTCGGCGTGAGCGCGACGCCCAGCGCGTCGGCCAGGGGCAAGGCGACGATGAAGGCGTCATCCTCCTCGCCACCTTCGCCCGCGGGCGTGACCCAGGACGGGTCGAGCAGCGAGTAGGCCGAGACAGGGAGCGCGAGGTAGTCGTCCAGGCCCCTTCCCTCCACTGCCGGCCCCCGCGCCGGCGCAGGCGGCGCGGTCGCGGTCGCGGCCGCGGAAAATGACACCCATTTGGGCTTGCCCGCGCGCGGCGGCCGCGGTCCGCCGCCGCGGCCGTCGCCCAGCGCGCGGTTGACGACGCCCACCGCCTTGTCCAGGGCGGCCAGGCCGTCCATGGAGGAGGGGAGGGGGGGAGGGGGCAATGCGGTGTCACGGCGGCGCGGGCGCCGCGACCGCGGTCACTGCCGGCCGAAAGCCGACCCCCACCCTCTCCAGTTCCGCGCCCACCGCGGCCAGCAGCGCGGTGCGCGCCGGAACGAGCCGCGCGGTGTCGCCGCGCCCGGTGAGGCGCCAGAAGAGGGTCAGAGCGATCTTGCCCGCCGGCGCGGCGTCACCCGCAGGCGCGAGGCCGGCCTTCGCCGGCGCCGCAAAGTCCCCGGGGCAGGCAGCGGCGGCCGTTTCCGCACCTCTCGTCGCCGCCTCGAGCGCGGCCGCGGCCGCCCCTGCGTCGACCCAAAACCGCGCCGAGTCGCCGCGGCCGCCCGACCGCGACAGGTTGGCCAGCGGCGCTTCCGCCAGCCTCGCATTGGGCCACGTGACCCGGAACCCGTCGCCGACGCGCACCAGGGTCGTGGTGAGCAGGCAGACCTCTTCGACACGGTGCGGGCCCGACCCGGGGCCGCCGTCGGCGCCGCCAGTGACGACGATGTCGCCGACGTCGAACGGGTGCGTGACAAAGAGGTAGACGACGGATTCGTATATGGCTAGGGGGAGAGAAGGGGAGGAAAAGGTGAGAATGGGCGACTGGGAGAGAGAGGAGGGCGCGCGCGGGCGCGCGCACCACCCGCCCATTCCCTCCCCGCCCCTCCCCTCCACCCACCGCGCATCGAGTTGCCAAACACAAACACGAACGAGAGCAGGGCGGACGACGCCGTCACCCACAGCCGGGTCACGTTGACGTCCCAGACGGCGAGGTACAAAAGTAGAGACGCGCCGTGCGCGATGGCCGCGAGGAGCGCGCGCAGCCTCCCCACGACCGACCGCGCGTCGCGCAGGGTGGAGGCGAGGTTGGCGCGGGCTTCGAAGACGGACGCGATGGCGGACCGCATGTCGTCCCGCGAGATGCTGGCAGGAAGAGAGGAGGGCGGGAAGGGGAGGGGGGCGGCGTACGCACGCGCCCCGTCTCTCCGCCGCCCCTTCTCTCCCTCTTACCGGCCGTCGCCGTCCGCATCCAGCATGACCATCGCCTCGGCCGCGGTGGCGGCATCGGGCAGGAAGGGAGCGAGGTCGGACAGGTCGACGTAGGCGCTGGAAAGGAAGAAAGAGGGGACAAGGGGGGGTCGGGTCGTCGGGTTGGGGTCGCCTCCACCTCGCCCACCGCCTCCCTCCTCTCCTGTCCGACCTGGTCACGCTCTGGCTCACGTTCCAAAACAGGAAGAACGCGAGCCGCCGCGCCTCGGTGCGCGCAACCTTGGCGGCAGCGCCCGCGCCGGCGCCCGCCGCGCCGGCCGCCGCGTCGGCGGCCGCGTCGGCGGCGGCCGCCCCGAGCGCGTCGGCAAAGGTGAGGCGCAGGCGGGAGGATCGGATGTGTCGCTCCACTTTGTGCAGGCGGTCGAGGAAGGCGGCGTCGGGGGGGGCGCCCTCAGCGGGGCGCGGGGGGAGCGGGGGGGGAGCGTCGGCAGTGGCCGAGGTGGTGCGCGGCGTAAGAGGGGGCGCCGCCCGGTACCGGGGCAGGCTGACGCTGGAGAGCAGGCGGGTGAGGTCGACCATGGACGCTTGGGCCTGGAGGCGAGAGGGAGGGAGGGAGACAGGGTGGGCGGGTCGCGCGCGCAGGGCACCGCGCGCCTCTCCCACCCCCATCCTTCCCCGTACCTGGGCCCTGACCACCCCGGGCGACGCTGTCGTCGTCACGTCGAGCATCGACTCCCCCCTCGGCCCCCCCCACGTCGCGCCCTCGGCCGGCGGCAGCAGTCCGACCCCCGGCGGCGGCCCGCGCCCGACCGCGGCCGACGCGGACGCGCAGGAACGCTCCACCTCGAGCATGGGCCGGGGCGGGAACGCGTCGCCGACCGCGGAGACGGCCGACCGCTCGACGCTGCCGCGCGCGACGGTCGCGGTGGCGGTTGCGCCGCGCCCGCCACCTCCCACCACCCTCCTGCGGGGGACCGACAGCGCGATGACAACAAACTCTTTGCGCAGGGCGTCCTGCATGGCGTCAAAGTGGGCGCGCGCGTAGAATCGGACCGCCAACGCTTTCGCCCCGACCGCCGCCGCGATCGACGCCGAGCACGCGATCGCGGCGCAGGCAAAGATGTTGAGGCCGGCTTTGGTGGCGGCGGCGGCTGCGGCGGCGGCGGGGCCGGGGGGCGGCGGCGGGGTGAACAGCCCCGCGAAAACGGCCGCCCCGACGCCGACGCGCGCCAGGCGCTCCACCCAGCGGCGCACGCCGGTGAGGTAGTAGAGGGCGCCCCGGGTGGTGAGGAGGTGGGTCTCCGCGGCGGCGAGCGCGGCGCGCACGGCGAGGGAGCAGGCCAGGGCGTCCACGGGGGCCAAGGCGGCGAGGGCGAGCCAGCGCCACATGGCATGGCCCCATAAAGTGACCTGGGGGGCGCCCACGCCGACGCCGACGGCGGCGGCGGCGAGCGCGAGCGCGGCCGCGGCGGCCGTGGCCGTCGCGCGGCGTCTGCGGCGCCGGCGCAGGCCTCGCGGGTGGGGGGAGTCGTCATCCTCATCCTCGTTGTCGTCCGACGGCGGCGGCGGAGGCCGCGGCGGCTGAGCGCCCTCGGCCGACGGCCGCCCTGAGCCGCCTCCCGCCTTGGACGGCGGGGGCGGCGGGGGCGACGCCAGGGCGGCCGTTGCCGCCGCCGCACGCATGCGGGCGGCGGCCAGGGCGGCGGCGGCCGCGGCGTGGGGGCGCAGGGGCCGGGGGCGCGAGCTGCAGGGAGGAGGGAGGGTCGGCGGAGGGTTGGCGACCGCCCGCACGCCGCCCGCCAACGCTCGCCCGCCGCCCCTCTCACCTATCACCATCGCCCTTGCCCTCGCTGTCGCACGGCAGCAACGTCTCGGAGAGCGCGCCCGCCGCCGCGCTGGCCGACCGGCGCGGCGGCGCGCGCGGCGCGGCCGTCGCCGGCACCGCCGCCGCCTCTGGCCCACCCGCCACCACCACGATGTCCACACGGGCGGTCCCGTCGGCCGACGCGGGGCGGCGGCGGGGCAGCATGGTGTCGGCCGGGCGGCCGTTGGGGGAGGAGCGCCCCAGCAGCACTGGGGAGGCGCGCTCTGGCGCCCGCTGCGGCCAGGCCCCCCCACACCTGCTCCACACGCCCGCCCCGCGCGCCGCCGCGTCCCCCAGCGGTCCGGCCTTCCGCGCCGGTCGACCCCGAGTCGGCGCGCGCCACCAGCCGCCCTCGCGGCCCCCGCGCGCCGCGCCCGGCGCCCGGCATCTGCCGCTCTCGCGAGCCGGCACCCGCGCCGTCGATCGAGTCGCGATGAGAGCGGGTGCGTCGGGGAGGGAGGGGGCGCCATGCGGGGCCGTCGGCGGAGTTCGGCGCCGACACCCTGGCCCGCTGGCCGCCGCGCCGGAGCGACGCGGCCGGCCGGCCCGCCGCCGCCTTGCCCGATTGAGCGATGGTGGCCGCGCGGTCCCCACTAGGGGCAGCGGCGCGCCGGCGAGCGGGTGGTCGCCAACCGCCATCGGCGCGCGCGCGCGCGGCGCGCGCCGGCGCGCGCGCCGCCCCCGCCGCCGCGGCGACCCTCCCGGACCCGCCCACGCTCGCCACTCGCGCCGTGGGGCGGGTCCTGGGGGCGGCCCGCGACCCGGGCCGCGGGCGCATGGGCGCTGCCCGCACGAGGGACAAGAGGGCCTGGCCGCGCGGCCGACCCCGCCACCCTGTTGTCCCCAGCCACCGCCCTCGCCCTCGCCGCCCTGGCCGCCGCCGCGGCCGCCCAAGCGCCCGCCGCGGCGCCCGCGGTCGCCGACAGCCCCCGGCCGCCGCCGCGCCGGCCGGCGTCGACCACCCCGGTCCCCGAAATCAACTCCGGCATCCTCCTCGTCGGCCCCCCCGACTACCGCTGGTTTGGCGGGTCGTACGGGTCGCGGTGCACGCAGATGGTGGACCGGGCGGCGGCGATGAAGCAGACGCGGGTCATGATCACGCCAACGCTCTTTTGGGTCGACGACGACTTCAAGGTGCGGGGACGAGGGTTTCGGGGCGCGCGCGATCGTGGGAACACGAAGCCGGCCCCCTCACACCCCCGGTTCCTCCGTTTCAGAACCGCGCGACCGTGAATTCCGCGTCCAAAGTGTCCTACTACTGCTACGACCGCCACCAGCGCGACCAGGACGCCCCCCCCGACCCCAACGATAGGACGACGTGCACACCCGCGGACCTTGGGGGCGTGGACATCCTACGGGCCGGGATGGCGGCCTGCTTCAAGCACGCGGTGTCGAAAGGGCTCGACATCTGGCTCGCTCCCCACCTCGACGACGGCCTCGGCCTCGGCGGCTGGCGCAACGGGCTCGTGTTCGACCCCCTGGCCCGCTATGGGTCGATGAGCTACGCCGAGTTCATGCTCTACCCCTTGGCGGACGCGCTCAACGCCGCAATCGGCCCGAACACAAAAGTTTCCTTTGCGCTCCAGGGCGAGATGTCGGCTACCGTCTTCTACCACCCCCGCTCCTACGCCACCCTCATCCCGTACGTGCGCAACCGGGTGCTGGCGGGCAAGCCGGCGCCGTGGGCGGCCAACATCGAGATCGGGCTTTCCACCAATCTCAACAAACTGTGCGGGTGCGTGCTGCAGGACATGATCGACCCGAGCAAGTATGTGGACCAATTTCCGGGGGCGTTCGAGGCGGTCAAGAGCCAGTTCGACATTCCGGCCATCACCGCGCTCTACGACGCGTCCGACTTCATCGGCATCTCCAACTACCCCTCGTTCCCCGGCGCCGAGTTCAAGGTCAAAGACCTGGAGTCGGCCACGTGGCAATTCGCGTTTGAAGCCAAATTCTTCGGCGTCGACGTCAAGGACCTCATCTTCAACAAGGGCAAAAAGCTCTACTGGAACGAGTACGGCGTCGGCGGCGGCGTGACGCAGGACGGCAAGAACAAGGCGACGACCGCGGCGGCGGCGGCGGCGACCCCGTTTTTCGGGGTCACGGGGCGCTACTCGCGCGCAAAGGATCCGTGGACGCTCTTCGACCTCGCCACGCCGAACCCCGTGCGCGACTACATGCGCTATTTCTATGCCCAGACCATCAACTACGCCAACAGCCGCGGGGTGAGGGGCGGGGAGGGGGAGGGGTTTCCGGGAGTGGGGAGGGAAAAGGGAGTAAGCGCACGCGAACTTTGCGCTGGGTCCACCCCGAAACAATCCTCAAAGACCCCCCCCCCCACCCGCCTCCCCCCTCCTCCCCCCCCCTCAGGCGTGCGACGGGTGCGAGTACCGGGTGGACGGCATCTTCATCTGGAACAACGCGTCGTGGGACATCCAAGGCATCTACCCTGAATCGGCGACCGACGGCGCAGGCTCCTACCGCGACCCGGTCGTCGTCGCCATGATCGAGGCGCATAACTCGGCGGTCGCGTCGGGGTCGAGGCCGCCCAACGTGGACGCGGTGGCGCCGGGGGGGGGGGTGGCGCCGTATGCAGACGGCGGCGGCGGGCGAGCGCAGGTGGCGACCGCGTCCGCGGGGCGCCGCTGATCGGTGGAGAACGGGGGTGGGTGGCGGCTGCGGCGGCGTGCGCGGGCTCGCGCGCGGGCGCCGGGCCGACGCGGGGCGTCGGCCCAGCGCGTGCGCGCGGCCCGCCGCGCCGCGCGCCGCGGGAGAGACACGGGGGCGGCGCGCCGGCCGGGGCGCTCCGAGAGGTATGGGGACACTTGCGTGACTCGTGACTGACGGACGTGTGAAATTTGGCCGCGGCTGGAGGCTCCGCCTCGGCGTGCAGGGCGAGCGGGAGCAAGGCGCGGCGGGCGGGGGTGGTGGGTGGGAGGGGCCCGCTCGCGGCGCGGGGGGGCGCGGCGGCGACCGCACCCGCTCCCCCTCCCCCCACTCCTCCCGCCTCTCCCTCCCGCGCTCGCCCGCCCACGCATGTGCGCGCCCGCGCCGGCCGGACGCCGGCTGCGGCTGGCGGCCGCGGTCGCGGCCGCGGTCGTGCTCGCGTCCGGGCGCGGCGTGCGCGCGCAGCTCGACCCCGCGTGCGACCCGTGGGGTGACGGCAATACCGGATGCTGCCCCGGCACGCCCCAGTATGAGAGTGCGTGGGATGGTGGGAGGGGGCGGTGGCGGGCGCGCACGTGCGCCCGCCCGCCGACGCGCTGCCGCCGCCCCCAGACTGCGACTGCGAGTCCTGCCCCTACGCCAACGGCTCGTGCGGGGACGGGTTTACGTTTGCCTACACCAAGGGTGCGTGCACAGCGGCTTCACCGCCGCCGCCGGCGACGACGCGGCCACCACCGCCGCCGCCGGCGACGACGCTGCCCCCTCCTCCGCCACCGGCGACCACGCTGCCAGCTCCGCCGCCGCCTGCGACGACTGCACCGGCACCGCCACCGCCCGAGACGACGGCGCCGGCTCCACCGCCACCAGCGACGACGCTGCCGCCGCCGCCGCCGCCGCCCGCGACGACCGCGCCTCCTCCTCCCCCGCCCGAGACCACGCTGCCTCCGCCGCCACCACCTGAGACGACGCTGCCTCCTCCGCCTCCTCCCGAGACGACGGCGCCGGCTCCACCGCCACCAGCGACGACGCTGCCGCCGCCGCCGCCGCCGCCCGCGACGACCGCGTCTCCTCCTCCCCCGCCCGAGACCACGCTGCCTCCGCCGCCA
>Ga0315289_10009956_pt1 | contig 13650 bp, 7 predicted proteins | sample YL17G11_40_MG_FD_203452 | JGI IMG/M metagenome (GOLD analysis project Ga0315289, IMG submission 203452) | Sediment microbial communities from Yellowstone Lake, YNP, Wyoming, USA - YL17G11_40 | ecosystem: Environmental > Aquatic > Freshwater > Lake > Sediment | place: USA: Wyoming | collected...
GCAGGGCCAAACGCGCATTGATCCCCAGGACGCGCTGGATGCGCTGGAAGAAATCCTCCGATGCCGTTTCAGCAGGATCCGCAAAGCCCCAGAATGGTTCGTCAAGGGAGGCGCCGACGACCCGCAGAGGATGGGCCTGCGACTGCGCCGCCTCACGGATCATGTCTTCGCGCTTCTTGACAAATAAATAAGGTGGTTGCGCAATCGTCGGAAACCCCGCCAGACGATGACCCTTCTGCGCAAGGTGCTCCACTGCCAGCCCTATGGCCGCGGGTTCGTCGCAATAAAAACGGTAGTACGGAACTCGAGGACCGAAATCGCCCAGCGAACGGGGAACATCAAAATAGTCGGAACAGAATTGCACGATCGGTTTTCCCGTCGCGGCAAGCATGGCAAGGCATTCCCGATGCCGTTCTTCTTCCGCGGAACCTGTACCGCGCGGATTGATGCCCACGCTATGCGCAAGCGTACCACGGTACCGGCCGCCTAAAGCGCCGACGAATGCGCGGATTTGTTCGAATCCCGCAATGTAGCCGGGCGGCTCGACGTCAAGCCTGTTCTGACGCGCAACGCGGATCCCCAGATTTGGTTTTGTCAATTCTCCGGCGAATGCGGCAACAAAGGGATTGAGATACTCTTCGCGGAAAAAATGCTGTGCGTCAACATCCCAGGGGAAAAGCAGCAAAACGGTCCCTGGCTCGGAACCAAAAGTTCTTCGTGAACGCCCGCCGGACGCCGCGGCTGACCCCACGATCCACCGCCTCCCTCTCTTGTGGAGCAGTCCTTCCCGCAAAAGCGCGCGGACGGCAAGGCTTATGGTCGAACGCTGAACCCGGTGACTCGTTTGAAGGTAGTCGAATTTGGGAACCGCCTCTCCTGCTTTCAATTCCCCCTGAAGTATCATCGACCGCAACGTGTCAATAAAACGATCCCGGCTGTCAGGCCCGCGCGGTACGCCCGCGCGAACGGTCCTGGCGCCCTTGCGACAGACGATCACCCCGCGCTTTGCCAGCGTCTGCATGGCTTTCCACATGGTCTGATACGCCACGCCATATTCCCGGGCCAGCGACGCCATGGACGGCAGCGCATTGGAGGGGTGGTCATCGATTCTCTTCTGTACAAGAGAGGCGATCTGTTCAAAACCGCGGCATGGCATGTATGCTGCCCGTTTCTACATTGGAATACAAATATAGATTAGTAGGCTACTCAAGAACCATATTGCGACTCTCATTGCAGCATTGCTCGCTATATTCTTCAATTGACGGAAGTTCTATCTCACGAAAGCGCAGACCATTCTTTCCCCATTCCGAAGGAGGACCCGATGGTATTACAGCTTTTTACCAGAGCTGTTTTGGCGATGTTACTATTGATCGCTGCGGCGTTTTCTGTCTATTCCGCCGCGCCACCGCTTCGCGATGAGATCAACCTGGCCGGGACCTGGGCACAGGGAGGAACGGTTCCCGCATACCGCGAGGGCTCAAGTTTCACCACCAAGACATTCCAGCGCAGTATTACGATTCCCGCGAACTGGACCGGAAAGCGGATCTTCTTGGAGATCGAGACACTCAACTGGACCGACGTGACAAGTATCGACGGCACCGAGGTGGGCAGGAGCACGGGCGGTTGGCTGCCGCACTCCTACGATATCACGGATCGTGTGATGCCGGGCCAAACACATACGCTTGCCATGATTGCCGGTGGTACCTGTCCGGCGGGGTGGCCACACTCATTCTCTCACAATTGGGCAGGACTTATCTACGATGTGTATCTTCGGGCCTACGGCCAGGTTGCCATACGGGACGCGGAGGTGATCACATCGGTCAAAGACATGACTATCACGGTCAAATACGAGGTGCAGAACTTCGGGACATCGGCAAGGACCGTTGCGGTCGGTTCTCAGATCTATCCATCCGTTGGCGGTGGGTCGGTACTGTCTCTGGATGCCGGCAACGTGACGCTTGCCGGCGGTGAAAAAAAGGTCGTGCAGGCTTCCAGCGGGTGGGCAAACCCCAACCTGTGGTGGCCTCAGGACCCCAAACTCTATCATCTATGTTCCGCCGTCAAGGAATCCGGAGCAACCATCGACTCGCAAACGGTGCGCTTCGGGTTCAGGGAGTGTAAAATAGACGGTCATTTTATCCGGCTTAACGGCGTGCGTGTGAACTTCCGGGGAGAGAGCATCGATATGGCCCGTGCCGGCTCGTATCCCGCCAACCAGGACCAGATGCGCGCGCGGGTCAATTTTGAGAAATCGCTCAACGCCAACAGCCTTCGTTGCCATGGCAAACCCGCGCCAAACCTGCTTATTGATGTATGTGACGAGATGGGGTTACTGATCGAGTACGAAACGGCGTATTACCAGCAAGGTGGGGATTGCGCCAACAATGGAATAAGAAATATCTGGCTTCCTGCTTTTGTCAAGCACCACCGTAACCACGCCTCGATCGTGCAGTGGAGCGCGCAGAACGAAAGCGCGCCGTCATCGATGACCGCCCAGGCGATGAGCCAGCTCATTCACGCCTTCGACGGCAACAACCGTCCGGTGTGGCACGAGGAAATGGAATCGACCGGGCTGATTGCCGGCCTGGAAACGGAGAATATCCATTACCCCGAGGGATACGAGACTGTGCCTGCTCCGGGTACGGTGTACGACAGGAAATGGATCGTGACGAACGTGCCCATGGGCTTCGGTGAGATCAACGCCTGCTGCTGGGGGAGCACCATTCAGCCGGACGTCTACTACTGGCAGGGCGTCAAATCGCGCGGCATGAGATACAACGATGTCACGCTGATCCACAACTACTGCTATGACCCATGGGCGGCGAATACCGCCAACGCAAAGGCGATCGATCTGCTCGCCAAGAGCTACGCACCCGTTGCGCTGTTCGACTCCGCCTACGACGGATTAGGGATCCTGCCTATCACCAGCAACAGCTATCCTTCTGTTGCAGCCGGATCCACCCAAAACCGGGTGCTCATTCTTTATAATGACGAGTTCTCCGATAAGGCAGTGACCGTGCAGGTGGATATCAGCTCCGGAGGCGCAATTACGGCAACTGGCGCCAGGATCTATCAGGTTGAGCTTGGCTATCATGCCAGGATCCCCTGCAGTTTCCAGGTCCCGTACGTGGGCGGCTCGACATTTGATCTGGTACTGACCACCAAAAAAGGCGGGGCGGTCAAGTTTACAGAAGCGAAGCGCTTCACCGTGACCGGGGCGTCATCCGGGACCAGCGCGAACAGCGTGACGCTGGGCGACGGCGTTGTTCGGATCATCGAGGCGGACAAGCGTATCGGACTGCCCGGAATATCGGTGGCCGGCGGCCGGCTGAAAATGACCGGCACGGTGCGCATATTTGACATACAGGGAAAATCAGTGTCCGCGATCGCGGCCCGGATTCCTCTGGTACGGATGGGGTACGGAGCTGCGTCCAGGAAGGTTTGCACTCCGCAGGGCCGGCGGATCGTGAAACCGCGGACGGGATTGACGGGCGTGGTTATCGTGGAAGAACGTATTGACGCACAAGGCAGATAGGGGGCCATTGCACGGCAGCTCATCCGGCGATAGCCGCATGTGGCCGGCCCGCGAGGACTCTTAACTGATTCGCGTGGGGCTGAAGGGCGCCGGGAGCATTTACGGGCCGATCCCATAGCGCGTGCGCGAGTTGGAGGATGCCGCGGATACACTGAACGAAGGAGGGTTTCATGCGTGGATCATTCATTGTGCGGGCTTTCTCGATGATCGCCGTCCCAACGGCGCTGTTGGCCGGGTCGCAGGTAATCACATACCCGGCGCCTCCCGAAGCAAAAACCTCGACCGATTTCACGGTGACGGTCAACGGGCAACCACTTGTAGTCTACAAGGACGTGCGATACTATTTTGTCAATTTCAGCATGGCCGGTACGGTCACCATGAATGTCCGGTGGACTCTCGGTTTCAATAGTGCCGTGGTTCGGCCGCTTTCTCACGGGATTACGCCGGTGGTGACGAACAAAAGCGCGACATTCACGTTCACCGGACCGAGAAATATCTCATTGGAGTCCAACGACGACGAAGGGCGTGCCTACGGAGACGGGGAATGGCCCGACGTGGTTCCGGCGCTGCTCATATTCGCCAATCCGCTTGAAGTCAACGTGCCCTCACCCACCGACCCTGCGGTGCAGTACTACGGGCCGGGGTATCATGAGATCGGAACCTATGCACTGACTGCAGCCAAAAAGACCGTGTATCTGGCCGGGGGAGCGTACCTGCACGGACGCTTCCATGTTCGCGGAGTCAACGATGCTCTTATTTTCGGCCGGGGTATCCTTAACTCGTGGGACCCGAATGCCGGCGGACCCAACCAGGAAGAGGCGGCCATATTCACCCAGAACTGCTCGGGACTCCGGGTCCAGGGAATCACCGTCACGCACAACGGAACCTGGGCCTGGACCACCGTGTTCAGAGGGGCGTCACAGGTCGTGTTTGATAATTACCATGTTGTCAGTTGGATCATGTGGAACGACGACGGTATTCAGCCGCGGGCGGATCACAGCGTGTTCAACCGGTGTTTCTCGGCCGTTGCCGATGATGACTACTCCATGACGGGCGGGAATCACCAAACCTATCTCAACTGCGTGGGTCGGGCCGGCGCCTCACGAACTTTCCAGGTGTGGTACCCGGCAACTTTTGGCGTGTACAAAGGGTGCGAGGTTATCGGTCCGGCCACGCGTCATGAGTGGGCCGCGATTCTGTTCGAGGGCGGGGATCAAGACCAGAACTTCCTTTTCGAAGATTTGAATGTTGAGGTCAGCAACAAGTGGCTTGAAGCCCACGGGCCGAATCACTATTTCAAGGATATTAATGTCTTGAAATCAACCTGCTATGCGCACAATCCGGACGCGTCAAACCTTGTCTTTGAGAATTTGAGAGTGGGCGGCAAACTTGTACTCAGCACTTCTGACATGCCATGGTTGGGCGGCCAGGCCACCTGCAAGGCGACGGACCCGACCACACCTGCGGTGCGAATCTATTCCCCAACCAGGTACGACAGTTGCGATGTTGTCACGGGACCGTCTTTCACGCTTCGCTTTACGGTATCGAACTGGAACATGACACCGGGCGGCAAGGGTTTCCGCTGGTTTGTCAATGGCAAAGACATGGGTCTGCGGCACACCGCCGACCCGATCGACATTACAGACCTGCCCATTGGCCCGAACGCCGTGGTGATCAAACTCGTGGACGAGGCCGGACAGTATATCAGATTCATGGACGCGATCGTGGTGACGGTTGCCGGACAGAACGTAGGTGCGCAGCGTGGAGGTTTACAGTCTTTGTCGCAACATACCCCGGCCGTCGCCGCTGATCCAATGGACCTTTTCGCCATTGACGGCAGGCGCATTGCGGCGAGAAAGTGTGGTCTGGCACCACTCGGTCGCGACAGAACCGGCGTATACCTGATCCGGCAATCGGACAATACCGGCGGGAGGGCGCGCAGGATCGTTGCCCGTTGACAGGCCCTGCGGGCCGGGTCCGCTTTGGTGCGGGACCGCCAAGCCCTCTTAGCTGATAAACCAAGTTCTCCGCGCCGGCTTACCCTGGAGGGATCCATATTATCGGCGATGATCATGGCTATCGCATGCGCCAAGCCATAATCCGGTAAATTCTCTCCTATCATCAAGGTCGGGGCCATGCCTATTTCAAGATTTGGAATGTTACATCGCTGTGCAGGTCTTCTGGTTGCATCGGTGGCATTCAGCAGTTGGAGCGCCGACCCATTTCCCGGCAAGCCGCCCATAACTCCCCGCTGGGCGTTTGAACCATGGGTATGGGAAGACGTCACGAATACCCGCTCGTCGGTCGAAAACCTCGTTAAAGGCTATCTTGATAGAAACATACCTGTTGGCGCGGTAATCATCGACAGCCCCTGGGAAACCTGTTACAACTCCTTGACATGGGATACGACACGGTATCCCCAGCCGGCAGAAATGATCGCCGGATTTCACGCGAAGAACATTAAAGTTCTTGCCTGGATCACCGGCTGGGTCAACAAATATGCCGACGACCGTGGAGAGAACGGCGGGTCAACCACCGTACCAAATTCCGACTACGACACCGTCAAGACACGCGGGTATGCGGTCAATAACGGCGCCGACGGCAACTGGTGGAAGAGCACTGCCGGTGCGCTGCATATCGATTTCACCAATGCTGCCGCTCTTTCCTGGTGGCATGGGAGGGTCGACAAAGTACTTGCCGTAGGCATTGACGGATGGAAGGTGGATCAGGGCGCCGATTATCTTGGAGATCAGGTCGTCACCTCTAATGGGACTATTTCAAAGGATGATTTCAAGAAGTATTTCTATGCCGATTTTTATGACTATACCGTAAGCAAAAATCCTGCTGGTTTGACTGTTGCGCGGGCCAATTCGCATCAGGGCGGCATTGGCGCGTCGGTTTCGAAAAGCCCCATCAGTTGGCAAGGGGATTTTGGCGGGGGATTTTCCGGAATTGCCGACCAGGTGGGCAACATCTATTCTTCGGCCCAGAGCGGCTATTGCGCGCCCGGGGTCGAAGTGGGTGGCTATTTTAATGAAAATCCGACCAAAAATTCGCTTATCCGCTATGCGCAATTCGGCGCACTCACGCCGCTGATGGAAAACGGCGGTCGCAACGGCGGCTTGCAGGAACATCTTCCCTGGTTTTGGGACACGACAACCACCTCGATCTACCGCTTTTTTGCCACCCTGCACAGTGAACTATCGCCATATTTCTTCAGCTACGGGGTTGAAGCCCACCTGACGGGAACCAGCATCCTGCGCAACACTGATATCGGCAAGGCGCATCATTCCATTGGGAACGAGATTTTCGTTTCAGTGATTACCAGTGACGTTACTTCTAAAACCGTTCAATTTCCCGCGGGTTCATCCTGGATCGATTTCAACAACGAATCTAAAATGTATGTCGGCGGAGTCAGTCTTCCCTACCAGGCGCCCCTGAACAAATACCCAGTATTTCTCAGGGCGGGGGCAATTATCCCCCTGCATGTAAAAAGCAATCAGGTCGGCCATGGCGACGGGGCATCTGCAGGGAAAACAACGGTGTTGATATATCCATCCGGTCAGTCAACCCTTGCCTTTCACCGTCCCACGGGTGATGGCGTTGAGTATTCCGATGTGACAATAAGCGCCAACGAAAGCACGGGAACATTCACTCTCAGCGGCGTAATGACGCATTCATATATTCTTCGCATCAAATCCTTTGCAGCGCCCACTGCTGTAAGCGGGGCCGATTCGTGGAGCTATGATCAAGCGCGAAAATTCATTATCGCCCAAAAATCTCAGTCGGCCTTCACCATTGCCATTACCGGACTCAAGGGCTATTCTGCCAGCACGGAAGGTATCGAGGGTGCAAAGCAGCCGGATCGGCGGGGGGCATTGGATTACCATATCGATCGCCGGGGGCTTGCACTTTCAAATTTGGATGACAACGCCGTTGTTTCCCTTTATACGATCCGGGGATCGCTGGTGCAGCGGAGTATGGCAGGGAATAGGAGCGACAATTTGAAGGAGTCGTCGGCAACTAACCGCATTCGACCGCCGGCGGCGGGCGAGTATTTCGTGCGTGTCAAACGGCAAGGAGAAACAGCCCAAACCATTCGAACCGGTGCGATGTATTATTAATTAAAAGGAGAAAATGCGCATGGACCTTCGTTGCTTAGCAAGTGACCGGTGGCACCGGGACGATTGCTCCAAACGCACTATCGAATTCGTCACACAAGCCGGTTACTCTCATTTTCGGCAAAACGACTCTGGAACTTCCGGTCGATATTGCCGGCAATGGCGACAAGACGATCGTTTCGATATTCACCATGCAGGGAAATCGTCTTTACCGCGCGCTGGTATTTCCGGGACAATGGCGGGTCAATGGCGGCCGACTTGAGAAGCCAACTGCCTCCGGGGAATTACGTGGTCAGGGTCAGCACCGGCGGCGGCCGTGCTCAACCACCGGGGTCTGGCATTTCGATAGCGCGGCGGTTGATGATTGCGCGGTGACAGTGCACGAAGGTCCGAAGATCAGATCAAGAGCGCCAGCCTGGGGAGCAGCTTCCAGCACCTGCTATCCCGGGATATGGGATTCGATTTACGATGCGGTTTTGCCGCTTTGGAATGGAATTTCATGGGAAAAATCAAAATACTTGAAATACTTATGACATTCTAGGAATCAAAAAATATCAATAGTCACCCCATTTCCGAGTAGATTAATCCATACAGCCGCCAAGCACTTTTTCCATGGGGGACAATATGAAAAGCCGTTGTACGCATTGGATTCTCGCATTCTGTGTAGCGCTGGGAGGGTTCGCAGTTGCGCTTTCGGCGGCGACGGTGACCACCTATCCCGGCCCTCAGGGAATAGCGGCATCGACCCATTTTTCAGTCCGCGTTAGCGACGGAGCCGCATGGCACTCCTCGTTTGCGTATGGCCTCAGCGGAAGCGATGTCTGCTCCGGCACGAACAGATATCTCTCATTTACCAATTTTGAGATGACTCAAGGGAGCGTGACGGTTGAAATCACTAATCTTCAGGGCAACATTTCTTCCTGCGTTATCCGGCCGAAAAGGTATGGTGTACAGCCAATAGTCCAGGGCAACACGGTCACATTCACTCTCACCCAGCCGATGAAGGTGGAAGCCGATCTGGGCAGTTCGACAAATCTCTGCTATATCTTCGCGAATCCCCCAGACAGCGGGAAACCGGCGAACACCACTTACTATTATGCTCCGGGTGTGTATGACATCGGCCTGCTGACCATGAATGCCAACGAAATCATGTATGTCGCCGGCGGCGCCTATGTGAAAGGCTTGATTCACTGCGGATCCGGCTGCCAAATCCTCGGGCAGGGCATTATTTCGATGGAAAACAGAGTGAATGTCGGGTCCGGATACAGCCAGTTGCATAGCTTGACAACAGGTGGCGTCATCAAGAACGTAACATTCACGCACCCGGCTGACCCGTTTCTGCTGAATGCCAGGGATTTCACGCTCATCGAAAATGCGAAATTTCTCGCGTTTCCCGGGCATAACCGCGGTTGCGGCGTGGGGGGCAATGGCGGGATCGAGGTCACCGGAAGAAATCGTCCGTTTACCGTTAAGAACTGCTTTATTTATGGGGGCGATGATGCCTGCAATTCGGAAGGTAATACCATTGCCGGATGCGTTGTCCAGGACGTCACCGTCGCATCGTATGCAGCAGGCGCGCTGGGGGCGACCTGGAGCGGATCGGTGATCGGCGTAACCTATCAGAATTGTGACATTATAGCAACGAATACCGCCGATTATGGCAGCAGCCAGGGGTTTACTTATGCTATGGCGCCGACCAATTTCGGCCAGCCGGGCGAGGTCTCGAACCTGCTTTTCAAGAACATTATTATTGAAGACGACAACACGCCTCTAATCAGGCTGTTGTCATATACCGCGAACAACAATGCCTCAATCTACAATATCGTCTTTGAAAATGTGACCGTAGAAAAACCACAAGCCGATAAATCCAAATTAAATGGCTATAGCAGCGCCAGGATGGTCCGCGACATAACCTTCAGGAACCTTAAAATCAACGGGACCTATGTGACCAACGCCAACAAGTCCACATACTTTCAATTCGGCAATTTCACAAGCAACATCATTTTCGAACAAACGGCCACGCATGTCGCGAAAGGGCCGATACTTGACATATCAAACATCGCCCACCGCATGGCGCCGAAATCAGGAAAAATCCTGCTCAGCGGCGCCGGCATTGCCGTCGGAGATTGCTGGGAAGCCCTCGGTATGGATGGACGCGTGCTGCAGAGAGGGACGGCGGGTCCTGATGGGGCTGCGCTCTTGGATGCCCTGGCCCTCGGTGTGCGGATTATCAGGATTGGCGATTCGGGAGGGATACGCTATTTCCGATTGTTAATGAACTAGCCGGGAATTCATCGTTCATCAACCATGGCCCCATAATCCTGGTATAAAGAAGGAGACCTTGATGGAAACTTATTACATTCGAAGAAGCGTTTTATCCGCAACCGCGCTCATCTTTTCCATGACAGTCGCACTGCCAGCCACCGACCTGAGCGTCTTTCCCGCACCCGCGGGCATTACGGCCTCAAGCGCATTTCAGGCCAAGGCCAACGGACAGAGCGTATTCGTCTATTCCGCGAATAATTATCAGTCATATTCCGGATTCCAGACGGTTTCATTCGCTATTTTCGATTTTGCCAATGGCAGCGTTGACATGGAGGTCACCCGGACCGGCGCGACCATCACGTCGGGAAAAGTCATGCCGAAATCGTATGGCATTGCTTCGAATGTTGCCGGCGGAAAAGTCACCTTCACGCTGGCTGCCCCCCGCAAAGTATGCGTTGAAGTCAACGACGACAGGAACAACATCCTGCTGGTCTTCGCCGGGGAACCCGTAGCCGCCCCAAGCCAGTCCGATCCGACCGTATTGTATTACGGACCCGGAACCACCGATATCGGCGCGAACTTCAATCCCGGCACCAGGAAGAACATTTTTCTTGCGGGCGGCGCCTATGTTCGCGGCAGTTTTAAGGGCAGTGCCGGCAGCTACCGGATATGGGGACATGGCGTGCTGTCGGGAGAAACCAACCCCGACGGCAACGATATCCGGGCGATCGACCTGTATGGCGGGGCCACTCGTGTTGAGGGGATAACCGTCACCAATTTCAAAGGTCAATTCAACTATCCGTCGCCTCTTCTTGGCGGATGGGGCCCCAATGCCGTGGTGCGGGATCTTCGCATCGTTCGCCCTGGATGCAATATGAATGGCGGGGGAAGTGTCGGCGGAATATGGACGGGCGATCATGGTCTGGTTGAAGACTGCTTCTCGCTGACTGATGATGACAACTACTATCTCGAAGGAATCTCTTTTACGAAGATCAAGGACTGCGTTTCAATCACCCGCGGCGGCGGCGCACCGATCCAGATCGGGTGGGGATCAACTCAACAGACCATCAACGATACGGTAAGCGGCTTCGATATCATCTACGGTGAGATCGGCAACGACTGGGGCGGTAACGAAGCATGCATCTGGTCGCCAAATGGAGGTGGCGCAGCCGTCAACAATATCCTGGTTGAAAACGTGCGCTGCGAGGGCAATGTAAGCCGGCTGTTCGGTCTCTGCGCCCTCTCACACAACATCGGCGGATGGGGCGTGACCGGTCCCACGGAATTGAGGAATTTGACTTTCCGCAATATTGCAGTCCTTGGCGGCCAGAACAAAAAGAGCGTGCTGCAGGGATATGACGCTTCGCATCAGGTGCGCGACATCACTTTTGAAAATGTGACCATCAACGGTGTTCTGCTTACCAGTGCCAATAGCGGCACGTATTTCAATATGTCCAATACCTCAAACATCAGGTTTACGACCGGCGGCACATCAACCGCACCCGCGGGCGCTTCGCCTACCTTGCTTATGCCGCACCAGCACGCGCACCCCATGCTATATGATATATGCGGCCGGCGCCTCCAACAGACGGAAATTCGCGGTTCGAACCTCGGCGTATGCATAGCAGTCTCAAACAAAGCCGGAGCAATCGCTGCCAAGACGCAGATCATCCGTCAGGAAAGGTAATTGCACTCATGAAATTACGACGATCACTCATCCTGTTATCCGCCTTGCTTCTGGCCGCTCCCTCGGCCCGCGCCCTGGATAATGACCTGGCGCTCACGCCGCCTATGGGGTTTAATCCCTGGAACATGTTCGGCGAAAATTTCACCGAGCTGGTCGCCAAACAGATGATGGATTCCCTGATTTCCAAGGGACTGAAAGATTCGGGATATTCCTATTTCTGCCTCGACGCGTTCGGCAACAAATACGGGACCAATCCGACGACCGAATTCCCCAGCGGCATGGTCGCATTCGGTCAATATGTCCACAACAAGGGATTCAGATTCGGCTGCTACGGTCCCAATGGCGCTGTGGGTCAGGAATCCCAATGGGTGGCGAACTGGGTGCTCTGGAAGGTCGATTATGTCAAGTACGACGCGTACAACTACGCTGGTGATCATCCAACATGGGCGACGATGCGCACTGCCATCATGTCATGCGGCCGGCCCATGGCGCTGAGCATTCATTTCCAGGGAGGGCCGGGAGAATGCAGTTTGCCCGCCGGCCTTGCCGGTCTGGCAAACCTCTGGCGCACGAGCAATGATATCTGCGGCGTGGGTGGCGCCAGCTTTTCCACCGCGGCAACCGGATGCAAGGATTATCCCGGGAGCGTCTGCCGCAATCTCGACTATAATGCGGCCCGCTATGCCGACGCAGGGCCAGGCCATTGGAACGATCCGGACATGCTGGCGGTCGGCATGCCGGGGTTGAGCGACGCCGAAAGCCGCGCGCACTTCAGCCTCTGGTGCGTCATGGCCGCTCCGCTGATGATCGGCGCGGACGTGCGGAACATCACTCCAACGGCGCTGGCGATACTGAAAAATGGAGAGGCCATTCGCGTCGACCAGGACGGTCTGGGGATCCAGGGCCGCAAGGTCCGCGACGACGGCGACCACGAACTGTTTGTCAAGCCAATGAAAGACAGCGGCGTGGCCGTGGTCATGTTCAATCGCGGCGCTTCGAGCGCATCGATGTCTTTTACTTTGCAGGAAATCGGCATTGCCGCAACGCGCGCAAAGGTCCGCGATCTGTGGGCGCATGCTGACAAGGGAGAAACCAGCGCTTCGTACAGCGCAACCGTGGGCGCGCATGATGTGGTGATGCTGAGACTTTGGCCGGCACGGAATACCGGAGCGTCCCGGGTCCGCCGCGCCTTTATGCGATCAACGCAGCCGGGCGCAACAGTCGTTTTCTATGATCTTCGGGGCGGATTGATTCCGGGAGCGCAATGCAATAAGGCCATGGGGCGCAGGCTTGCCGGCGGCATATATCCGGCGCGCATGGTTGTGGATCAGAGGATGGCAATTGCCAAATTGGAAATCAATCGATAGTGTCTTCCATCCGGGTTGAGTAGGATGCTGCAACCACAGAAACCGGAATAATGAAACATTCAGATATTCGAAATATTGAATTTATCTGAGGCGCGGAAGCCGATTGTTACATTATATTAATATTGATTTGGAATTGTTGAACTTTGCTCTGCGCTGACAGGAGGGCGTTTATGGATTGGAATATTTAAATACTTATACAATTTCGAATACTATATAGCCACATTTTTTATGGCAAATGCAGGTTCTTTCAGTATTGTAGCTGCTAAGAAGGCTTCTATGCCATTATATGGAACTTCTATAAAAATGGCTATTCATCTCAAGATTACGATGCTTATTTCCGCGCTACTTCTTGGCACGGCAGTGCTCCCCGCACTCGGCCAATGCCCTTCCTATGTGCATAAAGACAGCCTTCTTGGCCAACCATCATCCCTTCCAAACGGATATTTCGCCTATGGACTTTCCGACAAACTTGGCCTGTATACATCACCATTGCGCACGTTCAATCAAACGCTGGTCCCCAATACCCAGAACGATTCCGCAAGGTCAATCGAGATCTCCGACGACGGCAATTGGATCATCTACCGGGTTTCGCCGTCCGCCGCCGTTTATCTCATCAAAACAGACGGGACGAAAAAGACGGCTGTGCCGATTTCCGGCTTGACTTCGGGAATGCCC
>Ga0315289_10009957_pt1 | contig 13650 bp, 12 predicted proteins | sample YL17G11_40_MG_FD_203452 | JGI IMG/M metagenome (GOLD analysis project Ga0315289, IMG submission 203452) | Sediment microbial communities from Yellowstone Lake, YNP, Wyoming, USA - YL17G11_40 | ecosystem: Environmental > Aquatic > Freshwater > Lake > Sediment | place: USA: Wyoming | collected...
TCTCTCGCAGGCGCTCACGGAACTCGCGTTCAAGAAACATCAGATGCGTGTGCGCGGGCAGGATTACGCGCGCGAGATCAATCGGTTGCGGCAAGAGGTTGCCGCGCTGCGCGCGGCGGTTGGGTAAGGGGATTGTTCCTTGTCACTGGGTAGAGCGCGATGCGCCCGCAAGTCGGGCGCGTTTTTTTTGACATTGCGCGCGCGGATGACAACGGACAAGATCGGATTGAACGGACGGTATGTTCACCCCGCGCGTGTGGGGAATACGCCAATGATTCGCTCGCGTTGGCGGTTGGTCTTTCAGTATCCGCCATCGGATCGATGTGAGTGAAACGTTGTGGCGTTTCGCCTTGCGGTTGCCCGCCGAATTGCTTTCAGTATCCGCCATCGGATCGATGTGAGTGAAACTGCAACGTCGTGTGTTGCACGGTCCTGGGAGTCCAACTTTCAGTATCCGCCATCGGATCGATGTGAGTGAAACGCAACGTCGTGTGTTGCACGGTCCTGGGAGTCCAACTTTCAGTATCCGCCATCGGATCGATGTGAGTGAAACATGTGTTAGTGTGCAAGCAACGTTGACCGTGACAAACTTTCAGTATCCGCCATCGGATCGATGTGAGTGAAACACAAGTACGCGGCAAAGCCCCAGTGGTCACCCGCGCCTTTCAGTATCCGCCATCGGATCGATGTGAGTGAAACCGCCGGGTCTCCAGAGATGCTCGGCAAAAACATCACTTTCAGTATCCGCCATCGGATCGATGTGAGTGAAACGCAGCGTAACATGGATTCGCAAGTCGCGTCCGGTGACTTTCAGTATCCGCCATCGGATCGATGTGAGTGAAACAACTCATCATCACCGAGGGACCCGGCTTCGACGACGGCTTTCAGTATCCGCCATCGGATCGATGTGAGTGAAACGCTGCGCCAACGTTCAATCCGCAATGCATTATGGCGAACTTTCAGTATCCGCCATCGGATCGATGTGAGTGAAACACGCGCCGCTTGCAACGCATCCTGAGCGCAGCCCGAACTTTCAGTATCCGCCATCGGATCGATGTGAGTGAAACGTCACTGCGGCAAAGAGGGCGCGGTGGGAATTTACAACTTTCAGTATCCGCCATCGGATCGATGTGAGTGAAACGTAAGTTCGTAGTAGCGATCACAACGCGCACTGGGGCTTTCAGTATCCGCCATCGGATCGATGTGAGTGAAACGAGGATTTGGTGCAAGCGGCGCCAAGACGTTGGCGTCTTTCAGTATCCGCCATCGGATCGATGTGAGTGAAACGGAGCAAATCGCGACAAGGTGAGTAGCGGAGGGGCACTTTCAGTATCCGCCATCGGATCGATGTGAGTGAAACCCATTACGTTCACCCACAAAAGCATTGCACGGGACAGAAAATCGCGACTTCTGCCCAAAACTCTGGGGGGTTCCATCGGGTATTTGATGCACTCGTCCCACTCACCTCCTTCCCGTATCGAAAACCCGGTCTTGCTCCAAAACCCGCCCCATTTGCGAAACGATTGAACTATCGTACTTGCTCACCAGTGAACTAAATCGCATCATTGCAGAATCTACGAAACTCGCACGCCACACACTTGCGCCGATTCTTCACCGGCGCTGGCATCGTCTCATGCGCGATGATCCACTGCATCGCTTCGATTCCTTTGAGTGCGTTATTCCGCAGACGTTGATCGAGTTTGACGGTCTCAGCGCGTCGCAATGGAATCGAGTACAGAAAGCCGCGTTGCACAGTTACACTGCGCGCCTCTTCGAGCAGCATTCCATACACGCCCAACTGCAATTGAAAATGCACGCCTGCAATTCGCGACAACTTGTAATCCACCGGGATCACCTCACCGCTCGCGGTTGTAATCACCATATCAATTTCGCCGCGCAAGCCCAATCGTTCGGAACACACCGGCACGTCGAACTCGCGCTCGCCCTGCGTCAACCCATACGCGCGCAGAGAGCGTCGCTCTTCGCGTCCGACTTCACTTCGTCCCGCCGCAACGCCCGCTTTCATCTTATACGTCGTCGGTCGCACTTTCGGGAGACAATGCTGATAGTAAAACACGCGCGGACAGTACGCCCACTGCTTCAAATCAGTCACCCGAATCGGATACCTCAGATCGTCGTCCAGCATCCTTCGCCTCCGCTCAGGACTTGTCTTCCGACTCCCTCTCGACTTGGCTCGGGGCAGGCTTTTGATCAATCACCCGCCGTGCGCCCCAATCCTTTTCGCAAATTGGAAACAACTGCACGTTGCCCGGTAATTTGCCGAGTGCGTCTTGGATCTTGATCATCAACTCTTCTTGGTGTGTCGGCGCTAGATTGCCCAGGAACGCGGAATATTGAATCCGATCCAGTCCATAATCCTGGCACACGTCGGCGATCTTGCCACGCTTGTTATCATCCACGATGTCATACACCACGACGCACTGCATTTCCGGTCTCCGGAGAGACGACCCGCCGGGTCGTCTTTACCATTCCATCACGAACGGCTGATACTCGTTCCGCTCACCGCGCAAATAGGTTGCCAGATGCCGTGCCTGATTCTGAATGATGATCCGCAGAGGCACATTCTTTTTCTCGAAACTCTCTGCGCTCTCCAAACGATTCAAAACTTTTTCCGCCAGCATCCGCCGCGTCTCTTTTACCAACAAGCCGCGCTCGTCCTGCTCGATCTTGACCCTTTTGTTCACCAACCCGAAGACCGTCCGATCAACCACCGGCTGGCGAAATTCCTCAATCGCGTCAAGCGTCAGACTCGGCTTGCCCGGACGATCCACGTGCGTAAACCCGGCATACGGATCGAGTCCCGCCAGCACCAGCGCGCGCTCGATTTGACCGTAGAGAATGCCGTACCCGTAGTTCAACGCCGAGTTGACGGGGTCTTTTGCGCCGCGACCTTCGCGTCCCGGCCAGTCGTAGTCATCAGGCAAAACATTCTTCACCGCATCCCAATACATCTGTGCCGCGCGTCCCTCGATGCCCAGGATTTCGAATCGCCAATCGTCAATCGTCGCGCGTTCGCCTGAGAGGACATCGGGAAAAGATCGCACCTGCTCCAATTCTGCCGCATGATCCAGTATCCGTTCCGCGCGCTCCCGCAACAAATCGAACAGTTCGGGTTTGGTCTCTTTGCGATACTTGCCCATGTACTTCATCAAGTTCGCTTGATTGCGAATCTTGCCCTGCGCGAATGTAATCGCCAGCATCAAGCCGCGCGCATCGCGAAATGCGTCGTACTGGGCGCGGCGGGTGACGACAGTCCCCATTAACCCCGCGCTGTACAAACTGGCGTACGGACTGCCCGTACCGCTGACAAAATGAATCGGAATACCACGCTCGGTACATTCTTTGACCGCATCCGCGCTGATGCTGACGCCGTGCCCGGTAATCAGCACCGCTTCCAGATGCAGCAGCGGCGCTTGCGCGATTTTTTCGTCGCCTTTCGTCACGATCAACCGCTCGCTGTGCTTGCCGATGAACGCGCCGAACTCTTCGACGATGAGATTCTGCACGATAGCCATATGCTCTCCGTGAGGTAATCAGTCAATCAGTAATCTGGCAATCAGTCAATCAGGGGCTAGCCCGCCGGTTGCCTGATTGACCGATTGACCAATTGCCCGATTGATCGCAATCACTCCATTGCCTTTGACCGTATCCTTCCCCACCTGCGCGAGTTGTCCCCACACCAGCCACGGCAGCAGCGCGCGCCACACCTCCGGCGCTGCCGCGTACACCGCACGCCCGACGAACCCGCTCATCGGCGATGGCGTACCGCGCCGCGTCGAGCCGCTCCACACTTCCACCCAGCGCGTCTCCGTTTCGATTGGCTGCACCTGCTTGGCGAGATCGTGTAGCGTTTGCACTTCGTCCATCCCGCGTCGATTGCCGGCGCCGTGCTGCATTTCCAGATCGTCCAGGCGCTTCAACAAGCGCGCGAACAGCGTTGCAAAACTCGGCGCTTTGAGCAATTCCTCGTTGGCGATCAAGCGCATGGGCGTAAGGAAGCGAATTTCGACATTTCCCATCAACCGTTCCGCCGCCGCGACGACGCGCGCGTGATTCAGCGTCAACGTCGGCGTATGCACGAGCGTATCGTTCTCCGCGAGCAGACATTCGCGCGCCCCGTCGAGCGGATTGATCGCCCACACGCTTTTCAGCGCGAACTTGCCGCGTCCCGGACCAACACCCGCGCGTCCCATCTCTGGCACCGCGAGGACAAAGTAGGGTAGGAATTGCAGCGCGTGCCCAAACAACGTAATACCAAACTCGAAGCGTTCGCCTGGTTCGTAGGGGACTTGCGATGGAATGTCTCCACGCGACAGATTGTGCGCCGCCAAGCGTTCCGGCGAAATCTCTCTTTGCGGCGGCACAATGGCATACCCGCGTCGTTCTTGTCCCGGTTTCTCATTTGCGGCGAGTAACCAGTGGACAGGGCAGGTCACGGTATGCGCGGGGTCTTTCCAATCTCCCGCGCAGGGCGACGCGGAGCAAGCCGTCCGCGTCATTACCTGCCCGAGCGCGCCGCGCAGGTTGCTCCCTGCGCGAAAGTTTTCCGATTCGAGCCGGAGCGGCGTCGCCGCTTCGCAGATGAAACGTAAATGAGTTGTCGTGAGTGAAAACATTGTTTGACATGCCTCATTGTTGAGTTGTATAATGCGCTCAAGTTGGAGGTGCGCTATGCAAGTTGCGATTACTGAAATCCTCGACGATTTGCGCGCGGCGGACGAAATCACGCGCCGCTATGAACGCCGCTTTTGGCTGAGTTCGGCGGACTTTTACGCGCTCTACCAACAAGGACGCTTGGACAATGGAGAGCACAACGAAGAATTCGCCGAGTGGTCAGGGTTCTATCAGATCAAACTCGACCGCGAAGCGCTGCTGGCAACTTTGTCGCGCGAGCGTGTTCATCAATTGAGCGAACAATCCTCCGGCGATCTCATCAACATTGAGTCGCCTGAACCTGTTCTCAAACTGGCTCAACCCGCGTGACGCGCGATGCCATTTCAAGTCGCGCCAAATACGAACTCATCATCTATCGCATTGTCGAAGAATATCCGCCGGTTTCTCTCTACGGATTACTCCTACACCGTTTTGCGCGGCGAAGAACGCGTGCGTTGGTACGATCCGCAGCCGCATCCTGAGAATCCCGCACTGGCATCCACCTTTCCGCATCACCGCCACGAGCCTCCGAACATTAAGGACAACCGCCGTCCCGCGCCGGGCATCTCCTTCACCGCGCGGAATCTGCCCACGCTGATTAGTGATTGTATCGAGTTGGGCAAGACCTCCCTCGGCAATGCTAGACCTTGAGATAATTTAGAAGCCGCTCAACGAATTGACAACGAATAGACGAATCTCGCGCGCTGGTGCCTTGATATTCGTTTACACTTGCCCTGGCGGGAACGCAAGTGCCAGGATTCGTTGCGCGAACCGATTCGCTGACACCGAACCCGCGCCCGGCATCTCCTTCACCGCGCCGAATCTGCCCGCGCTGATCCGCGATCGCGTGGAGGTGGGACGCGCGCTCGCGATGAAAGAGTAGCGCGCGCGATAGTGAGAGAGAACATCATCTCATCTCACCTCACCCCACTCATAGTAACTGAACCCGCGACTCGAACGCGTGAGGCGATAGGGAAAAATCACACTGCGTCGCACGCGGTCTTTGGGCATTTTGATATTCTCGCCCGAATAGACGTTCACCTTCTCGAACGTCAATTCTTCGCCCCAATCATCCATTAGTTGAATCATGCCGAGCGGAAACGCGGCAAGCGAACCGTTCATCACTTTGCCGTTTTCAAAACCCAAGCCCTCATCCACTCGCGTGAAACCATCGGGCAATGTTTCGACGCGTTGGGGGAAATTCGTCAACTGGAAGAAACTGCCGCGCTTGCCGAAATAGTTGATTTGCGGCGCGAGTGCTTCAACTACGTTCAGCGCGTCTGCCTCTCCCTCGAACGCCAGCGTGAGCATGCCGTCAAGGTGCGCGTACTCGCGGAACGCGATAGATTTGGTCATCGCGCCCGTGCTTTCGGCTTCGTCGCCATCCTCTGCCGCTTCGCCTTTCTTCTTGTCGTTACGTTTGGGTTTGAGCACTTTGGCGAAGAGATTCGTTACGGCGACGCGCTCGGGTGGACGCGCAGCAAGGCGCAGGGACTTGAGCGTGTTGAAAATCTCCTCACCTGCATCTACGCCGCGCACGCGAATCGCCGCATCCAAAAACGCTGTGCGTATGGCAAACGGTGTTGGTAGAAACAACGTCTTTGCGCCTGTCGAAGTAGCCACGCCGATCTTCAGTGAAAAGAGCGCGGCAGGACTATACTCTGCAATCAGCCACATAGTTTACTCCTGCGAGTAGGCAGGATTTGGAATCCTGCCCGCGCTTACGCGACTTTCAGGGTGAACGGCGTGCTGTCGGCGATCAATTTCTGCATCACTTCGGCGAACGCGCCCATTGAATCGAATTCGTGGACAGCAACTGCGTTTGGATGAATCGCGTTCAACGCCGCCGAGATACGCTTGACTTCATCACGGTACCCATCGTCCAGCGCGCTCAACAAGGGCGCAGGCACAACTTGCGTGCTGACCGTCACCGCGCCTTCAAAATTGAGAATGTGCGGATTCTGCGTGCCGCGCATCGCGCCGTTTGGCTCGACAAAGGTGTACAGGATACTTTCGGCAAATGCCTTGTAGCGGCGCGCGCGTTCGACTTCTTTCACTGCGTACTTTTGCGTGATGTCGTTGTAGCCGATGCGCGCCATCTCGAACGATGCGACAATCGCATAGACGCCCGAACTCGCGGGACGATGAAAAATGGGTTGTGACGCGCCTTCCTCGCCGAGGTCCCCTGCGTATCGCACATGAAAGTAACTTTCGGTGCGCGTTACATCAGGCAAACCGACAACCCAGCCAAACTCCGCCACCGATTTTCGTGCCACCGAGCGATTCCGTTCGGCGATGAGATTGCCTTCGAGATCGTCGAGTGCACAGTGTTCGAGCAACGCGTCAATTACATCGCCATTCTTTTTCGCGAGACTCTTCATAAATGCCTCGTCGTCCAGCACGCGGCTCGCGCTAAATTTTTCGCACCCTGCACAGAGTTTGAGATTGCCCTTTGCCAAGCGGTAGAAATGTTTCGCCTGGATGTGCTTGAACATATCGCCGCTGATCGCGTTGACAGTTGCAAGCGTCGGCTTGCCGTTCGGTTTGTGAACAATCGTCACCATTCGCGTCGTGATTTGGTTGCCTTCGCCGCCTTCGTTGTTCAGCGAATGCAAATCCAAAATTGCGCGACCGCAAATCGAAAGTGAGTAAACAGTTTGTGTTGCCATTGTTTCGTCTCCTCGTTTTGATGATTGGATTGTCAATTTGCTTCTGGTTCTTCACGCGGGTCGCGCGCGTAGCCATAAGCGACGAGCAAATTGCAGACAAGTTCCGAGCCGAAATTGTCCACGAGGCGCACGATGTCTTCGATGTCGCCCGTGCGAACATTCTTGCGGCGTTGTTGTCCTTTGCTCTCCATCTTCTGCGCGTTCTCCTGATTGTACTCTTGGAGAAAATCACTCAGCGCGGTGATGAATTCTTTCGGATACGCCGCTTTGCGCTTGAGTTCCATTCCCAAGCCATACCGCACTTGGTACAACGTGTCGCCTTTTGCCTTGAGGTATTGCGGAATCACCGTGCTGGAGCGAATGGCATTGGCGATACTCCGAAACCCTTCGTTCTCGACAATTTCGACGTACTGTGGTTCTGTGCCCATAAACATCCTCCTTAGATTTTTGGCTGTGAATTGTTTTGCCCAGGTGCGCGGTTGTTCCAATTCGTGTGTCAGATACTGGCTGTAGCCAACCGCAAAGTTGAAGAACGCGGCGAGCTGCTGACCCGACAAGAAATTGCGATAGCAGACGAGTAGGTTGCAGCCATCGCTGCGTTCTTCGTCAATGTTGCGAATCACGTCCAAATGTTCCTCAATCACCTCCTTGAGTTCTTTCACACGCGCGCGTGTCTTCACTTCGCCCGTCCAACGTGGCAAGCCGATGAAACCCAGATTCATCATGGTGTACGCGTTGCGGCTCAATAGTTTGTACGTCGCCACGTGCAAACCCGCGACGACATCTTCGGGACCATAGCCGTCAAAATTCAATTCGTCTTGTTGTCCTGCTTCGCTACGTTCCAACAAGACCTGCGTGTAAAGCAAGGATGCGGCGATGTCCATCTTGACGGCGGTATCGTTCCACAACCGCGCCGCGAAATCTTGAAACACTTGATCGTGTTTGCCAATCGTCAGCGCAATTGGCGCGAGAACGTACGCTTTGCGGTCATCGCTGTTTCGCACCGTGCGCGGCGCGAGACATTTCCACAAGCCGACCGCTTTGAGGAACTCGATGAGCCAAAACGAATCCAAGTTACCCATTGCCAACACGTCGGCTTTAGCGCGATTTTGCCCTTTGCCCTGAATCGGATTGAAGAGTTGCGACGCGGTGAACTTGACCTTCAGCCCATCTTTGGGAACGGTTTCTGCCCATTCCTTTGCAATCGCTTCCACATCCGCGGCGGGCGTGGCGGCAAGTTTCAAAATCGTTTTAAGGTTCTCGGTGAAATGCTTGCGCGTGGCGTGCCATTGCACAATCGCGGCGTTGTAAATCTGGATGGCTTGCATTTTGCGCTCGCCCACAAATGCCATCGTCCAAAATTCGGGCGTGGGACGCTTTTCATCCAACTGTGTCTGCAATTCACTGTGGGCAGATTCGCCCTTGAGTGTCTTTTTGAGTTTCTCTTGCAGTTCGCGAAATTCCCGAAAGCGATCCCACGCGGCATCCAATTCCAATGCGTCCTTGACTTCCTTCACAGGTTGACTGCGCGTGCGAATCGGCTTGGCGGGCGAAAAGAAATCGCATTTCTCGATCCACGCGTCGCGTAGTTCCGTCGGCAATTCGACCGCATAGTACGCTCCCGCGTCACGAATCCAGACCTTTTGCCCTGACCAACGCTTCGTTGACTTTTCAACAATCTCGCTCAACACTGCCGCGAGTCCGTACGCAGCAAGCGTGTCTGCAAAAGTGCCTGTGGATTTTGGCATAAAGTAGATTTTCTGGAACATCGCTTACCATTCCTCCTGTGATTCTCCATCGGACATTCGCAATGCCCGAACAATTAGAAAGTACGCCAACCACCACGCGCCGTTCTGATCACTGCCACTGAGAATATTCTTTTCAAATGGTGTGGCTGGCGCATATAAAAACAGTTCAATCATTTTCTCCCGGCTGATTGCGACGCCTGCATTTTGCAGCGCGGCAAACAACGCATCGCGCGCCGCATCTTCAAGCTGATACTTTTCATCGAACGATTTTGTTTGCGCGCTGTGGTGCCGCGCAATCGCCGAGAGCGTGATTTTGCGTAACGGCTCGCGCGCTTGAGGTGTGTCGCTGAAAAAAGTGTTGGCGATTTTCGCAACGGCAATCGCGCCTTCGCCCGCGTGATGTGGGCGTTTGAGATGAATCGTCTTTTCAATTTGGCGATGCGCGTCCGTCTCGCTGTGCGTGTGAACAACCATCAAGTTTGGATCAGTGATACGTTCGCCGATGGCCTCTTGGTATTTGCGCGCCCACTTTTGCCAACGCACATCCAGTTTGCCCAAATCGTGGCAGGCAATCGCCATCCGCGCGGCACGCTCAATGCTTCCGCTTTGCCAACCCTGTGCCTGTTCCAACCGTGCTGCCGCGAATTGCAAGTGGTCGTGCCACTTGGATTCAAATACGCGCGTCATTTCTCGAATGTGATGGGGATAATCTTCCAGTTGGTACGTGAATTCATTTTTTTGCGTTGGGCGCGGCGCAGGTTCGTTCAAACGACTTGTGGAATTGCCGTTCGCGCTGAATCGAAAGCCAATATTTTCATCGTACTCCACGAGATCGGGATGGACAACAAACAACGGAAAGTATTTGAGGTCATCTTTGTTCTGCACAGTATGCCATTTGTATTCAACCGTCTTGCGAGAATCGTCATCTACGCCTTCGACTTCCTCGGGGAACTGAAACACCCAATCCAATCCCTTTGCGCGTTGCCATTCTTCCAATTCATCGAACTTGCCCAGCAACGAGCCTATGTACAGCGAAAAGCCGCGATAACGGAAGGGTTTGTCGACCTTTTCAGGTTGTTCGTGGACAAGAATAGTACGCGAATCGTTTGAATCACGGATCAGGTCACGTCGGGTGCTTGGATCGTTCTGGATCATCGCGCGTTGGATCAGATTCCAGATTTCACCTTCATTGTCCCGCATGGAGTTCAACAACTCACGATCCGCTTCGGTATGTACCTCATCAATCACTTTTTGCTCGCCGTGAAAATCAAGTGCCTCGCCTTCCTCTCGTTTCAGAAACGCATCCCACGCCGAAGCGCACAACTTGGCTTCAATGCCTGTGTAGGGCATAAAATTGCGTTCACCTTTTTTGTTTAATGGGACATCATAAATGAACACGTCACCTTGTTCGTTCTCAAACCGCGCACAACGTCCCGCGCGTTGAAACACTGCGTTCGCGGGAGCAATTTCCGTATGGAGGTTTTCGCAGGTGATGTCCAAACCGACTTCAATCACTTGGGTCGCAACGAGAATCACACTCGGCATTGTCCATTTGCTTTTGTCTTTACCAAACTGCTCGCGGATCAATTCTTCTTTCTTCTTACGGTCAGACGCGGTGAAACGCGCGTGGAGCAAAATTACTTGCGTGCTATCGTTCCTTCGCGCGCACAACTCTTGGTACAAATCCTGCGCCCGCTCAACGGTGTTGCAGATCGCAATCGAACGCCGATGGTGTTTCGCAAGCACTGATTCTGCTCTTACCAAATCTTTGACAACGTGGTATCGGCGAATCTTGTTTTGTTGCGACGGAATCTTCTTTAACTCGTCAGGTGAAACAGTGACAATCTCCGCACCCAACTCTCGTTTCAAATCATCTAGCATCGCGGATGAAAAAGTTGCGGTCATCAAGACGAAGGGCGTGACGCCTTGCAGTAGTTTCAAGATTTGCAGGGTTGTCTTGAGCGCGCCATCGGGTGGATACAAATGAAATTCATCAAAGACGAGATATGATCCAATCACCGCTCCCGCGTTCAAATTCGCGCGTCCGCTTCCCAAAGCATAAGGCACACCTAGTACATTGCTCAACGTCTGATCAATTGTCGTAAAAACCAAATCACCCTTGACTTCGGGATCGTCGGGATGTTCGCCTGTTTGAATCTTCACAGCGAGGCAATCTTGCAGACCCGATTGGCGCGTCAGTTTACGATACTCGGCTTCAAATTGGTTCGCTAACACACGCATCGGCACTGAGTAGACGCACTGACGCGGAAACTTGTCTGGCGATGAATACTGGAAAGCGTGAATAAACGGCAATAATGCTGCTGCTGTTTTCCCAGCACCTGTCGGCGCTTGGAGAATCACGCTCTTTCCGTCTAACAACAAGTACGCAACACGTTCTTGATATGGATATGGATTGAACTCTGTCATCTTTCATCCTCCGAAGAAATCGCGGAAGGTTTGTTCGACGCTTGGCGGTTGTTCATCAATCGCAGCAACGCCGCGATGAACAGACCATCCATACTTCTCCGCCATCGCCTTTGCTTCACCCATCAACGTTTCGCGCAACTCCTTCGGCTCCACCACCTCTACATCCGCGCCCCACTGCCGCACCCACGGCACAATCTCCTGCACCTCGTCAATCTCCGCGCGCCAAATCAAGTCGCCTGTTTGCGCGTCTTTCTCTACTTGTTCCGATGGATGCCATTGGCTTTCGCGCACGCGCCGTGCGACGTTGTGACTGAACCGCAAGACGACGGGCGTCGGTTGATCCTCCTCGTCGAACCAAATGCCCCACGCGCCCGCCAACAATCGGGTCGGATCAAAGTCGGGCGGAATCTGAAAGGTCTCGCCAGTCAGCGTGGCGCTCTCAATCCGTTCGACTTTGCGCGTGCGAATCTTGCCCAACGGTTCTGCCAGACCAATCGCGTACGTGCCGTATCCAATCGCCGACGGTTCCAGAAAATAGGGCGCAAAGATGTGCTCGAAAGGATGCTTGCTTTTCAACGGACGGTAGATTATCCGCACTTTCAAATTTCGCGACCAGGCAGTGGTCAACATCTCAAGCGCTTTCAAGTAGTTGTGTTGAACTGGCGCGCGCCGTTCGCGTAATGCTTCCGAAGTGCGTGTGATATGCTTGCCGATCTGCGGCGCAATGCCTTGCTCCAGCGCGAGTCCCAATTTCAACAGTGCCTCAACCGCATGTGGATTGGGCTTGTCGCTATAGCGCGCCAATAACCGCGCCGCTAGAAAGACCGCCAAACTTTCGTCCAGTGTCAACCGAATGTTCGTAAGATACGCTTCGCGATTGATGGCGATACTGCTTTTGTCGTCGGTATAGATCGGCACGCCTGCTTCGGCAAGGTCAGCCAACATTCGATTGATGGTGGAGCGGTTGACGCCGCACAAGCGCGCGACCTCCGCTTGCGGGATCGGTTCGCGTTGCGCGAGCAAGAATCGCTCAACCTGTAACATCCGCGCGGATTTGCCTTGCGTTCGTCTCATTCGTTGCCTCCTAACGCAACCAGCATAGCATACTTCGTTTCAAAAAATGGCAACACGGTTAATGTTTGCCAGACAACAATGCAAAGAGCAAAACCCGCCCGCGCGGGTCTTCTGCCAATAACACCCCGCGCTCTTCCAACACTGCCAAGTCGCGATGGATCGTCGAACGCTCCTCGCGTAATTGCCGCGCAATCTCGCTCTGCGACAAACCGCCTGGATGTTGCTCCAACAAACCCACAATCTGATCCAACCGCTGTCCCTTGCCCTGCTTCGTCCCGAACATCCCGCACCTCCTGTGACTGTTTGTGACAACAGTCTAGGAGATGCGCGTTGCAGGTAGCGCAACGCCCGTAGGATTCTAAAAAAAAAAACTGCCCGCGCACGCATCGCACTACAACGCGTGTGGCAGTTTCTTGCATCGTTCTCGACTCCACGAACCTTCACGCAGAGACAAGACACACCCTCTTCGGACGGCGCGGCGCGCCAATCCGTAGCGTTACCAGGGACGAAGATTAGTTTCGACTACATTTATGCCAGCAGAAATCGGTCTGACGATCAATCTTGCGGCAAGTATAATCGAAATTGCGCGCTTTGTCTAATCTCAGATCCCCATTTGTTTCCGCGCGTGCTTTGTGCTATAATTTTCTGTGTTCATCATCGGCAGCGCGTCTGGCGGGGTGTAATTCACTTTCGGGGGCAACTGAACCCGCAGAGCGGGTTTCCTGCTCAATAGACGTCGGCTTACAGCCGATGTCGTCTATTGCGGGAGACGCCATCGAACACTTGCGTAACCGCAGGTGCAAGTGTGGAATTCGACGGCTACCCGGCACAAAACCTGCTTCGCAGGTTACGATTTCTCCCCCAAACTGAATTACACCCGCCTGGCGGGGTGTAATTCACCTTCGGGGGCAACTGAACCCGCAGAGCGGGTTTCCTGCTCAATAGACGTCGGCTTACAGCCGATGTCGTCCATTGCGGGAGACGCCATCGAATGGAATTCGACGGCTACCCGGCACAAAACCTGCTTCGCAGGTTACGATTTCTCCCCCAAACTGAAT
>Ga0315289_10009959_pt1 | contig 13649 bp, 23 predicted proteins | sample YL17G11_40_MG_FD_203452 | JGI IMG/M metagenome (GOLD analysis project Ga0315289, IMG submission 203452) | Sediment microbial communities from Yellowstone Lake, YNP, Wyoming, USA - YL17G11_40 | ecosystem: Environmental > Aquatic > Freshwater > Lake > Sediment | place: USA: Wyoming | collected...
TCTTTTGGCAAATAAAAAAGAAACAGCTAAAAATAACTTTAAACGATTTGTCACTATGTATAAACGTTTACCCCAAATATTTAGATTATCTGGAGAAGTTGGAGACAATAAAACAGAATTATTGTTGGAAGATGGCACAACAGTCTATTGTTCTGCTACTACCAGTGGTGGTATTCGTGGTGAATCCGCTACTTGTGTGTATTGGGATGAAGTTTGTTTCGTTTCAACCAAAACATTACAACAATCATTTTTTCAATCTATATTGCCTACAATTGATACAATGGGTGGTGGATTTATATGTTCCTCTACTCCAAATTATCATGATTTATTTTGGGAAATATGGTGTAGAACCCAACCAGAACATTCAACTTATGATCCTAAATGGAGATTAGAAGAAATTAAATGGGAAGAATCTTATGACTTAGCTTCTGGTGAATTAAAGCTAAGAGATAATGAATGGAAAGAACAAAGAATTAGAGAATTAGGTGGAGCTGGAAAGACTGGATTAGAAGTCTTCATGCAGGAGTATGGAAATAGCTTCGATATTCAAGCTGGATTAATCAAATTTTTTAATCAGACTACAGTCAATAGATTTGTTGAAAAAACTTTAGAACTTTATAATGTAATAGTTTATAATTATAAAGAGCTTTATGATGTAAATAAGGGACAAAATGTTGATAGTACACATTTAAATGGAATTTCTAATGTTCTTAAACAAATTAATAATCTCATAGAAACAAAAAATTGTATAGAAAATGAGATTAATAATATGTTGGAATTAGCAGAAGCTGAAAATAGAGAAAAAGAAGAAAAAAAAGAAACTTCTATTGATAGTGAAGGTGGAATACGAGGAGATAAAGAAAGTATTTTAAATTTAATAGATGGTGGAAAGATTAAAGAATCTAAATAATGTCTGGAATAAAAAATAGAGAAATTAAAAAAACATTAACTGACAAAGAAATAGAGATTTATAAAAAATCTTCCAAAGATATTTTAGAATTTATTAAATATGTTAAAATTAAACATCCAAATCCAAAAAAAGGATGGTTAATCGCATCTGAAGTTCTTGCTCCAATTCAAAAGAAAATATTAAAAGACATTCAAGATAATTGGGAAGATCACTATATTGTTTTATTATCCCCCAGACAATCGGGAAAAACTACGATTATTATGATATTTTTTCTTTGGCTGATTACTTTTACAAATGGCGCTAATATTTGTCTTTTGGCAAATAAAAAAGAAACAGCTAAAAATAACTTTAAACGATTTGTCACTATGTATAAGAAGTTACCAGGAATGTTTAGATTATCTGGAGAAGTTGGAGACAATAAAACAGAATTATTACTTGAAGATGGCACAACAGTCTATTGTTCTGCTACTACCAGTGGTGGTATTCGTGGTGAATCCGCTACTTGTGTGTATTGGGATGAAGTTTGTTTCGTTTCAACCCAGACATTACAACAATCATTTTTTCAATCTATATTGCCTACAATTGATACAATGGGTGGTGGGTTTATTTGTTCTTCTACTCCAAATTATCATGATTTATTTTGGGAAATATGGTGCAGAACCCAACCAGAACATCCAACTTATGATCCTAAATGGAGATTAGAAGAAATTAAATGTGAAGAATCTTATGATTTAGCTTCTGGAGAATTAAAATTTAGAGATAATGAATGGAAAGAACAGAGAATTAGAGATTTAAATGGTGCTGGCATGAATGGAATTGAAGCATATATGAAAGAGTATGGAAATAGCTTCGATATTCAAGCTGGATTAATTAAATTTTTTAATCAGACTACAGTCAATAGATTTGTTGCAAAAAATCCACTTTATGAGTGGACACCAAATAAAGAATTTGATGGAGAATCAATTAAAATTTATGAACCAGTTGGGGATCAGCATTTTTTAGTTGGAGTGGATTGCGCGGAGGGGAAGGGGCTCAACTTCTCAACAATTGTTGGAGTTTCATTAAGAAAAAAATATTCAAATATAAATGAACCAAGTTTAGCATCATTTACATTAAGTCAATCTTTTAATTATATGTCAGCAGATATACTTCCTGACGATTTCTTTAATCTGATTATGTTATTTTTAATTACACATTTAAATGATCAATGGTATATGTGTTTTGAAATGAATGACATTGGACGCATATTTTCATCCAGACTTGAAAATCTAATTGCAGAAATTCAAACAGGAGAATATTCTGTAAAAAATAGATTATTTAAAGATTTATTATTTTCAAAATTTGATGGAGATTATGATCAAATGGTATATTATTTGACACGAAGGATATTTAGAACCACAGGGAGAAAGGGATTTGCCCCATTTGGCTTTAAATGTGATAGAAAAAATAATATTGACTTAAAAGTAAATATGAAAGGAGTTGTCGATACGGGAGCAATAAATATTTGTGACCCATATTTATTAGAAGAAATGAGGTTATTCGAAGATAAGAGAGGCGGCGAGACGATGACTCATCAAGGATATACAGGTGTGTGTCATTTCGATCTAATTCAGGCATTAAAATATTGTTTATGGGTATTACGTGATAAAAGTACACTTGATGGAGTATTTAATATTTCTCCATTAAAAAGTTCAACAAGTTCACAAGAACAACAATATTTAGAAGCAATTTTAAATGTAAATAATGCCCGGAATAAAAAAGATTTGTTACTTCAAGAAATGCAACGAGATAATTTAAGGGAATTAACAGATAATAATGGAGATGAAGTGCCACTTTCCTATAAGGATAATATCGAAGATTACGGCGACATAACATCATACTGGCAAAGCTATAGCCAATGGTTTAAGAGACATAAATCACAAAACAATAAATAATATCAGGAGATAAAATGGATAAAATTTTAACAGCAGAAGATATTTTAAAATATGGAATTAAAGAAGAAATTGAATTTTTATTAGAACAATATGACAGTTCATATAATATTAGCAAAGGATTAAATGCAATTAAAATGGGACACACCAAAGAAAATGAAATTTTCCAGGCATTTAAACAATATTCATTACCCAATTATTTTCCATATAAAAATATAGAAGAATTAAAAGAAGCATTAACCGATTACCATAAAATCAGAGAAATTACAATGTTAGTATCAAAAAGTGGACCCAAAAGACAAAAAGAATTAGCAAATACAATTGATCAATTATTAAAATTTGTTATTGGATGATCTGTGATCCATTTTTCTAAAGTTTCATCTCGCGTGTGTGTGAATTGAGAGTTGCATGTGTAAATTGAGATATTAATAATTAAAAAAATAAACTGATAAATAACATTGGAGGATAAAATGAAAAGTAATTTTGATATTGCTCTAAGTTTTGTTTTTCAATGGGAGGGATATAAATCTAATGATCCCCAAGATTCTGGTGGTAAAACTATTTTTGGTATTTCATCTAAAGCCCACCCAAAAGATGTAACAAAAATGTGGGACTTGCCAAAAGAAGAAGCCAAACAAATTGCATCAGAAATTTATAAAAATGATTATTGGAATGCAATGGAATTGGATGATATGGAATCTAAAAAAGATATATTTTTATTTGATACTGCTGTTAATATGGGTACTGGTTATGCGAGAAAAATTGAAGATTTAGAATTAAATGATATGATATTGGCCAGGATAAAGAGATATAATGAAATTTCGGCTAGAGATAATTTAAAATTTTTAAGAGGATGGTTATCAAGAGTATTGGCTTTAGTTGAATTAATAAAAACTATATAACAAATTTGTTCGACCCTCGCGCGCGTGGAAGAGATTATTTTATTATCCCCCACCATTCACCATTAAAAGTTCGACCCTCGCGCGCGTGGAAGAGATTTTCTGGATATAGTGGAAAATCTGGGTACAGTGCTGTTCGACCCTCGCGCGCGTGGAAGAGATATTATACAATCTCAATCCAAAGAATACTTCACCGTTCGACCCTCGCGCGTGGAAGATATGACACAAGACACACTTTTTTTACATCGCTTATATAGTTTCACCCTCGCGCGCGTGGAAGATATCCCAGCCGTTGTTATTGATGATGCCATGCTCACAGTTTCACCCTCGCGCGCGTGGAAGATATTAATTTTTATAAACTTACTAAACATAATCACAAGTTTCACCCTCGCGCGCGTGGAAGATATTTTAATTTTTAATAAACTTAATCATGTTTACCATAAGTTTCACCCTCGCGCGCGTGGAAGATATCATATATATATATCATTCCACTCGGAGCGTGATCGGTTTAAAAAACCGACGATTTGTTTGATCATCACCTCAATAAAGTGAGTCAGATAGGCATCTAACACGCCCAATATAAATCATATGACATATAAAATATATGTCCGATTTATATTTCCACCTTAATTTAATAAGGATTTTTTTATTATTTCAAAGAACTATAAACAACAACCTGTTGTTTTTAAATATTTATTTTATCCCATTTTTCCTCTTATAATCATTAAATTGTTCATCTATACTATTTTTTATAAAGTTTTGAATTATATTTTCAATATTTGGAGTTACTATATTTATAGCCGAATTTTTGGCAGTAAGTATAACAAAATGACATTTTTCACATTTAAAACTCATTTGATTTGTTCTATTTCTTTTACTAATATGACCACATTTACTACATCTTTGCGAAGTATAAGCAGGATATATTTCTATAATAAATCTTCCTGTTATTTTAGCTGCCGATTTAATTTTTTCAATTAATAAACAAACAGGCCAATTTCTATTCAAATAAGAATTTAATTTAACTCCATTATTTAATTTTTCAATATGTAAATATTTACTCCCTATACAGTCCAGAGTTTTATTTAATTTTTGAGCAATTTGACAATTTCCAGTATTTATTAAATTTTTTTCTTTTTTTCTTAGGGATTTGATTTTTTCTATTGCTTTTATTTTTTCATTTTTATCTCTTGTAATATCTTTTATTTTTTGCCAATATATTTTTTCTTTAATAATACATCTTCTTCTAATTAATAATTCATCTAGGTCTCTCATAATAAATGATTGTAATTTTTTATTAGTGTTCCAATCTATAGAATGTACTCCTATATCTTTTACATTTAAATCAATACCTGAATGAATATTATCTAAATATTCTTTAATTTCTAAGTCTCTATCTAAAGTTATGGATAAAAAACGTTTATTATTTCTATCTTTTGTAATTCTAACCATATTTGGTTCTTTAACTTTATCTATAATTTTATCTAATTGACGTAAATTATCATTTTTTTTCTTTTTCCTTTTAATTTTAAAAATTATTTCTTTAGGTAAATTCAGGTATTTTGCTCCATCGGGGGTTAAAAAAAGAAATCTCATATAATAATTTTTATCTGTTTTGAATATTTTATAGTGAGTATTTAAAATACAAAGAGGACAATTAGCTTTAAAATTAGGAACACTTTTTTCTCCTCTCTCAAATGCACCAAAGTTTTCTTTAGAAAAAACACCCTTTACTAATTGATTAACAGAAGAACAAAATAAATAAGAACTAACATATTCCTCCGCGTTTATTTGTACTAAAATATTATCCTTCTGTTTGTTTAAAGATATTAATTTTTTATTCGACTCTTCTTCGATTTCTTTTTCTAATAATATATTAATTTTTTTATTTAATTTATTTACATATTCATTTAATTTATTAATTATCAATGTTCTTGGTTTAGTATATCCTGAATCTACTATAAAATCACTTACTTTTTTAATAGGAATTACCTTAATTTTTTCATCTTTTACAAAGGTATCAAAATCTTTTTTCTTAAATGCGGATTCTAAGTCGTACATCTTTTTACCATATTCTGTTGAAACCAAAATATTTGCAGTTTTTGAAATTAATAATCCTGTTGCATCTATATAATCATAAATTAATTTCTTGTCGTCATAGTTATATTCTTTTTCATTTTCGTCTTTTTTTATTTCATCTTCATTAATATAAACTCTACCTAATCCAAATTTTAATGTGTATTTATTATCATTTTTTTCTTTTTCTTCCAACATAGATTCTATTAATACATTCATTTTTTTCTCCTTTTTATCTTATGTTTACATTATACATTACTATTTTCCATTTGTCAAGTCTTTTTCAATTTTATTCCCACAATGCTAAATAATATTCTGAAAATAATTTTAATCCAATTTTTATTTGATCATATTCTTCATCAGTCCAATTTCCATTTCCATTATCCCTAATAATTAATTCAAATCCCAATATTATTTTATCTAAAATTGTATACCATTTTTTCTCAGATAAATTTCCTGGACATCCATATTTAAGATTTCTTAGATGTTTTAATAATTCCAAACTATATTTTGCAATTGCATCTCTTGGCGACCAATAATCTTCATTACAATATCCAGTAAACATTTTCTGAAAGAAGTATTTAATTTTTCTAAATTTCTTTTTCATTTTAACCATGTTCCATGTCCACTACAAGAGCAGAAAAATCATTCACTGTGAATCCTTTAACATCTATGTATTTAACATTTTTATCTGGATCATCGTCTAAAGGTTCACGTAAGTAAAAAGTGCCCGTTTCTGTGACTTTTTGATTATCTGTATTGATATAAACATAACCAACACCACAAAATTCATGATCCCAATTATGATAAAAGGTTGCTTTTCTATCTAACCATTTTCCTAAAATTCTTTTTAAAAATGAATTTTTCATAATAATTACACATCTAAAATCATTATCATTTTCAAAGTAATATCCTTCAACGAATGCATTTTTACCATCTGATGATAAAATTTTAAAATCGTCAAAATTAAAGTGAATTGAATCGGGAAGTTTTTCATTTTCTTTCATTTTTATTCTCCAAACAAAACCTTTTTAACCTTTTCCATAATAGGTGAAGAAACTGAAGTATGATCTAGTTTTTTCAAATACTTAAACACATGTTTTTCTGTCTTGGCATGAAAAATTTCTTTTCCAGTATCAGCATCCATCACACTATATCCCCATTTATAATTACCACAAATATAAATATTAACCATTCTTTCTCCTTTCTATAAAAATTTTTTCATTTAAAATTCATCTAAATCAAAATTAAATACTAAAAAATCATCTCCTCCCACTAAACAATTTACTTCATAAGTATACGTACCATACGGTCCTTTTTGTCCTTCTACAGGTTCATTTACCCAACCATCAATTGTTAAAGGTGATGAGTCTGGCATATTATCAATAAATTTCCTCAATTCCCCCACTGTCAGGCGTTTACTACCTTTTGGATACTTGAATCTCATTGGGTTTTCTTTTTTTGTTACTTTAGTTTTTAATTCTTTCATTTTATTTTCTCCTTTTTATTTTATGTTTATATTATAACACATGATTTTTCATTTGTCAAGTGTTTTTCAATTTTTAATAATTAATGATAAACCTAAATATCCATTATTTATATCATAGTTATTATTGATATATTTTGTAGGAAATGTTATTAATTTCCAACCACATTTTTGTATTATTTTAAGATATTCTAATTCATCATCTAATGGAGTTTTTCCATCAAGTGTATCGTGTAATAACATTATATTAGTATAATCTTTAGAATTAACAAAATCATTCATTACAGCGTCATGAGAATGATCACCATCTAAAAAACAAATATCTACTCTTCCAATTTTTTTAAATAATTCTTTTAAAACTAATTTAGAGTCTCCAATTATTTCTGTTATATATTTATCATATCCAAATTTTTTAAAATTTTCAGATGCTTTTTGTTTTCTATTTAATTTAAAATCAATATCGATAGCATTATTATCAATTGTATATATTTCTGGAGTATATGAATTATCTAAAATAGCTTGACAAAAATATATAGAAGAAACTCCTTTAAATGTTCCGATTTCAACTACTTTTTTAATTTGAAACCCTCTTGTTATGGAATATATTAAATCATAGCATTGTGAAGTAGCACAATAATTTTGATCATTATCTAATTCTATCATTTTTTCTATAAAATCTTTATTCATTTTATTTCTCCTTTTTATCTTATATTTATATTATATACTATAATTTTTCATTTGTCAAGTCTATTTTAATTTATTAAATTTTTTACATATATAACATATATCTTCATCATCCGAATTCATAAACATTCCACAATTGCATTGTTTTAATCCAACAATTTTAGCTTCTTCTATTAATTCATCTAATTCTTTATCAATTTCTGCATATGGGAACATTATTGAAGCCGAATGTATGATATTGTTTACATATTCGGCATCGCTCCGCATTCCCCACTCAACACCTATTTTTCTTGCGATTTTTAATTTCATTTGTCATCTCTTTTTAAAACAAATGTAATGATGAAACTACAAATGAATCCAAATGTAGCACCAATCAATGCAATTAATAATTTATCATCTATAAATCTAATAATTGTACCCAAAATTTGTCCAGCAATGACTCCGACTAATATACATTTTAAATGATATTTTTTCATGTTTTACTCCTTATACATAAATATCAATTTGTGATTTATAATTTTCTATTAATATGTTTTTTTCTTTAGAAAGATTTATTATTAAATCTTGATATGCTTGTAAATATCCTTTAATAAACATTTCATTTTTGATATTATTTTCTTCACTCTCTTGAATTCTTTTATATAATCTTTGGAGTATTAAAATTCTTTCTTCAATAATTTTTATTGTGTTTGTCAATAATTCACATTCAATTATTTCTTTTTTCATTTTTTACTCCTTTTTTCAAATCTTCTATATAAAAGATTAATATCTTTTTTTGGAAGTTTATATAATTCTATTTCTTTTTTTAATTTTCCATCTGTCAGTATTAAAACTAAACTATCACTATTATGAATAAGAGTGGAAGTAAAATATGTACTTTCAATTAACCATATTTTCTTTTTAATTTCAATTTCTTTTGCTTCATCTCTTATCCAATAACGCCAATCTGAATCATAACCACTCATTTTCTTCACATTTTACTTAAATATTCAAATATTTTATCAATCGGCCAATGGGTATCATATTTTGTTGTGACTTCTTCTAACATGTTATAATATTTTACTTTATAATTAATTTTGTGAATTGTACTTGGACAAAAATAACAATAATTAATAATGTTATTAATTATTTTTTGAGCATTACTTTTTCCTATACAATCATTAAAAGTAAATAAATTTTCATTTAAAGCACGATGAAATGCAATTTTTAATCCAATTTTCTTATTATAATTATCCCATTCATGACAAAAAGAAAATCCAAGGGATAAAATATTGGTATTTTTACTTAGAATACCAACTAAAGTAAAACATTTATTGTCAATTGGTATATCTTTAATGTGGTAAACACCAATCCAATAATTTTTGTCCTTTTTTGCGTCTTGATAAGTTAATTTATTTTTCATTTTTTCTCCTTATGTTTATATTATATCACATGATTTTTAATTTGTCAAGTGTTTTTAATTTATTTTTCATATTATTTGTTCTCCATTTTTATAATTAAACACATACCATATTTTCCTATTTTTAAGATATATAATTTGTTTAATCATTTCATTATTTTTATAAATTCTTAATACATTATATTTTAATTCATATCTATCAAAATCTAAATTATCATAATCCATTGGTAATTGTAAATTTTTACCCCATAATACTAATCTTAATTTAGAATTAATTTCATTCATATCTATATTATATTCCTTTAATTCTTATTTGTCAAGTAAAAATGAAATTATTCTGCATTAAATTTAAAAATCATTCTTTCTGATGCTTCTCTTTGTTTATAAATTTCTACTATATTCTCTAATAATTTTACAATATTTTCCAATTCTTCTGTTTTCTTTCTTAATTCAATATAATCATTATTTTCATGTATGAAGGTTTCTCTATCTCTAATATTTTTACATATTTTATGACTTTGCCCAGACATAGTTTGTTGCCATAATTCTGAATATTTCTTATCATATTCTATTTTAATTTTATTATATTGTCTTCTGACTCTAAATAATAATTCCGAATATTGTAGTGCTTTATCAGAATTAGATTCTAATCGTTTAACTGGATTTTCGTCTTTATTATTAATATTATTTTGTATATTTTTAATAATTGTTTTTAAATCTTCCATTTAACATCTCCATGATTAATTTCATAACTATACATATCAATTGCATAATTATATTCATATAATATTTGTTTATTATAGTACCAAATAGTTTTATATATTTTATTATTTTTAAATAAATTTAAAGTATCATCTTCTAATGTATAATCATCAAATTTTAATTTATCATAATTCATTGGTAATTGTAGATTTTTACCCCATAATATCAATTTTAATTTATTTTTCATTTTATAGAAATTTCTTTCCCATTTTTATAATTAGACATATAACATAATTTTCCACTTTCATACCATCCATATTGTTTTCCATCTAATTTTCTATTTTTATAATTTTCTTCAAAATATTTATTTTTATTTCCATTAGACCGGTACCAAATTTGTTTAATCATTTTATTATTTTTATATAAAAATAATTCATATCCATTGTTGTCTTTTAATTCATATTTATCGAATTCTAAATTATCATAATCCATTGGTAACTGTAGATTTTTACCCCATAATACTAATTTTAATTTATTTTTCATATTTTTCCATTTTTATAATTTAGTTCATAAGCTAATTCTCCACCACTCCACCATGAATATTGTTTTCCATCAAATTTTCCATTTTTAAAATTAGATTCATAAGACAATTTTCCATTCTCATACCATTCATATCCTTTTCCATCAAATTTTCCATTTTTCCAATTATATTCACTATTTTTATTTCCGTTATCCCAATACCAAATTTGTTTTATCATTTTATTATTTTTATAAATAAATAATTTTCGTTGTTTAAAATCATCAGAGTAATCAAATTCATAATTATCAAATTCTAAATTATTATAGTCTTTTGGTAATTGAAAATTTTTACCCCATAATACTAATTTTAATTTATTTTTCATTTATTTTGTCAAGCCCTTTTCAAAATAAAATATTTTTTGTATCATTTCATTTATTCCATATAATTTAGCAATTTCCATATACTTATTAAAATTCCATTCATTTTTATCTTTATTAATTTCTTCTATTATTTTATTTTTAATACTCTCTGGTATTTGAAATAAATTTATTAATTTTACATTTCTTATATAATTCTTTTTTACATCTTCTGTTTGATTTTTAAGAAATAAGACAAATTCTTTTTTATTCTCATACCAAAATTTAATCCTTGTCCTTCTTATAGGAGATTGTCTTTCATTTAATGTTTTAGAGAATATATTTGGAATCCCATCACCGGGATCTCCTATAATACACTTTTCAAATAATTGATAATTTGGATCATCCACAATAGTAAATTCTGCTTTTCTGGGATTATATAATTCTATTTTACTTTCTTTTAATAATTGTATAAAGTCACCATCTGCACTATATATTTGAATCTTGTCCCATTTATCTATTTCATATTGAGATATAATGGATATCACATCATCCACTTCTATATTATTAATATTAATAAACCTATACGGTAAAATTTCTTTAATTATATTCCATATATTTTCAAATATTTCAAAAATCATTGGAAAATCAAATCCAGTATTCTCTCTATTAGCTTTTCTATGGATTTTATATTCTGGGTATATATCCTTTCTCCATAATTTCTTACCATCTTTTGCAAATAAAATATTAAGATTATAATTTGAATTATATTCTAAAATATTAAATATTTTTAACATTATTATTTTTAAAGTATCCCTGGTTATTTCTTGTATTTTATTTTCATTTCCAGAATTTATTTTTAAATCTTGATATTTTTCTCTTAAATAATTAGAAAATATAGAAATATACATTATATTATTGAAGTCAATTAAAATGAGTTTATTTTTCATATTTTTTTCCATTTTTAAAATTCCATTCACCATATTTATTTCCATCATTATGCCATACATATTGTTTTCCATCTCTTTCTCCATTTTTATAATTATCTTCATATTTTTTATTTCCATTTTCATACCATCCATGTTGTTTTCCATCAAATTTTCCATTTTTATAATTCCAATCAGATGACAAGTTTCCATCTTCAAACCAATAAATTTTTTTAATTATTTCATTATTTTTATATAAAAATAATTCATATCCATAATCATATTTTAATTTATATTTATCAAATTCTAAATTATCATAATCTATAGGTGATTCTAAATTTTTACCCCATAATATTAGTTTTAATTTATTTTTCATATTAATTTTCCATTTTTATAATCAACTTCATGCTTTAATTTCCCATTTTCATCCCATATATATTGTTTTCCATTTTCTTTATCATTTTTATAATTAAATTCATAAAATAATTTTCCATCCTCGTACCACATATACTGTTTTCCATCTTTTTCTCCATTTTTATAATTAGATTCATCATATTTATTCCCATTATACCACCACATTATTAATTTAATCATTTTATTATTTTTATAAAAATATAATTCATATTTATTATTATATTTTAATTCATATCTATCAAATTCTAAATTATCATAATCTATTGGTAATTCTAAATTTTTACCCCATAATATTAGTTTTAATTTATTTTTCATATTTATATTATAACCTATAATTTTTTATTTGTCAAGTATTTTAATATTTCTTTTTTTATTTTTTTATAATTTTCCATGTTTCTTAATATCATGTTCATTCTGATTATTTTTTTTATATATTCTTTATCATCTAAACTTAGTAATAATTCTTTATCTTCAGGATATATTAAAGCAAATAGTTTATAATTTAATTCTTTAGTTAGTTTAATAAATCTATCTCTATCTTCATAATCCACGTATTTCATTTTTTTACATTCAATTATAATTTCTTTGAAGAATAAAATTCTTTTCTTTTCTAATACTTCGTCAAAATTTCTGTATTTGCTCATTGCAAGATTATAACCCTTCTCTGTAGAGAGAAATTCTAAATAAAAATCCTTAGACAATGATATATTAGAGGTAAAAAATTTAAGTAAATTTATATTTTCATCAATTAATTTTTGAAGAATTTTTATTTTTGTGCCTTGTTTTATATTATAAAAATTATTGGGTTGAATGTCTTTACCTTCTAGTTCTAATTTTAAAGATTTATAGATGAAAAACGCGTCATTTATTGTCATACTTATATTATATCATACTTTTTTAAATTAATTTATCACCTTTACTTAAATTATCCTTTGCCCATAATGGCTGTAAATTAATATAATTAACTGCTTTTAATAATTCTTCTCTATTTTCTAAATTAAAAGATGATAATGGAATGATATGATCAATATGCCAACCACTATGTTTCCAATTATCCCAAGTCATTCCAGGTTGAAATTTAGATTCGAGATATATCCTTAATCGTGGAATACTACAACCAAGATCATCCACTGCTGAACCTGATTTTTGATTATTTTTAATAGCCACATTTAATCTGCTTCGCAAATTACATGCTAGTTTATAATTAATATCTGTTTTCTTTCTATTATTATGACGTTTATTCGTTTCTTCTTTATGATTTTTATTATATTCTTTTGCATATTCATTTGCTTTTTCTCTATTATTTTCACGATATTCTTTAGCTTTTATATTTATTTCTTCTTTAT
>Ga0315289_10009960_pt1 | contig 13649 bp, 6 predicted proteins | sample YL17G11_40_MG_FD_203452 | JGI IMG/M metagenome (GOLD analysis project Ga0315289, IMG submission 203452) | Sediment microbial communities from Yellowstone Lake, YNP, Wyoming, USA - YL17G11_40 | ecosystem: Environmental > Aquatic > Freshwater > Lake > Sediment | place: USA: Wyoming | collected...
GTCTGGTCAACGTGATTAGATCCTTTCGCACAAGACCGGTCCTCCTTCCGTCCGAAGGAGTACCTTAGCCCAAATAACCGGAAATATTCACGTTGCCCATTTAGGAAATTATCACGTTGGCGTAACACAAAGACTTTTTGTGCCATCAAATACTGTGGCTCAAGTTGCTTTAATAGCCATGGAATTGATCTCCACACCGCTTGCCGTCCCTTCCCGCTCACCCAACCTTTCTCACTAAAATCATATAAGTTAACCATACGGCCTTCGTAGAGCGGCAGCGCGGTATCCTCGACCTTATCCTCTTTGATCCATGCATCGGCGTTGCGGGAGAGGATGATGCCCGCAGGAATGTCGGCACGGGGGATGGGGAGGGAGTCGTAGGGCGGCTGGGCGCAGCGGAGGCGCCAGTTGGTGCGCTGGACGTCGCCCGGTTTGAGAAGGTGGCCGTGGACGAATTGGGCGCGCGCCTGGCGCTCTTCCGGAGTCGCAGTCGTATCGAAGAGCCAGTCATCAAGCTCGATATCCACGGGCTGTACTTTGGCGGGATCAATGGCCAACTCGGCCCAGAGCTCGCCGATAGGCCGCCAATCGCCCTTAAGCCAGCGGCTGTATTCATCGGGGCGATAGCCGCGCGCCTCCCACCAAGGCCGGGGCGGGAAGAGCTTGGAGTCGTTGGTCATATGAAATTCTGTCGAGTACTTGATCCCCCATCCATCCAGACCTTCGTCGCCCAGGAGAACGGAATTACTGTAAATCTTCTCAAGAATTTCAAGGTCTCGCTCGGACTGGATCTCAAGAATGGCGAGAGAACGCGGACTGAATCGCTCAACTTGAGCGCGGCTGTAGGGAGTGGCAAGTTCCTCGCCGCGCTCCCAATCCTCGAGCTTCCGCCTCATGAACGCAGTCCGGATTTCGGCGGTCGAGCCTCCCTTCTCGATAATGACAGGATTAAACTTGAATCGACTATCGATATCAAAGATCTTTTCTCGGTTTTCAAAACCGAAGAGCCATTGCCAGCGGCACCGGTCCAGGAAGAGCCGACGTAGGCCCCCAGTACCATGGTCTGAATACAGCCCTGAGGGGACTATGAATCCAAGACGCCCCAAATCTCGGATTAAAGCATGGACCTGCTCGAGGAAGAGCTTATAAAGATTGAGGTCGGCCGACCCTTGGTGTCGGAACGGATGTGCCGGATCTGAATAGCCCCGGCTCTTCGAACGCGCCTCACGCCAACGCTTATGGAACGACTCGTTGTCCTTTCCACGGACGATTGTGAAGCGGTCTTGGTTGTTTTCTACAGCCGAAGGATCGCCGTATGGACTTGAGGAGTAGCTCATGAAGTTCGATTGGGCGCGGAAATCGGCGTTGTAATCAAGCCACGAGCGTTCAACTTCGATATCTTTGAAATAATCTTTCTGATAACGCAGGGCTTCCTGCTTTCCATAAGTTCGGTATAAGGGATCAATATTTGAAAAAAATTCCTTTGAATTCGGTTTGGCGATTTCCCAGGGAGGGTTGCCGAACATGGCATCGAAACCGGAATCCGCGGTTCTGAAGACGTCGGGGAATTCGAGCTCCCAATGGAAAAATCGTTTTTTCTGCGCAATGCGCTCCGCGACGGCAATGGTACCTGGCGCAGGAGATACAAAGCTCGTTGGCAGAGGCGCTTTATCGAGTTCTTCGGCCGGCCAGTACCAACAGGCACACCAGAGATCCATCGCCGTCTTGAGAGAACGGTAAGCCTCGGAGCCAAGGAATTTTTCGCGATAGAGTCGGGCCCGTTCTGCAGTTTCTTGGATGGGAAACTCATGGAGCTGGGAAAGAACTGAAAGCGCCTCTTCGTGAGCAACCTCGGCTTTCTCAAGATAGCCTGCAGGAAAAAGGCCGTAGGTTGACAAGAATTGACTGAGGTCGGGAACCAATCGGTCTTTAACGAAAACCTTGATCGCCTGGGTGCGTAATTCCTTGGCAAAATGGACGCCGTTCGTGTGGTTCTTGTCGCCTCCTTCACGGTTTTTCCAGGCCATCGCCGGATAATGACGAAACTGGTCGAACCAAGCTCCGACAAGGCTGTTTCCGCATTTGATCTTGTGGTCGAGAAAAGAGAACGGGAGCGTCCGATCCATCGTTTCAATCCAAAGCGACAAACGGCAGAGCTCAACAGCCAGCGGGTCGATGTCCACGCCATAGATCGAGCGCTCGACGACATAACGCCGGAGCACGGCTTTAGTCTTTTTCTCGAAGTCGTCGTCCCCGGGGCGGCAGGGCAATCGGAATGCCCTGATGCTTTCGGGGATCTCGGCGGAAGTTGCCAACCCAAGGATTTCATCTAGCGGGCGTCCGATGTCTCCTATGAGGCGATCATGCGCATGGAGCGCTTCATAAACGGCCTCGGTTAAGAATCGGAGGGCCGCGACAGGGAAAGTGCCGGAACCGCAGGCAGGGTCGCAAACCTTGAGGGCGAGAATTTCCTCTGGTTTCTTGGGCGTCCAGGCAGACTGAGGGGCGTCGAAATTCGGCTTCCCGTCGGTGCCAAGAGGGGGATTATAAGCCAGGGGGCGAAGCGTCCGATGGACCGTCGGCACGGCAAGACCTGGCCGGGTATAGAAGGTGCCCGCGCCTTTGCGTGTTCCACCCCACCGGACAAGATAATGCTCGCCGGGGAGGACAACTCGGGTGACGAGCCTGGAAGCCATCCGCCCGACGGCTTCCTCGTGGGCGCGGCGCCTTTCCGGCGTCATGACGCCGCGAGGTTGACGAACCAATTTTCCGGCAATAACGGCGCGGCAGGCCCATGTTTCAGCCCTGGTTCGCACGGTGCGACGCTTGTCGCCGGGATCGGAGTCGCAAGGTTCCGATATTTCCGAGCCAACCTCTGAGCCGAGTTCTTCTGCTTCTTCGGTCTCCTCCTGCGCATCAAGGTCTTCTTCCTCGGCCGACTCATCGGAAGACTCGCCATTTTCGTCGGAACTCTCTTCATCTCCGTCTCGCCGCGTGTTCTTCATTTTCTCGAGAAGGTCGGCCAAAGCTTTGTCGTCCATTGCCTCGAGGCGAGAGAGAGGGAGAGCCGGCTCGTGACCGACGGAGAGGAATATAACTGGGTCCCCGGCGTCTGCCGTTTTGAGCTCGAAGTCTAGAAGTCCTTCGTAGAGGATGCCGATGTATTCGCTCCGGAGGTCGGAGAAGTCGACCGGAGCAGTTATCCATGTTCTGGATCGCCCCTGTGGGACTTTTATCCGGGTGCGGGTAAGCAAATGCAGCAAATCGTGGACATCGCGGTCCGACATGACATCACGCTCGAGCTCAAAGGAAGCAGTCTCGAAGACGGCCAGAGCGCGCGAGAGGCCATCTGACGCGTCGCAGTCGCCGGGTGCGAAGAGTTCGCCGCCATAGGCCGGGACGGAAAGCGCTTCGTGGTGCGAACCCGAATAAATGAGACGAAAGAGCGCCAGGAGGCGCGGCCAGGCACTCCATGATCGGGCGAGACGGCTTCCGCCGCGGGCGGCGGTTTTTTCAAGATCTTCGAGTAGTCCAGACACCCCATATCCCTCGTAATAAAGGGAAATATCACGGGGCAGGAGGTCACGGGATTCGGCAAAGAGAGCGACAACAAGGCGCATAACGACCCGGACTGCGGCGCGATAGATATCGGCAGGGTCGAGGTCGGAGCATCTCTCCTTGATGACCTCGCTATGAGCATGGACCAGAATTTCGATTGCCTCGCGTACCCTCTCGCCGAGGACCGCGGAAAGTTCAGCCTGTCCCTTGCGGCTATCAAGGACGGCCTGGAGGAGGGACGCGATGCCGTCCTTCGCGGGAGGGATCCAGAGCGAAGGAGCAAACAACGTGCGTAATGCCGCGACCTGGGGTGAGAGGACGCCCTGTTCAAACCACAGGTCAACGTCCCATTCGCACCAGGCATCGAAGTCCAGGCCGGCGAAGACGAGACGCCACTGCCGGCCGTTGGTCAAGAGTGCCAACCGCTCGGAGCCCGAGCGGAGCCATTGATGGACTTGGCTTACGGCCCTGCGGCCGCGGCCTTGACCTAGCCGAGGCTCGGAATCGATGAAAACGGGAAGGACACCGCCGTCGCGTCCGCGCCAGAGCTGGCGGGGTTTGACGGCTTCGCCCGTAACAGAACGGCGAGTCCATTCCGAACCAACCTGGGGGCCGCGCTGCCAGGAGCCAGTTTCGGCGGAAAAGCCGCAGATTCTCTGAAGAACGAAGGTGACGAATTCCGGGACGTCGGCGCTTCCCTCTAGAATCCCGGTCGCTTGACGCCGGAGCTCCTGCTCGAGGTGGGGGGAAAGCGGGGAAGGGACATACTCAGCGATGCGGGCGACACGTTGGGCGTCAAGCAGAAGGCCGCCATGCCGGAGGCTGTCCCAACCAAAATTCGCCGCGGCATTCACTGGGTGCCTCCAGGCAGGCGGACTTCGACACAGACCGGAAAAACCTGAGCCGGGCCGGTCATTGCGTAGCGACGTGGAAGAAGATAATTAAGGACCCGCTCACGCTCGATTTCGAGCTGGGCCCGGACCTCCTCATAGTGCTTTCTCCGGCGGGTGAGTTCCTCCTCCTTCTCCTCGATGGAGCGGTCGAGTGCTTCGAGGCCCTCGGCGGCGTCGAATAACAGGCCCTGCCGGCGTTCTTCTTTGAGCCGATCGATCTCGCGTTCGAGCTTGGCCAGGGTGTTTTCGACGATCAGGCTCGATATTTCCCCCTGGCGGCTGCGGTATCGCTCGTCCTCCTCCTTGCGGGCGAGCTGGCCGGCCGAAATGAGATTTTGACGGAGGGCGCTTGTCATTTTATCGGCATAGGCAGCAATAAACGCTTTCAATGCCGGATCAATCTCTTCAAGGATGTTTCGAGCCGCAGAGATGTGATGGGGGTCCTGGGTGGGATGCGAATGGTTCAAGTTTTGGGCCGGCTTGTGCGGGAGGGGCTCGCCGAACTTCCCCGCCCTAATCGGAAAGGCCAGGGTTTTCACCCAATGATGATATGATTCATGAAGGTCATTCACCGCCAGCTCCTCGAGGCTAAGGAGAATGAGGGCGTCGGCCTCAGGGGGAATGTCACCCAGTCGGACCGTCCACCGGGATACGGCATCGGGGCCGCCCGGAAAACGCCGCCGGGCGAGAGAGCCGAGAGCCCGCTGGATCATCGGGTGGGAAAGATGCATGAGCGAAATATCTGCCCGTGGCCGGAATACCAGCCGGCCGCCGATATTGTCCAGGAAGGGCTCCGGGTCGAAGGCGAGGCGTTGGACAGCGCCACGTTTCCCAGAGACTTGGCTAAGGCGGAGCGATTCATCGATGATTTCGCACCAGCCCGGAAGATCAGGTCTGAGTATCTTCCAGGTGGCGTCGGCCGGTGCGGCAGCGAGCTGCGGCCTGCCGTGACGGATGGCCATTGCGGTTTCAAGAGTGTCTTTTACGGAAGATGGGGCGAGGTCGAGCTCTGAGGCCAGAGCGCGGAGCTCGACACCGGCGGCCTTTCCTTCTGCGCTTGTTTCTGTCGTCGCGTCGGCGGTAAAGGCCGCTCGGCCGCGAGCGGCGGCAAGGCGTTTGTCAAGGTCCGATTGAACGGTGGCGGCGCTCTCCCCCAGGACCAGGCGGCGGTGGGCAGCCTCGTCAAAAAGCTCGTTAGCAGAGCCCAGGTCCTCGCGGATATCGTTGGCCTTTCCGATTACGTGAGCAAGGAAACGGAGATCCTGGTCGTCATCGCTTACGAAGTGGTGCACGACCACATCGCGGGCCTGGCCGTGCCGATCGAGCCGGCCGTTCCGTTGTTCGAGTTTAGACGGATTCCAGGGGCAATCGAAATGGAGTAGATAGCGTGCGGTATGCTGGAGGTTGATACCTTCGGAGGCGGCATCGGTGGCGATGAGGAGCCGAACGTCGCTCTTCGGATCATTAAATTCTAGTTTGATGCCCTCGCGCTCCGCATCGTCCATCCCGCCGTAGAGCATGAGAATTCTCTTGGGCGGGAATCGTTCCCGTAGACGCCGGATGAGATAATCCAAAGTGGTTTTATATTCGGTAAAGACGACGAGCCGCTCATCATCACGCCACTGGCCCTTCTGGAGGAGTAGGCGTTCGATGAGGGCGCTGAGGGCGTCGAAGCGGGCGTCAGCGGCTGGGGCCTGAGAGATGATGTCGTTCCGGGAAAGGTCGAAACCGAGGTTTGTCAGGGAACGGTCGAGGGCAGCCATTTCGTCGCCGAGGGACAAATGAACGTTTTTTAACCAGGAACCGACGACATTTGCGGCTGTCGCTTCCCGTGATTGTGCTTCCAGGTCGTCGCCGGTGTCACGATCGACAGCGCGGCGGGCGGCTTCAACTTGAGCTTCTGTGGCGGCGCGTTCTTGGATGAGTCCTTCCCGGCAACGGCGCCACGACTCGGCAAAGGCGACGGGACAGCTTAATAGGCGCTTTCCCAGGATCTCGACGGCGAAGCTTCCGGCGCGCCGCCGACGCTGGCCGCCGCCAGCAACAAGGCGTTTGATGCCGGAGCGGAAGGCATCGAAAGCCTCGCTGAGTGCTACTTCCTCTGGCGAGAAGTCGAGCGCTATGCCCTGCGGAGGGCGCCGAGTGCAAAACATCGGCGGGTTGGTACGGGCATTGATTTCGCGCTTTAAGCGGCGAAGAACCACTTGCTGGATGCGTTCTCGTTCGGCAGGCTTGAGTTCGTCTGTGCGGCTGAAACGGACCGGGTCAAGAATCTCGAGAAGACCGGTGAAGCATCGTGTGTGGCCGTTGTGGGGAGTTGCGCTCAGAAACAGGCGATGCTCGAAGTGGGGGGCGATTTGGCGCAACATCCGGCACAGGTCGCTATCATCGCCGAATGGTGAAGGCATCAGGTTGTGACACTCGTCGAGTATTAGAAGGTCCCAGGGAAAATGCGGCGAGCCGTCGGCGGGCCGGCAGGCGGCTCTGAATTGCTCGAGAACGTCATCCTGCCTCAGGTAGTGATAAGACGCGATGATCCGGCTGAACGAACGCCATGGATTTGCGTCAAGGCCCAGGCGCTTTCTGAGGGCATGCGTTTCATCGCGATCCACAAGATCAAAATGAAGCGAAAAACGATCCCGCATTTCGTCGCGCCATTGGAGGCGAAGAGATGCCGGGGTAAGGATTAGTATGCGTTGGATTCTGCGTCGGAGAAGGAGCTCGCTTAAAATAAAGCCTGCTTCGATCGTTTTCCCCAGGCCGACATCGTCGGCGATAAGAAGGTTAACGCGCGGCATCCGCAGGGCCTTGAGGAGCGGCACGAGCTGATAATCCTCGATCTGGATAGCACCATGAAAGGGGCTGGAAATGGGGAGGCGGTCAAGCGGACCTTCGCCGTCCGGGTCGAGGAATGGCATGGAGGCGGTCCAGCGCGCGGCGCGGAGGAGCGCATCGAAATCTTCGGGTAGCATTGGGTCGGAGGAGGAGAGTGGAAGAGCGTTCGGCTCGAGCAGAGTTTTGTAAGGCTCGAGCTCCCAGAGAAGGTGCTCTCCAGTCGGTTGTTGATCGTCCTTGTATTCGACGTGGATGAGATGAAGGCGGCCGGTTGGGCCGTCCATTGGCGCGACTTCCGAGATTATGCCGCGCCGGTTCCGAACGATAGCGAACATCCCCACGCGTGGGATTTGAATAGTACTATTCTTGATCATACGAGGCACTCACAATTAAACCGGGGATGTCACGTTGATCACCGAGGCAGATAATATCTAACCTTTAGGGTAGCGCCTTTTCCTTTCAGCGGAGAATTTAGCATTTCATCTCCGGGTTTCTTGGCGTTTCTCATAACATCACAACATGAAGGCATGCGATGCTGACTCCCAGGGTATCCGCCTACCATTCTGTGCAAATCCCCAGAGACGACATCTAAATGCGGCTTGCCTTCTTCCTGAGCCGTAGCTAATAAGCTTCGAAGTGCACTCTCAAAATCCTTGGTTGAGGGTGCCGATGTCTTCCTGGGGGGCGAAATCTGCTCGACTCGGCGATTATTCCCTGATCGAATAGTGACATTTCCAGTTAGCAGGCCGGATATTACCTCATAGGCGATAGCCTCCCGTCCCTTCGTTACGCGGATGTCGACCTTTTGTTTTCTTCCTATTGCGCCGGGACCCTCCAGTTTCCCGAATATATGTCCAGAATTTGGCTGAGGCGGGGAAATAATTATAGTGAAAAAGCGGCGATTGGGACCTTGGCTAAAAAACTGGCCAAGGAAGATTTCAAGGACGTCCGGGCATCGGCTTATTGGACGAATGATATCTTGGACCTCAATTGGCAAATCATTTATCTGCGCGATCCTTTTATCAAAGATAGTATTGTGTTCGCCTGAAGTTATGGGGATATCGCGCGCATGACCGAGAAGAGTAGACGACTCATCCATAATATGCACGGGTTTTTCATCTTTCGGGCCTTCCTTCTCTTGATTCTGCTGAACTGATGTAGACGATTCTTTTGGCAGGCCGTCTGGCGAAGTTGGTAGTTTAGTCACTACAATCCGGCCATGATCATCTAAGTAGATTGGGGCGCGTGGCTCAATAACAAGAATCTCATCTTCCGTCTTTGTAAGCAGTCTTGTCCTCGCGAGTTCGCCAAGCGAGGGTAAGGCCGAAGCTCCGGCATACTGTTCAGAGAAGAAATGAATAGTATCGATTTTCTTAGCAATTCGATCCCAATCAACCATATTTCTGTAAGCTTCCTGCCCGATCAGGTCAAGAACCCTCTTTATGGCATTCCTGTTGATATATGCAAGTACTAGAGACGTAAGGAAGGCAGTGTCTTTCCAAGTTTCTGAGATTCGTGGATGATCATCAACATGGCAACTGTAGGCTTGAATTTGTTCCTCAGGCAACAATATGCCATAGAGGCCCGAGAGAATAAGAACGTGATGAGCCGTTTCCGCCAATATGCTTGGATTATTTTTGCCCACCTCAGCGAAGAAACGGCCGATATACCGCTGGTATGCGGGCATATAAAGCGATGATTCATTTCCGCCAAAATCCGGGCCAAGCTTAAGGCGCGAATTAAGCTGCATGTGAGAAATTTCTACACCATCACGAATCGCATCGCCTTCCTCAAGAAGATGCAAGATAGCCTGGCGTTTCTTAATAATGGTCGAGGCGTGCTCCGGCAAAGCGGTCAGGAGAGATGGTTTTCCTTTGGCGAAGGGGCCTCCACCCTGCTTTTTATTGTTAGAACAAATCGTTATTAGCAGGATCCCCGTTTTTCCCATTATTAACTCCTAAACACGTTTTCGTTATGCCAGATGAGCAGTTCCTTTTGTGGGCGATCTTCTGGGAGCCGTGGAATATTGGCAAGCTTTCGGCCTCGGAAAGGATAGTATGAATGACCGTTTTTAAATTCCTCCCTGAGCTGATTGCTGACTTCTATCTTATATTCTGGAGTGACCGTTATATAGCCGCGATCAAAGAGACGATGGAAATCGCTTCGAAGAAGAAGGCCGTTGTTTACGCTGTGCGGGCCGCTCTCATTGAATGGCTTAATATGGGCTGTTTCGAGTGCGGGCAGCGAATGCTCCTCCGTTATTGCGCAAGCTCGGCCATAAGCGTCGGTAACAAGAATCCGAAAAGCCCCTTGGCCGAGGCGAGGTCTGATCGTCGTTTCTTTTCCGTAACGAGCATGTTCTTCGTCGATACGCCGTGCTTCTGAATCAAGATTAAACACCCGCAGATATTGCCATCCTCGCTCTAAATTCTTCCAGATGAACTGCCCGGCTTCTTTATCGAGTTCATAGCCTTTTCCTTTTCCACGGACAATGGACTGGCTCCATTCAGGAGCGGGAAACCACATTGATTCTTTGAAGAAAAATGGTTGGGTCAGAATGATACAGCCGATTTGAAAATCTTCATGGGGATTATCGGCGACACGCCGATAATGAAGGAGCCGTTGGCGCATATCAGCTAATGAAGCCGCTCCGTTTCGTTCTTCAAAGGCTTCCCAAGCTAGGCTGATCGGAAGAACGGAATAAGAAGCGAATACGCCTCCACCAGCTATTAAATCTCCGTGGTGAGTCCGCGAGCTCCGGTGTAGTTTGAATAAGAAAATATCCCCTTTTTCAAGAGCCTGAAATGTCGGGCCTGGCGACGGCTGCCAGAAATTGACTTCGTCGACGTCAGGAAGAGCTCGAAGGTAGTCGAACCACTCTTGATCCGTGACGCCGACATAAAATTTCATCGCGGTCCCTCTTAATTGCCGGACTGTTTTCCGCCCTCAGCTTGAGAAAGATGATATATTCCAAATGATAGCATGTCAAGACCGATTGTCATAAGTTTGGTTGAGAATCCGATCTGAGCAGGCGAGTTAAGAACGGTCCTCTCGTTCCGTTTCGGCCGCGGCCAAGCGCGCCAGTTGGAGGGAGTTCTTCACTCCCAGCTTTCGGTAGATGCTGTAGAGGTGGCTTTCGACGGTCCGCCGGCCGGTGTCTTCCTGGAGCCTCAACGGACGGCCGCTTCCTTTTATGCCCTTCAAGGCCTCTCCCGAGGATAAAGCGAAGGAAATGAAAGGGGAACTCTCCTCCTATGTCGCGTTTCACGCGGATTCTTTGGCCCAGACCGACCCGGCGACGATCGAGAAGGCGGCGATCCCCGTCGAAAAGATCCGCGCCCCGATCCTGCTCGTTTCGGGGACCGACGACCAGACCTGGCCGGCTGGTGAGTTCTGCGCGGCCATCATGGCCAGGTTGAAAAAAGCCGGCTTTTCCTACGAGGTCAAGCACGTCGTCAACGAGAAAGGGGGCCATCAGTCCTTCCTCCCTTATGCGGTCACGGCCAATCGGGGCGGGATAAGCGGCGGGACGCCTCAAGCGGACGCCCGGGGAGGCTATCGGTCGTGGGCCGAAACGATGGCCTTTCTCCATCGCCATCTGGACCGATGAGGAGGAGGGGGAAATTTAGACGGGCCGGAGCGGCGGACGAGGGAGGCCGTCGGCGACTTTGCCCGCCTATCGATATTTTTTGCTCAATTTGACAACCGATCACGCTGCGATTTATCATCTTTAACGATGGGATGCGGTAAAATTGGCCCATGAATGCTTTTGGTTCGATATATCGTTATGAAAAAATGAAAACATCATGAATCATGCAAAATTGCAGCACTGTCCCTAAATACTTCATGAAGTTGTATGGCAAATAGCGAGTTTTTATCTTTTACTTAAGTCCCCGCAGGGGACAATCAGTCCCCTTGTGCTTGTTTTAGGGCCTTTTAATTCCCTATCCGTTTAATCTAACGACGAAGCTCATCGATGCGAACGTTCGCAGCCTTGCGGACCCAGTCATCCTTGTCCTCAAACGCCACCTTGGCCAGCACCACCTGATCAGTGAGCTTCTCGACAGCGGTACGGCGGACATATGGTTCCTTGTCCTCAATCGCCATCTTGGCCAGCAGTGCCTGATCGGTGAGCTTATCGACGGCGGCACGGCGGACATCCGGTTCCTTGTCCTCAATCGCCACCTTGGCCAGCAGTGCCTGGTCGGTGAGATTGGCCACTGCACCGATTCTGACTTCTGGAATTCTCGAATGGGAAAGCTCAGCCAAGTCTTCCGGTGTGAAAGCGCTCAAATGAAGCAGTTTTTCAAGTAGGTCTTCGACGCGTACTTCCGCACTCTTAAATTCAAATGAAGCTGACATTAATGGAAAGTCTGTTGACCAAGACGCTTCAACGAGCGTCTTGCCATTTTGATGTAGCTCGATGGTGATGATCTCACCAGGCATTATTTCCTCTGACGGATTATTTATATTGCCCCGGTACTTTTGACTTATTTCCGATCTATTGCGAACGTATTGGAGACCTGGAAATCGGTTTTTTATTCGCGGTTCCCGGATCGCTGATTTTATACAGGCAATGGGATCCGTTTGTCCTAGCCCGCACGCTGAGAATAAGATCGTGCATATTATCAATCCTCCAAGAAACAATAGTTGAAATTTGCTGATAGAAAAATAGTTTTTAACCATAAAAATATTTTAGTTAATTTCAAAACTTAAATCAAACAAATGACCGGGGACTAAATTGACCGCCGACGGTAGTTTAAAATTAGAAAATGCGGGACGCCTCAAGCGGACGCCCGGGGAGGCTATCGGTCGTGGGCCGAAACGATGGCCTTTCTCCATCGCCATCTGGACCGATGAGGATCCGGGGGAATATTTAACAGGGCGTCCTTGGTTTCCAGAAAACGGACGCGCTGCCAGGCTATCGGGCTACGATCCCTTTTTCAGCTCGAGATGGAACCAACCGGCCTCGTCTTTCCGGGAGATGACCTCGAAGCCTGATGCTTTGGCCAATTCAAGGTAATGGTCCGCCCCCTGCCCTTCGGCGATCCTCACGCCGTAGCCAGTATTGATCTCTTTTCCGGGCAGTCGGATATGGAGGGGGTACATGACACGCGGCTTACTCGGATCGGCCTTGGGGGGGAACACGACGTCCCAGATGAGGAGCCGCCCCCCGGGCCGGAGCACGCGGTGGATTTCCTGGAAGACCTTGGCGTGGTCGGCCGGCGCAATGTACATGAAGGTGAAAAAAACGGTGGCCGTATCGAACGTCTTGTCCAGGAACTTGAGGTCCCGGGCGTCCATGACGATCTTGAGCAAGGGTTCGCCCGGAGCATCTTCGAGCTCGCGCTTGCTGAGGTCGACGGCGACGACCTGCTTGCCCTTGAGCTGGCCGATGACGCCTTCCCCGCCGCCCCCGATATCCAGGATGAGGCCTTCAGCCCTGAAATCGGGTACGACCACCTCGAGCTTAGGATGCACGAGGAACTGTTCCGGTTTTGGCCTTTCCTGGGCGGAGAGGACGAGCACGGCGGCGAGAAGGACGGCGGAAAGCGCCCTCGCGGCGATGTGTCGATTGCATTTCATGAACATAGGTCCCTCCTAGAATGGTTTGAGTGGCGGGTCCTATACCCTCCACTCTACCTATACGGTTCTGTTGGGCAAAATGTTCCCGGAGGCAACGGGACGGGGCGGCGATTGAACTCCGCATCGATCAAGACTGAAACCGGGCGAGGCCGAGGATTTTAATAACGGCTAATATCGAGTTGGTCTCTCGGCGGTTCCCGATGCTTCTCCAGGATAAGCTTCCCCGCGCGAAAGTCGAAATGCACGCGGTGCGGCCAGAGGACCGGATTGCCCAGAAGGCCCGCAAGGCAACCCTGTCAAACTCGTCGGACTGGACATCGACGGCACGCCGCGCGACGAATCCCCCCGCGATAAATAATGCTTTTAGCATTTCTCGAGCCTAGCGCGGCGAAGGCTTATATTCTTTCAGCCGCCCGCGGCCGTTTCCCGCTCGGCCGCGGAGCATGGAGCCTCAACTGGCTGGATGCTCTGGGAAGATAGCCCGTGATCCGCACTCGAATCTGCCGGCTTTAGGGGCTTTTTTGAAAATGAGAAGCGTAGAAGTCGATCACCTTTCGAAATGCTGAGGTGAGTTCTCAGACACGCACCGGACTCGCGTATTGCGTAAAAGAATTCAGCGACATTTTTTCTTCAAATTATTGCATGCGTCCGCGAAACGGCCCAAGAGGTCTTCTTCGATAGCCTTTTCGAATTCCCGCAGCCATTTTTTTATGTACGCCGCATCGAAATCCGAGTTTTTAAGAAGAATGGACACGACGTCTTCCATATCTCGATGCC